>Ga0310696_10001739_pt1 | contig 30784 bp, 24 predicted proteins | sample AusTroGonzalo_MG_4_FD_203885 | JGI IMG/M metagenome (GOLD analysis project Ga0310696, IMG submission 203885) | Bovine rumen microbial communities from tropical cattle in Woodstock, Queensland, Australia - Gonzalo_02 (v2) (version 2) | ecosystem: Host-associated > Mammals > Digestive system >... | reverse complement strand
CTCCCTCATGCCCGTCACGATGATCTCGCGCCGGTCGGACGACATCCGGTAACCGGGGCGATCGAATTTGGAAGACTTTGCCCCGAACTCCAGGCTCAACACGCTTGCCGTGAAGCACCCGGCGCAGAAGACGCCGAGCGCCGCGGCGACTGCGGCGAACAGGAGACGGCGGATGAGCTTTTTTCCTGCATAGGTTCATCTCCTTTCACGGTGTCGCGGAAGATTCGGACCCCTGTTCGGAAAGCTCCCGACGGACGATCTCGCACATTTCAAGCGCGTCTTTTCTCCGCCCGAGTTTGTCCACGGGGTTTTCGGCGGCTTTCCGAAACCAGTAAAGAGCCTTTTGCCCGTCCTGCGGCATATGCTCCCCGGAGTACAGCATCATGGCGAGGTCCCATTGGCATTCCATGTCCCCCAGCATCGCGCCACGTTTGTAAAACCGGATGCCGAGGTCGAAATCCGACTGTTCGCCATACCCGCACTCGCCCGTCACGTACCGGGCTCCGATCTCGTGCATGCTGAACGTATCTTTCAGGACGAATGCCTTCAACGCTTCGGTCAGGACCGCATTGTCCCGTTCCAGCCGTTCGATCCGGTCCGTTAAGCCGTTTAGAAGCTCCATCGCCCGTTTGTACGTGATCCGCTTCGATCCGCGCGTTTTCATGTGTCCGGGTCCGGCGACAGATTCCTCCTGGCGCTTGAGTCTTTTGGTCTTGTACGGGCTTTTCCGGCGCGATCTGCTCATGGCCGCCTCCTTCTTGCATTACGATGATCTTTCGGCGTACGTGTAATCTACATGCAATCGTATCAACCTAATTTACAACGTAAAAACGGAAAATTCAACTTTGAAAGAACTTTTTCCTGAGAAATCACCCCGCGGCCTCAATCCACACGAATGGTGCACTGGAAAGATCGCATGGCCTGTAGTCGCCGAATCCGGTGTTTTTCGCGGATTGCGCTTTTTTTTTGTAAAAGATGTGGTATATTATATTTTCCACAAATTTCTGCAATCAACTCATAGAAGGAGCCCCTGCTATGCTGGAAAATAGAGAAGACAAGCTGATCCTCGGCCTTCCGAAAGGAAGCCTGGAAGCCGCCACGACCGCGCTTTTCGCCAAGGCCGGCTATAAAATCGAGATCAGTTCGCGTTCGCTGTACCCGACCATCAACGACCCGGAAATCGACTGCATGCTGCTGCGTGCGCAGGAAATGGCGATGTTCGTGGAGGAAGGCATGCTGGACTGCGGCCTGACCGGTTTCGACTGGATCCAGGAGACCGGGGCGGATGTGGTGGAAGTGTGCGAACTGGTGTACGGCAAGGTCGGACGCAATCCGCTGCGCTGGGTGCTGGCCGTACCGGAAGACTCCCCCATCAAGTGCGCAGCCGACCTCGAGGGCAAACGCATCGCGACGGAGGCCGTCGGCATGACGAAACGCTATCTGGACGCCAACAACGTGAAGAATGTCCGCGTGGACTTCTCCTGGGGCGCGACCGAGGTCAAGCCGCCGCATTTCGCGGACGCCATCGTGGAGATCACGGAGACGGGCAGCAGCCTGCGCGCGAACCGCCTGAAAATCATCGACACCCTCTGCACGACCACCACGCGTTTCATCGCGAACAGGAAAGCCATGGGAAACCCGTTCAAGGCCGCGAAGATCCGCCGCATCGCCATGCTCCTGAAGGCCGTGCTTAACGCCGAGGGAAAAGTCGGCCTCATGCTGAACGTGCAGGAAAAAGACCTGGACGGCATCCTCCAGAAGCTCCCGGCTCTCCAGCGTCCGACCGTGTCCCCGCTCTCCGAAAAGGGCTGGTTCGCCCTGAACACCATCGTCGACGAGGACGTGGTACGCGACCTCATCCCCCAGCTGAAGGAACTGAACGCCACGGGCATCGTGGAGTTCCCGCTGAACAAGCTGGTGGACTGACCGCCGGATTTTCCTGAAGCAGGTTCGCGAGAACCTGCTTTTTTCATTCCTCGACTGCCCGGGAAAAACGGGCTCCGCCACAGAACAAACAACGAAAAAACGCCTCCTCGAGATGAAATCCCTGCTGCTCAAAATTCGCGAACAGCCGCCGATCGTGCGGTTCCTGGGCGTCATCATGCTGCTTCATCTGGTGTTCTGGACGCTCATCCCGGATCTGTATTATTCCGTCCTGCCGCTCGACTCGCTCGAAGCCGTCGCCTGGGGCAGCGGGTTTTCGCTCGGCAACGCCAAGCATCCGCCGCTCACGGGCTGGATCGCGGGCCTGACGGCGGGTGCGACCGGGCATGCCGACTGGCCGATCTATCTGCTGAGCCAACTCTGCGTCGTTGGCGGGATGGTTTGCATTTATCTGCTTGCGCGGGAGTTTTTCGGGCGCGAGGAGTCTGCGCTGGCGGCCCTGACGCCGGAATACATCCTGTACTACAACGTCACGACGCCGGAGTTCAACGTGAACATGCCGATGCTGCTGCTCTGGCCGGCCGCGGCGCTGTTTTTCGTGCGGGCGTATCGGCGGGACCTGCTCCGCGACTGGATCCTGCTCGGCATCGTCTCCGGGTTGTGCGTCCTGTGCAAATACTACTCCGCGCTTCTCTTCGCCGCGTTCGCAGTCTTCCTGCTGATCTCGCGGGAACGCCGCCGCCTGTTCCTGGGCGCGGGCCCATGGATCGCCGCGGCGTCCTGCTGCGTGGTGATCCTGCCTCACGCGATGTGGGCGCTGACCGGCGGCCTCGCCATGATGGAGGAATATGTGGAAAAACGCATGGCGACGGGCGGAAACGCGTCCTGGTTCCGTCGGCACGTCCTCGATGTGCTGACCATCCTCGGAAACGCCGCAATGGTCGTACTCATCCCGTTCATCGCGATCCGCTGCTCGAAACGCGAACGTCCGCACATCCCCTCCGATCCCGTGCGCCGGGAAGGCATGCTCTTCGCGGCCGTGATGACCGGTCTGCCGCTGCTTGTACTGACCCTCGTCGGGCTGTCCGGGAGAAACATCCGCGCGATGTGGTTGGACCCGCTGTTCTTCCCGCTCGGCATCCTGCTGCTCTCGTTTTTCCCGGCGGAATGGACGGAAAAGCAGCAGGAGCGGTTCCGGATCGCGACCATATTCGTCTTCTCCCTGGCCATTACCTATGTTTCGGTCGCCGCCGCGGTCCATACGACACACCGCAAGAGCTTCCCCGCGAGGCAGTTCGTGACGAGCGTTTCCGAGTCATACCGGGAACGGACCGGCAAGCCTTTGGAAATCATGGCCGGCAACGCCTGGACCGCGGGGATGTTCCGCCAGTATGCGCCCGGGCATCCCCAGGGCTGTATAATCAGGAACCGAAGCGAACTGGAGCGCCTCGGCCCGATGCTGCTGGCGCACGGCGGAGCGGTCGTTTCGGACAAGGAAGAGGATATTCTGGCCGCCATGAAGTATTCCGGACAGACGGACGCGCTCCAGATGTCGTACGTCGTCGAATACCGCTCCATCTTCGGGAAAAAACGCGTCAGAACGATCTATCTGTTGTTTTTAGACGGCGCGGCCGCAAAATAATTGCGAATCCGGGTTGATTCCGAGGCATTTGTGTGGTATATTAAATAGATATACCCATTGACGCGGCCGCATGCGCGGCCGGTTCCCGTGTCCGGATCACCAAATACACCGCTAACGATTTCAGGAGCCTCTTCCTTTGAGCACATTGCTGATTGTCCTGAGCTGCATCGCAGCATTTTTCCTCCTTTCAGCCCTCCTGCTGATCTGCTTCCCGTACGAGGTCTTCAAGTTCATCATCATGATCCTCCGTCACACCTGCTTCGTGGAGCGGTTCGACGGCGAGGAAAACGTGCCGAAGGAGGGCCCCGCGCTCTTCGTGGCGAACCACGTTTCGATCTTCGACTCGTTCATCATGATGGCCACCACGAAGCGGAAGATCCATTTCATGATGCACACGGAGTTCTACCACATGAAGCTCCTGGGGCCGCTCTTCCGCCGGATGGGCGTGATCGAAGTGCCGCGCCCCGGCCCGAAGAAAATGCAGGAATTCATGCGGAAGACACGGCAGCTCCTTCAGGACGGCGAGCTCATCTGCATGTTCCCCGAGGGCGGCGTGTCCGGCAACGGCCTGATCCTGCGGTTCAAGAAAGGGCTTTCGAGGATGCTGCCCGCGGACCGCGATGTGCCGGTCCTGCCGGTTCGCATCGGCATGCTCTGGGGCAGCATGTTCCCGTACTACAAGGGGCATTTCCATTTCATCATGCCGCGTCAGTTCCCGATCCCGGTGGCCGTCGCCATCGGCAAGCGCATCAGCCCGGACATCACGCCGTTTCAGTTGCGCCAGCTCATTTCCGAGATGGGCGCGGATGTGGAAAGCGAGGGATTCCCGAGCGAACGCACCATCCATTACGCGTTTGCCCGCCAGGTGCGCCGCCATCCGTTCCACTGCATGTACAAGGACGCGGACAAGAAAGGACCGAAGGACCTGGACACGCTCATCAAGGCGTTGATCTTCTCCCGCGTCATCCGCAAGCTGGACGAGAAAAACGACAGCAAGTACATCGGCGTGCTCCTGCCGAACTGCGTGAACGCCGCCATCGTGCTGTACGGCGTGCTCTTTGCGGACCGCATCCCGGCGATCCTGAACTACTCGGTCGGCGAGGCCGTCCGCCGCGCTTCCATCGAAAAGGGGAATATCAAGCTCATCCTTACGAGCCGGAAGTTCCTGGAAAAGCTGAAACTCGAGCCGACGCCCGAGATGTTCCTGCTGGAGGACATCCGCCCTTACATCACGAAGAGCCTCAAATGGACCTCGATCCTGGATGCGATCCTGCTTCCGTCGCGCCTGCTGATGTGCCAGTATGCGCCGAAAACGTGGCGCGACAGCATGAACGACGCCGTGCTGCTCTTCTCCAGCGGCTCGACCGGAATGCCGAAGGGCATCATGCTGACCCATCACAACCTGAACTCGGACTTCTTCAATTTCTGGCGCAATGTGAACTGGACCCCGCATGACACGACCGTCGGCAACCTCCCGCTCTTCCACGCGTTCGGGTTCATGATCGGCTTCGTGCTGCCGAGCCTGTGCGGCACCCGCGTGACGTTCCTCCTGAACCCGCTGGACGCGCAGGGCGTCTGCAACGCGGTGGAAAAAGACAAGCTCACGATCCTGATCGCCACGCCGACTTTTTTGCAGACCTACATGCGCAAACTGAAGCCGGGCCAGTTCAAGTCGCTTCGCCTGGTCATCACCGGCGCGGAGAAACTCCGCAGCGACATCTCCGAAAAAGTGAAGGCCATGACCGGCCTCACCGTGACCGAAGGCTTCGGCTGCACCGAGCTTTCGCCCATCGTCGCAATCAACCTCGCGCCCTCCATTTTCACGCTCGGGCGCGAATGCGGCAAGCCCGGCAGCATCGGCGCTCCGCTGCCCGGCATCCATGTGAAGATCGTCGATCCCGACACGTTCGAGGAACTGCCGGAAAACACCCCCGGCCTGATGCTCGTGAAGGGCGGCCTCGTGATGAAGGGCTACCTCGGCGAACCCGAGCTCACGGCAAAGGTCATCAAAAACGGTTTCTACAACACCGGCGATATCGCCACCATGAGCTCGGACGGCTATATCACCATCACCGGCCGACTCTCTCGATTCTCCAAGATCGCCGGCGAAATGGTCCCCCACGAACTCGTCGAAATGACCGTGAGCGAGATCATCGGCAGCGAATCCCACGACGTGGCCGTGACCGGAGCCCCCGACGCCAAGCGCGGCGAACGCCTCGTGGTCTTCTATTCGAGCCCGAACCTGGAGCCGGAAAAGGTCATCGAGGAGCTCCAGAAACGGGAAGTGCCTCCGCTGTGGATCCCGAAGGCCCCGGACTTCGTAAAGCTCGAACGCATTCCGCTGCTCGGCTCCGGCAAGCTCGACCTCCAGACCATCAACAGGCTCGCCCGCGAACACGGCGACAAGCTCTGACGAGGGGAGGATCGGCCGCATGAAACAGGAACACGCGCTCGTCGTTTTTTCCGGCGGGATGGACAGCGCCACCGCGTTGTGGTGGGCGATGCGGGAGTTCGAAACCGTGTCCGCCGTGTCATTCGCCTATGGCGCCAAGCACAACGCCCGCGAACTGGCTGCGGCCGACGCGATCTGCCGCAAACTCCGTGTCCCGCGCATTGAAATCCCCCTCGGATTCATCGGCAAATACTTCCACTCGTCCCTGCTCAAATCCGGCGGAAAGATCCCGGAGGGCGCGTACAACGAGGAGAACATGGCCTCGACCGTCGTGCCGTTCCGAAACGGCATCATGCTCGCCGCGGCAACCGGACTCGCGGAAGATTCCGGCTGCTCCGCCGTCATCCTCGGCAACCACAGCGGCGACCACGCGATCTACCCGGACTGCCGCCCGGAATTCATCGACGGCATGATCCGCGCGATCAGTGCGGGGACCGGGGGCAAGGTGAAGCTCCTCTCGCCGTTCTGCCGCATGACGAAGGGACAGATCGCCGCGCTCGGGGCGGAACTCGGCGTCGATTTCGCCCTCACCTGGAGCTGCTACAACGGACGCGACAAACACTGCGGCAAATGCGGCACCTGCCGCGAACGCAAAGACGCATTCCGCGAGGCGGGACTCCCCGACCCGACCGTCTACGAGGACTGAACCGTCATGTACAAATACCGGGTCAACGAAATCTTTTACTCCATTCAGGGCGAAGGCTCCTTCGCCGGGACGCCCGCGGTCTTCGTGCGGTTCTCCGGCTGCAACCTCGCCTGCCCGTGGTGCGACACCGACCACTCGCACGCCGTGGAAATGACGCATGACGAGCTGGAGGGCGCAGTCCGCGATCTTCTGAAAGACCGCGAGGGAGCGCTCGTCGTGCTGACCGGAGGCGAACCCGCGCTCCAGCTCCGCGACGACGATCCGCTGTTCCGCGAACTCGGCAGCTGCATCTGCGTGGAGACAAACGGCACCCTGCCCGTGCCGGACTGGGTGGACTGGGTCACGGTCTCCCCGAAGAACGGGCTGTCGCCCATCGTCCCCGCTCCAGACGAACTGAAATTCGTGTTCGAACCCGAACACATTCCGTATTATCTCTCCCTGGAGGAGGAACGCTGCGAAAAAAGCATTCAGCCTCTAGCCCGGAAGGACGGCACGACCAATCTGGCAGAAGCGCTGGAATTCGTGCTCGCCCATCCGCGTTTCAAATTATCCGTGCAACTGCACAAAATCATAGGAGTTCGTTGACATGCCCAGAAAGGCAGCTTCCCCGCGTCCGGCGGAATCCGAACGCGACAAACAGATGGAACAGCTCGTTTCGAGCTTTTTCCGGCTCATCGGCGAGGACGGTTCCCGCGAAGGACTCGTCGAGACGCCGGCCCGCGTCCGCCTGGCCGCGGAGGAGATCTTCTCCGGCTACCGCCAGGACCCGAAGAAGATCCTGAAGACTTTCACCGAGGACGTATGCAGGGAAATGGTCATCCTGAAGAACTGCGAGTTCTACTCCACCTGCGAACACCATCTTTTCCCGTTCTTCGGGCACGTTTCCATGGCGTACCTGCCGAACCGCCGCATCGTCGGCATCTCGAAGCTCGCGCGCCTCGTGGACTGCTTCGCACGCCGCCTCCAGATCCAGGAACGAATGACCGCCCAGATCGCCGACGCCGTGATGGACGTGCTGGACGCGCGCGGCGTGTACGTCCTGTGCGAGGCCACGCACTTCTGCATGACCAGCCGCGGCATCCGCAAGCAGAACGCGAGCATGGTCACCTCGGCCATCCGCGGCGAATTCGAGAAGAAGGAATCCCTCCGCCTGGAATTCCTCGCCGCGGTGACCGGAAACATCTCCGGCAAATAAATGCTCCCCGCCGGGAATGCCCGGAAGGAAGCAGAAAAGGGGGCCGAAAAGGGGAGCCGAAGCCTCGCGTACGTTCCAAGGGGGGCGTGGACGCGTCCGCAGCCGGGCTCGTCTCCGGCGGACAGGACACCGCCGGCGCCTGACGGGAATCGACGGTTCCGACCGGCTTCCGTTCAGAAGGAAGCCCGTACATTTTTATTCTTTTCGGGAATAATGAGGACTGATGAACAAGGATATGACAGCTATGATAAACAGTACCGTGGTTGTTCCCAAGTCTGAGTATGGGTCTCGCAGCGGCAGCGCACCGAACGTTAATAGATTCAGTATGCCATTCACAATCATTCCCAGAATCACAAACAGAAGATGGATCCCGAACCCATTATAACGGATAAGCACGCAAACGAATACGAAAAAGCGAATCACACATACAAGGAGAAGGATGTTCCCCGCCACCACAAAGAGATTGGGGGCAGGGCTGGTCTTTCTGGTAGCAACCGGAGAGATTCTCGGTACAGAGAAAGATTGTTGCATTTGCTCCCGCCTGAGGTCCGTTGGGATACCCGGGCTGGGGGAATCCGTTGTTCATTTGCTCCCGCCTGAGGTCCGTTGGGATACCCGGGCTGGGGAAATCCGTTGTTCATTGCTCCCGCCTGAGGTCCGTTGGGATACCCGGGCTGGGGGAATCCGTTGTTCATTGCTCCCGCCTGAGGTCCGTTGGGATACCCGGGCTGGGGGAATCCGTTGTTCATTGCTCCTGCCTGAGGTCCGTTGGGATACCCGGGCTGGGGAACCCCGCCATTCGGGACAGAAGACTGCGGCGCGACCGGAGAGTACCCCGGGGGAACCGGCTGAGGGGCAGGAACGGAAATCCCGCCCGCTGCGGCATTCTCATTTGATGCGCCGGGGGGCGTAACGTTGGAGGCACCCGGAATCTTTTCCTGGTCTTCCACGATATCTCTCCTGTTTTGGGCTGTGTGAACCGAACCCATCCATGTGAAATCGGGAAACGGCGGATCACCTCAGGATCGCGTCGATGCGCGCGAGTTCCTCCGCCGTGAACGACGGATTCGCTTGCAGGCCGTCCAGCACGTCCGTGATCTGCGCCGGACGGCTTGCGCCGACGAGTGCGGAGGTGACGGCATCCTGACGTAGCACCCAGGCGATTGCCATGGCGGCCAGACTCTGCCCGCGCTCCTGCGCGACTTCGTTCAGCTTCCGGATCTTCTCCTGCACTTCCGGCGTGAGCGCGGACGATTTCAGGAACACCTCGCGCGTCATGCGGGAATCCGCCGGAATGCCGTTCAGATAACGGTCCGAGAGAAGCCCCTGCGCCATCGGCGAGAAGATGATGCCGCCCACGCCGAACTCCTTCATCACATCGAACGAACCGTCCTGTTCGCGCGCGCGGTCGAGCATGTTGTACCGGACCTGATGCAGCACGGTCGGAGTCTTGAGTTCGCGCAGGATGGCGAACGCCTCGCGGGCGCGTTCGGTCGAATAGTTGGAAATGCCGACGTAGAGGGCGCGGCCGGACCGCACGATCTGGTCGAGCGCGAGCATGGATTCCTCGATGGGAGTGTCCGGATCCATGCGGTGGTGGTAGAAGATGTCGACATGGTCGAGGCCGAGTCGTTTCAGGCTCTGGTCGCAACTGGCGATCAAGGACTTGCGGCTGCCGAAATCACCGTAGGGACCGGGCCACATGGTGTAGCCGGCCTTTGTGGACACGATCACCTCGTCGCGCAGATTACCGGAGAAATCGGCCTTCAGGATGCGGCCGAACGCCTCCTCCGCGCTGCCGGCCGGCGGGCCGTAGTTGTTCGCCAAGTCGAAATGCGTGATGCCCCGGTCGAACGCCGCCCACACCATCGCGCGGGCGTTGTCGAAGTCGTCGATGTCGCCGAAATTGTGCCAGAGCCCCAGCGAAACGCGCGGCAGGCTCAGCCCGGTCTTTCCGCAGTGCCGGTACGCCATCGCGGCGTAGCGTTCGGAAGACGGGCTGTAGTCGATCAGCGGATCCGGCTTCTGTCCCTGACGCCAGGCAAAAACCGTGAAAGCCACGGCGGTAACGGCGCCGATGATGACGGACGTCCAATAAGGCAGGCCGCCCTTCGGCATGAAGAAGAAAAGGCCCTCGGGCTGGCCGTACTTGCCGGATGTCCAGACGATGAACGAGACGACGACGGCGGTCATGAACATGCCGGGAAGCAGCGTGACGAGCGCCCCGGCCTTCTTTCCGCGGCGGAGCAGCCACACGGTGGCGGCCATCAGCGTGGTGGCGGCGAGCACCTGGTTGCCCCAGGCGAAGTAGTTCCAGAGTTTATTGAACGTGGTGGCGTCGGTGTTGGACCAATAGAGCAGTCCGGCCACGAGCAGGATCAGGGGCAGGCAGGTCATGAAACGCGGCATGAACTTGTGCTGCGGGATCCGGAGCATTTCGCCGAGACTGAGTCGCGTGCTGCGGAGCGCGGTGTCGCCGCTGGTCACGGCCAGGATCACCACGGCCAGCACCGTGATCGTGCCCATCCAGGAGCCGAGGAAATGGCCTGTGATCGCGCAGAGCACCACCGGGCCGCTCTTGCTCATCAGTCCCTGCGGATTGGGCAGCGTGAAATCCCAGTTGTAGATGGCGAGTCCGCCGACCGCCCAGATCATGGCGATGATGCCTTCCAGAATCATCATGCCGTAGAAGTCGCTCCGCGCTTCGCGTTCCGACCTCATCGTGCGGGCGATGATCGGCGACTGCGTGGCGTGGAACCCGGAGATGATGCCGCATGCGATGGTCACGAAAAGCAGCGGGAAGACCGGATGCGTTTCCGGTTTCCACATGTTCTCCTTGAACTTCAGGCTCTCCTTCATGACGGAGGGATCCTTGAACCCGGCGATGAGCAGGGCGACGAAGATGGCGAACGTGCCGACCAGAAGCATGAGGCCGAAGAACGGGTACACCTTGCCGATGATCTTGTCGACGGGGAACATCGTGGCGATGACGTAGTAGAGGAAAATGGCGATGACCGCGACCCAGAAGTAGTTCGGCATCTCGTATGCCGCTCTTTCCTTGACCGACTGCTGAAGGAGATCGGCGTTTTTCGCCGCCTCGTCGGCGATCTGGGCAAGCCTGCCTGCTTCCTCCTTTGCGATCGCGGCGGCAGCGTCGGCCTCCCGCTGTGCCGTTCCGACGGCTGCGGCGGCTTCCCGGGCAGCCTGGGCGGACTCGACCGCCTTCTGTGCCGTCCGGGCGGCATTGGCGGATTCATACAGGGCGATCGCGACGTAGGAAGCCGTCTCCAGTTCCGAACCATCCTTGAGGGTTTCCGGCTCATGCGCAAGCGCGGCAGCGGTTTCGGCCGCCTCGGAAGCCTGCCGGGCGAACAGATCGAGCGTGTCGACTTCCTGCTGTGCGGCCGAGGCGGCCAAGGCGGCTTTCCGGGCAGCTTCGGCAAGGCTTTCAGCGTTCTTCTGTGCGTTTCCAGCGTCTTCGGCGGCGGCCTCGGCGGCCAAGGCGGCCTCGGCGGCCTTCTGCTCATACTTTTCGTCCTCGGCTTTTTCCTCGGCGGTCTTGACGGGCTTGGAGAAATCCTGCACGGTCGTGTTGATGAGGTTGGCGGGGATATTGATGAAGACCGCGACGACGAGCAGCAGAAGGATCACCATAAACCATTCGAAGAACACGTTGTAATTCTTGCCGAGGTTCTTGTGCACGATCTTCGGCAGATTCGCGCCGTTGTCGCGGATCGACATCATGCCGGCGGCCATATCGTGCACCGCGCCGCCCAGCACGCATCCGATCGGGATGATGACCAGCGCGATGATGCCGAACTTGATGCCGAGGATCACGCCGATCACGGGACCGATGCCGGCGATGTTCAGCAACTGGATGAGCATGTTTTTCCAGCGCGGCAGCACGACGAAGTCCGCTCCGTCGGCGTTCTTCACCGCCGGAGTCTTGCGGTCGTCCGGACCGAATATCTTTTCCACCAGTCTGCCGTACAGGATATAACCGAGTATCAGGAACAGGATGCCGCCGAGAAAGAGTGCCATGAGTATGCCTCAATATGTTTGAAACCGGCGGAGACCGTGTTTTCGAGGCGGGAGCGCCGGCCGCGGAATTGCCGCGGGTGACTGTTTTGAGTATTTTAAAGAAATATTATAGCATATTTTTTTCGTATTTCAAGCGGATTCCGCAAGAAAGGAGCGCATGGATTTACGGGGAAAACGGGGAAATCGGAATCCGGGCGGGAAGAAGGCTTTTGACCGGATCCGTCGAGGGAAGCCGGAAGCAGCGCGGAATTCAGGGCGCGGTCCCCGGGAATTCAGGGCACGAGCGAAGCATCCTGAAGATAGATCTCGCGGGCAAACGGCTCGAACTTGAGGATTTCACCCTCGAAAACAATGCTTTTTCCTTTCGCCGCCTCCAGCTCGGACCGGAGCTCCGGCGGAAATGCCGCGACGGCTTTGACCTGGATCTGGAAGCCGGCCGGACCCTGCGCGGTCTTGCAAAGCAGGACAGTCGCCTTCACGCCCTTCTGCGAGCCGAACACAAAATCCATGCTGAACGGCAGGACCATCACGAGCTCGCCGCTCCAGCGGACGCGGCGTCCCTTCATGGCATCGAACGCGGCGCGTTCCTCCGCGCCCGGGAACGATTTGGTGAAAAGCGCGGCACAGACGGATTCGACAGTGAGCGCGGAATCCGCGGACGACGGGGAAGACGCGGGGGAGGGCTCCGGTGCGGGTGCGGCCTGGCCGGTGAGCCCAGTCGATGTTTCAAATGGCTTCACAGGAGTTTCAGGAGGCGCTGCATGTTTTTCGGCGGGCTTCACAGGAGTTTCAGGATGCGGAGCCTGTTTTGCCGCGGAAGGCGCCTTGTCCGAAATCCGCACGATGGAATCCTGCGCGGCATCTGCTCCGTGCTCGTGTTTTCCCTCCGGGGCGATCCGGATGACGGCGGTCCTGCGGGATGCGTCGCTGTCCTGTTTCCGGGCTTGCAGTCTGGAGGTCTTCCGCGCGGCTCCTGCCTCGACCTGGAGCGGCGGGAAGCGTTTGGGCGTTTCCTTCCCGGCATCGGGAGCGGACGGCGCGAGGTTCGGGGCCGAAGGCAGGGGGACAGGGGGCTTCTTCGGCGCGGCCAGCAAATCCGGCATCGGCGTATCCGCCGGATTTTCCAGCGCATCGGCGATGGCGGCCATGCTGCTGATGACGGAAACGTCCGGCACGGTGGCGCGAATGCGGACGGACACGCCCTCCGTGTTGAACATCCCGGCGGAGAAAAGACGCACGAGGTTGAGCACGGCGGAGCGGTTCGACGGCACATCCAGAAAACGCCGGAACGCCTCCTCGTTTTCCGCCGAACAGTAGAAGATCGGCTCACGGGAGGAGAAGAAGGCTTTCGAGGAAAAGACCGGATGGCCGTCCAGGATGCGCTCCGCGATCGTCTCCAGGTCGCGGACCACGCAGACCTGAAACGCCGGAGCGCGCCGGAACGCCACGAAATACCGCACATAAGAGCGCCCGAAACGCCGGATCGTCACGACATGCCCGGAAAAACGCCCGGAGATGGACGCGTCTTTCCCGTGAGGGTCAGCCCCGGGGTCGAACTTGCAGGAGATCTGCTGCGCCGCCTGACGCCACTGTTCCGCCTGGTCGAGCTGTACCGTGGAGACGGGATCATCCTCCCCGTCACACGAATCGTCGCGCATTGCCTTGCCGGCCTTGCGGAAACTTCCGACAACGGCTTTCCAAATGAAGATGCCGATCAGGATTGCAAGGATTCTGAACAGAAAAGACATGGCGGGAATCCGTTTTTGAGGCGAAAATCAGGCGTTCAGCGAAGCGCGGCAGGCGCGGAGCGTGTTCTTCATGAGCATGGCGATGGTCATGGGGCCGACGCCGCCCGGGACAGGCGTGATGAGAGACGCCTTTTCCGCGACGGAGTCGAAATCGACATCGCCGACGAGGCGGCAGCCGTTTTTGGCCGCCGGATCCGGGATGCGGTTGATGCCCACGTCCACGACCACGACGCCCTCCTTGATCTGTTCGCCCTTCAGGAACCGCGGGATGCCGAGGGCGGCGACGATGATATCGGCCTGAAGCGTGATGGCGGAAAGGTCGCGCGTGCGGGAGTGGCAGACGGTAACGGTGGCGTCGCCGAACGGGGCCCTGGCGGCGAGCATGGCGGCCATGGGCTTGCCGACGATGTTGGAACGTCCGAGCACAACGGCGTTTTTGCCCGCCGTGACGACGCCGGACCGTTCAAGCAGGACGGTCACGCCCCACGGGGTGCAGGGCAGGAAACCGGAAAAATCGCCGAGCATCATCTTTCCGACGTTGAACGGGTGGAAGCAGTCGACGTCCTTCCGCGGGTCGATTGCCAGCACGACGCTCTGTTCGTTGATGTGTTTCGGGACCGGGGACTGCACGAGGATGCCGTGAATGGACGGGTCGGCGTTGAGCCTGGCGATGATGGCGAGGAGGTCGGCCTCGGAAGTTTCCGCGGGGAGCACGATCTTTTCGGAGCGGATGCCGAGCTCGGCGCATTTTTTCGCCTTGCGGGAGACGTAGACCTGGGAAGCGGGGTCCTCTCCGACGAGGATGACCGCGAGCGCAGGCTGAACGTTGTATTTCGCGACGATTTCCACAACTTCCGCGGCGGTCTCGGCATTGACGGCTTTGGATATCTCGTTGCCGTTGATGAGGTTGGCGGACATGTTCGGTTACTCCTTCACAGGCTTTACGGTCTTGTCGTCCTTCGGGGGAGGCGGCACGGTCTTTTCGGGCTTGTCGGAAGCCGCGGGCTTATCGCTCTTTTCGGTCTTGCCGGAGGCGGAAGCCGCGGGCTTGGCGCTCTTTTCGGTAGTGGAAGCTGCCGGTTTGGCGGTCGCGTCCGTCTTGCCCGGGGCGGAAGTCGCGGGCTTGTCTGCCGCGTCGGCTTTGCCGGAGGTCGCAGCCTTGTCCGCCTTATCGGCCTTGCCGGTTTCGGCATTGTCGGTCTTGTCGGCCTTGGCGGCATCATCCTCGGCCTGGGGCTTCGGCGGGGGCGGAGGCGGAGCGGGCTTGAGCCTGGAAATGGCGATGTCAAGGTCGCGCAGCTTGGAGTTGAGCTCGATCATGCTTCGTTTATCTTCGATGTGCGATGCGAGTTTGCGGTTCAGAAGCACGATCTCGTCGCGCAATTTCTTTGCGGAGGAGTCCTCCTCCAGAATGCGTTTCCGCTCGTTGTGGATCTGCTGGATCAGTTCGGCACGGCGCTTCAGCAGGGTCTCGGCCCGTTCCGGGTCGGCATACGCCGACGGTTCCGGATACGACTGGTAGATCAAAGTCAGGACAGACGCGGAGGGAGGTTCGTCCGGAATTGCTCCGGGCATCCCGTTGGCGGGTTTGACTCCGGCAGGCGTTATGGCAGCTTCGGCGGGTTTGGCGGCCTCGGCGGGCTTGGCGGCAGCGGGCGCGGGATCCGCAGCGGAAAGGACCGCGGCCATTGCGAAAAACAGAAGAATGCAGAAATGTTTCATAGTCATGTACCGGAAAAGATGTTGGTCCCGAACGGTCCGGCCGCCGGGAAAAAAAGTCGCAGTTAAATATAGATTTGAAACGCGAGAATGCAAACGCCAAACGGGAAACATGGGCAAAAAAGGCGCAAAAAAATGCAAAAACGTTTGAAAAGGGCGGACGGGCGTGCTAAAGTATTTGAAAAAGAAAACAATCCAACAAGGAGACAAGCGTCATGAGAACCGCTGAAATCGAACGGAAAACGAGCGAGACCGCCATCTCGGTGAAATGGAACCTGGACGGGACCGGATACGGTCGGATCGAAACCGGGATCCCGTTCATGGACCACATGCTGTCGCTTTTCGCCCGGCACGGCGGATTCGACCTCGAAGTGTTCGCAAACGGCGACCTGGACGTGGATTGCCACCACACGATGGAAGACCTGGGGCTGACCATGGGACACGCTCTGACGCAGGCGGTCGGCACGAAGGAAGGCATCCGCAGGTACGGCAATTTCATGCTGCCGATGGACGAAAGCCTCGCATTGATCGCGCTCGACCTTTCCGGGCGGCCGTATCTGGTCTACGACGTGGAGCCGCCCGCGAAATACATCAAGGATCTGGACACCGCGCTTTTCAAGGAGTTCTTCCAGGCGTTCGCGGTGAAAGGCGGCCTCACGCTCCACATCAGGATGCTGTCCGCCGGCGAGGTGCATCACATGTTCGAGGCGATCTTCAAGGGCCTCTCCCGCGCTCTGGCAGAGGCGGTCTCCATGGACCCCCGCATGACAGGCATCCCCTCCACGAAGGGCGTCCTGTAATCCCCCCCGCCACGCGCGAAAAACCGGCAAAGGAAAAACAAGGCGGCTTGTTCCATGGATGACGGGCAGGGCAGTCTTTTTTCGGCGTTTCTGAAGTCTCCGCTGGCCGACCGGATGCGTCCGCGCACCTTGGAGGAAGTGGTCGGACAGGACCATCTGCTGGGGCCGGACGCCCCGCTCCGCCGCATGATCGAGAGCGGCCGCCTGAGCAGTTTCATCCTGTGGGGGCCGCCCGGATGCGGCAAGACCACCGTGGCACGCATCATGGCCCACACCACGAGCATGCACTTCGTGGCGCTCTCCGCCGTCTTCTCCGGCATCGCCGAACTCCGCAAGGCGTTCGACGAGGCGGCGAAACTGCGCGAAGCGGGGCAGGGCACGCTTCTCTTTGTCGACGAGATCCACCGGTTCAACCGCGCACAGCAGGACGGGTTCCTGCCGTTCGTGGAAAATGGCACGGTCACGCTCGTCGGCGCCACCACGGAGAATCCGTCATTCGAGCTGAACAGCGCCCTGCTCTCCCGCTGCAAGGTCTTTGTGATGAATCCCTTGGACGAAACGGCCCTGAACAGGATCATGAAGCGGGCCGAGGAGCTTTCCGGCATGCCCCTGCCGTTGTCCGACGAGGCGCGGAAGACGCTGCCCGCCCTGGCAGATGGCGACGGACGCTACCTCATCAACCTCATGGAATCCGTGTACGACCTCGCCGCCGAAGGCGAAAAAGTCGACAACAAACGGCTCTCCCAGCTGGTCCGCCAGCGGGCCCCGGTTTACGACAAAAACGGCGAGGGCCATTACAACCTCATCAGCGCCCTCCACAAGTCCCTGCGCGGGTCCGACGTGGACGCCGCGCTCTACTGGGCCGCGCGCATGATCGAGGGCGGCGAAGACCCGCTCTATCTGCTGCGGCGCCTCACGCGGTTCTCCATGGAGGACGTGAGCCTGGCCGACCCGAACGCGCTTCAGGTGGCGGTGTCCTGCTGGGACACCTACGAACGCCTCGGTTCTCCCGAGGGAGACATCGCCATCGCCGAGCTCGTGATCTATCTGGCGACTGCGCCGAAGTCGAACAGCGCCTACGTGGCCTGGGGCAGCGCTCTCCGCGCCGCGAAGAAGTATTCCTCGCTCATGCCGCCCGCTCACATCCTGAACGCTCCCACGAAGCTCATGAAGGAACTCGGCTACGGCCACGGCTACCAGTACGACCAGGACCTCCCCGATGCCTTCTCCGGGCAGAACTATTTCCCCGACGGCATGCCGCGCACGAGGCTTTACAACCCGCCGGACCGCGGGTTCGAGCGGGAAATCCGCAAAAGGCTGGATTACTGGGACCGCCTGCGCCGGGAAAAACAGGCGCAGATGAAGCGCGACCACGCCCCCGGCGCCGAGCCGGATACGGACGAGGGAAAAAAGGAAGACAAATAAAACTGCTCAGGACTTGCGGTCGAGCGCACGGTAGCCGATCGCCTCGAAGAGATGTTCGCGGCGGATCGTCGCGGAACCGGCGAGGTCGGCGATGGTCCGGGCGACGCGCAGGATGCGGTCGTAGGCACGGGCAGACAATCCAAACTCGTTGATGGCATGGCGGATCATGGTCTGGAGCTGCGGTTCCAGCGTGCAGTATTTCGCGAGGTGGGCAGGCCCCATCATGGCGTTGCAGCGCACGCGGCTGTCGCGGCCGTAGCGCTTCGTCTGGATGTCGCGTGCGGCAATGCACCGGGCGCGGATAGCCGCGCTGGATTCGGCGGGCCGGGTCGAGACAAGTTCGTCGTCGGACAGCGCCTCCACGTTCACATGCAGGTCGATGCGGTCGAGCAACGGGCCGGATATTTTCGCGCGGTACTGCTGGATCTGGAGCGAACGGCAGGAACAGCGGTGTCTGCGGTCGCCGAGGTGGCCGCATGGACACGGGTTCATGGCGGCGATGAGGAGGAACCGGCAGGGGAAAACGAAGCTTCCGGCTGCACGGCTGATGGAGACTTCTCCGTTTTCGAGCGGCTGGCGAAGCACTTCCAGGGTGCTGCGCTTGAACTCGGGCAATTCATCCAGGAAGAGCACACCGTTGTGTGCCAGGCTGATCTCACCGGGCTGGGGATTGGTGCCGCCGCCGATGAGTCCGGCGTCGCTGACCGTATGGTGCGGCGCGCGGAAGGGGCGTTTGCGGAGGAGCGGCGTGTCGGGCGGGAGCAGCCCGAGGACGGAGTGTATCTTGCTGGTCTCAAGCGTTTCTTCCTCTGTCATGGGCGGCAGGATGCCGGGCATCCGCTGGGCGAGCATGCTTTTGCCGGAACCGGGCGGGCCGATGAAGATCACGTTGTGGCCGCCCGCGGCGGCGATCTCCAGGGCGCGTTTGGCGGCCGCCTGCCCCTTGACCTCGGCGAAATCCGGCACGCCGTTCCAGTCCGGCTCCAGAAATACCGCGCCGCCGTCGTTCGAAAGCGGGAGCAGTTCGCCGGCGAGAGCGCGGATTGCGTCGGTGAGGGAATTGACGGCGAACACGCGGACGTGCGGAAGCACGGTCGCCGCCTCGCGCGCATTGTCCGCCGGGACGATCAGCGTGCGGATCTGCGGCATTTGTTTGGCGAGGAGGGCGGCGGGAAGCACGCCCTTCACCGCGCGGACCGAACTGTCGAGCGCGAGTTCGCCCAGGATCATGGCATCGGCAAGCGTTTCCTTCGGGAAAGCGCCCGCGGCGGAAGCCAGAGCCAGCGCGATCGGCAGGTCGAACGCCGTGCCTTCCTTGCGGATGTCGCCGGGCGCGAGGTTCACGAGCGTGAATCCTTCGGGATGGCGTAATCCGGCGGCGTAAAGTGCGCTGCGAATGCGTTCCCGGCTCTCGCGGACCGCGGCATCGGGCAGGCCGACGATGGAAACATTGACTCCTTCGCCCGCGCCGGACGCGTGGACTTCGATCTCGACCGCGACGGCATCGATCCCGACGAGCGTGGCGGAGTATGTTCCCGTAAGCATGGTCAGGCCTCTTTGTCCGGGCCGGCTTCCGCTTTGGCTTCCGTTTCAGGGCCGGATGCCGGTTTCTTCTTCGGCCCCATGATCTTCCGATGGACCATGATGTATCCGGCGAACAGGATCGCGCATCCGAGGAAGATCCACAGGTAATTCTCCTGAATCAGGTGTTTGCCCTTCTCGACCATTTCCAAGTAAGTCATGTTGCCGGTGGCGTGCCCGAACCACACTCCGAGCAGGGTCAGGACCGCAGTCCAGAGCCCCGCGCCGAGCGCGGTGAAGAGCGAGAACCGCAACAGGTTCATGTGGGAAAGTCCGGCGGGAATGGAGATGAGCTGACGGATGGCCGGAAGCAGACGCGAGATGAACGTGACAACTTCGCCGTATTCGCGGAAGATCTCTTCCGCACGGTCGAGCGACTGCTCCGACATCAGGATGTACTTGCCGTATTTCTTCAGCAGGGCATGGAGCACGGGCCGTCCAAGCCATTTGGACAGGAAGTAATTCACGTACGCCCCGGCCATGGAGCCGCATAGCCCGATGGCGATGACGATCGCGATGTCAAGCGCATGGGAACCCGTCAGCGGGTAACGCCAGATCAGGAATCCGGCGGGGATCATGACAACCTCGCTGGGGAACGGGATGAACGAGCTTTCGACGGCCATGAAAAGGAAAATGAAAAAGAAAAAGAGCATTGGAGCCGTATGGGCAAAATTCGCGAAGTATTCGATGTGGCTGGCGATGGCTTCAGTCATGACGTGCCTTTCTGTCAGGGGTATTTTTCGTGTTTTTCGCATCCGCAGAGGATTTCGTACTGGAATTTTCTGCGGGAAGTGCTATACTTTTAAATGCTTTTTTTTTCTTCGGGAAATCCGCCGGAAAAAAAGAGTGTTTTATTAATGTACCCGCGGAAACCCGTTTTTTCCAGTGGTTTTTGCTATTTTTTTGTCGACAACGGAGAAAATATGTATCCCATCGCATTTTACATCGGTTCTTTCGCCGTACACTGGTACGGTGTCTTCATCGGGATCGGATTCCTGGTGTCGTTCGGGCTCCTCATGAAAATCCGGAAATACGCCTCCCTCACGACCGACCAGGTCTACAACATCTCCATGATCGCGCTGTTCGCCGGCGTGATCGGCGCCCGGCTTTTCTACGTGATCCAGTTCCGGGACCAGTTCGCGGGACACGGCATTCTGGACATGCTGAACGTGCACAATGGCGGCCTCGTCTTCTACGGCGGATTCATTCTGGCGTTCACCGCCGAATGCATCTACGCCAAATGGCATGCAATCCGCCGCATTCTCAGCTCCCGGGACGACGAACAGCCCGAAGGCAAAAACGAAAAACCGGACAGGGACATCAGCCTGCTCGCGCTTCTTGACATCCTCGGCCCCGCCATGGCGCTCGCCCACGCGTTCGGACGTGTCAGCTGCTTCATGCAGGGCTGCTGCTTCGGGAAGCCCGCCCCGTTCTGGTTCCCGCTTGCGGTCCGGTTCCCCGAAAAATCCCCGGCGGCCAATGTTTATTTCTCGACCAATTCGGACGGCTCTCTGCCGGTCTATCCCGTTCAGCTTTTCGAGTCCGCCGGAAACCTCCTGATCTGCGGCGTCCTGCTCCTGCTGCTGCGGAAACGCAAATACGCGGGCACGGTCGGCGGCGTGTATCTGATCCTATACGGCGTGATGCGGTTCCTGCTGGAATTCATGCGCGGCGATCACAAGGACTCCATCCTCGGCCTCACCCCGTCGCAGTTCATCGCTGTCGCGCTGGCCATCCCCGGCGGCATCATCGTCTATCTCCTGGCGCGCAAGTTCGGACGCCGGAAGGAAAAGGAAGCCGCCGATGCCTGACGGGGCCGGAAACGACAACTCGGTCTACGAATTCACGCTCGGCGAAGCCGATGCGGAGGAACGCATCGACCAGGTGCTGGCCGCACGCTGTCCCGAACTCTCCCGGACGCACATCCAGAAACTCATCCGCGACGGCAAACTGACCGTGGGCGGCAAGGTCTGCGACGTCCCGCGCCTCAAGTTTCCCGCCGGGACCGCCGTCGCCCTCATTGATTCCCTGCCCGCCGTCCCGCTGAAGGCCGAGGGCGAGGACATCCCCCTCGACGTACTCTACGAGGATGAAGTCCTGCTGGTCATCAACAAGCCCGCGGGCATGGTGGTGCATCCGGCGGCCGGCAACTGGCACGGCACCGTGGTGAACGCCCTGCTCGGACGCGAACCCGGGCTCGACGACGAGGATTTCGACGCCATGCGCCCGGGCATCGTGCACCGTCTCGACAAGGACACCAGCGGCGCCCTGGTCATCGCGAAGACAGCGAAGGCGCTGCGCAAGCTCGCACAATCGTTCGCCGACCGCGACGTGCAGAAGACCTACCTCGCCATCGTGCACGGCTGGCCGTCGCCGCCCGTGAACGTCGTCAACGCCCCCATCATGCGCCACCCGGACCACAAACGCATGGCCATCGCGAGGGACGGGCAGGGCCGCGAGGCCGTCACCACGTGGAAGCTCATCCGCAAGGGACTCTGGGACGGCCGCAAAGTCGCCGTCATGGAAATGCACCCCCACACCGGCCGCACACACCAGATCCGCGTCCATTTGTCATACAAAGACTACCCCATCGTCGGCGACAAGCTCTACGCCCGCGGCCGCTCCTCGCCCGCGCCCCGCCAGATGCTCCACGCCCGCCGCATCTCGTTCCCCCATCCCGTGACCGGCGAACGCATGCAGTTCGAAGCGCCGATCCCGGACGATTTCCTCGCGATCATTCAGGCGTTTCAGGAAGCCGAATAAGCATGCCGCGCTCCGGTTGTCCAGACCGTTCCCGTTCATCTCCGTGCCAGAGCGATAGCCTGGCACTGCCGCAGTTGAGGCTCAGCCTCAATCCGGACGACCTCGAACCGCTTTGCGCCGCCGCGCTCGCCCCGGTCCGCAAACGACATGGCATCTACTACACCCCGCGGCCCGTGGCGGAACGCATCGTCTCCGACGCGCTGGACGCCCTGCCAGGCCTGAACCGGAAAAAAGTCCCGTGGCTCCGCATCATCGATCCCGCCTGCGGCTGCGGTGCGTTCCTCGCCGCCGCCATGCGCGTGCTGCACCGGCGCTTCGGCGTGTTGCCGGAACCGGAAAACATCTGCGGGATCGAGCTCCAGCCGCTTGCCGTCGAGACCGCCACACTGCGCCTGCGCTGGCTGTACCTGAATTTGACCGGACGCCCCGGCGCGCCGCGCATCGTCCGCGCCGATGCCCTGCGGGAAAACATTTTCCCTGCGGCTTCCTTCGACCTCGTGCTTGGCAATCCGCCGTTCGTTCCCATCAGCGCCATCCCGGAACCGGAGAAAAGCCGTCTGCGCGGACTATACCGCTTCACAAACGGACGCTTCAACCTCTTTTCCCTCTTCATCGAACAGGGAGCGCGGCTTGCCCGGGAAGGCGGCGTGTGCGGCTGGCTCGCCCCGGACCGTCTGCTCCTGAACACCCAGGGCGAACCCATGCGCCGCTGGCTCCTGACGGAACAGCATCTGATCTCAGTCGCGGCCCTGCCCCCAGGGCTTTTCGGGAAAGCCGTGGTCGATTCCGCCGCCGTGATCTTCCGCCGCGAACGGATGCCGCCTGACGCCCGCATCCGCATCGACGAGGCCGGAAGCGTGCCCGCGGCCGATATCCTGGCGTTCCCGGGCTGCCGCATCGTGTCCGGACTCTGCCGCGACGGCGCGTTTCTGCGGCCCCTCCTGGCGCACAGCGTCCCGCTCGGACAGATCGCCGACGTGCGCGACGGCGTGATCCAGGGGACGGTCGGCGACGAGCTTTTCCCTGACACTCCGGACCGCGCCGCAAACCCGAAGCCCCTGCTCACCGGGCGCGACGTCGTCCCCATGAAAACGTCTCCCCGTTCGCGCTGGATCGACTACGACCCGGTCCGCATGAACGACCTGGAAGAGTCGCGCCGCGGAGCCCGGGCGAACGGACTGCGGATGCGCTCTCCGGATATCTTTGAACGCCCGAAGGTCCTGACGCGGCAGACCGCCGACCGGATCGTCGCCGCATGCGACTCCGCCGGACGGTACTACTACGCGAACACCCTGCACGGCACCTCGCCGCGTCCCGGCACGGTCTCGCTGCATTTCCTGGCGGTCGTCATGAACAGCGCGGTCGTCGACCGCTGGTACCGCCTCGTGGCTTCGGAATCCGGCAAGCCATTCCCGCAGGTCAAGATCGCCATCCTGAAACGCCTGCCAGTCTGCCGGGCTTCCCGGCCGCAGCAGTGCGCCGTCCTGCGGGCGTATCGGAGCGGCGGCCGGACCGCGGCGGAACCCCTGATCGAAACCCTCTACGGTTTGTAGTCGCTTTTGTCATTTTTTTCTATTTTTTCTAAAAACGAGAGAAAAACGCTTGTAAAATCGGCCTTCCGTGCTATAATGTTTCTCAGTTTTTCATAGTCCTCAAGGAATCCGCCATCATGAGCAGCGAAGCAGACAAACAGCCTGACAAACAGTCCGACGCCGCACCCCCGACCGGACAGGAAACATCCGCTCCGGAGGAAACAATCTCCCGGGGAAGACCGGCGTCCCTCGAGGAACGCCTGCTGGCCCTGGACGCAGAATCCGCGAAGAGGGCGCTGCACGATTCCCGTACTCTGAAACGCCTCGGCGCCATCTTCTTCATGCTCGGCGGCTGCGCACTTTTCCTGGAGGGCTTTCTCCTCGTCCTGCCCCATCTGCCCGGTTTCGACAGCTGGGGCTTCAGCCTCAAGAAAACGATCCTGAAATGGACCATCCTTCTTCCGTTTGTGATCCCGGGCGCCCCGGCGTTCGGTTTCACGCTTCGGGCCAACCGTTCCACCCGCGCGCAATGGCTTATCCGCATCGTCGCCATCCTGACGATCATAGGCAGCGTGCTTGACATGATCGACGCGGTCCGGCAGAAGAACGTCGGCGGATTTATCGGCGAACTCGTCTCCGTCCTGGTTTCCATCCGCCTCCTCGTCATCTCGTTCAACGAGATCCTGTTCGGCCAGGATCCGCCGTCGCACAACCAGCTGGGCTATGTCCGCTCGAAATGGAAAGCCGGACAGAAGCCGGACCACATCCCGGAACACGTCCACAAGCCGTCGAAATACATCAAACCGTGTTTCTACCTCGCGCTTCTGCTGATCCCCGTGTCCGGGTTCAATGCATACCAGAGCATCTCCAAGCAGCTCGACTACACGAAAGCGCTGGAACACCTCCAGCTCGGAGGAAAGCTGTACGGCGAGGCCGAAAAGTCGGCAGATCCCCGGACGGCAGAGGCAAAATTCGAGGAGGCGTACCGGTATTTCCGCCTGGCTGAGATCGACCCGGAGATCCGGGACGTCCACAAGTGGCTCGGACTTTGCGCCGCGTTCGGTCGCGGATGCAAACAGAATTACTGGGAGGCGTTCCGTCAGCTGAACATGTTCCCCGACATGACCGATTCCGACCCGGATGCCCAATGCGTACTCGGTCTCCTCTATCTCCACGGATACGGCACGGACCAGAACATTGAAAAGGCGGCGGAGCTGCTGCAGAAGGCCGCGCAGAATGGACAGCTTAACGCAAAGGCAATCCTCGGCTACGACATGACCGACGAGAAAACGGCATCTACGGAACCGGACTATGGCAGCGTCGTGGATTACCTGATGGAAAAACTCAAAAAGGAAGCCATCAACGCCGCAAAAACGATCGGGGAGGAAATGGCACCCGTTCCGAGTCCTCCGCCCCCCGCCGCAAACAATGCTGCCGCACCCGCGGAACAGCAATAACCCTCCGCCGGTTCACCGACAGAACAGGACCGCCCCGCTCATCCGCGAGGCGGTCTTTTTTTCGGGTGCGTCCCTCAGAAGAAGAATGCGGAGACGGGATCGGAGGAAACGCGTTTCAGCGCCTTCGGATGCTTCACGGAGACCTTGCCGTCCTTCACCGTGACCTCGATCGGGCCGAGCGGGGTGGGCTGGCGGTAGAAACCGTCCTTCAGCACGCTCAGATCCGGCTCCACACAGAAACGTGCGAATCCGGGCGCGAGCGGCCGGACGCCGAAAAGCCGCCGCGCGACGACGTTCGCCGGGGCGGTGGACCAGGAGTGGTTCCAATCCTGGTTCGGCTTCACGGAATTGTCCCACGCCTCCATGGTCACGGTGGCGCCCGCCCGGAGCATGTTGCGCCAGCTTCGGAGGTCGTCCGAGGTCATGAGCTCCACGGCATGAGCGCCGAGCCCGAGCTCGAAACACGCGTCGAGCAGGTACTGTGCGCCGTACACGCTGCATGCCATGCCTTTCCCCTTCAGGAATTCCGCGACCGCGGCCTTTTCCGCATCGCGGACGACTCCGGCGCAGACGGCGGCCATCTGGGAATGAACGGAGTGATGTTTTGAGCCGGGCGAATCCACGAAAAGCAGGCCGTCGAACATGACTTCATGCAGGCGGGCGTTCAGGGCTTCGGCTTCGGCACGGTACTGCGCCGCTTCATCCGCATGCCCGGTCCGTTCGGCCAGGTACGCCATATCCAGCAGCGCGAGGTGCCGGAACGCGTTCGGCACGAAATTGACGTCCTTCAGCTCATAGCCGTCGCGCTCCCTCTCCGGCCAGTCCACAATGTCGCGGACCCCGTCCGGAAGGCGCTTCGCGGTCAGGAACCCGCGTTCGTCGAGGCTGGCGGACAGCAGGAAGGGCTTGAGGCGGCCGTACCAGGCGCGCACGGTTTCGAGGTCGCCGCTGTACAGGAGATAGACCTTCACGAGCTCGGGCATCAGCAGACGCCATTCGGTCGGCCAGGTCGGGTTGTCAAGCGACCATTCGATCGACGCGCGGCAGGCGGCGTAGTTCGCGTCCACGGCGAAATGGCTCAGCGCGGTCACATAGCTGTCCGCCTCGTAGGGCATGCGTTCGCGGTTGCCGTCGATGTACAGGCCGAAGGGGACGCACGCCTTCACCGAGTATTTGCAGAAATCCCAGACTCTCACGAGCTCGGGATCGCCGCACTCGAATGCGGAGGCCGCGTCGTCGAACTCCGGGAAATGCGCCGAGCGGATGATCTTTACGACCTCGACTCCGCCCGGGTTGCGGACCTCCACGTACCGGAACGGAGCGATCTCGGGCGTCTGCGGACGCGACATCCCGCCGTACGGATTCCGGTGAGGCGGGAACTTCATCAGGTAGTCGGCCGTGCCCGGCTTCACGTTCAGCGTTTCGCGGTAACAGATGCGCGAACCGCCGGGATTCTCCTCGATTCGCCCGTTCCCCTTCAGGACTTCGCCGACGAGGACTTCCAGTCTGCTTTCCCGCTCAGCCTTCAAGGTCAAAACGAGGTGGCAGTAGGCGTCCTTTCCGAAATCCGCCACGGACACGCCGCCGCCGAAATCGCGGACCGATCCCGGTGCCTGTTCCGCCAGCACGCTTTTCGCCTCGGCGGGCACGGCGGGGAAAACGACCGTTTCGGCGTCATCTCCGCCCGAGGCGGCGCATCCGCAGAAGGAGGCGCAGGCAGCCCCGAGGAGAAGGACGGCGCCCGCGAGGCGGGCTGCCATGGGACGGGATTTCGTACTCATGACGGGCGCGTGGCAGGTTCGTTTCAGGCTTCGATCCCCGCGCCGTCCCCGATGGAGCAGATGAACGTGGCGGCGTCGATGCCGGTCTGGGACTTGTAGGCTGTCTTAAGGCGTTCGGCGTAGGTCTCGGCCTGCGCGGTCTCGACCAGGTGGATGGAAATTCCGCCGAAGCCGCCGCCGGAGAGACGCGCGCCGAGGCAGCCGGGGATGGACCTGGAAAGCTCGACAAGCACGTCGAGTTCGGGGCAGCTGTTCTCGAAGTTCACGCGGGAGCTTTCGTGGCTTTCGTAGAGGAGTTTGCCGAATCCGGCGATATCGTCCCTGCCGAGGCAGTCCACGGCGCGGAAGACGCGTTCGTCCTCGCCGACCACATGTTTGGCGCGGAGATAGTCGATGTGGTCCATGTCGCCCTTGCAGGCTTCCAGAAGCTCGCCGGAGACATCGCGAAGGGTCTTGATCTCGGGATGGGTCTTTCTGATGGCGGCAGCGGCATTCTCGCAGCTCACGCGGCGCTGGTTGTAGGCGGAATCCACGAGGTTGTGCTTCACCATGGAGTTCGCCACGACGAAGACGTAACCGGACGGCATGCCGACGTTCTTCAGCACCTCGACCGTGCGGAAATCGCAAAGAATGAAGGAATCCTTCCTGCCGAAGAGCGAGCTGAACTGGTCGAGCAGGCCGCTGTTCAGGCCGAGGAACTTGTTTTCGACCGCCTGGCCGACGCGGGCCCAGTCCGCGAGCGGAAGCTCGATGCCGTAGATGGTCTTCAGCGCGAAGGCGAAGGACATTTCGAGGGCGGCGGAGCTGCTCATGCCGGCGGACAGCGGGACCTGGCTGTCGAGGACGGCGTCGAACGCGCCGAACTTGATGCCGCGTCGTTTGAGGTCGACGAGCAGCCCCTTGATGTAGTTGCGCCAGTCGCCCTTCACCGGGGTTTCGATGTCGTTCAGGTCGAGTTCCTGGTCCTTGCCGTGTTCGCAGATGTTGCACTTCGTGCCGTCCGCCGGACTCATGGCGAAGCAGGTGTGCTGGCCGACGGCGCAGCTCAGGACGAAGCCTTCGTTATAGTCGGTATGGTTGCCGAGGATTTCGAGGCGGCCGGGCGCGAAGGAGCAGACGGCCGGTTCTTTGCCGTAACGGGCGACGAATTGTTCGCGGACACTGGTGCTCATGGGGGGAAAGATTCCTTTCTGGCATGAAATAATAAAAAAGATGAATGCGGTTTTGCGGCAATACAGTATCACGCGCGACCTGAATTGTCAAACGCTTTTTTCAATTTTCAGCGGATTTCCGTATGCATCGCGGCGGAAAAAAGGGGAAAACGGGACGCCCCGGCGAAACCGGTCCCGGACGTCTTTTCGACAGGCGGAAGACTATTCGCGGTCCACCCGGACGCGCGGGTCGACCCAGGCATACGCCACATCGGTGATCAGGTTGATGACGATGAAAAGGATAGCGCCCAGCAGCACGAGCGCCTTCAGCATGGAAAGGTCGGAGCTGTTCAGCGCGTTCACGCCTTCGTAGCCGAGCCCGGGGATCCCGAAGAAGCTTTCCAGCAGCAGGCTGCCGGTGAAGAGGAACGGCAGCACGGTCGAAGCCCGCGTGATGATCGGCACCAGCGCGTTCCGCAGCAGGTGGATGCCGTACACGCGCATCGGGCATGCGCCCTTCGCGGCGGCGGTCCGGATGTATTCGCGGCGGATCTCGTCGAGGAAGACGGTCCGGTAGAAGCGCACGCCGCTGCCCGTGCCGGACACGATGCCGATGATAACGGGCAGGATCACGCACTTCGGACTGTCCCAGCCCCACACGGGGAAGAGGTTCAGGTAATACGCGAGGAACCATTGGCCGAGGATGATGAGCACGAGGTAACTGATGCTCATGCCCGCTACGGAGAGCACCACGATCGCGCGGTCCAGGATGCGGTCCTGAAACGCGCAGGAGATCATCGCCAGCACGATGCCGAGCACGAGTTCACCGAAGAAGATCGGGATCATGATCATGAGAGAGGGCACCATGCCGCGCCACAGCTTGCCGCGGATGGATTCGTGCGTGAGGAGCGTGTTTCCGAAGTTGAAGAACGTGACGTAGGGGAACTTCGACGAGAAGGAGACGAGTTCCTTCAGCGAGTCGAGCGCCTGCGAATCGTACCAGGTGCGGTTCGGCCGCTCGAACCCGGCGCGGATCAGGATGCAGTCCGTGTCAAGTCCCGTCACGGCGAATTCGTCCGGGGCGTCAGCGAGCTCGACGGAAGTCCCGCGAGGTGAAAGGACCGTCTCCCGCCCGTTCACGAGGAAACGCCCCGAGCCGGAAAGGATGGCACGGTTTTTCGCTTCCCTGTTCGGGAACTGGCGTTTGAACACGATGCTCCCTGCGCCCGGGTGCAGGCCGTCCTGCGCGGCGGCTTCGGGCGGGATCCCGTTCAGCTCGACGCCGGGGAACTCGGTATGGCCGCCGGTGAAGTCGGCCGAGGGATAAAGCTCCGTGACGCGCCAGTTGCCGAAGAACAGCGGCTTGTCACAGCCCATGAAGTCGCGCATGGCCTCCACATCCGCCGCGGTCGGCTTCTTGCCGAGCAGGACGGCGGTCGGGTCGCCCGCGGAAACGCGGAACAGGACGAACGTCACGACCATGATCCCGAGGAGGATCCACACGGAATACAGGATGCGTTTGACGATGTAGCGTCCCATCGGGCGTGCTCCGTCGTCCGCTCAGCGCCGTGGCGCGGGTTTGCGGCCGAAAACGGCCATGACCGCCTGCAGATCGGCCCAGGCATCTTTTTTCGCCGGGGGATTCCGCAGGAGAAACGCCGGGTGATAGGTCGGCATGACCGGGATGCCTTCGTACTCCAGCCAGAGACCGCGCAGCTTCATGATGCCCTTGAGGTTGAAAAGGTACAGAAGCGGCACGGCGCCGAGCAGCACGATCACCTTCGGATTCACCAGGGCGATCTGGCGCTTCAGATACGGGATGCACGCCGCGGCCTCGTCGTCCGCCGGGTTGCGGTTTCCCGGAGGACGACACTTCACGATATTGGCGATGCAGGTCTCGGTCGCCCGGTCAAACGTCATGGCGGCGATCATGCGGGAAAGCAATTCCCCGGCACGCCCCACGAACGGCACGCCGGTGGCATCCTCGTCCGCACCCGGCCCCTCGCCGATAAACATCAGCTCGGCGTGCGGATTGCCGTCGGCGAACACCATGTTCGTGCGGGTCTTTCCGAGGCCGCATTTCCTGCACGAGGAGCATTCGGTGCGAAGGGATTCCCACTCCGGGATGTCGGGGGCGTAAGCGGGCGGAAGCCCCTGCTGCCGCGTATTCCGGGCGGACACAGCCGGGGCCGGCGCGGGCGCGGCTTTCCGAACGGGGCGGGCGTAGAGGTCGCGCAGGACCTCCTCGCTCATGGAAGTGTCGGCTCCGGTCTGCGCGCCCGTTTTCAGGCACTGGATGATCTCGTCGAAAATGTCGGGTTTTCTCATGGGGGGCTGTCCTGTTCCGTCCGGGGCTGAAGACAAGGTTTTCGCGGGGCTGAATCCCGCACACTCCGCCTGTTCCGTCCTGAACGGCTTTTATCGGGGATATTTTCATCTATACAATACATCCGGCGGGCTTGTTTTTCAAGCCGTTTCGCGCGGGAAAACACCCCTTTTCGTCCTGTTTTCCGCCCTTGTCCGTGCGCATACGCGGGAAGCTTGAAATCCGTGTTCACGCGCATACACGGAAAAAACCTCTCATCGTTACGGGGGGCGGTTCTTTCTGACGGACCGGGATTCCCAACGAAATCTAAAACTGCATCTTCGCCGACAGCAGGACTCGTTCCGGGTCCGCGCCGTACAGGGGATCCCGGCAACTGTCCGGTTCGTCCGCCGCACAGCTATGCCGCAGCCATTGGCGGAACTCCGCGTCTGCGACGGATTCGTGCTGACGCAGCCAGTCGGAACAGAAAAGCAGTTCTTCGCGGGTGTCCGCCGTGCTCAGGAACCGCCTGAACTGGAGATGCGCCCGCCAATGCGGCCCGAAATCGACGTACCGGGTACGGATCATCAGAAGCTCTTCAAGTTCAGCCAGGTCGCGCAGACGGTCCTTGTGGCACGCCAGCTCGACGCCGTCGCAATCCC
>Ga0310696_10001738_pt1 | contig 30797 bp, 30 predicted proteins | sample AusTroGonzalo_MG_4_FD_203885 | JGI IMG/M metagenome (GOLD analysis project Ga0310696, IMG submission 203885) | Bovine rumen microbial communities from tropical cattle in Woodstock, Queensland, Australia - Gonzalo_02 (v2) (version 2) | ecosystem: Host-associated > Mammals > Digestive system >... | reverse complement strand
ATTATAAAATATATATGCGTACCCAGTTCTTATTGGTTCTGTGATTTTATCACTATCATGTTCTGGGAAAGAGTAGCCCAACAAAGACGCAAAATAATTTACGGCTCGTACATGACAAGAAAGGCGAACTTCATAAAATTTAAAAATAGCATCTATGTTGATTTTCATTATTTGACATTACCAAACTGCGGGCATAAAGATTTTGAGAATGATTTGATGAATGTTATAAAACATAATAAAATACCGTTTTTACATAGAGATACCAGATGATAACCAGTCACCACCATAAAATTTTATTGAAAAAGTTTAGTATAAATATATAATAGTGCTGAAATTGGAGCGTCGTCTAATGGTAGGACAAGAGATTTTGGTTCTCTTTATCATGGTTCGAATCCGTGCGCTCCAACCAAGATTTATGCGGGTTTAAGACCGGTTTTTATTTCCATATAATAGATTTTTTCCGATTCGATTTTTAACGTACAAATTTGCAAATTATGGGTTGTATTCACAATATTTTATAAAATTATTAAATTTTTTAATATTTATATCTTGACTTTATTTTTAATATACATATAATCGTTAAAGTTTTTAATAATTTAATAATTAAATAATTAAAGGGGTATTCATGACACATACAGAAGTGACAACTTTGATGGCTGAAAATATGCGTATGATGGGTCGTTTAGCCAGTAGATTACAACCTTTGTTTGAAGAAACCAATAAAAATTCTAGACAGCAAATGTTTGTTTTGGTGCGTCTATATTTGGCTGGAAAAATTAAATTAAAAGATTTTGCGGCTTTGGAATTTATATCTACGGCAAATCTGTGTAGTGTCTTTAAAAAACTTGAACAAGACAAATTAGTTGTACGTTCTACGGATTCAGATGATCATCGTGATACTTGGTATGAAGTGACCAAATCTGGTAAAAATCTGGCTGAAAAAATCATTGATAAGTTTATGTCTGCATTGGAATCTTTGTGTCGGGTCTTGCCAGATCAAGACCAAGATATTTTGGCTGAAACAGTCAGAACTGTAAATGGTATTTTGAAAAAGATGGAGAAATTAAATGCATAAAGTTTTTATGTTTGTTTTGACGTTAATCGCTGTTTTACCAAATGCGTTTGCTTTGGATTTATCATTAAATCAGGCGATTGAAAAAATTGTTAATGAATCAAATGATATCAAAAAAGCTGATGCTAATATTAAAAAAGCCAAAGCGCAATTAGATGCGGTTAATGCAAATCGTTGGATGTCTGTTGATGGCAATGTGTCTTATATGAATTTGATAAATGTAAAGAATCCGGGCAGTTCGCAGGGTGTAGAAATACCGTCTGATATTGGTGCAATTTTGGGTAATGTTTTGCCACTGACTGAAATTCCAGATAATATTTTTTCAGCTGGTGTAAAAATAACACAACCGATTTATACGTTTGGCAAAATAGGGTATGCAGTTGATGCAATGCACGATGCCATAGATATATCAAAATCTGCCAAAGATTTAACTGTTCGAGAAGTTAAATATGCAGCTGCAAATCTTTATTGGACTGCGAAAATGACAGAAGAAATCGTTTCAGCCAGTCAAAGAAATTTAAATAATGCACGTGCCGCAAAAAAGAAATTAACCTCCGTTGGTCGTGCAAATCGCAGCAATTTGATTAAAATTGAATCTGACATAGCTACCAAAGAAATTGCATTGTCTGATGCCCAGTTCAATCGTGATACTGCGTTCAGAATGTTAAAAATTATGTCTGGTATAGATGTTGATGAAGATGTGGTTTTAACTGATAATTTTCCAGATAAATTTGCACAGTTAAAAACTGAAAGTTTGAAATCAAATCCAGAATGGGATATTTATCAGAAACAAATAAAAATGTATGAATCTAATGCATCATCTAAGCGTTCTGGGGGATATCCAACATTGGCAGCTGTGGGTTCTTATTCTTACTATTCGATGGGAACTAATATGGGCAATATGTTTGATAAAGAAGGTTCGCAATCCGCATATTGGGGATTGGCTTTGCAAGTGCCCTTATTTACAGGTGGATTAAATTCTGCAAATGCTACCATAGAGGCCATGAATGCAGAATCTGTACATCAGGATTTAGATAAATCTAAAAAAATCAAAACCGAAGAATATAACAATGCGATTAAACAGTATAAACATTTGTGTGATAATCTTGGTAAATTAAACGAAGCTTATTTTTTAGCACAAAAAGCATACGATGTATCAGCTAAACGTTTTGCAGCTGGTCAAACATCTGCAGTTGAATTGTCGGATGTATCATCTGCATTGTATCAAATGGATATGGCTGTATTAAATGCGAAATACAATATTTTAATGTCTGAACAAACTGTAAAAAAATTGGGTGAATAATTATGACAATAGAAAAAATAGAATTGATGGTTAAAAAATTAAAAACACGTAAATCAAAAAATATAATTTATTTGATTGTTATGTGTTTTGTTATAGCTGTATTTGCATTTAGGTTTTATGTGGTCGCCCAAGAACAAAACCGTGCAGTATTCAATATAATGCGTAATAATATTACAAATGGAACACCTGTAAAAGTCTTGGAAGTACAAGAAACAAAAGGTGTTTTATACGAACCGTTAAATATTAAAAATAATCGCGCATATGTTTCTGAAAGCCGTTTGAATTTATTTAAACCAGGACAAAGTTTGGGTGATTGTAAAATAATTTCTGTTTCACATCGTATAGATTTAGATTCTGGTATGTATTTGATAAGAACAAAAGGTTGTACTGACGGATTAAAATACGCGCAAAACGAACAAAATGGTTTTTATGTACCAATTTCAGCAATATCAGGAAATCAGCTATACGTTGCAAGTGATAACACAGCGCATATTCGTGAAATAGTTGTTGTTGCACGTGATTTACAAAATGCGTTGGTAAAATCTGGATTGCAAAATGGCGATATAGTAATTTTATCTAATGTTCAACAAAACCAAAAAATTCGAATTGTAAAATAATCAATCAAAGGAAAAACAAATGCTAAAATTTTTTATTCACAAACCGGTCACAACAATCATGTTTGTTTTATTTTTTGTGATTTTGGGTTTGGTGTCTTTTCCAAAAATGAATATAGAGCGGTCTCCGTCCGTAGATTTTCCATATGTGACAGTGACTTTTGTTTATCCTGGTGCTTCATCAGCTGAAATAGAAAGCCAAGTTGTTAAAAAAGCAGAAAATGCGATGTCTGAAATTGCAGGTGTAAAAAAAATTACTGCCCAAGTTTTTGAAAATAGTGCTTATGTAATATCTGAATTTAATTTAGGTGTAAATGTTGATGACAAAGCGAACGAAGTGAAAGCAAAAATAGATGGTCTGGCGAACGAATTTCCAACGGATTTAAAACAACCTGTTATTGCTAAATTAAATCCGTTGCAACAAGCTGTATTGGATATCGTTATTAGGGGTGCAGATGCACAAAAACTTCAAAAGTACATAGAAGATACGTTATCAAATAAAATTACATCTGTACGTGGTGTTGCATCTGTAAATACTTTTGGTGGTTTAACACGTGCTGTCCGTATTTCCATGAATCCAGATTTAATGGTTGCGCGTGGTGTCACAGTTAATGATATAGTAAATGCGATTGCTACACGCAATTTAAATGTTCCGGGTGGAAAAATAGAAACAGATATCAATTCTGAAAATGTTCGTTTTATCGGTGAATTTAAAAATGTTAAAGAAATAGCCAATTTGGAAATTACTACTGTCGAAGGCGATACTTTTAAATTATCAGATGTTGCAAATGTCCGTGATGCTGCACGTGATATAGACAAAGGTGCTAGATATAATGGTGAAAATGTTGTTATCATGTCTGTTGTCAAAGCCAGTGATGGTAATGCAATTAAGATTTCAAATGCTTTACAGAAAAAAATACCAGAATTACAAGCACAATTACAAACTGTATTTCCAAATGCAACAATGCAAATTGTATCAGATTCTTCTGTAACAATATCTGCTGCAACAACAGACACAATCAATGGTATTATATTAGGGGTTATATTTACTGTACTAGTATTATTAGGTTTTACACGCAATTGGCGTTCAACTATCATAGCTGGTGTTGTGATACCTGTATCTTTGATTTCTGGATTTTTCTTGATGAACGGCAGTGGTTTCACAATCAATACTATGACTTTATTAGCATATGCAACAGCTTTGGGTACATTGGTATCAAATGCAATTATATTGATTGAATCTGCATTAACAGAATTACAGGCTGGTAAAACACCAGAACAAGCAGCAGAAGATGGAACACGCAAAGTTGCTGTGCCTGTATTAGCAGGTGTTGGTACAAATGTCGTTGTGTTTTTGCCTTTGGCATTTATGGGTGGAATTGTTGGTCAATTTATGTTGCAATTTGGTATGACAGTAGTGTATTTAACTTTGCTATCTTTGTTGTTTTCTTTTACTTTGACGCCAATGATGATTGCAAAATTATTAAGATTACAAAATAAAACCAAGAAAGACATCCAAGAAACAAAAATACGTAATAATTCTTCAAGATTTCATATTTGGTATGAATATCAATCAAAACATCCGTGGGTTGTTATTTTGGGTGCAATAATGGTGTTGATTTTATCAGCAAGATTAACAGGTTATATTGGCAATGAATTTTCACCTGCTACGGATGCTAGTGAAATTACAATAACCGCACGTGCGCCAATTGGCAGTGTTTATGCAAAATCCGAATTCATAGCCAAAGAAATTGAAAATCGTGTCGCACAATTTCCTGAAATAAAATCTACAACTGTAAAAATTGGTGACAAAGGTTTGCAGAATATCAATATTAAATTGTCTTTGGTTGATATAAATCAGCGTAAAATGTCAGATAAACAACTTGCACAAAAAATATTGCCAATATTATCTGATATCCCAGATGCAGAAATACAAATTCGTGCAGGGGAAAATATGTCCAGTGCAGGTATTAGTTCTGATATGGTGTTAAATGTATTTGGTGAAGATGACATAAAACGTATTGCGTATGCAAATCAAATTATTGAACATATAAATCACATAGAAGCAGTACAAAGTGCGGTTTTGGCGCAACAAACACCAGCTAATGAAATAAGATTTATTCCAAATGATGAACAAATGAATTTTTGGGGTGTAAAAAATTCCACAGCAGGTTCTACATTAAGAACAGCTTTATTTGGAAATGACAATTATAAATATAAAGAAAATGGTGATGAGTATCCGATTGTACTAGAATTTGATAAAAACTTTAAAAAACAATCCATGTTTGAAAATGTGTATGTTAATTCAAAAAAAGGGATGGTTGCATTATCTCAACTTGGAAACATAGAAAATGTGCCTGCGACATCGAATATTTATCGTCTTGATAAGAATAGAATCACAGAAATAGATATAAATATTGGCAAATCAACAATCGGACCAGTGCAAAAAGAAATTCAAAAATATTTAGATAACATGAATTGGGAATCTGGATACAGTGCTACCTTTGCAGGTATGTCTGAAATTCAGTCAGAAAGTACCAGTGAGATTGCTCAAGCCTTTTTACTAGCTACAATTTTAACATTTATGTTGTTGGCTGCAATAATGAATTCTGTGGTTCATCCTTTTACAATTGCAACTTCTATTATAACCAGTTTTGCAGGAGTTTTTGTTGTTTTGTTTTTATCAGGTGCATCAATGAATGTTGGGGCTATGTTGGCTTTTATTATGTTGGTTGGCTTGGTTGTTAATAATAACATATTGGTTTTGGAACCAACTGTGGCGCGCGTACAAAGAGGTGAAGATGCTTATAAAGTATTATGGTCAGAATTGATGGATAAAAAACGTATGATTTGGATGACTACCATAGCAGTTGTTGCAGGTATGATACCACAATTATGGTCAAATGATGGGTTAAAGGTTGCTATGGGGGCAGTGATGATAGGTGGTATGTGTGCATCTTTGATATGGACATTTTGTTTAACACCTGCATTATTTTTTGTTATGGAAAAATTACGTATGAAATTCAAAAAGACAAAATAAATTTGATACAAGTATATTTTGGTGATATAATATTGTGAATTTATACATATAGGAAAATAACAAAAGAGAAAGAAATGTTAAAGAAAGTAAATGTAGTCGTCTTTGATTTTGACGGGACTTTGTCTGCTGGGGATTCCAGTATTGATTTTGGAAGATACTGTTTCAAACATTCTATAAAACCTTGGTTTTGTTTAGTCTGTATGACAGTTGCTTCTATTGTTAAAGTTTTTAACCCATCTGGTGCATGGTGGCGTCAGAAAATGCGTGGTTTTTTAACACAGAAAATGGTAAAAGAATTCACACCTGTGTTTATAAAACAGCATAAAAATAAAAGATTTGGTTGGGCTAAAGAACAGGTTGCTAAAGAGCGTGCCAAAGGAAACAAAGTGGTGTTGATTTCAGCCAGTCCAGATTATTTAATTCCATTATTGGTATCGGATATAAAATTCGATGCTGTATTGACTTCGAAAATGCAAAAAAATAAACCATGGAAATATGAATTTGTATGTTATGGTAAAAACAAAGTTGTTGCATTGGATAATTGGGCCAAAGAAAACAAATTTATTCCAAATGTTGTGCGTTCTTATTCGGACAGTCGTTCGGATATGCCAATAATGAATATCGCCAAAGAACGTATCTGGATAGACAGTAAAACAGGATTACGTAAAAAATAAAACAAAAAAACACCCGTTTGGGTGTTTTTAATCTTCACCAAAATCCATATCACGCAATTTTTCTGCACGTGGGGTGATTTTAGAAACAGATGTTTGAATTTGTTCTATATCATTTTGTGCCGATGCAAAGTGTTGTGAAACCTTTGCTGTGCGTTCGTTAAGGCGCGATAAATCTGTCAGCAATAAATCTAATTCGCGTTTAATCTTGCTGGCTACGCGTTTAATTTTTATGTCTGATAATACCGCCCGAATTGTATTTAATGTTGCCCATAATGTAGCAGGCGAAACGATAAATACCTTTTTTCTTGCTGCGTATTCAACCGTATCTGGAAATTCACTGTGTAATTCTTCAAATATAGATTCTGATGCAATGAACATCATTGCAGATTCAGCTGTCACACCAGCAATAATATATTTTTCAGCAATTGCATCTATGTGTTTGCGAACGTCCAATTCAAATTGCTTTTTATAACCAATATTATCTTTGTCTGTTAAAATCCGATTATAACTTTCTAACGGAAATTTGCTGTCTATAATCATATCGCCTGGTGGGTAAGGCAATCGAATTATACAATCAGGTCGAACACCAGTTGATAATACACTTTGAAAAGAATAACTTTCTGGTGGCATAATATCTGCAACCAAATCTTCCAGTTGTCTTTCCCCAAAAGAGCCACGGGCTTGTTTGTTTCCCATCAAAATATCTTTGAAATTTGCAATATCCGCACTGATATTCTTTAATTCTAGTGCGTTTTGAGATAGCATCCCCAGTCTTTCAGATAATCTTTCGCGTAATCTGGTGTTGTCTTCATGCAAGGCGGATATATCAACTGTTTGTTTTCTGAATACCAAAATCAACAATAAAACAACAATAACACCCAGCAATAATAAAATATAAGTTGTCATTTGAAATTCCTTTGCTACAATCAGAACATAACAATTATAAAAGGCTTTTATAAATGTTGCAAATGAAACTTTGTGGTGATTTGATTTTACGGGAAAAATGCGAACCTGTATCGGATATTACACCGGACATTTTGGATACTATGGACGAAATGGTAAAAATGATGTCTGACCAGAATGGGGTTGGATTGGCTGCACCACAGGTTGGTATTACAAAACGTTTTTTGGTTATGATGGATCCTGATACTAATACCGTATATCGCATGATAAACCCAAAAATCACATCTAAAAGCGATAAAACCTGTGTCATGGAAGAGGGTTGCTTGTCAGTTCTGGGGTCAGACGGTTTACCTGTTTATGCAGATGTAAAACGTCCTGAATCTGTGGAAGTTGAATGGACAGATGAAACTGGTAAACAATTGGTGGCAAAAATGTCTGGCACGCCTGCGCGGATTGTGCAACATGAAACCGATCACTTAGATGGAATTTTATTCATAGATTATTTATCTGGTATAAAACGTGAAATGTTAATGCGTAAAGTAAATAGGAAGCATTCATGAAACTGATTTTAATGGGAACAAACGATTTTGTTGTTCCTGTATTTGATGATTTAGCAAACAAGCATGATATTATCGGCGTTTTCACGCGTGCACCGAAACCAATGGGACGTAAGCATGTTTTAACACCATCGCCAGTACATATTTGGGCAGAACAACGTGGCTTGGTGGTTCATACATCTATCAAAGAATTTGACGGTATAAACGATAAACCAGATATGATAATTGTTATGTCTTATGGGGTTATATTGCGTGACAATGTGCTTAATGCTGCAAAATGTATAAATATTCATCCAAGTTCTTTGCCAAAATATCGTGGTCCATCACCAATCAGAACCGCATTGCTAAATGGTGACAAAGATATAGATGTTTGTTTAATGGCTATGGTTGCTGAAATGGATGCAGGTGATGTGTATATGCGTCAGAATATTGCGCTGGATATAAACGATACAAATACGGATGTTGAACACAAGGTATCAAACACAGCAATTGAAATGTTGGATAAATATCTGACGAATCCAGATGCGTATAAGGCAACACCACAAAATGGTGCGCCAACATTTACCAGAAAATTTACTGGTGATGATGAAATTATAAATTGGAATAATCCATCGGTTCAAATTCATAATCAAATACGTGCGCTGGGATATGGTCGAACAAAAATTAATGGGTTAGATGTTAAAATACTAGAAACACGGTTTGAAAATGGGGAATTAAAAATTATCAAAATACAACCAGCTGGAAAAAATGCTATGGATTGGAAAAGTTTTGTAAATGGCTTGCGTGGCGCAGAAATCAAATATGGAATTTAATTGTATGACAAGATATAAAATAGAAGTTGAATATGATGGCACGAATTTAATTGGTTGGCAAGAGAACCAACAGGGACAATCTGTGCAATCTTTATTACAAGATGCTATTAAAAATTTTTGCGGTGAAATAATAACTGTTTATTCTGCTGGTCGTACTGATGCTGGTGTTCATGCGATTGCTATGCCTGCGCATTTTGATTTACAACGTGATTGGGATGCAGATACCGTAATGCGTGCAATTAATTTTTATTTAGTAAATCAACCTGTGTCTGTATTGAATTGTGAAAAAGTTGATGATGAATTTCATGCACGGTTTAGTTGCATACAAAGACAATACAGATATGTTGTTATCAATCGTCGTGCACCAACCGTGTTAAATAAAAATCGTGCTTGGTGGGTGCCACAAAAATTAGATATAGCTTTAATGCGTGAACAGGCTAAAAAGTTATTGGGTAAGCATGATTTTACTTCGTTTCGCGCAGCACAGTGTCAGGCAAAAAGCCCAATTAAAACACTTGATTCTTGTAATATCATACAAAATGGTGAAGAAATAGTGTTTGAATTTGCTGCACGTTCTTTCTTGCATCATCAAGTACGCAATATGGTTGGCACATTGGTTGATATTGGATTGGGCAAACCATATGATATAGATGAAATTTTTGCAAAACAAGAACGCTGTGCCGCTGGTGTTAATGCGCCTGCGTGTGGTTTGTATTTTGTCAAAGGCCTTTATGCCACGGACGATTCCCAGCAATAGATTTAATTGTTCTATTCGGATATATAACCATACCACCATGTAAAATTTTTGCATGACAATTTGGTGCTTTTATATCTATGGGTGTCACAATAAAATCAACAGTTTTGTCACGGCATGTTGTTTCAATATTATCTAATATAGTTTTAATTGTTTGCATATAAACAAGATTCCAATTCGGTGTTTTATAAACACATAAACCATGATTACATTTTTTACGTAGATTTGTATCTGATACGGGTTCGTTATTAAATTTTTTCCAATTATTAAATGTATGATAATGTTTTGAAGATTTAGATTTGTTAAATTGTAATTTCCCATTTTCAACAAAACCGACTAATTCATTGTCTGTGGTAGAATAAAACAAAGGTCTTGTTTGTTTAATTTGAATTATTATTGCTGTTATAATAAATATCAATCCGATGATATAGTTTATATTTCTTTTGAAATAATTTTTTGAATCTGTTCTTTCAATCAATATGATACATAATAATCCAATGATACACAATATAAAAACCGAATTAGGCATATAGCCGATATTTACATTTGCATAGGGTAAATTAGCAATTTGTGTCGCTATGTTCAAAGCAAATTTATAAATATGGTTTGCAGTGTTTAAAAGAAAATGATAATTAAATAAACTGCAACAAGTTCCAACTATGACTAGTGGCATTATTGCAATAGAAAACAGTGGTAATATAATTATGTTGCCTAATATTGTATATAACGGTACGTAGCCAAAATGTGCAATTACAAATGGCAAAGTAAAAGCACCAGCAATACAAGCAGTCATCAAAGCTGTGTATAGCCAATATGTTATACGATTTGCAAAATTACGTTTTTGATATTTTTTATCTTTATAAAACCATAACAATCCGAATATAGCAGCAAAAGATAATTGAAAACCAATGTTCATAACATAGAAAGGATTTATCAAAATTATAATCAAAAACACTAATGCCGCATTACGCAAAGATAATACATTACGATTAAATATACAGGCTATAAAAATCAAAGTAGTCATTAAAAACGCCCGAATTGTAGCGACCCCAAATCCAGAAATACACAAATATCCAGCCAGTCCAACCCAAGCGCAACAAATTGCAGGATATTTTGCGGGTATGCGTTTTGTGATGTATGGAATACATCTGAATAACAAATAAAACAAAGCAAATAACCAACCGCCAACCAAAGTCATGTGAAAACCGCTGATTGACCAAACATGTCCAACACCCACAGATTTCCAAATATCACTTTCTGATTTTGGAATAATTTGTTTATAACCCAAAACCAAAGCATCAGTCAAAACAGATTTAGCAGATTTATGTAAAATATCACGCAAAGAAAAATGCTCTGAATTTGATGATATTATGGTGTAATCTGTCAAAAATCCATTCCCAGATAATTTGTTAAAATACGCCCATCTTGCATAATCAAAAGAATCTGGTAAATCTGATGTGGACGGATGAAATATTTTTGCATAGCTAGTTATATTATCGTTTATATTTGGTACAGCAGATTTATTATCTAGGGTAAAACGAATATTAGTATATTTGTTATCAGGTAAATTTGAATCTAGGTGATTTGCAGATATGTTCAATAAAATCCGTGTGGATTTATCTGTGTAGTCTATATCTGTGACTGTTCCGGAAATGTAAGTTTTACCAAAAGATTGATATATTTGTGGTGTTTTAATAATCTGTGTGAAAGACATAGAATAAAAGAAACCAAACACAAACAAAGCAATTGCAGTTAAAAGTATGTTTTTGTGTTTGTAAATTATCAATCCCAATAAAATTGTAATTAAAACAGGAAATTGAAATTTAGGCTCAAAGGACAATGAAAAATATAACGCTGCACCAAAAGCCATAACAAAAGGTGACCAAAGAAACACGTTTTTATATTGGTTTTCTAGGAATTCTTTCATGTTCGGATTATAGGATTTTATTCGCTTGCGCTGCAACAAATATTTTTTTAATATAACCAAAACCAAGGAGAAAAACTATGTCCAAATATATCTTTGTCACCGGTGGGGTTGTATCTAGTTTAGGTAAGGGCGTTTCAGCGGCATCGTTAGGCGCCCTTCTTCAATCGCGTGGGTATTCAGTTCATGTTCGTAAATTTGACCCATATTTAAACGTTGATCCGGGTACTATGTCACCACTGCAACATGGAGAGGTTTATGTCACACACGATGGTTTTGAAACAGACCTTGATTTGGGGTACTATGAAAGATTTTTGGGTATCAAACTGTCCAGAACTGATTCTGTTTCTGGTGGTCGTATTTATTGGGATGTTTTAAATGCAGAAAGACATGGTGATTATTTGGGGGCAACAGTTCAGTTAATTCCGCATGTATCTAATAAAATCAAAGAATATATTGGACGTCCCACAGATACTGATTTTGTTATTTGTGAAATTGGTGGCACAGTTGGTGATATAGAAGGTAAAATATTTCTTGAATCTATACGTCAGTTTGCAAATGATGTAGGTCGCAGAAATGTTATGTTTGCACACTTAACTTTGGCACCGTATTTGGAACAAAGTGGTGAATTAAAAACAAAACCAACACAAATGTCAGTTCGTAGATTGTTGGAAAATGGTATTCAGGCAGATGTTTTATTTGTTCGTTCGCCGCGTATGCTGACCCCTGATGAACAAGCTAAAATTGGTATGTTCTGCAATTTGCCTGCGAAAAATGTTATAACCAGCATGAATGTTGATAATATTTACAAGATTCCATTGGTTTATGAAGCACAACATGTATTTGATATTATGGCAGAGCACTTTGGATTACCGTTGGCTGCTGGTGATATGGAAAAATTCCATAAAATAGAAAATTATTTGGCGGCAGATTTACCAACTTGTACAATCGGTATGGTTGGAAAATATTTTGATGTCCCAGATGCCTATAAATCTTTGAACGAAGCATTATTTCATGCAGGTATTCAAAACAATGTGCATGTAAAAATTAAAAAAATAGATGCAGAAAAATTTAATCCAGAAGATTGCAAAGATGTTGATGGTATTTTAGTACCTGGCGGTTTTGGTGCTCGCGGGGTTGATGGTAAGATAGCAGCAGCTGGATATGCGCGTGAAAACAATGTTCCATACATGGGAATATGTTTGGGAATGCAGGTTGTTGTTATTGAATATATGCGTAATGTTGTTGGTGATAAAAATGCTAATTCAACAGAATTTGCTAAAAATTGCACACCTGTGATAGGTATTATGTCTGATTGTGATAAAGATAATATGGGTGGTACTTTACGTTTAGGGGCATATCCATGCAATATCAAACCAAATACTTTGGCAGCGAAGATTTACGGTGCTGAACAAATATCTGAACGTCATCGTCATAGATATGAAATGGATATACAGTGCCAAGAAATTTTGGCAAAAAATGGTATGATTATATCTGGTTTATCGCCAGACGGCAGATTGCCTGAGATGATAGAAATTCCAGCGCATAAGTTTTTCATAGCGGGTCAATTTCATCCAGAATTTCAAAGCAATCCATATACCGGTCATCCGTTGTTTAATGCCTTTATAGCAGCGGCAATGAAAAAGTAAAACAAAAAAAACCTGTAAATTACAGGTTTTTTTGTTTATATCCTATTTTGCAAGTTTTTTTGCATTTAAAACGACACAAATCCAGTCAGCAACAGATTTTTTCAGTGTGTTGAAAGATGTTGCTATTGATAATGGTTCTGATTTTATTTCAGCAAGTGCATTTAACCCATTTTGTTTAAATTCTTTGCTTTCTTTGCCGCTATGATAGAACACACTATCATCTGCCCAGTTATCATTCCATTCGGTCATAGTTAATCCTTTTGTTTGTGTTGGTTAAGTTGTATCAAAAAAAACAATGTCAAGTTTTTTTGTGGTTAAATAAAAGCGATTATTTCCCGAAAATAAAATCCTGATTTGATGATATGGATATAATTGTATCCATATCGTCATCTGGTGCAGAATGTTGCCGCATTGTCTTTCCACATTTCTCACATTTATGTGTAATGATAAAACCATCTTTTGTTGTTTCTATGGATACAGGTTTCATCATGCCACTACATGTTGATAATCTATCGCCTGGATTATTATCAACATGTTTAGAATATAAACATTTTGGGCAATGGTTGGTATATCCATCGCCCACAACATGCGCGCCACAGTTGGCACAAATAAAATCTTCAACACGTTTTGTGAATTTTTTCATTTATAAACCCAAAGCATCACGATACATTTTTGTCAGTTCGTCAGCTTCGTCTAATTCATCTGGGTCCAGCTTTCTTAAACGTATCATTTGGCGAATATATTTTGGATCATAACCTGCTGATTTAGCTTCATTATAAACTTCTTTGATGTCAGCAGCAACCGCAGCAGCATCTTCATTCAATTTTTCAATACGTTCGATAATGCTGGTCAATTGAGCGTTATCTATGGAACCATGATTTGCGTTTTTCATATCCTTCCTCTTGTTTTTTCTATGCTATATATGATAAACTATAGATTATAAAAATCAAATATTTTTAATATTTGACAGAGAGAGGCAATTCATGACCAGATTTACCAAGATAACGGCTTCTATTGGACCAAAATGTGAAGATGTTGATACTTTGACCCGTATGATAAACGCTGGTGTTAGCGTTTGTCGTTTGAATTTCAGTCATGATATTGGGGATGTTCAAGGTGCAAAAATAGATATGATACGTTCTGTGTCAAAAAAGATGGGAATACCAGTCGCTGTTATGATTGATATTCAAGGGCCTAAGCATAGAATTGGTGATTTTGAATCTGATAAACATTATCCATTAAAAATTGGTCAGAAATTTATTCTTGATTCTGATGATACACTGGGTGATGAAACACGTGTTTATTTGCCAGACCCAGATGTTATACGTTCTTTAAATGTTGGTGATAGGGTTTTATTAAATGATGGCAAAATTGAATTACGTGTTGATGCAGTATTTGATGATTCTGTGGAAACAACTGTTATGCGTGGCGATGAAATTTGGTCAAAACGTGGATTTAATTTGCCTGATACAGATATTGATACAGATATACTAACAAATAAAGATAAATCAGATTTAGAATATGCGATAACCAAAAATCCAGATTTTGTTGCGGTGTCTTTTGTACAACGTGCTGAAGATATTTCAAATGTTCGTGATTTTATTACAGAGCGTACTTCGCATCCAATAAAAATAGTTGCGAAAATCGAACGTCCAAATGCGGTAAAAAGAATTGTTGATATAGCCAATGCAGCAGACGCGATTATGATTGCACGTGGTGATTTAGCTGTGGAATTACCTTTTGAACAAGTACCTGCTGTATCGCGTTATATTTTGCGTGAATGTAGAAAATTAAATAAACCAGTGATTATGGCAACACAAATGTTGTCGTCCATGGTACATTCAGAATTTCCAACACGTGCAGAAATATCAGATGTTGCAAACGCGGCTTATTTACGTGCAGATTCTACCATGACATCAGAAGAAACAACAATCGGCGATAATCCAGTTAATGTTATAGAAACTATGAATAAAATCTTGTCCTTTGCTGACCAAGATACAATAGATAATCCAAATGATTGGTCACGTGCTGATTACATAGCAGACAACGATTGGTCGCGTTCAGTTTCGTCCATGGCTTTTTTGAATAAAGCGTCTGCCATAGTTGTTTTTGCACATGATACAGATGCTGTAATTCAGATTTCTTGTCGGCGTCCAGATATACCAATAATTGCAGTATGTAATGAAGAAGTTGTTGCTAATCAATTATGTTTATCACGTGGTGTTTTGCCAATATATGATGTGTCTTTGTTCGGACAAAGAGATGCATTCGCAGCAGCAGCTTTGTTTGGTATCAGAACAGGCAGATTAGTTATCGTAGATGAAGAAAAAATCAGTTTGCGTGTTTTAGATTAAAATAAAAAAATCATATTTTTTGTTATTGACCAAATTATAGTATTTTTACTATGATTTTATCGTAATGAGGAAATACCTATCTTGTTTTTTTGGATTGTTGTTTTGCTTTGGTAATGCAGTTGCCAAAGATTACCGTGCTGTATTGGTTGCAGATATCGATTCAGGGCATGTTTTATATCAAGAAAGTGCGAATGATTTAAATTATCCAGCAAGTTTAACAAAAATTATGACATTATATTTAACTTTTGATGCGTTGGAACATAAACGTTTGCAACTGGACGATTATTTGATAGTTTCACAATCTGCTGCAAATGCACAACCTGTAAAGCTGGGCTTATCTGCGGGCAGTAAAATAAAAGTTGAAGATGCAATCAAAGCGGTTGCTGTTCATTCTGCAAATGATGTTGCACGTGTTTTAGCAGAAAATTTACAGGGTGGCAAAGAAGGAAACTTTGCATCATTGATGACACGTGTTGCAAATGAAATTGGATTACAACAGACGAATTTTGAAAATTCTTCAGGTCTGCCAAACGATGATCATTTATCAACTGCGCGTGACATAGCGTTATTGTCTATGGCTGTGTATAAGCATTTTCCGCAATATTGGAAATATTTTGGTATAAAATCTTGGACTTATAACGGTAAAACATACACAAATGGAAATAGATTGTTGGGTTTCTATCCGGGGTGTGATGGGATGAAAACAGGTTTTACGAATAAATCAAAATATTCTTTGGTAGCAACGGCTAAACGTAATGGCAGACATTTAATTGCTGTGGTTTTAGGCGCAGAAAATAAAGATGTTCGTGCTAATATTGCAACAAAAATGCTAAATTTAGGTTTTTCCAAAGTAGATATAGGTTCAAATGATTATAATTATCAAGATAACACACATGTTGTTGCTGCTAATCAAAATAATCCTGTGGCAAAATATGCACAAGATGCGCCAAAATATAATCCAACACAAAAAACAACACAAAATACTGTAAAATATTCTGGTGGCAAAGCGGGAGTTCAATTTGGTGCTTTTTCTTCGTACGAGTCTGCAAATAATCAGATTAAACGTGTTAAAAATGCAACTGGATTAAACGCAAATATTGAACAAAATGATAGTGGTTTATATCGTGTCAGAGTGAATGGTTTGTCTGATAATGAAGCGCAACGGGTTAAAAATATAGCGTCTTCAAATGGTATAGATTGTTATGTATTTCACTAGGAATAAAAAAATATGAATCCAAAACTAGAAAAATTGATAAAACATTTTGCAAAATTACCACGTGTTGGAACGCGTGCTGCTACGCGTATAGTATTTACTTTGCTGCAAGATAAAACTGGCAAAGCGCAAAATTTAGCAAATGCTTTACTTGATGCATCCGAAACAATACATCCATGTCCAATATGTGGTGTTTTAACTGAAAATCCAGTTTGCGAATATTGTTCCGATACAGCGCGTGAAAATGGGTGTTTATGTATTGTTCGTGATATTTCTGATGTGTATGTACTTGAAAAAGCAGGCATGTTTCATGGACGATATCATGTCTTGGGCGGCAATTTATCAGGGGTTGCGGGGATTACACCTGCAGATTTAAATATTGCTAATATTGCTGATAGAATACAAAATGAAAAAATAACAGAAATTATTTTTGCTTTGCCAAATACAGTAGAAGGTAAAACCACTCAGCAATATATTATGTCTTGTGTTGGGGCGTCAAACGTGACATTTTCTGAATTAGCATCTGGTGTTCCGTTGGGGGGTGATTTGGATTACATAGATGATGGTACTTTGGTTTTGGCATTTGGAGACAGAAAAAAGTTATGATAAACAGCATAGAATCTTTACCACCTGTTGCAGAAATGATGCGAATATCTGGTCTTGAACCCAAAAAACAATTTGGTCAGAATTTTTTGTTTGATTTAAATTTGACTGGTAAAATTGCACGTTCTGTACCTGATATTACAAAAAATGTTGTGATAGAAGTTGGACCTGGACCGGGTGGATTAACACGTGCTTTATTGATGGCTGGTGCTAAAAAAGTTATCGCCATAGAAAAAGATAAAACTACACAGCTGATATTAAATCAAATTATGAATGTTTCTAATGATAAATTGCAAGTTATATTTGGTGATGCATTAAAAACAAATTTAGATAATCTTGGTGGCGATGGTTATGCAATATGTTCTAATTTACCTTACAATGTTGGTACAGAATTATTGGTAAATTGGTTGCATCAAATTGCGAAAGGTAAAAAAATAAAATCTTTGACTTTGATGTTTCAAAAAGAAGTCGCGCAACGTATAATCGCCACACCAAAAACTAAGCAATACGGCAGATTATCTGTTTTAGCAAATTTGATTGCTGATACAAAAATATTATTTGATGTTCCAAATACTGCATTTGTTCCACGACCAAAGGTGCAATCTGCAGTTGTTCAAATTATACCAAACAAAGATAAAATTAAGCAGATTGATGATATTGCAAAATTAGAAAAATTAACTGCGAAATTATTTGGACAAAGAAGAAAAATGATACGTAGCATTATAAAAATTGATTGGAAAAAATTTGATTTGTCTGGTACAGAACGTGCAGAAGAATTATATCCTGATATATTCTTAAAAATATCAAGAATTATACCAGAAAATTTGTTATAATATAAAAATCAACTGGGGGGGAAAATAAAAATGCCATTATCAACATTGATGTTTTTTGTATTAGCTTTTGTTGCAGTATTTTTTATGCGTCTGTTTAAAATGGGTACATTATTAGCATTTTTATTGACTGGTATTTTGGCAGGTCAGCATGTCTTTGGTTTGTTTGAATTATCGGGTGCTTGGAAATTTTTAGGTGATTTAGGCATAATGTTTTTATGGTTTAATATTGGTCTGCAAATAAACATGAAACGTTTGTGGCAATTGCGCAGAACGATTTTTGGACTTGGTGCTTCCCAGGTTTTAATGGTTGCAGTAATGTTATTTCCTATATTAGCTGGGGTGACTTCTTGGACTTTGATGGGAACAATAATGGTGGCTTTGATTTTAGCGATGTCCAGTACATCTGAAGATTTACAAATTTTAATAGAAAAGAATCAATTGCAAAGTCAAATGGGACGTCAAACATTTTCTATTTTATTATTCCAAGATTTATTATCAATTCCATTGTTGGCTATGTTGCCTGTGATGACAGGAAAATCAATAAGTCTTGGCGCTATGGCAATTGATATTTTGGTTATGTCTGTTGGTTTAGTATTAGGGGTATTAGTTGTATCAAAATTTTTAATCAATCCTTTGATGCATGTCGTTGCAAAAATTAAATCCCAAGAAGTATTGGTGTTGGCTGTTATGGTAAATATAGTCGTATGGGCGTTTGTTTTAGGTAAAATTGGTTTACCACCTGCTTTGGGGGCTTTCTTGGCTGGTATGTTGATGTCAGAAACAGTATATAGACACCAAATAAACGCTTCTATTGAACCATATGCAATATTATTTATGTCGTTCTTTTTCATAGTACTGGGGATGGGTATAGATATTCCGTTTTTGAAACAACATTTAGTATTTGTATTATTAGGGGTTGTAGCGTTGGTTTTAATAAAGTTCTTTGCTTTGTACATCGTTGCACGTGTCAGAAATGTACCAAACAAAGATGCGACATTGATGTCTTTGATTTTAGCCCAAGGTGGGGAATTTGCTTTATTGATTTTGCAAACTATGAAAACAAATGACATAAAAGCGATTCCATCAGAACATCAAGAAATTTTAACTGCTATAATCATAGTATCTATTATGCTGACGCCTATATTATTATTTATTTACGACCAATTATTAAAACGTGGCAAGATATTTAAAAACGCCAAAAAAGATTTATCTGAACCAATCATTGAAACGACACCAACTGTTGTTATATCTGGTTTTGGACGCATGGGACAAATTATTGCACAAATGTTAGAAGCTGAAAATATTCCTTATGTTGCCATAGATTCTAATGTTGATGAAGTAGTTATGGCACGTGAATCTGGTTATAATGTAATTTATGGCGACTCTAAAAAAAGGGCAATTTTATTAGCAGCAGGGTTTAAACAAAGTAAGACAAAAGCAGTAGTGATTGCATTAAATAATGAATATATTGCGCGTGATATTGTTGAAACGTTGCGTTCTATGTCACCTAGAATCAAGATTTTTGCACGTGCTCATAATTTAAAATCTGCCAAAGATTTGATGTCGTTCGGAGTTAAAACAGCCATGCCAGAAATTATAGAATCTTCGTTTATTTTGGGTGGTTATGTACTAGAAGGTCTGGGGTTGTCAAAGATAAAAATCAATACTTTGATGGCGGATTTACGTGCAGATAACTATGCAAATGTCAAAAACCCGATTGATAACAAATAGATATTCTATTTGCTTTTGTGATATGTAATTGCTATATTGGCAAAAACCAAGGAAGATAATATGAAAAAGTTTTTGAAATATATAGCGGTTATATTTATCGCGTTTGTCGCAGATTTTTTTTCTAAGATGTATTTATTGGGATTTTTGTCGGCTAAATATGGGGACATGATTTATGATCCAAATAAAATATGTGCCAAATGTGACATAGAAGGTGTCTTTGTTTCATGGAAATATATTTTGGGATATGATTCTTGGTTATCTGATTTATTTAATATCCAGTTTGTTTGGAACCATGGAATATCATTTTCTGTATTGAATTCGGTGATGCCTATGGTATTAGTGTGCATCAGTGCAATTATAATTGCTTATTTGATTTATTATCTATTCAGGAAAGCGATGGTTTATGAAAGATTGCCAATCGCTATGATTATTGGTGGTGCCTTGGGTAATTTAGTTGATAGAATACGTTTTGGGGCGGTTGCTGATTTTATTCAGTGGCATATTGGTGGATTATGGACATTTCCTGCAATCTTTAATGTTGGGGATATTTTTATAACTTTTGGTGTAATTTTGTATTTGATAAATCTTGTCAAAAATAGAAAATGTTGTATTTGTAAATGTAAAAAATAAGGGGATAAAGTATGGTACAATATCTTGATAATAATTCCGGTTTTAATCAATGGAATTTGATGAATGCGAATAAGCAACAAAAGAAATCTGGTTTTTTTAAATGGATTTTGATGTTTTTGTTGGCATGGTGGGTTGTTGGTTTGCTGTTTCCACAGAAAAATGTTTCCACAGAAACAACACAACCAATTGTAATTGAAAAATCAACTGGCGTGGTCAATAAAATAGATTCTGAAAAAATATCTGCTGATGTCCAAGGACTGCGTATTTCAAATATATCATTAAAAGATTATTACAAATCTTCAAAGACAAAAGATTTTGTTTCTTTGTTATCCGATGAAGATGCTTTTATAGAAATTGGTTTTGGGTCCGGTGATACCCAAATTCCAAATATAAATACGAAATGGAATATTGATGCGAATAAAACCAATATGTCTTGGAACAATAATGCCAAAATAAAATTTAACAGGGATATATCCATTGAAAATTATGTAATCAGAATATCAGATACAATTAAAAATAATTCAAACAAAGAAATCAATATTGCGCCATACGCTCGTGTTGTTAAAAAAGGTACAGAAAAAACATCTACTGCAGTTGAAACAGGTGGCGTAGTTTATGCTAATTCAGATTTAAATTATGCAAATTGGATGAAGTTAAATAAAAAATCTTTTGCATATTCAACTGTGCGCGGATATTTTGGTTTTGTAGAACAATATTGGGAAACAATAGTTTCTGTGGATGCAAATGACCAAACTATCAGTTTAAAGAGAAATGGGGACATGTATTTAGCAGATGGTAATGCTGCACCAGTTAAAATTGGGGCAGGTGAAACACAGACCATAGATACGTATATTTTCGCAGGTCCTAGAATTGCTAAAATATTGGATAATGCGGCAGAAAATATCCCGAATATCAATAAAACAATGGATTATGGTTGGTTTTGGTTTTTCGCTCAGCCAATGTTATGGATGATAAATTGGTTGTTCAATATGGTTGGTAATTATGGTGTTGCGATTATTCTTATGACTTTGATTCTAAGATTGTTAATGTGGCCATTAACTCGCAAGTCTTATGTATCAACTATGATGATGCAGAAAATGCAACCAGAATTACAGCGTGTGCAAAAATTATATGCTAATGATAAAGCTAGATTGCAAATGGAAATTATGAAGGTTTATCAGACTCATAAAACATCACCTATGGCGGGTTGTTTGCCAATGTTGATTCAAATTCCAATTTTCTTTGCTTTGTATAAGGCTTTGTTAATTTCTGTTCCAATGCGCAGTGCCAGATTTTTATGGATATCTGATTTGGCTGCAATGGATCCATATTTCATATTGCCGATTTTAATGGGTGCTACGATGTTTTTACAACAATATATTCAAACTTCAAAGATATCCAAAGATGATAATAATAATCCAATAGCAGTTAGTCAGCGTGCTATGAAATGGATGCCTTTGTTATTTACAATAATGTTCGCGTGGATGCCTGCTGGATTAGTTCTTTATTGGACTGTGTCAAATGTGTTCAGCATATTCCAAATGTATGTAATAAAGAAAACAACAAAATAAAAAATGCCCAATTGGGCATTTTTTTATTGACGGTTTAAATATCTAAATAATGCATCAGGAGTTAAAACAAACATATTTGTTATTCCGCAGACATTTTTTGTAAATTGAACACAAGTTATAGATGATTTTTTTAGTGCGTATTCTAAGGAAAATTTGCCATCGTATTTAATGAATTTCCATCCGTATAATTCTAATATTTTTAAATCTCTGCGTTTTATAGAAATCAAAGTTATTTTTTTATAGGATACAAATTGATACATAATACATTTATTTTTTGTTATTACAATTGGCGCAACATGACGATATTTTTTGCACAAAATTCGTGCGTATAATTTATGTGTTTTTGTTGAAAAGCCAATATATATCATAATGAAACCTTTGGTTATATTTTTTATATTCTGATTTATTCTCTCAACCCATAAATCAGAATAAATTTATCAATCTATTATCCAACCTTTGTTATGTGCAGCTATTTCCAATGTGTCCATAGCAGTTTTCCATAATGCAGCAGCTTTATTTTCTGAAAAAATATATTGATGAGGTGCTCTTCTTTTATCACCAAATTTTTTCATAACATTTAATTGTGCGTTTGATAATTTTCCAGACAGATATAGTTTTGTAATCAGTGTTTCTACATCTAATAATTCACAAGGTCTTTTCATATTAGCACAATGGTGAATAAAACCATTTTGTGCAGACCTAGAATATAAAAACCAAAACCACAATTGTTCAGCATTTTGAAATTTTTCGTATGTATTTATATTATTGTCAGCTAATATTTGTGACATTTTTTTCTCCTTAGTTTTTTAATTAATTATTTTTTACATCATTTTGATGCAATAAAATTTAAGATAAAAATTGAAACATGTAAAATGATACAACTGTAAATAGAAACACGAATCGGAAAACCGATTCGCAATACGTTTTATATTATTTGTAATCGAATCGCTATTTATTCAGGTAAATAAAAAAATCCGCAATTGCGGACTTTATTCTTAATTTACAGAAATAGGTGGAAAACAATCACCACCAGAATCTGGGCAACAGTTAAAGCCTTGGTCACCCATATCTGTATATGTTTCCCCATTGCAACAACCGTGTTCATCCGGAGCAGAACCATCATCACAAGTCAATACTTCCTCTGCAGGTGCAGCTGCTGCGGGTTTTGCAAAAGGATTTAATATTGTTTCGCCATCATCCGCATATTGTAATCCCAATATTTCTTGATTGAATGCTTTCGTTTGTTCGGCGTCACGATTTTCTGTTGTACCATATTTCTCTTGGAATTTTTCATTTTGTTGTTTTGTATATGCTTCGTTCTTCAGCATATTTTTAGCGACATAGTTTTTAGATTCACAATATGACAATATAGTTCTGTAATCATAACCATATCTATTGCTGGCCCAAGAATCTTTTTTGATTGTCCATTTACCATCTACTTCTTCACAGTATTCTTCTAAATCCCAAGAACGTACTTGCCCAACCCAAGAAGAATCACTTTTATCAACAGTGACATTTTTCAAATCTGACCATTTACGGCGTGGGTTTGAACCAAATGTTTCAAAAGCACATTTCTTAGAACCATCATCGCCACATGTGACAACTAAATCAACTGGGGAATATACATTTATACGTGTTCCAGCAGGTATAGAAAATGGTGGTACTGTATTACTGATTGCATCAACAACCAGTTTATTTGTTATTTTATTCCATGTATTTATAATTTCTTGCTTTGCCATTTCAGAAGAACGCATAGTTCCAGACTGAACTACTGTATTAGTATCCAGATTTATTTGATTCACAAACGTGTCTGCGATTGGTGCAATCATATTAACAGCAGCAGGTACAATAGCTGTCAATATAGGCATAACCATTTGTTCTACGTAATCAGTGCTGCCACGACCTGGAACTCCGACTCTTCCTTGTGCATCACCAGAATATGGATCTGATTTGCCACCATCAGGAAAATTAAATTCAACCCCATCAGGACGAATAAATTGATACCATTTAATATTCATACGCCCAAATGATTGGTATGGACCAGGTAAATTACCTTCTAAATATCCCATCAACAACGTACCTGTTGGAATAATGATTGTGCGCCCATCATCAGAATATACATTTCTATCCACTGTTGCACGTACAGGCACGCTATGGTTTTCGGATTCATCACATTGACCAGATTGCTTTGAACTGCATCCATAAACACTGGGGTCTGCGCGTACTTCTGATACGATTGTTGCAGGTATAGGTTTAAATTGACGTAATATAAAAGTTCTATCATATGGTCGAGACGATACTATGCGTTCATCTGTATCAGCCGAACCCTTGTATTTTTCTAAATCTGTTTTATTCCAGCCATCATCAGCACTGAAAATTTTCATTCCACCGCCAGTACTCCATACCGCAGTTTCATCAAACTGACCATTAGGTAATTGTAAAGAGCCTGTTGCGGGTGCAGACAATGATGGCAAAGTTAAGCCACGATTTTTCACATTTCTATACCCAATATGTTCCGCGTCTGTCCCAATTTTAGAGCCATCTTTCAAAGATGTAATAATACCAGTTGCCCAATCATACTTTCCCGTTGGCTGTGAACAATCTTTATCAGAAAATGGATGAAAATAATTTGCTCCTGCTGTTGGTTTAATCCAACCAATTTGAATACCAGATTGATTATATCCAGGAATCGCAAAATCAGAACATTTTTCAGATGGTAATATAATATCTGGTTCTGGTTTCGTATCTTTAAAAGGTTTCTCTGGTGCTATATCCCGAATTTCTTCTTGAACAAGCTCAGGTCCCGGCTCCGGCTCAGGTTCCGGCTCCGGCTCAGGTTCAGGTTCAGGTTCTGGCTCAGGCTCTGGTTCTGGCTTAGGCTCAGGTTCTGGTTCAGATTCCAGTTCTGGTTCTTTGACAATAACTGGCTTAGGTTCCTCTTTTATTACTTTGTTTGCGCTGAATACAACAGGAATTTCTTTGATTTCTATATCTTCATCGTTATCTGGCAAATGATAAGTTATTACTAAACTCGTTTTTGTTTCTTTTACATCGATCTGTGGTTGATAAGTGATAGTTATTTCACACAAATCACTTACTTTGCCTTCGCAATCTGGGGTGAAAACTTTCATATCTTTTAAATCAGTATTCTTGATATTTACTTTGTCAATAAATACTGTACCATCAACAGAAACTTTTACTGTACTAGTTTGTTTTTTTCCAACATCAATACCTGTAAAATCTAAGCTGTTTGGTTCAAACGTCCATTTAACAATTTTATTTTCTTGCACAGTCGTATTGGGTTTGCTTTTTTTTGTGTACATACTATTTACCAACAAAGTTAATAAAATCAATACTACTATGAACGCAGCAATCAACAACAACCATTGAACATTTTTAGGTGTTGTTTTACGAAACTCTACAAACTGTTGTTTTATACTTTTCATTTTTTACTGTATTCTGACTACATGACAACTTGAGCCACTGAATTTTAGCAATTGGTCACATAATTTTTGTGCTGTATCTATATCAGACAAAGGTCCAATACGCAAACGATACAAACGTGCTGATGTAGAATCTGAACCTAAATCACCAACTCCTTGTTCATCGACAGCAAAAAATACACTATTTTTATAAGGAGTTAGCAATCCAACACCATCATCGCCACTGAATTTTGCCAACAAATCAGTCCAATAATCGTTTAATACCTTTACAGAAGTATCTGATTTTAATTCAATCGCTACACCAGTCTGGTTGCTGGTAATCAAAGGTATATTTGTTTGTGGTAAGTAAGAACCCGCTGTGGTTCGTGCCATCGGCATAGCGACACCCCCAGCATTACCACCAGAAACAGACATGCTAGCCATTTGAGAGCCATACATCACATTAGGTTGATTATACACCATAGTCGGAGTAGTTGTATAATCATTTATATTTGCATTTATAGCATATTGTTCATCGTTGTAAGCAATTGCGTTCAAAGATTGATTAGCTGCTAAAGATTGTGCGACATTTGCTTCTGCCAAAGCCATAACCGAAGCAGTATCTGCAATCAAGAAAGGTTTTGCACGCTTTTTTATACAAACGATTCTTTGACCACTGCGTAAAATCATATCACCCACAGCCTCTACAATCAACAAACGCCCGTCTTCACCGTCTGTACGAAATCCGACAGGACTTTCACCGCCCTCTACCAACAAAGAAACAACTGGTCGTTGGGTCATAGAAATAACCTTGTCACCAAAATCAATATACGTAAATATTCTGTCACGCCACACACGTTCAGGTGCAATTACATAGTCATCAGGATTTGGCACAAATATATCCAAATCAAAACGAAATTCAGATGGATCTATTTTCATGGTTTTTATCCAACCATAATCTTCACCATCAACACCAATAGTAGATGCAGATTGTGATTTTGTTTTGAACACAGATCCCATAGAACCGCCCATACTTGATGAAGTACTAGCAACTGCGCCGCCACTACCCAAAGAAATATCAACCTGAGAATAAGATATTTCACTTGAATTCACAGGATATGCACGCAGATAAAATATATATTTATTCCCAGATTGTCCAGTCACAATTAAATTTGTGTCATTGCCATTGTTATCTGGTTCTGGTTGAATGTACATAGACTGTTTTCCGGGTGCTGTTTCCACCTTGAACAATCCATCGGATCCAGCAACAACATCAGATATTGTTTCACCTGCGGGCAAAGTCACCAAAGTTGCCATACCTGCACGTGTTTTTATTGGTAAAACCGTACCTTTGGACCAAACTAGATTCGCATATCCAGGTTGGCTAGAACCCGCAGCCATATTTGCGTTTGGATTATCCCAAGCAGCCTGAAAATCAGCCATTGCAGGGAACGTACAACACATAATGGCAATCAACGAAATGTTAAATTTATATGTTTTTATGCAAGTCATAGTTTATAATCCTTCCTTGTAAAAATCCGGTTCTATGTCTGACAAGGGGTCTTTCCCTTTGGTCACAGAATACTCTGTAATCTGGATTCCTAGCGGATTATTCCGCAATTCTTCCAGAGTATAAACTATATCCGATTTATTATCAAGATAAGTTTGTATCCCTATATCTATCGTATAACTTTTTGGTTTGGTCTGTCCACCACTATTTTTATTTTCACATTCTCTGCTAAAAGATACACTGTAAAGTGTTCCAGACCCCACAATATTTTCAAAAGAAACCGTACAAGATATGTCATAAAGTTGATTTGCTGCCATATCTTGATATGTATCTGTAGCTTTGAATTTTTTATACACCGCAGGTGAAGACCATGGTTTTACAATATTATTCCATTTGTTCCAAGTTGCAGAAGTTGGCATTTCCAAAGTATTCCTAGCTAAAATATACGTACGAATAAAACCTTCTATGTATTCCTTCTGAAAATCTGCACTTTTAGGGTTTGTTTGTTGCAATACATAATTTACATTTCGGCTTTGGTTTTGTAAAAAGAAAACTTCTGGTCTGGTTAAAGGAGCCATTTTAGTCAAAGTAAAAACCAGCACCGATAAAACAATAACCGATGCAGCTAACACAAACGTTAGTGTTCTAGATACTAAAACAGGCGGTTCTATGACCTTTGCCACAATATTCCCCTACATTATTCATCATGATTGTAGAAAATTTTATTTATCAAGTGCAAGCAAAAAAATAACAAAAAACATTTTTATTTTAATAAATGTATTTTTTTGTAATTAGCAAACGATATTTTTTGCTTGCGATAAATTTTTTAAACGATTATAATATTTCCACTTGATTTTTGATATTGGTGTGCTATGCTTGCACCGATTATCGGTATATATAAATAGATAAAATTGGGGTGTTTATGGGGTTTACGCGTGAATTTTAGAGATTTAGGGGCTTAGTTCAACGGTAGAATATCGGTCTCCAAAACCGCGGATGAGGGTTCGATTCCTTCAGCCCCTGCCAGAATAAGGGTATATCGATAAAACAGGAAATATCGGACAGTTTTATGAAAAAAGTATTAGAATTTATTAAATCAGTGCGTTCAGAATGGTTCAAAATAGTTTGGCCAACGCGTGAAAATGTTATCAAAACAACTATAATGATATTGGTGTTTTCTGCGCTTGCGGCCTTGTTTTTCTTTGTGGTTGATGGTATTTTGAATGCGCTAGTTGGTTGGATTTTCTAAAAATACAAAGGAATGGGGTATGGAAGAAAAAATGCAGTGGTTTGTTGTAAATGTTCATACGGGCAGCGAAGATAAAGTTGCACGTGAATTACGCGAACAAATTGATAAACGTAAATTGAATGCTTTTTTTGGTGAAATTTTGGTTCCAACGCGTGAGGTTTCTGAAATCAAAGCAGGCAAGCGTGTTAAAACAGAAAAAAAGTTTTTTCCTGGGTATATTGTTGTTCAGATGATTATGAACAATGAAACTTTTTCTTTGGTCAGATTATTACCTCAGGTTGTTATGTTTTTAGGTCAAAAAGTTAAGGGCCAACCAAAACCTATTGCTATCAGTGAAACAGAAGCTCGGCGTTTATTAAAACAAGTTGAAGAAGGTTCTGTTGTCACGGAAGATACTGTGTATGAAGAAGGTCAAGAAGTTCATGTGATTGATGGACCTTTTGCAAACTTTAATGGTGTTGCATCCAATGTTGATAATGTGAAACAAAAAATGACTGTGACGATTTTAGTGTTCGGTCGTGAAACTAGTGTCGAATTGGATTTTGCACAGGTAGAAAAGATTTAGTCCTTTGGGCTGAATAATGTGGAAGATGTGCCACATCGAACCACAACACTAACCAGATGTTAAAATACATCTTAGAAAAACGGAGTGAAAAATGGCAAAAAAAGAATTAAAGGGGATTGTCAAATTAGTAGTCCCTGCAAAACAAGCAAATCCTGCGCCTCCTATTGGACCTGCATTGGGTGCTGCTGGTGTTAATATCGCAGAATTCTGCAAACAGTTTAACGACAAAACGGCTGATAAAGAACCGGGAATGCCAATTCCTTGTATAATCACAGTTTATACAGACCGCAGTTTCGAATTTATAATGAAATTGCCACCTGTGTCGTACTATATTAAGAAAGCTTTGAAATTGAAATCTGGTTCTAAAAAGCCAGGTCGTGATTTTGTTGGTACGATTTCCAAAGCACAAATAGAAGAAATAGCAAAAGCGAAAATGCCTGACTTGAATTGCTCTACAATTGAATCTGCAATGAATATTGTTGCTGGTCAATGCCGTTCTATGGGCGTAAAGGTGGAGGAATAAGTCATGAAAGTCACAAAAAGAAAACAAACTTGGGCATCTTTGGATTCAAAGAAAGTATATGCTTTGAATGATGCAATTGAAACGTTGCGTGGTTTTTGTTCTTCTAAATTTGATGAAAGTCTAGAAATCGCAATTAAGTTGGGTATTGATGTTGCAAAAGCAGATCAAAATGTTCGTGGAATGCTGACTTTGCCGAATGGTACTGGCAAAAAAGTTCGTGTTGCAGTATTTACAATCAATAATCAAGAAGACGCCAAGAAAGCTGGTGCTGATGTTATCGGTGGTGAAGAATTGATTGACAAAGTTGCAAACGGCTTTTTGGATTTTGATAGGGTTATTGCAACACCTGATATGATGCCTAAAATGTCCAAAGTGGCACGCGTTTTGGGACCAAAGGGTTTAATGCCAAATCCAAAGTTAGGCACGGTCACAACTAATGTAGCAGAAGCAGTTGCTAGTGCAAAAGCCGGTCAAATTGAATATCGCGCTGAAAAGAACGGTATTATTCATGCTGGTATTGGTAAAATGTCTTTTGCCACAGATAAATTGGTCGAAAATGCAAATGCGTTGATTGAACAATTGAAAAAGGTTAAACCTGCATCATCCAAGGGTCAATATATCTTAGGTGCGTCTGTTGCGACAACCCAAGGTCCAGGTCTGAAAGTTGATGTAAAATAAATTTATGGTGGGTAAAACCACCATAAAAACAGATTTCTGTCCAAGACTGATGGTGTGAAAGTATTCACTTAATTTCCATCATAGACAAAGAGAAGATTCTTTGGGGCAGGAACAACAAGCCCCACCAGTGGGAAACCACAGATGGAAAGATTAACAAAAGAAGCTTAAAAGGATATATAAAGATGAGACGCGAAGAAAAATCAGATTTGATTTCAGCGTTGCAGTCGTCCTTGAAAGAAGCAGACGGTGTTTTCGTTATTGAAAACCATGGTTTGACGGTAAAAGAATTGGAAACTTTACGTAATGAATTGCGTCCTTTGGTTTCATTATTCAAAGTCGTCAAAAACCGTTTGATGAAATTAGCATTGAAAGATACTAATTTTGAAGCTGTATCTGATTTGATGAAACATCCAACAGCTGTTGCAATTGCAACGGACGCTTTGGCTGTGACAAAAGTGTTAGCAAAATTTGCTGATGAACACCAAAATTTGACTATTGTTGGTGGTAAAATGGATGCAGAACTTCTCGATATGAACGGCATAGTGCAATTATCCAAGCTTCCGTCCCTGTTGGAAATCCGTTCTACTATCGCACGTATTTTGATAGAACCGGC
>Ga0310696_10001737_pt1 | contig 30801 bp, 25 predicted proteins | sample AusTroGonzalo_MG_4_FD_203885 | JGI IMG/M metagenome (GOLD analysis project Ga0310696, IMG submission 203885) | Bovine rumen microbial communities from tropical cattle in Woodstock, Queensland, Australia - Gonzalo_02 (v2) (version 2) | ecosystem: Host-associated > Mammals > Digestive system >... | reverse complement strand
CGAACGCGAATCCTTCGACCTGACCGAACAGCTCCGCGACGTGATCCTGATGCAGGAGCGCGAGTGGACGAAAAAAGAGATCGAGCTTTCGCTCGATCTCGACGAAACTGTCGTCTATTCGTCCAACCCCGAAATGCTTTCTCACGTCTGGGATAATCTGCTTTCCAACGCCGTCAAGTTCTGCCCCGACCGGGGCGGGGTCATCCGGATCGCCTGCCGCCGTGCCGAGGGCGGCGTCTCGGTCGTCGTTTCGGACAACGGCGTCGGGATGGACGACGAGACGATGAAACACATCTTCGAGGCGTTCTATCAAGGCGACACCTCCCACCGCGCGGAAGGAAACGGACTGGGACTCCCGCTCGTCCGACGGATCGTCGAACTGCACGGCGGGCGCTGCGACGTCGAGTCGGCGCCAGGCAAGGGCGCGACCTTCACGGTCTTCCTCCCCGACGCGCTCACGCCTTCCGGTACGTAAGCAAGAGAAACTCCGCCCCGACGGCAAGTTCCGATCGTGCGGCAAGCCGCTCTTTTCCACGCGGCGGGGTACGGTAGGCGTACGGGGTCATGCGGAACAGATCGGCGATCTCGGAGGGGGTTTTCAGGGTAAACGAGGTCTTTACCTCCTTCGCACCGAGAAACTCGAAGCCATCCGTCTCAAAATCCGCGACCTCGTTCTCGTACGGTTCGTCATAGAGTACCTCCTTCAGAGCGAAGAGGTGGCGACAGTCCGGGATCGCCCGGAAAAGAAATCCGCCCGGCTTCAGCACGCGGGCAAACTCTTCTCCCGCGTAGGGCGAGAACGCCGAGATCACCCCGTCGATCGAACGGTTTGAAAGCGGCAGTCGGTAGACCCCCGCGACGAGCGGAAAGATCCGTCCCGATCGCGCCTCGATCCGTTTGGCGCATTCCCGCACCGCCTCGGGCGACAGGTCGAGCGCGACGAGGCGCAAAGACGGCAGACGGTTCGCGACGGCGGCGGTATAGTAGCCCTCGCCGCATCCCGCGTCGAGGACGATCCCCCCGTCGGGAAGGCGCAGAGCGACCTCGTCGGAGAGCGCGTCGGAGAGCGGCGCGTAGTATCCGAGCGAGAGGAATCGGCGGCGGGAGGCGATCATTTCGGCGTCGTCGCCGTGCTTTTTCCCCGCGGCGGGCGAGAGATTCAGCGTTCCCTTTGCCGAGAGATCGAAGGTATGCCGCGCGGGGCAGCGCACGCTCTCCCCGTCGCGAAAAAGACCCGCCCCGCACACGGGGCAGATCAAGGTCGGATAGACCCAATCGAAAAGCGAACGGTCTCTCACGGCGAGCGTCTCCTTTCCCGGGCGCGGCACGCCCGGCAAAACGTATTCGGACATTACCGAAAAAGGACGGTTTAATATGAACGGAAAAATGATCGGCGTCGATTACGGCGACGTGCGGACGGGGATCGCCTCGTCCGATCTGCTGGGGTTGATGGCGTCCGCCGTCGGAACGGTCAAACCCGGCGGAATGAAGAACACCGCCGTCGCGGTGGCGAAAACGGCGAAGGAGCAGAACGCCGTCGGGATCGTCGTCGGACTGCCGAAGAATATGGACGGGAGCGAGGGACCCCGCGCCGAGACGGTGCGGGCGTTCGTCGACCTGCTCAAACTTGAGACCGATCTCCCGATCTTCTTTGAGGACGAGCGGATGACGACGATGGAAGCCAACCGTTTCCTTTCGGCGACCGAGACCTTCGGCAAAAAGCGGAAAGAAAAGGTCGACGCGCTCTCCGCCGAACTCATCCTGCAAAGTTGGCTCGACCGCCGGCGGCGCGAGGAAGAGGCGAAAAACGCCGAAAAAACGACCTGATCGGGCGGTGCGCCCGGTCACAAGCGACCCGCGGAGTGATCCGCGGGTCGTTCTCTTTTTCCCTCACCCGACCGTCGTCGGGGATCTCCGTCCCGGCGGGCAAAAAGACGGGCGTAAATGATTCTTTACATTCTGCGGCTTTCGATCGACGGTTTCAGACGACTGCCGATCCGTCGATCGGTTCGTCGTCGGACGGGAAGCGGATCCCGGCGGCGCGACGGATCCCGTCGAGCGTTTCAACGGTTTTCCGGCTGATCGCAAGGAAGGGCGCGGGATCCAGTTTCCCGATGATCGCGTCGCGCAGATCCCCCGCTTCGTAGACCATGTTGTTTTCCGCGGGAATATAGGGAAGCGTCTCGATCTTCCCGCCCGGAACGGCAAGGTCGACCCTCGTCGTCCCCGACAGACGGTCGATCATCAGCGACCCGTTTTCCCCCGAAATGACGCTCGGGGCAGTCGCGTCGGCGGTCTTCGACCAGGTGAGGGTCACCTCGAACCCGTCGTAGCCGAGCGACGCTCTGCCCGAGCCCTCGAACCCGTTCTGCAGGAAGGTCGAGGACGCCGTGATCCGATCCGCCCCCCCGAAGAGGGCGACGGCGAGCGCGACGGGATAAACCCCGATGTCCATGACCGCCGCGTTCGAGAGACTCGGATCGAAGGCGTTCAGGACGATCCCCTCCTTGAACTTGTCGTAGCGGGAGGAGTATTGGCAGTACATGAGTTCGGCGTGCCTGACCCGCCCGATCGTTTTCATCATTTTGCGGATGAGGTGAAAGACCGGATCGTGCAGGATGCGCATCCCCTCCATCAAAACCAGCCCCCGATCGCTTGCTTCCCGCGCGAGATAATCGAAGCGGGTGAGGTCGGTCGTCAGCGGTTTTTCGCAAAGAACGTGCTTCCTCGCCCGGAGCGCGTCGAGCGCCTGGCGAAAGTGGATCGCATTCGGTGAGGCAATATAAACCGCGTCGACCTCCGGATCCGAGAGAAACCCCTCCCAGGAATCGGTCGCCGCGCCGACCCGCGTCTCGGCGACGAAGCGTTCCCCGGTCTCTTTTTCGCGGGAGAAGACGAGCGTCGGATGAACGCCGGGGGTCGAGCGGACGGCTGCGGCGAACTGCCGACTGATCTTTCCGGTTCCGACGATCCCGATACCGAGTTGCCGTTCCCTTGCGTTCCCTGTTCCGTTCATCACGTTTCTCCTTTCTTCGAGCCGGATCGACTTTTCGTTATTATTTCGTAAAATGGTCGTTTTCAACGCGGTCAAATCGTGATTTTTTCGCTTGACAAACAATCTTCACAATGTTAAAATATTAGATAAAGTATTCAAAACGCCGTTTATTTATTCAACGGCGTCCGGTAAGCCGAGCAGACGGCGGGCGTTTCCCGACCGGATCAGCGAAAGCTGTTTTTCCGAGAGCGGCAGTTCCGAGAGAACGCGGTCGATCCCGGCGGGATCGCGCCACGGGTAATCCGAGCCGAAAAGGATCCTGTCGGCGCCGTGTTGCGTAATGATCCGGAGCAGCTGTCCGGGCGGCAGTTCGCCGGCGCAGAAGGAGAGGTCGAAAAACACGTCCTTTCCCACGAGCCGCCGTTCGACCTCGTCCCAGAGGCGGTAGCCGCCGACGTGCGCGACGATCACCCGTCCCGTTCCCTCGCCAAGCGACGAGAGAAGACGCGAGAGCCGCTCCGGCGTCGCGTGAACGTCGGAGGGGAACGCGACGTCGACCCCGCCGTGAAAAACGACGTGGAGTCCCAGCCGCTTCGCCTCGCGCGCCACGCGGATCACCTCGCGGTCGTCGGCGTAATGCCCCTGATAGTCGGGGTGCAGTTTGATCCCTTTGAACCCCGCCGCCAAGAGATCGGCGAGTTCGCGCTCGGGTTCGGCGGTATCGGGATGGATCGCGCCGAAGCTCATCACCCGTCCCCCCTGCAGATTGAGTTCCCGGGCGAAGCGGTTGATCGACGCCGCCTGTCCCGGGCGGGTCGCGATCGGGAGATTGACGGCGAGCGAAACGCCGGCGCGCTCCGCGACCGCGGTCAGATCGTCGACCGTTCCCGTCCCGCCGTCGGGCGAAACGCCGCCCTCCGCGGCGAGCGCGGCGACCGTCGCGGGAGCGATCTTATCGGGGAAAACGTGAGTGTGAAAATCGATCCGTTCCATTCTGTTCCTCGGGCGTTTCGCCGTCCCGCGCAGAACGCCGGATCCGGCAAACGAAATCAATTATCAGTATATCTTATCCGGCGCAAAAAATCAAGTTATCCGAGTTAAAAAATCAAGAGGTCCGAACAATTCTTCGGGCAGGAGGATCAACATGTTTTTTCAAAAAGAAATCGAGACCATGCCGAGAAAGGAGATCGAGCGTCTGCAGCTCGAGCGGCTCCGCCATCAGGTCGATTACTGCGCGCGGAACGTTCCGTTCTACGCCAAGCGTCTTGCCGAGGCGGGCGTGACCGCGGAAAAGATCAAGACCCTCTCCGACGTGAAGTACATTCCGCTGACGACGAAAGCCGACATCCGCGACAACTATCCCTACGGTCTCTTCGCCGTTCCGCTGAAGCAGATCGTCCGGATCCACGCGTCGAGCGGCACGACCGGGAAACCGACCGTCGTCGGCTACACGAGAAACGACATCGACAACTGGTCGGACTGCGTGGCTCGTCTGATCCGCGCCGTCGGCGTGACCGACGAGGACGTGGCGCAGGTGTCCTTCGGCTACGGGCTCTTCACCGGGGCGCTCGGACTTCACTACGGGCTTGAAAAGGTCGGATGCGCCGTCATACCGGTCTCCTCCGGCAACACCGAAAAACAGGCGATGCTCTTGAAAGATTTCGGCACGACCGTCCTGATCAGCACGCCGTCCTACGCGATGTATATGAGCGAAGTGGCGAAGAGTATGGGCATCACCCGCGAAGAGCTGAAACTCCGGATCGGGCTCTTCGGCTCGGAGGGCTGCACCGACGCGCTCCGCGACAAGATCGAGCAGGGCTTCGGGCTCTTCTCGACCGACAACTACGGGATGAGCGAACTGATGGGTCCCGGCGTGTCGGGCGAATGCGTCTACCGCTGCGGACTGCACGTCAACGAAGACCACTTTCTGCCCGAGATCATCGACCCCGAGACCGGCGAACCGAGAGAGCGGGGCGAGAGCGGCGAACTCGTCGTTACGACCCTGACCAAAGAGGGCATCCCGCTTCTCCGTTACCGCACCAAGGATCTGACCCGGCTGAACTACGAACCCTGCGAGTGCGGACGGACCTTCGTCCGGATGGACAAGGTGCGCGGGCGCTCGGACGATATGCTGAAGATCCGGGGAGTCAACGTCTTCCCGTCCCAGATCGAGAGCGTGATCGCGGCGATCAACGGGATCGCGCCGCATTACGAACTGATCCTGACCCGGCAGAACTACACCGACTATCTCGAGGTGCGGGTCGAGCTGACCGACGCCTCGCTGCTTGAAAACTACGCCGCGCTCGACGGGCTCCGTCAGACGGTGGTGGCGAAACTCCAGACCGTCCTCGGCATCAAGGCGAAGGTGACGCTCGCCGCCCCTGCCTCGATCCGCCGCTACGAGGGCAAGGCGAAGCGCATTATCGACCGCCGGAACGAAAATCCCGACTGACGGAGGAAGCGAAGATGAGAAAACTGATGATCGGAAACGAAGCCGTCGCGCGCGGTCTCTGGGAAGGCGGCGTGCAGGTCGTTTCGAGCTATCCCGGCACCCCCTCGACCGAGATCACAGAGTTCCTCTCGGAAAACCGTGATATCTACACCGAGTGGGCGCCCAACGAAAAGGTCGCGACCGAGGTCGCGTTCGGCGCGAGCCTTTCGGGCGTGCGGTCGGCGACCTGTATGAAGCACGTCGGGCTGAACGTCGCCGCCGACCCGCTCTTCACCCTCTCCTATACCGGCGTGAACGGCGGGATGGTGATCTGCGTCGCCGACGACCCGGCGATGCATTCCAGCCAGAACGAACAGGACTCCCGCCACTACGCGAAGGCGGCGAAGATCCCGATGCTCGAGCCGTCCGATTCGGCGGAGTGCCTCGCCTTCGCCAAGGAGGCGTTCGCGATCTCGGAATCCTTCGACACCCCCGTCCTCTTCCGGCTCTGCACGCGCATCGCGCACTCGCAGAGCGTGGTCGAGCTCGGCGAGCGGGTCGCCCCCGATCCGATCCCCTACGAGCGCAAGGGCGAAAAGTTCATTATGATGCCGGGGAACGCCAAGAAGCGGCATCCTTTCGTCGAGGAACGGCTGCAAAAGTTGACCGCTTTCGCCGAAACCTCCCCCCTGAACCGGATCGAAGCGGGGGGCAAGCACGTCGGGGTCATCACCTCCGGCACCTGTTACCAGTACGTGCGCGAGGCGCTCGGAAACGAGGTCAGCGTCCTGAAGCTCGGGATGGTCTGGCCGCTTCCGGTCGATCTGATCAAAACCTTCGCCGCCTCGGTCGAACGGGTGGTCGTGATCGAGGAACTCGACGGATTTATTGAGGATCATTGCCGGAACATCGGCGTCAAGGTCGACGGCAAATCGATCTTTCCGCCGATCGGCGAATACAGCCAGTCGGTGATCGCCGCCGCCTTCGGGATCGAGGCGAAGCCGCACGTCCTGATCGAAGACCCGATCCCCGCGCGTCCCCCGATGATGTGTGCGGGATGTCCCCACCGCGGGACCTTCTACACGCTGAAAAAGAACGGCGTGACCGTCCTCGGCGATATCGGCTGCTACACCCTCGGCGCGCAGCCGCCGCTCGCCGCCCTCGACTCGACCCTGTGTATGGGCGCGTCGGTTTCGGGTCTGCACGGTTTCAACCGCGGGCTTGCCGAAACGGGGCGGAAGATGAAGACCGCCTGCGTGATCGGCGACTCGACCTTCGTACATTCGGGAATGACCGGGCTTGCCGACATCGCCTATAACGGCTCGGCGTCGCTCGTGATCGTTCTCGACAACTCGATCACCGGTATGACGGGGCACCAGGAAAACCCGACGACCGGCTACAACATCCACGGCGACCCCGCCGGGAAGATCGACCTCGAGGCGCTTTGCCGCGCGATGGGATTCCGGCGGATCCGCGTCGTCGATCCCTACGATCTCGCGGCGACCGACGCGGCGATCAAGGAGGAACTCGAAGCCGACGAACCGTCGGTCGTCATCTCCCGCCGCCCCTGCGTTCTGCTCAAACGGGTGAAGACCGATCCGCCCCTCTCGGTCGATACCGCACTCTGCCGCAGCTGTAAGAAGTGCCTCTCGCTCGGCTGTCCCGCGATCAGTTTCCGCGACGGACACGCCGTGATCAACGACACCCTCTGCACGGGATGCGGAGTCTGCGCGGGGCTTTGCCCGTTCCACGCCATCGGCGGAAAGGAGGCGGCACAATGAAAACCGTCAATATCATGATCGTCGGCGTCGGGGGACAGGGCTCCCTTCTCGCCAGCAAACTGCTCGGAAAGGTGCTTGTCGACGCCGGCTACGACGTCAAGGTCTCCGAGGTCCACGGAATGAGCCAGCGCGGCGGGTCGGTCGTGACCTACGTCCGCTACGGCGACAAGGTCGCCTCCCCGATCATCGACCTTGGCGAGAGCGACTATATCCTCTCGTTTGAGAAACTCGAGGCGGCGCGCTACGCCGAATACCTGTCTCCGCGCGGAAAGATCATCGTCAACACGCAGGAGATCGACCCGATGCCGGTCATCGTCGGACGTGCGGTCTATCCCTCCCATATTCTGAACGAACTGGAATCGAAGGACGTGACGGTCGACGCGATCGACGCCCTCTCCCTCGCCGAGAAAGCCGGAACGGCGAAGGCGGTCAACGTCGTCCTGCTCGGACGGCTCGCCCGCTCGCTGTCAGAGGTGCCGCGCGAATCGTGGCTCGAGGCGATCCGGTCGTCGGTCAAACCGAAGTTCGTCGAGGTCAACCTCCGCGCTTTCGACCTCGGCTACTCGCTCGACTGACCGCGGCTTGATCCGGTTTCATATTTCCGCAGGAACATATTTATAAAAAAAGAAGGAGATCTCAATGCAAGAATCCAAGCGCTACTGGCAACCCGAAGCCGAGACCGCCTCGCGGGATCAGATCACCGCGTGGCAGAGCGAACGCCTCGTCTCGACCGTGAAACGGGTCTATGAAAACGTCGCCCCCTACCGCGACCGTATGGACGCGGCGGGCGTCAAACCCGAAGACGTTAAAGGCATTGACGATTTGAGAAAACTCCCCTTCACCACCAAGCAGGACCTCCGCGATTTCTACCCCTTCGGTCTTTTCGCCGTTCCGATGGAACAAATCGCCCGGCTGCACGCCTCGAGCGGCACGACCGGAAAGCAGATCGTCGTCGGCTATACGCAAAAGGACCTCGATACCTGGGGCGACATCGTTGCGCGCCAACTGACCGCGATCGGTCTTTCACCGCGCGACAAAGTGCATATCTCCTACGGTTTCGGCCTTTTCACCGGCGGGCTCGGCATCTTCGAGGGCGCGCGCCGGATGGGCGCGACGATCATCCCGGTCTCTTCGGGCAACACCGAGCGGCAGATCACCATTCTGCAGGATTTTGAACCCGACTGCATCGCCTGCACGCCGTCCTACGCGATGTATATCGCGGAGACGATGGAGAAAATGGGCGTCGACGCGAAGAAACTCCCGCTCCGCTGCGGCGTTTTCGGCGCCGAACCCTGGACCGAGGAGATGCGCCGGCAGATCGAAGAGAAACTCGATATCAAGGCGTACGATATCTACGGGCTGACCGAGATCATGGGTCCCGGCGTCGCCTACGAATGCGAATGCCAGGCGGGGATGCACGTCAACGAGGATCACTTCATTATCGAGGTACTCGACACCGAGACCGGTCTTCCGGTGAAGGACGGTGAAAAGGGAGAGATCGTCTTCTCCTGCATCACGAAGGAGGCGTTCCCGATCCTCCGCTACCGCACCAAGGATATCGGCGCCGTCACGCACGAAAAATGCCCCTGCGGGCGTACCTTCGTCCGGATGTCGAAGCCGATGGGGCGCACCGACGATATGCTGATCATCCGGGGCGTCAACGTCTTCCCGTCCCAGATCGAGACGGTGCTGCTCAAGACCGGACACTCCCCGAACTATCAGATCGAGGTCGACCGGGTCAACAACCTTGACACCATCGCCGTCCGGGTCGAGATGAACGAGGCGACCTTCTCGGATACCGTCTCGGAGATCTCGCAGCGCGAGCGCGCGCTCGCCGAGGCGATCAAGTCGCTGATCGGCGTCGCCGTCAAGGTGGTGCTCGTCAGCCCCGGTTCGATCGAACGCTCGACCGGCAAAGCCAAGCGCGTCATCGACCACCGCAAACTGCACTAACCGAACGAACGATTTCAAGGAAAGAGAGGAACACAGAATGGCAATCAAACAGGTCTCTATCTTCGTTGAGAACAAACCGGGTACTCTCGTCTCGATCACCGACGCGATCGGTGCGGCGGGGGTCGATATCCGCGCGATGTCGATCGCCGATACGCAGGATTTCGGCATCCTGCGCCTGATCGTCAGCGACGCCGAAAAGACCAAACAGGCGGTGCGCGAGATCGGCTGCGTCGTCTCGATCACCGAGGTCGTCGCCGTCGCCGTTTCCGACCGTCCCGGCGCCCTGAACGACGTGATGCACGTCCTCTCCGAGAACGGCATCAACATCGAGTATATGTACGCCTTCCTCACCAGCCGCGGACACAACGCCTACGTCGTTCTCCGCGTCGCCGATAACGACAAGGCGGCAAAGATCCTCGCGTCGAGGGGAGTCGCGCTCGTCTCCGAAGAAGATATCTCGAAACTGTGACGAGCGGATTTCAGCGCAGATCGGAAACGAAGGGGATTATTATGATCCGTTAAAGCTTATTGCTTTGTGCTGATTCCTTGCTTAGATAAACTCAATATAAGGTTGAACCCCGTTCGCAATTTGCGAACGGGGTTCTCCTTTTCTTCAATTCGTTTCCTATCCGCGTTTGTGACCTCTCGGCGTATATATATACGCCTTCGGATCGCAAGCGCGAATTCTGCATCTGCCTCCGCTCGTCAGGCAGCATTTGCTGGCGCAGGTAGAACAGACGGGCATGGTCAGAGTTTAATCATTTCGCTTTGATAAATCAAATTATCTTCCGCGTCGAACTGCTTCAAAACGAAATGATAGCCCTTGCAAAGCTTATCTTCCATCCAGATCTTCTCCCCGCAGTCCAAACGGTAAGTCTTCAAAAGATTAGCTTGTTTCGTAAAGTCATAGTAATAGTACAACTCGATTACTCCATACGAAAAAGCGTCCGAAACGGCGTTGAAAACGACATTGACGATCCTTCCGGCAACGGATTGATATTCATTTGAAGATTGGTATTCTTTCAACACTTGGACGTCGACGAGTTCGGCGAGTTTCTTCCGCTTTTCCTCCTCGATTTTTCTTTCATATGCTTCTCTGTCCGCGGCAATGTAACAAACGAAGAACTCATAGTCTTCATAATCCGAATCGTCGAAAGAGAAGCGAATCTTTTCTATCGGATGAGAAAAGTCGAAAAGAATGCTCCATCTATCCGGCATTCCCTTGAAAACGGGACACTTCTCCCATTCTCCGTTACGGAACGCGAAACAGGTACACGGTAGATTCAAATCGGTTCCGATGCAGCTGTCGTAGAGAACAACGTTGGGGTCTTCCTTTTGGTGAAGCGTCAGCGTCGTGCCGTCGTACTCAACGGGGATCCTTGCTTCGGTGCAAAAGCCTTTTTGCTGATCCCAAACCTGTATAAAAACACTTTTGCTCAATCTTTCTTTTATGGCGCGGTTCTGCTCTTCTTTTCGCGCTTTTTCTTCTGCTTCGCGTTGGATCTTCTCCGCATTCTTGATTTCCTGATAATGCAAAAAAGAGTCAACGGTCATATCAAAAAGCGTCGCCATCGCATTGATCTGTTCGATACCGGGATTGCTGTCTCCGCTTTCCCATTTACTGACGGTACTGTCTGTAACGCTCAGCAAACCTCCCAATTGAACTTGTGAATAGCCGTGTTCAGTTCGTAAATCTCGAATGGTTTGTCCGATATTGAAACTATCCATAATCGTGCCTCCTTTTGTGTGATTATTATAGCACGAAACGGATGAAAACGCAACGGAAGAGTCTTCAACCTGACCGATGTCTTCAAACGCAGGAAGTTTCCGTTTCTTCAACTCACTTTCTTATCCCCTCCTGTGCCGGCAAATGCTGTCTGACGCGCACAGGCGGAACAGACCGAAAACCGAATACGATTCAAACGGAGGAACCCGTTCGCAAATCGCGAACGGGTTTCAGTCTTAAATTGCGTTCCACAACGGAAAACGCCAACGGAGCAAAAGGCTTGAACGGACCAAACGCTCTGCCCGTCGTTTTCCGGTCTGCGCCGTATAGGGGTTCCCCGACGCGAACCGGAGAGCGTTGGGGGGCTCGTACGTGCGCGTCACTCCGTCCGGAGGGCGACGACGGGATCTTTTTTCGCCGCCACCCTCGATGGGATCAGCCCCGCCAAGAGCGTCAGCCCCATACTGATCAGCACCAGAACGATCGCCCCTTTGAGCGGAAGCACCGCGGCAATATCGTTGATCCCCGAGAGCGCCCGGAGAATCAGGTTGATCGGGATGCAGAAGAGCAGGGTCACGAAAATACCGATGATCCCCGCGGTAAAACCGATGATCAGCGTCTCGGCGTTGAAGACGCGGGAAACGTCGCGTTTCGAGGCGCCGATCGCGCGCAGAATGCCGATCTCCTTCGTTCGTTCGAGCACCGAGATATAGGTGATGATCCCGATCATGATCGACGAAACGACGAGCGAAACCGAAACGAAGGCGACGAGCACGTAGGTCACGGCGTTCAGAATGTAGGTGATCGAGGTCATCAGGATCGCCATAATGTCGGTATAGGTGATCTGATCCTCCTCCGCCGCCTCTTCGTTATATTTTGCGATGATATCGGTCACCTTGTCCTTCTCGGCGAAGGTGGTGACGTAGATGCTGATGCGGGAGGGGGCGTCCTCGTTGCAGACGTAAAGTTTCGCAAGCGTCTCCTCGTAACTCGAACCGACGGTTCCGTCTTCGATAAAATACTGATAGGCGGTCGACGCGTTGGTCCGGTTCCATCCCGCGACGATCCCGTCGAGGACAGCGGCGCAGCGGGCGTCCTTCGTTTCTTCCGTAACGGCGGGATCGGCGGCGATCTCCGCGCGGACAAGGCGATCGAAGACTTCGTCGAGTTCCTCGGGGGACAGGTCCGTCGCCCACGCCTCGAGGGCGCTCTCCGACAGTTCGGTCGAGTTCAGGTAATACTCGACGGCGTAGTTTTTCTTCGCCGTCCGGATCTGTTCCTCCGTCGTCGCCTCCGCCGTGATCTGTGCCTTGCGGGCGGCGACCTCCGCCTCCGTCGGCGTGTTCCGGTAGTTCTCGTAGAGCGCCTCGCCCTGCTCCCGGAAAAGTTGCCCGAACTGTATCGCAAGCAAGCCCGTGAAGGTTGTCGTCAGTTGGTTATCGTCCTTGATTTCGTCCACGAAGACGGCGTATTCGGGATAGTTCTCGTTCACCCACTTGGCGATATCCTCGCGCTCTGTGCCGATCGTTTTCATCAGCGCGCTTACCGCTATTGTGACCCGCGTGTCAAAGCTGGTCACTTTGTTTTTCGTCGGGTCGTAGTGACTGGTGAGCAGCGTCTCGAGAAACGCCGCCTTTTCCGAATCGGGCAAAAGGGAAATAAAGGATCGGAACGCCGTCTCCCTCTCGGCTTCCACCTTGGTGGGATCGTCGGAAACGTCCTGCGGGAACGGACGCCCGGTCAGCACGTTGATCTCGGGATTCGCCTTCTGCGCCAACACGATCTCGCTTTGATCGGTCGCCGTGATCAGATACTGCGTCAGCGCGCTCGTATAGAGCAGCCCGCTGCTCCCCTCGGACGAGGCGGAATCGGGTTTTTTACGCAAAATACAACAGACCCGCATTTCAAGCGACCGATCGTCGCTTGCAAGGATCGCGTTCACGACCTCCTGCTGTCCCGATACGTCCTGCCATTTTCCGTCGACCTCGCGGTAGAGGTTGGCGGGGACGACCGTCCGGAAGGTGCGCCCGAGGATCTGTTCGTACGTCCATTTCTCCGCTTCGGTCTTCTCCCCGCCGTCCTGCCCGGAACTCTTGCCCGTAGAGTTCCTCGCGTTCTCAAAAATGGAGCTCATTTTATCGCGGCTCCTGAGCCCGAGCGCGTAGAGCACGAGGTCGTTGACCTCGTCGCGGTCGTTGACGACGACCATCACGTCCCTCTCGGACTGCGGCCATTCGCCGTCCACCAGATCGTACTGCTCCTTGACGAGATCCGAAACGAGTTCCCCGTTCTTTCCGCCCAGCACTTCGCTCCAGACCGAGAAGGACGAAAAACTCGAGGACAAAGAACCGGAGGATCCGCTCTGCGAAGACGATGATCCCCCCGAAACCCCCGCGGCGGCGTTGCGGGCACCCGAAATCAGCGAGTAAATATCCGACGAAACGTAGTTGCCCTCCTTGTCGCGGGTATAGATGATCAGGGGGATATCGTACCCGTACTGGACCGTCGCGTCCACCCCGTCGAAGGCGCCGTCGTCGATATAGCGCTTGAAAGCGGTCAGATTGTTCTCGCTGACGTTCGCGGAAAACAGAGTTTTGATCAGATTTTCAAACACCGGATGGCTGTAAACGTTCCCGTCGCGGGTATCGTGTTCGTTTTCGTTGCCGCGCAGGTTCGAGAGCGAGGAGATCATCGACATCAGGTCGGCTTCCTCGCGGTTGATCGTGATCGGGTAGGAGGAAAGCGAATCCTCCTGCACGTGGTTGATGTAAAGGTTGATCCCGTTCGAGAGGGCGAGGATCAGGGCGATGCCGATGATGCCGATGCTCCCGGCGAAACTGGTGAGGAAGGTGCGCCCCTTCTTGGTCATCAGGTTGTTCAGCGAAAGCGAAAGGGCGGTCAGAAGCGACATTGAGCGCTTTTTCCGTCTCTTCTTTTTTTGGATCTCCGGCAGGATCTCGGGGTCGCCCTCGACGGGTTCGGATTCCGAATCGTCCGGCGCTGCGGATGCGGCGGCGGATTCGGCAGTCTGCGTATACGGGTCGGTGTCCCCGACGATCTCCCCGTCGAGCAAACGGATGATCCGGGTCGAATAACGGTCGGCGAGGTCGGGGTTGTGGGTGACCATCACGACGAGTTTTTCCTTCGCGACCTCGCGAAGGATATCCATTACCTGTACGCTGGTCTCGGTATCGAGCGCGCCGGTCGGCTCGTCGGCGAGCAGAATATCGGGATCGTTCACGAGCGCGCGGGCGATCGCCACGCGCTGCATCTGCCCGCCCGACAATTGGTTCGGGCGTTTCTTCATCTGATCCGCAAGCCCGACGCGCGTCAGCGCCTCAACGGCGCGCAGCCGCCGCTCGGTCGGGGACACCCCCGACAGCGTCAGCGCCAGTTCGACGTTTGCGAGCACAGACTGGTGCGGGATCAGGTTGTAACTCTGGAAAACGAAGCCGACCGAATGGTTCCGGTAGGCGTCCCAATCGGCGTCGCGGTAGAGTTTGGTCGAGACGCCGCGGATGACGAGGTCGCCCGACGTATATTGATCGAGCCCGCCGATGATGTTCAAAAGGGTCGTTTTCCCGCATCCCGAGGGACCCAAGATCGAGACGAACTCGTTCTCGCGGAAAGCGACCGAGACCCCCCGAAGGGCGACGACGGCGTTCTCCCCTTCTCCGTATTCTTTTTTGACGTCGATCAACCTGAGCATAGCGTTCCGATTCCTTTCCGACCTTCCGCCGGGCACTCCGGCGGACGCGTTACCATATTTATTGTATAAGATATATTTGAACAGAAAAAGAACGAACGAAACCCGATTTGTGAACTTTTTCGGAAAGCGCGGCGCGCGCGCAAAGAAGCCTGCCTTTTTTGCTTTTCACTTGCTTTTTTTCCCTCTTTGTGCTATACTGTTGTCAAGTCGGGTCCCGCGCGAGCGACGGACGCCGACACGAATGCGAAAACGTGAGATCACGGGAGGTCATTCCGGTATGGTTCTGATGACGTTCACCGTTCCGTGCTACAATTCCGAAAACTATATGCGAAAATGTATCGAATCCCTGCTTCCGGCGGGGGACGATACCGAGATCATTATCGTCGACGACGGGTCGACCGACGCGACCGGCGACATCGCCGACGAGTACGCCGCCGCCCATCCCGACCGCGTCCGGGTCATCCACCAGGAGAACGGCGGACACGGCGAGGGGGTCAATCAGGGGATCAAAAACGCCCGCGGCAAGTATTTCAAGGTCGTCGATTCGGACGACTGGCTCGACGCCGACGCGCTCCCCCGCCTGATGGAGCGAATGCGCGAACACGAGGCGGCGGGGGTCGACGTCGATATGTACGTCGCCAACTACGTCTACGAGCACGTCGCGGACGGAAAGACCTACGTGATGAATTATCGCAAGATCTTTCCGCACGAAAAGGTCTGTTCGTGGGAGGAGACCCGCCGGTTCAGCCCGGCACAGTATTTGATGATGCACTCGGTCTACTTCAAGACCTCGATCCTCCGGGACTGCGGGCTTGTACTCCCGAAACACACCTTCTACGTGGACAACCTGTTCATGTATAAGCCGCTCCCCGACGTGAAGACGATCTACTATATGCCGCTCGACCTTTATCGCTACTATATCGGGCGCCCCGATCAGTCGGTTACGCTTGAAAACGGGGCGAAGCGCGTCGATCAGCAGATCCTGGTCACGAAGATGATGGTCGACTGCTTCGATCTTCGCCCGATGGGGAAAACGCGGCCGCGTCTCCGGCGCTATCTGATGCACGAACTCGGGATGATGGTCCTGATCTGCGCCGTCTTCACCTACGCCGACGATACCCGCGAACGCAGAAAGAACTTTTACGCGGTCTGGAAATATATCAAGGAAAAGGATCCGTGGCTCTACCGGCGGCTCCGCTGGTCGAGTACCGCGATGGTCGCGACCGGGAGGACGAAGTTCGCCCGCTGGATCGACGTCTGCGGATATAAGTTTTTCAAGAGGATCGTCAAATTCGGATGATCGGGCGCCGCATTCGGCGCCGGTCGGAAAGCACGACAAGGCAATAACAAGCGAGCGGCGGCCCGATAAACGGCGCCTTCGGCGCGTAAAACTAAGGAGAAATAGCAATGATCGCAAGACCCGAGCATCCGAAACCGCAATTCGAGCGCGAAGCTTGGAGAAACCTGAACGGCGAATGGGACTTCTGTTTCGACGAGGGGCGGAGCGGGCTCTCGAGAGGGCTGGAAAAGGCGGGCGCCGCCTACGGCAAAAAGATCGTCGTTCCCTTCTGCCCCGAGAGCAGACTGTCGGGGATCGGCGACGTCGATTTTCACGCGGGGGTCTGGTACCGCCGCACCTTTGCACTCAACGGAAAAGAAAGAGCGGGACGGGTGCTGCTTCATTTCGGCGCCGTCGACTATCGGTGCCGGGTGTTCGTCAACGAGACCGAGGTCGGCGGGCATCAGGGCGGTTACGTCTCCTTTACCCTCGATATCACGGGCGCCGCGAAGGAGGGCGAGAACCTGCTCGTCGTCTACGCCGAGGACGATTCCCGCGATCCGATGATCCCCTCCGGCAAACAGAGCGACAAATACCAGTCCTACGAGTGCAGTTACACCCGCACCACCGGGATCTGGCAAACCGTGTGGCTCGAGTTCGTCCCCGAAACGCGTCTTCTTTCGACCCGCTACTACCCCGACGCCGAGACCGCGACCCTGACGGTGCAGGCGAAGCTGTCCGGAACGGCGGATCTGACTGCCGTCGCCGCCTTTGAAGGCAGAGAAGTCGGGCGCGCGACGGTCAAGAACGCGGGCGGGACGGTCACCTTTTCGATCCCGCTCTCCGAAAAACACCTTTGGGAGATCGGGGACGGCAAACTCTACGATCTGACCTTTACTTTCGGGGAGGACCGCGTCAAGAGCTATTTCGGGCTTCGCGATATCCGGATGGACGGGATGAAGTTCCGCCTGAACGGCAGATCGATCTTTCAGCGGCTGGTGCTCGATCAGGGTTTTTTCCCCGACGGGATCTACACCGCCCCCTCCGACGAGGAACTGAAAAACGACATCCTCCGCTCGCTCGCGATGGGCTTCAACGGCGCGCGCCCGCACGAAAAGGTCTTTGAGGAACGCTACCTCTACCATTGCGACAAACTCGGCTACATCGTCTGGGGCGAGTACCCGAACTGGGGTCTTGACCATACGAAGCCGGAGGCGGTCTATCCCTTCCTCCCCGAGTGGATCGAGGAGATGGAGCGCGACTTCAACCACCCGTCGATCGTCGGTTGGTGTCCCTTCAATGAGACTTGGGACTTGAACCATTGCCGTCAATACGATCCCCTGCTCTCGCTCGTCTACCGCACCACCAAGGCGATCGACCCGACGCGTCCCGCGATCGACACCAGCGGCGTCTTTCACGTCGAGACCGATATCCACGATATCCACGACTACGAACAAAAGCCCGCCGTGATGGTCGAGCATTTCGCGTCGCTCGTGACCGACGGCACCTATACCGAGCAGGGCAAGCGCAGCGAACGTCAGCCCTACACGCCCGGCAAGCCGTTCTTCGTCAGCGAGTACGGCGGGATCGGCTGGAGTCTGGACGATAAGGCGTGGGGGTACGGCAACGCTCCGAAGAGCGAAGAGGAGTTCCTCGAGCGCCTGAAGGGACTGACCGACGCGCTGCTCGACAACCCGAAGATCTTCGCCTTCTGCTATACGCAGCTGACCGACGTCGAGCAGGAGCAGAACGGGCTCTACACCTACGACCGCCGCCCGAAGTTCCCGCCCGAGGTGATCCGCCCGATCTTCTCGAAAAAAGCCGCGATCGAGGATTGACGGGAGAACCGAACTGAATACTTACGCCCCCGAAACCCTTCGTTTCGGGGGCGTTTTTTGGCGAAAAAAGTAAAAAACGATTTTTCTGCGTATCTTATATATGCATACGAAAAAGCGACCGGGACCACCCTCTCCGCGTGTCGCCGTAAAAGCGACCAAAAACGGTTTTGTTTGTTACATAATAAATACAAAAAAAGAAAAAAGGAGAATCGAAAGTGGAATACAAGCCTCCGTCCCGCGGCGACGGCATACAGCGTCACAAAACATGGTGCGTACACTATAGACAAAGTGACGAAACCTGTTGGTGTCGGGATCCTCAAAACGGTTATTGCGGAAAAAAGTGTCCGGGATCCGGACACTGTCAGTTCTATACACGAAAAGGCGCTTCTACCTCTCCCGAGCAACCCGAAGAACGCAAGACGAACGTTGAAAACCCCGTCGTTCATTTCACATGGAAGAGTTTCATCGGAGAGCCGATCTTTCATCCTTCTTTTGGGGCAGGAACAATCACAGACGCCGATGATCGTTATCTTACCGTACGTTTTGAAACGGTCGGAACGAAACTGCTCTCCAGCGAGTGGTGCGCGAGGAGAGGGCTGATCCGTATTCAGTCGGTCATGAACAAAGAGGAAGAAAGCGAATATCCCGCCCTTTTCGCCAAAGTGATGCGGGAATGTCCGACCGACGAGAAAAACGGCGACGGAAAGCCGACGCCTCCGCCGATGCGGCATACGTCCCCTGAAGCGCTCGCCGGTCTACACTCGTTCATCGAAGAACACACGCAAAGAAAATCCGACGTATGCTTTATGGATCCCGTACGCGCCGATGATTTGGATTGGGGTCCTGTCTCTGAGAGGCGGCGGGTTTGCAGGTCTCCGGCTCCACGAGTAGCCGGAGATTTGGCGCTTCCGCCTTTGAAACCGAGTTTTCAAAAACAGTTTCTTTTGAAAATGCTCGAGCGGGATATGACGGCGGTCGACTGTTACACACGGGCAAACATTGATCGGAAACTCTTTTCGAAAATCTTTTCGCAGGAGAAATACAAACCGCGTAAGGAAACCGCGATCGCTCTGATTATGACGCTCTCGCCCACGGAAAAAGAAATGAACGACCTTTTGAAATCGCTCGGCTACTGTCTTTCCGAAAGCACCGTTTTCGATTTGGTGATTCAATACTGTGTAAGGAACAGGATCTATGATCTTTTTGAGATCAACGATTATCTCTACGAAATGGGGCTTTCGCCGCTGGGTTCTTGTTATGAATGAGCCCGATTCCCAATCCAAAAAACGGAGTGCAAATGCACTCCGTTTTTTGTCGCTTTAACGGCGACCTACCGCCCCCTTTTCTGTTGTATGATTAGGACGTCGGGAAAAAACCGAACAAAACCGCGCAGAAGCGAAAGAGAAAAGGAGAAACCAATGGAAAAACGGATCACGGAACTGGTGTTCATTCTGGACAGGAGCGGATCGATGGAAAGCGTCCGGCGGGCGACCGTCGCGAACTTCAACGAGCTGCTCGACGCGCAGAAAGCCGAGGCGCACGGCGACGAGGCGCGGATCTCGGTCTACTCGTTCAACCAGGCGCTTGACAAGGTATGTTTTCGGGCGCCGCTCGAAAACGCGCGTCCTCTCACCGCCGAAGACTACGTTCCGTACGGCAGGACCGCGCTGAACGACGCGGTCTGTTCGGTTCTGAACGAGATCGCCGGAGCGCAAAAAGAGGAACTCGACGGGGGCAGAAAGATCGTCACGGTCGTCTGCATCATCACCGACGGGCTCGAGAACGCGAGCCGCTTCTTTTCCCGCGCCGACGTCCGGAGGCTGATCGACGCGAAGAAAGAGGACGGATGGAACTTCCTTTTCGCGGGCGCGAACTTCGACGTCGACGCCGAGGGCGAGGAACTCGGTTTTGACAAGCGGGAGCGCTTTGCGTTCGTGGCGAGCGACCGGGGGATGCGGGATCTCTCGGAACGGGTCTGCTGCTGTCTTGCCGATTATCGCGAACCGACCCGCGACGAAGAAGACCTCGCACGCCTGTGCCGTCCCGCCGGAAAGAACAAAAAGTGAAAGGAGAAATCAAAATGTCTTTTGCAACAGTTATCGGCGGCACGATCGCATTCTATCTGATCTACGCGTTTTTTGCGCTCTTCTTCAAACACAAAATCGGTTTGATCGTTTCGGGCGTCCTTTGGGCGATCGCCGGATTCGCGCTTGTGATAGCACGGGAGGACGGATTCGCCATAGTCTCGGCGACGCTCGGTTCTCTCGCCGTCCTCCTGATCCGCCAGATCCAGATCCGCTCACCGGAGAAGGAAGCAAAGCGGGCAAACAAGAAAAACGACCCGCCGAAGGACGATCCATCGTAAAAGCAAGCGGATGAAACAGCGTTCAAAAGCGAAGAGCGGCACGGGCTTTTTGCCCGTGCCGCCTTGCCTTTCGCCGCTTTCGTTTCTTTTCTTCGTCCGGTTCGGTTTGTCACCGACTTCCCCGGTCCCGCATATTCTGTAAACGGGAAGGAGGCGCCGATATGAAATGCTGTAAAAAGGCGGTCTCGCTGCCGACGGTCGCGGCGCTCGCGTTTTCCGCCGGGGTGCTTTTGACCCGATTTTTGCCGCCGGTTGCGCTGACCGTTCTGCTCGCGATCCTGATCCTCGGCGCCGGGGTCGCGGCGCTTCTTCGCAAATAAACAAAAAAAGAAAGGAGCGTTTCCGCCCGGCGGAAACGAAAGAATAGTATGAAGATCCTGCTTGTCCGTCCGCCCCGCTTTCTGCGTCCCCTGCTTCGCCGTCTCTGCGGGGTGAAGAAAGCTAAATAGATCTCGGACCGAGACAAACTTGCATGACCGGCAAAAATAGGCTTGATAACGAGTATCCGAGAACATAAGGAAAAGATAAAAAACGGTTAAAAGAGACGAGCGGCGCGGGCATTTTTGCCCGCGCCGACTTGCCTTTCGCCGCGTTTCTCTCGGTCCGCTTCGGACCGAACCGTTTTATTCGATCGCAAGCCAATTCAGCAGCAGCGCCTCGTACCGGGCTCTGTTTTCGAGCGCCTTGTCCTGTTGGAACAGCGCGGACACCGAGTTGCCGTTCCGGATCGCGATCACCGTCCCTTTGGGGAAGGCGGCGAAAGAGGGATCGGAGGCGAAAACGGTGTAGCGAAGATCGATCCCGTATTCCGAATGAAACGCCTCGTCGGGCGTGCCTGCGGGCGCGTACTCGCGGATCTCAAGGAAGGCTTTGGATTGGTTCTGCGTTTCGTCGAGCACCTCGGGATCCATAAAGAAGATGAGCGCGTTCCCTGCCTGGATCTCGTCGCGGATCAGATCGCGGTTCTGCCCGATCTGCGCCCCGTTGGGGCTCGTGCCGTCGCCCTCGTGTTCCTCGGCGTAGCGGCTGATCTGGTCGGTCGTCATATAGAAAAGAAAAGTGACCGAGACGTCGGCGTCGACGCCGTCCTTCCCCGATTCGCGTGCGAGCGAAGAAACGATCGCGCTCTTCTGCGCGCTCGTAAACTCGCCCGACCCGGCGTAACAGAAATAATAGTCGGGTTCGCGATGCTGAAACATCGAGACCATACAGATAACGACCGCGAAAATACCGATCGCGGCGACGATGACTTTCCACTTGTGATGATACCAGAAGTTGTCGAACCAGCGCCAGACCTTGCCGTGCTTGACGTGCAGTTCGCCGCCCTCCAGTTTGTCCCGTTCGGGTTCCCGGTTCTCTTCCATTTTGCACCCCTTTTCTTTTCCTAAAACAGTATAGCATAGAACGGGCGCAAAATCAACCCCCGCCGCCGGGACAAGCCCTACGCGACGTCAAAAGGGGCGCCGTCGGGTCGCAAAAGCGCGGTCGTGGATCGCTCACGGCGCCCGCTTTGACGAATCACGGAAAGCGCCGTTTCCGCGCAAAAAGGAAGCCGTGGATCGTCACGGGGGGCACTATCAATTTTTTAGGAAAATCGGGCGTTTTCACTTGACAGACGCCCTTTTTCCGTGCTATACTTTTTCCGACAAAAGCGAGAGGGGGAAACCTGATGAAACTGATCCATACCGCCGACCTGCACCTCGGGTCGAAGATCGAAGGCAAGTTCCCGCCCGACAAGGCGAAAGCGCGCCGGACGGAACTGCGGAACTCGTTTGCCCGGATGATCGACCGGGCGAAGGAACTCGGGGCAAAGGCGATCGTCATTGCGGGCGACGCCTTCGATACCGTGCCCGCGACGCCGGAGGACGCCGCCTTCTTCTTCGGCGCGATCCGGGCGAATCCCGATCTCGATTTTCTCTATCTGCGCGGCAATCACGACAAGACCGTCGCGCTTCCCTCCGACTGCCCGAACCTCGTTACCTTCGGGGACGGGTGGACGGTCTGGGAGAAGGACGGGGTCGCGGTCTCGGGGATCGAGATGACGCGGGAGAACTGCGAGACGCTCTACGACGGCTTCAAACCCGTTTCGGGAAAGATCAATATCGTCGTGCTGCACGGCGCGCTCGGCTCCTCCCCCGCCCCCGATACCGTCGTGCTCTCCCGGCTTGCCGAAAGGGGGATCGACTACCTCGCGCTCGGCGACTACCACGGGAGGCAGGACGGCAAACTCGGCGCTCGTGGCTCCTGGGCGTACCCCGGCTGCCCCGAGGGGCGTGGCTTTGACGAGCCGGGAGAGAAGGGGTTTTTGCTTCTGGACGCTGAAAACGGCGCCGTCAAGTCCGTTTTCGTTCCGCACGCCGCACGTACCCTGCACGAGATCGACTGCGACGTTTCGGGCGCGGCGGACGAGTACGGGGCGATCGAGATCGCGCGGAAAGCGGTCGCCGCGATCCCGGCAAAGGATCCGATCCGGCTGAACCTCGTGGGCGCGGTCGCGTTCGATCGGACGCGCCTTGCGGAAAATACGGAAGAACGGTTCCGGGGCGAGGGCAAGCGTTTTCTCGTCTCGGTGAAGAACAAAACGACGGTCGCGCTGGATCTTGCCGCGATCCGGGGAGAACTCTCGCTCCGCGGCGCCTATCTGCGTCTGCTCGACGGGGAGGATCTTCCCCCGGAGGAGAAGGACGCGATCCTCGAACTCGGGCTCCGGGCTCTGTCCGGACAGTCGCCGGAATGATCCGGGAAAGGAGAAACCATGAAACTGATTTCCTGTCATATCGACGGATTCGGAGCGATCTCGGACCGGGATTACTCCTTTGACGAGAGCCTGACCGGTTTCGTCGCCGAGAACGGCGCGGGGAAAAGTACGCTGGCGGCGTTCCTTTCGGCGATGTTTTACGGGCTTCCGGGCGTACGCGCGAACGCGAAAGAGTTCAACGACCGCAAACACTTCTATCCCTTTACGGGCGGCGCGTTCGGCGGGTCGCTCGCCTTCACGACCGACGCGGGCGATCGGTACCTGATCCGGCGCGAGTTCGACGCGAAGAGCGAAACGCAGGACGACGTGACGGTCCAAAAGAACGGCGCGCCCTTCGACTGCCGCGGGCGCGAGATCGGCGAGATCCTTTTCGGGGTCGACGGCGAGGCGTTCTCCCGGACGGTCTTTCTCTCGGCGGATACGCTCGATACCGACCCCGGCAAATCGATCGCCGACCGGCTCTGCGAAGCGGTCTCGAACCCCGACGGGACGGTCCCGGCGGAAAAGGCGATCTCGGCGCTCGACGCCGCGGCGAAAAAAATCGTACAGGGTCGGGGCAAAAACGGGCTTCTCGACCAGGCGCTCGCCGTCGAAGCCGATACCGACGCCGCGCTCCGCACGGCGCGGGCGGAGGCGAAACGGCTGCCCGACCTGCAAAAAGAGTACGAGGTCGCAGAGCGGGAGTTGGCGGCGCAGAACGAGCGTAAACTGTGGGATTCCTACGACGATCTGCTCGCCCGCGCAAAGACGGAGGAGGCAAAACTCGCCGTCGCAAACGAACGGTTCGCGGGCGGCGTTCCCGACGAGGGCGCACTTGCCGACGTCGAAGAAAAGATCGCGGCGCGGGAACGTACGGCACACGACGCCGAGAAGGGGTTCTCCCCGACGGCGCGGCAGAACGAACTTGCCGCCCGCTTTCAAAACAAGGTCCCGGACGACGCGGCGCTGTCCGCGATGGAGAGCAAGGCGCAGGAGATCCGCGCGGCGCAGCAAACGGCGATCCCGACCGTTTCTCCCCAAAACCCCTCCCCCGAGACGAAAAAAAGCGGCGGGTGGGCGCTTCCCGTCGCCGCCGTCGGCGGTCTCGCGTTTCTTGCCGGGCTGATCCTTCTGATCCTTTCTTTGGAGCTCGTCGGCGGGATCCTGCTCGGGCTGGGCGTGCTCGGACTGGGCGCGGGGCTGTATTACCTGATCCAGAGGCGGCTGAGCGCGCTTGAACGGTCGATCGCCGTGGTCGATCCGGGCGGCGCGGAACGCGCGCGCCGCGCGCAGCTCGACGCGGATCTTTCGGCTCTGCTCGCGCCCTACGGCGCGTCCTCGCCCGACGGCGCGCTGGCGGCGTACGCCGACCTGAAGCGCGATCTGAAAGAGCTTGCGGATTTTGAAAACGAGACTGCCGACGCCGCCGAAAAGCGTGCCGCCGCAAAGGAACGGCTCGCCGCGCTCGACGGGGAGATGTCCGCGTTCTTTCGCGGGTTCTCGGTCTCGGTCGACGCCGGGTACCGCGCCGCGATGAACGAACTGCGCGAGTCGCTCCGAAGCCGGAAAGCGCTCCTGGGTTCGATCGAATTGGCGAAGATGGCAGCCGCCGATTTCGCCCTGAAACAGGGGCTGACCGTGCGTCCGGTCGACGTCGGAAGCGTTGCCGACCCCGACGCGATCCGGGAGAAGGAACAGAGAAAGACCGCGCTCGCCGTGGAGATCGACCGCGTTACGAGAACGGCGAACCGCGTTCCGGAACTGGAGGACGCGCTTGCAAACGCCGGAGAATCGGTCAAGGAGTTGAAGGTCCGCTACGCGCGCTTAACAAAGGCGCGGGATCTTATGCAGGCGGCGCAGGAGAGCCTTGTCCGGCGCTACGTCGATCCGGTGAAGTCCTCGTTCGTCGCCTACGCCGACGCCCTCTCGTCCTTCCTCGGGAAGAAGGTCGCGCTCGATTCGCGCTTCGCGCTCGCTTATGAGGAGAACGGCGCGCTCCGCGACGTCCGTCACCTGTCGAGAGGGGAGAACGGCGTCGCCGCGCTCTGCCTGCGGATGGCGCTCGCCGACAGCCTCTACGAGGGGAAAGAACAGCCGCCCCTGATCCTCGACGATCCGCTCGTGCACCTCGACGAAAACAACCTCGAAAAGGCAAAAGAATTGCTCCGCGAAGTGGCGAAAAAACGGCAGATCCTCTGCCTGACTTGCCACGGAAGCCGTGCGGTGTGAGGGGAGACGAGAGGGGTACGTCCGCTTTCTTGAAAGAAAGCGGAGCAAAGAACTTCAATAGGGGTTGAAGTCAGCGGCACGGCTCGTGACTCGCCGCGCCGCGGGTTCAAAAACAGTACCGTCCGGTTTCCCGCCGCCTTAAAACGTTTTGCCGCGCCTCGAATACCGAGGCGCGGCGTCGTTTTTTATTTTGAAATGTCCCCGTCAACGCAATGAATCGTGTAGTTCCCCATATGGGAATCCCAACCGCTCTTTTTGATCATATTCCATTGTTCTATCGTCCCGGTATAAGTAATGGACGTCAAATTACGACAATTATAGAATGGCGCGTTGCCAATTTCCGTAACGCTGTCGGGTATCGTAACAGAGGTAAGCTTATTACAATCCCAAAATAGCGCCTCCTGCCCTGCCCCGATACCGACAATGCCGCTTGGAAAAGTAATAGAAGTCAGTCCGGGAACACAACCGATTCTAAGACAGTCTACAACCAAATCGCCCTGCGGAGAATGGGACGGAATCACAAGATCCGGTTTGGTCCAAGTCCCGAGGCCGATCACGACGCAAGTCCCGTCAAGATTCGACCGGAAGGAAAGTTCCTCCGGAATCTGGACCTGTTCTGTCGCAGGTTCGGTCGCAGGTTCGGTCACCGGAAGAGTCGCGGGGTCGGTTGCCTGAAGGGGCTCGGACGAGCCGCATCCGGAAAGGACAAGCGCAAAGAGAATTAAAAAGAGTGAAAAAAATAAGGAAACGAACGGTTTTCATATAACGCCCTCCACTTTTAAATACTTTCTTTCATTTTAACACAACTTTTTTTCTTATGTCAACCCTTTTGGGGTAACTATTTAACTCAAAAGGGGATAAAATGGAGGTGAAGGAAAAGGAAAAGAGGGGATGAGATGAAAGTCGGAGAGGCGGTACGGCGGAGGATCCGTGATCTTTGCGCAGAGCGCGAAATCACGCTGAACAAGCTGTCGACTATCTCCGGCATCACGCAATCGACCCTCAACAACATCGTCAGCGGACGGAACAACAGCGCGACGGTCGCAACGATCCAAAAGATCTGCAACGGACTGGGGATCACGTTGGTCGATTTCTTCCGGGACGAACTGTTTTCGCGGTTGGAACAAGAAATAGAATAATGCGGGCACGAGGTTTCGTGCCCGCAGCGATATGTCCGCCGCACCCAGCGGACGCGATATGCGGCGTGCCTCGGCGCGCCGCGCGATATGTTTGCTCCGCAAACGCGATATGTTGCCCGCGCCGATCGGCGCGGGCAACATGATGTTATTCCAAAGGCAAAAGGGACGAAAGCAGTTCCGTTTTTGAAACCTCGTCTTGTAGGGGACGGCGTCCTCGACGTCCCGTTCGCTATGCAAATCGAAACGATACGGTTCCGTTTTTGGACCGTGACACGGTGAGTCACGAACCGTGTCACAACTTCAATCCCTATTGAAGTTCTTTGCCGAGCTTTCTTTCAAGAAAGCGAAGCGTTCTCCGCGTTCTCTTCCGCGTTCTCTTCGACCTTTGATTCGCTCGGGAGGAAGTACTCTTCCCGATCGGTCGGTTTATCGTCCTCATAGATCCACCTCTGGGAGGGGAGGTTATTCTGCCATTTCCCGCCGGCGGCGCGGTGGACCTCCTCGACGGCGATCTGCCACTTGGTGGTGACCTTGCGCTCGGGGTGGAACTCGTAATACTCCCCCGAGAAGAACGCGCCGAAGTAGGACGAATCGGTCTCCATCACGACCGAGATCATATTGACCGTCTTATTATGGAGTTCAAACGGTTCCCCGTTCTTCGTCCCGACGAAAGAGAACTCGTCGCGGGTAAGCCGGATCACGCCCTCGCCGCAGATCTCGCTGGTGACGGTTTTGGGGACGTAGCGGTCGGTCGGGAGGAACCCGAGTTTGACCTTCTCCTCAAGAACGTAATCGGGGTTATCCTTGATCGCGCGGTACTCGCGCCGGCGCTGGAGTTCAAACCAGACGCGCAGGTTCTTCGGGATCACGCAATCGGGGGAAAGCGGATGCAGATCGTAATACTCGTCGATTTTCATTCCGTTCCCGCAGGCGGTGCAGCGGAAGGTATTCCCCTCGCCGAAGTTGGTCAGTTCCGCGCCGCACTTGGGACACCAATAGAGATGCTCTTCCAGCTTGTCGGCGACGTCCTCGTTGCCCGCGAACTTGATCCGCTTGGTCTTATTCCACTCGAAATCGTCGTTGTAGATCGCGGCGTTGATCCGCTCGTCCATCTCGGAAACGGACAGTTCCTTGATCTCCTCCGGGGTGAAGAGCCGATCGACCGTGATCTCGACCTTGCCCGGTCGATTCTTGATGTTCCATTGCGTGTTCGAGAGGTAGCCGCCCGAGATCCGGGTCACCAGGACCGGAACGCCGAGGTTCTTGAAGAGTTCCGACGTACCGGGTATGATCGGCTGATTCGTTCCCGAAATACTCGACTTCCCCTCCGGGAAGAAGATCACGTTCCCGCCCTTCTTGATGATCGACTTGATCTCGCGGATGCAATGAAAATCCGCGACGAAGTTCTTTTTCGGAATGACGCGGCAGAGTTTGAAGATCAGGTGCATATGCGCCCGGTGAAACTCGATGTCCGACGCCATATAATTCAGCGGCTGCGGATAGAGCGCGCAGCCGACGTACTCCCAGTCGCAGCGCGAGGTATGGTTCGAGACCACGATAAACGGCCCTTTGAACTTCTTCATCCCGACGTTGTCGATCACCTCGCAGTTCATCTTTTTCGCCTGCGGCCCCGCGAGAACGTAACGAAGGATCTTGTAGAACAGCCGGTTGACCGGTTTCCCCTTATGTTTCGCCAGATAAGTCTTGATGTCGAGTTTGCCCATTTCGCACTCCTTACACGTATTCGGCGGGAATAATCCCGTCATCTGTTTTATTATACCGGATGAGGGGATACTTGTAAAGAGGTAAATGGGCTTTTCGGAGTTTTTTCCTCGTTTCCGGAAGACGGACGATGATCCCATCCAAAAGCAACCGTTGTCGTTACGGTCGCGTTTATGAAACCGCAAAACGGCAGCGAACTGCCGTTTTGCTCTTCAATATCCCATATTGAAGTTCTTTGCCCCGCTTTCTTCCAAGAAAGCGGGCGTTCTCCCCTCATTCCCCTATAAACATCTGCGTCCAGTAATTCCCGTCGGCGACGTACCCGACGCCGATGACGGTAAACGCGGGGTTCAGGATATTCTTCCGGTGCCCCTCCGAGTTCATCCAGCCGTCGACGACCGACTGCGGGGTCGGGTACCCCATCGCGATATTTTCGCCCGCCGTGCGATAGGCGAGCCCGAAAGCGCGCATCATCTCGAAGGGAGAGCCGTAGGTCGGGCTGGTATGCGAGAAATAGTGATTCTCCTGCATATCGCGCGACTTGAAGCGCGCGACGCGCGAGAGTTCCCAATTCTCCTCGAGCTTTCCGAGCCCGTACGACGCGCGGATACCGTTCACGAGATCGACGACGGCGCTCTCGTAGGACGAAACGTCGTCGTCGGGAAGCGGGACGTGCAAGACGTCGCCGGGATAGATCCAATGCGGATCCGTGATCTGCGGATTGGCGGCGATGATCTCGTCGAGCCCGACGCGGTAACGCACCGCGGTTTTCCACATGGTGTCGCCCGGCACGACGACGTGATCGACGCTTGCCGCCGCGACCGGCAGCGTCAGGGACAGGGCGACGAGCAGAGCGAGAGCGGCGAAGCGAGCAAAGCGGTTCGGTTTCATTTGTTTTTTCCTTTCCTTTAGGATCACCTTTAGTCTTTCTCAAAGAACGGCGGCGAAACGAGGAAAATTGCCCCGCTTTCTTGCGAGCGCACCCGGAACGTACGAGCGCGACACGGAAGGCGGGCGCAACGCTTCGCCCCTTGACAGTTTCTTTGTCGGCGTGTTATAATTTTCGGTGTGAAAACGCGCGCTTTCCGCGCGTAAAAGGAGAACGACGATGAAGTTTGAAAACGAAACGATCCCGGTATCCGACGCCAACCGTCCGACGATCCCCGCGGGGCTGCCGACGGCGGCGAAGAAGGGCGAAAAACTCTTCTGCCGCGATCCCTTTATCCTGCCCTACGACGGGGTCTACTACCTCTATCGGACTGCGGAGGCGAAGGGGGTCGAGTGCCTCCTTTCGACCGACCTCGAAAACTGGTCGGGACCCGTCCCGGTCTTTCTGAAACCCGACGACTTCGACGGCGAAGGGAGCTGGTTCTGGGCGCCCGAAGTCCATTACTACAAGGGGGCGTTCTACCTCTTTACCTCGGTGCGCGCCGCAAGCAACAAGCACCGGCAGATCTCGGTCTACCGGGCAAAGAACCCGCTCGGCCCGTTCGTATGGCTTTCGGTTCTGTCGCCGCTCGGCTGGGACGCGATCGACGGAACGTTTTTTCTTGATTCCGACGGAAACCCCCATCTTGTATTCGTCCACGAGTGGACCTGTATGCCTGACGGAAACGGGAGCATGGTCGAAATGCGGCTCTCGGACGACCTGACGAAGGGGATCACCGAGCCGGTAGATCTCTTCTTCGCCCGCGATCCCGACTGGGCGACGAAGGGGGTCACCGACGGTCCCTTCCTCTATCGCACCGACGCGGGAGAATTGCGGATGGTCTGGTCGAACTTTTCCGAGGACGGCTACGTCGTGGCGCTCGCCGGATCCGACGACGGAAAAATCGACGGAAAGTGGTCGCAGATGGGAACGCTCTACCGCCGCGGGGCGCGGGACGGCTTTTGCTTCGACGGCGGGCACGCAATGATCTTCCGCGGTTTCGACGGGGTGAACCGGATCGTCTTCCACGCCCCGAACAAAGCCGACAAGGCGGCGGGCGTCTTCGAGCACGTCACGATCTTCGAGTTGATCGAGGAAAACGGCGATCTTTCGCTCGGAAATCCCGTCGGCGGAACGTAAAATTGCTCCTCGCGCGCGTAGGCGCTTGACTTTTCCTTTCTCCGATGGTATACTATTACATTATTATACGGTTCTAGCCGGGAGGAAATCTGAAACGTGAAATTTGAAGAACTGTCTTCCAAACCGGATTTTTCCGAGATCCAGCCACAGATCCTGCAATACTGGAAGGATGATCGCACCTTTGAGAAATCGGTCGAACAGCCGAGCGGGGGCGAGATCGTCTTCTACGACGGGCCTCCGTTCCCGACGGGCAAGCCGCACCACGGCACCGTCCTCGTCTCGTTCATCAAGGATATGATCTCGCGCTACTGGACGATGCAGGGCTACAGCGTCCCGCGCGTCTGGGGCTGGGACTGCCACGGTCTGCCGATCGAGAATCAGGCGGAAGTGCAGATGGGCATCGAGGACAAGAACCAGATCGAAAAGTCGATCGGGATCGACGTCTTCAACGACAAGTGCCGCGAGATCGTCTCGAACAACAACGAGGCGTGGCGCGAGTACGTCGAAGAGATGGCGCGCTGGGTCGACTACGACGGCGCGTACAAGACGATGAACACGCCCTTTATGGAGAGCGTGATGTGGGCGTTCAAGACCTGCTACGACAAGGGACTGATCTACCGCGACTACCGCGTCACCCCCTACTGCACCCATTGCGAGACCTCGCTTTCGATCTCGGATACCCGCGAATCGGACTCGACCCGTCCGCGTCAGGACCGCTGGGTCGCCGTCAAATTCAAGACTTCGCTTAAAGAGGGCGGAAAACCCGTCTGTCTGCTCGCCTGGACGACCACCCCCTGGACGCTCCCCTCCAACCTGTGCCTCGCCGTCG
>Ga0310696_10001735_pt1 | contig 30810 bp, 21 predicted proteins | sample AusTroGonzalo_MG_4_FD_203885 | JGI IMG/M metagenome (GOLD analysis project Ga0310696, IMG submission 203885) | Bovine rumen microbial communities from tropical cattle in Woodstock, Queensland, Australia - Gonzalo_02 (v2) (version 2) | ecosystem: Host-associated > Mammals > Digestive system >... | reverse complement strand
TCCATAAGGCTAGTCTACCGCAAGGACCTCCTGGATTCCACGCTCGTCACGAACGACGTGGACATGTCGACAAGGACCACGGACGAGAACTGGGGCGACCAGTATGCGGCGGCCATTCCGGCAGACTACTTCCCCGCCGCCGGGCACCTCATCCAGTGGAAGCTGCTTGTCACGGACAACGAGGGCGTTGAATGGACCAGCCCCAGCTTCAACAACCCGGACGACGGCTACGAATGGTACGGGACGATCGTCGAGCCCGGCGACCTCGACAGCGCGACTTTGCCGACCTGGCACATGTTCGCCGCGGGCAGCCATCTTTCGCAGATGGACGTCGACGCCGACTACCAGGATCGGAAGCTCGTCCCGAACAATGCGCGGGTGGCGATATACGACTCGTCGACGTCGAACTACTACGACTACGTTCGAATCGACCTGCGCGGCAACACGTCCGCCGGCTTCGCAAAGAAAAGCCACGGCCTGCGCTTTGCGAAGGCGCATCCGCTCGCGATGACCGACGTAGTGACCGGCAAGCCGATAGAGGGGATACGAAAGACCTCGCTGATAAGCGAGTACGCCGACCCGAGCTTCATGCGCCAGATGGTCGCATTCTGGCTGTGGAGGAAGATGGGCAACCTCGTTCCGTTCGACTTCCCCGTCCGCTGCAACCTGAACGGGGAGTTCTACCAGCTCGCGTTCAACTCCGAGAGGTTTACGGACGAGCTCATAGAAGACGTCTACGGACTCGACAAGTACGGCTACGGCTACAAGAACGTCGCGACGCTGAAAAGCAACACGGGAACGCCCGCCGGGGCGATAGAGAAGAAGACGCCAGACGACGAGGACGAGTCGAACCTCTCCGTCCTCGAGGACGAGCTCCGCTCCAGGATCGTCGCCGCGCAGGACGTGTCCAGCTCCCCGGATGCCGACGACGCCGGCCTCGACAATGCCGCGCTCACGAAGTTCGTCGTGCAAAAGTTCAACCTGCCGGCATGGCTGAACTATCTCGCCTCGGCCCGCATAACGCAGGAGACGGACGACGTGTGGGCGAACATATGCGCCTACTACGACAACGCCGAGATGAAGGAGGGCGTCCGCGGAACCGACACCTGGATGCCGCTTGGCTACGACTTCAACCTGAGCTTCGGGCAGTGGCACTACGCCGACCTGGAAAACCATGGTGTCGGGCGCTTCGGGCTGTCTGCGGACCAGGACTGGCTCAAGAGCCACCCGCTTTATGGCGGAAACCGCGTGATAGCCTGGCGCAACGACAGCATGGTCAATGGGACACGAGGCAACGACGGCGTGGAGTCCGTCTTGCAGTCCGCGAAGTTCCGACGGCTCTTTCTGCGACGCCTGAGGACGCTGATGGACCAGGAGCTTAAGGCACCGGGTACGGCAGAGGAGGACGTTCCGTTCATGGTGAAGATGCGCGAGATGGCTGACTTGATGCGCGTCGACGCCGCACTCGACCAGTCGAGGTGGCCTAACGACGGAACGGACGATTCGCTTGAGGTCTGGAGCGCGCGTCCGGCGAACATGGACGACGGCATCGACGACATCTGGAACAACTACGTCGTGCCGCGGCGCACGCACCTCTACGTGACGCATTCCGCCACGAACGCCGCGAGGGCAATAGGCTACGCCTCCAACCTCAACGCCGGCATACCGGAGGCGCAGAGCCCGATAGAATTGCTTGCGCCTGGGATCGCAGTCGACGTCTCTAGGCTGTCCGAGGGCGTTGTCGTGGTTTCGAACGCAAACGATGAAGTGGTCGACATGAGCGGCTGGACGCTTTGCTTTGGAGTGAACTGGACGCTTCCGCCGGGGACGGTGTGCGACTCCCACGACTGTGTCTACGTCGTGGCGGACCGCCGGGCGTTCATAGCGCGGCATGAGGGAGAGTTGACCGACGAGGTGATTGTAGGCAACGCGGAATTCGGGGACATGGCGAGCGTGTTCCTCAATTCCGCCGACGGCCATTGCCTGAAAGGCGTCGCATCGGGCGACGACACGATCGTCTTCGACGCGAAAAGCCAGAAGGCGGCAGACTCGCTTGTCGCCGGAATATCTCCTGAGCTGTCTGCCGAAGACGTGTCATCCGGCCTCGATGCGCACTGCCTGAAAGTCGTCGCGGAGCCGGTCGAAGGAGAGGCGGGCAGGTTCAGGGCCGTCGTGTCGGTCAATCCTGACGTGGTGGCCGCGCCTTTGATCGGATCGGATTCTTCGTCCGGAGACGCCCCCGTGAAGATCGAAGACGAATTGGATGGCAGCAAGACCATAAGCATCAGCGTCGCCAATGCGGTGCGCGGCCTGTGGTACGGCTATGAAGTGTCCGATTCGCCAGACGCTGGTTTTGCGAACGATGTACCGTCTTTCAAGAGGGCAACGGGCAGCTCGGCGACCATTACGGGAAGCAGACGCAGCCAGCCCTCGGGTTTCTTCCGTGTTAAGGTGCTCCCGGCACGGCCGCAATAGGATTCTACGCAATGGCAAAGATGTCAAACATTATGCTGGCGCTTGGCGTGGCGATGTCCGCCTTGGCGGGCAGCGCGTCGCAAGAGCTTCCGTTCCGGCCCGGTGAAAGGGTCGCGCTGTTCGGCGATTCCATAACCCACATGGGGAACTACATCCAGTACCTTCAGCTGTGGGAGAACCTCCGGCATCCAGGAAGCGGAGTTAGGTTCATGAATTGCGGAATCGCCGGAGATACCGCAAAGAAGGGTCTTGAGCGTCTTGACGCTGATCTTTTGCCGATGAAGCCCGACCGCGCATTCGTGATGTTCGGCATGAACGACGTGGGGCGCGAAGACTACGCTACGGCCTCGCCGACCGATGCACAGAAAGCGGCGCGCGCCAAGTCGCTTGAGGCTTATGCCGCAGACATGGAAGCCGTTGTCGATAGGCTGGCGGCGTCAGGAATCGAGACGGTCCTGATGACGCCGACGCCATACGACCAGTACACTAAGGCGAATGGCGAGAATCTCGTGGAGTGCAACGAGCCGGGGCTGGCGGCATGCGCCGACATTGTGCGAGGCATTGCGGCAAAGCGGGGCGTAGGCATTGTGGAGCTGCACAAGCCGATGACGGAGATGTTCAAGGAGCATCTCGACTTCCGTTTCTGCGCAGACCGCGTCCACCCCGGACCAGAAGGCCACCTTGTGATGGCCGCTCGCATGCTAAAGGCACTTGGCGCGTCGCCCCTGGTGTCTAGGGTTGTTGTGGATGCGAAGGGTGCGGCGGATGGCTTCTCTTTTACATACGCGCCGTGCTCGCTTCCATTTCCTGCACTGCACGAATACAGGACTGTCGAAGAGAGGGGGTTCTTCCGGCTGTCCGAAGAGTTGAATCGCGAGGAGATTGTAGTCGCCGGACTTGTCGATGGAAACTATGCGCTTCTGTTTGACGGCAAGGATGTCGGACACTTCACGGCAGGAGAGCTGGCGCGGGGTGTCAATGTCGCGACTCTCGACACTGAAAACCAGCGTAGGGCGCAGGTTGCGGCGAAGCCTTTGAGAGAGTTGCTTGAGAAAGAAAGCCTTTTGAGGGACTATGCGCTTCTTGTCAACATGGCGCGGAAGGCAGGGGTTTCCGAATCGGACCATGTGCGAATGGATGCGTATCTCGACAAGTGGCTTGCGGACACGAAGAGCTCACGCTACCATTCGACATTCAAGATGTGGCTCGTGAACTACCGGACTGTCCGCGAAAACAAGATGGGAATCGAGGAGCGGATGGATAGACTGCGAGAGGCGATGGCGTCCCAGCGCCCGGCCTCCGCCTACGTGGAGATTCGCCGTGTCAACAACAAGGCGTCCGAGGAGATTTGGGACAACAGGCCGGGGAGCGCGGACACGGGGGGAACGACTGACGGCGACATCGTGTCCGGCGGATATAAGTCCGGATCGTGGGAGCGCTCGTGGTATCCGCTGGGGAACGGGCGTCTTGGCTGCATGGTGGACGGCGATCCGCGCAGGCTGCGGCTGCAGTTCAACGTCGATTCGCTTTGGACGGGGGACAAGAACATAAGCGGAGCCGTTTCGGATGAGGACGCCGGCAAGAATTTTGCGAAGATGGGCTCCTACCAGAATTTCGGCGAGCTTGAGCTGGCGTTTGGCGGCCTTTCGGACGGTGGCGTTGGCGGCTACCGCCGTTCGCTAGACCTTGCCACTGCGGTCTATTCCGACAAGTTCAAGATAGGAACTGCGTCCGTCCGCCGCCGCATCTTCGCGAGCGTGCCGGACGACGCGATCTTCGTCGTTGTCGACGCGCCAAAGGGCGTTCGTGTCGGGGTGACGCTGCGCGGGGCGCATGGCGAGCCGGAGGCGGCAGGCGACGGCGCGTCGTTTGGAGGAAGGCTGCCGAACGTACTCGAGTACGCCGCGCGGGCGGACATCCTGGGCGACGCGGAATCTGGTAGAACCATTGTAGTCCTTCGCGCGGAGACCGGCAGACGTCGAATCGACGGACGCATCGCGCTCGACGGCGGCATTGGCGCGGTTGAGGGGCGGCATGTCGCCGACTATCGCCGCTATTATGGCAGGATGTCGTTAGACCTTGGGAAAGGCGACGACTCCGTTCCGACTAGAACGCGCCTCGCCCGAGTGCGCGGAGGCACCGACGACCCCTCGCTTGTCGCGCTGATGTTCAACTTCGGGCGATATCTTCTCCTTTCGTGCTCGCGGCCCGGTTCGCTTCCCGCGAACCTGCAGGGAATCTGGAACGACTCCAACGAGCCGGCATGGCATTGTGACTACCACACGAACATCAACCTGCAGATGAACTACTGGGGCGCGGACGCCGCGAATCTCTCCGAATGCTTCACGCCTCTGTCGGACTGGCTTCTGAAGATCCTGCCGGTGGCCGAGGAAGGGACGCGGGCGGCGTTTCCCAGCTCGAAGGGCTATGCGCTGCGCACAAGCGCGAATCCTTTGGGAGGCGGCGGGTGGAGGTGGAACTTCGCAGGGGCGCCGTGGCTTGCCGCGCAGTGCTACGACCACTGGCTGTTCACGAGGGACGACTCGTACTTGCGAAACGTCTGCTGGCCGATCATGAAGGGCGCGGCGGAGTTCATGGTGTCCACGCAGCTCAAGGAGCGTCCGGACGGAACTGTCGTCGTCAAGGACGGGTGGAGTCCGGAGCATGGGCCGAGGGAGGACGGCGTGGCGCACGACCAGCAGATAGTGCGCGAGCTTTTTCGCGCGATCCTCGCGTCCGCAAAGACGCTCGGCATAGACGATGACTTTACGCGTGAGATTGCGCGGCTGGAGCCGAAGCTGCTGAAGGACAGGATCGGCGCCTGGGGGCAGCTCCAGGAATGGGAGTTGGACCGTGACGTAAAGGGCGACACCCACCGCCACACAAGCCATCTCTATGCCGTATATCCCGGCTCGACAATTTCCCTCGCAGGGACGCCTGAGCTGGCGAGGGCCGCGAAAGTGTCACTTTTAGGGCGAGCGACGACAGGCGACGCGCGGCGCAGCTGGACATGGCCCTGGCGCGCGGCGCTCTGGGCGCGGCTTGGCGACGGCGACAGGGCGGGCGAGATGCTTATTTCTCTCTTGCGGTACAATACGCACGACAACATGCTCGCCACACATCCGCCGTTTCAGATCGACGGCAATCTCGGCATGGTCGGCGCGGTATGCGAAATCTTGCAGGAGCGCACGATTCCGTCCTGCTGGCCGCATGGTTCTGTCGTTGGCTTGCGTACGCGTAGCGGAAAAACGGTCTCCTATAGTTGGTGATTGCCGTTCCTTAGTGCTGCTAGGGCGATGCTATGTGGCGGGCCCTGTTGGCGGAATTTTTCCCTGGGTTGTGGTGGCGGCTTGCGTGAAGGCGGAGAATATGCTAAACTTTCAATGGCGGAATATCTTGTGATGTTTTGCCGTTGCGGAACAGTAATTGATCCGATCTTGGTCTGTGCAAGCAAACAGGGCAAGGAGAGCTTAAAAAAAAGAAAGGATAAGACATATGGAACAACTCGATCGTCGTGAATTCTGCAAAGGTGCCGCCGGGCTCGCCGGCATAATTGCAGCCGGATATGGCCCTTCGCTCTACGCGGCTGGCGCAAACGAAAAGGTGCGCGTTGCGTGCGTCGGCTATTCCGACCGCTTCCGCCAGACGCTCCTGCCGTGCTTCCTGCACCACAACAAGGAGCTCAACTTCGATCTCGTCGCCGTCGCCGATCTCTGGAAGAAGCGCCTTTTCGAGAACGCAAAGCCGGATATCGAGAAGAAGATCGGGCACGAGGTCGAAACGTTCGGCAGCGATGTCGCGCTCTACGAGGCGAAGGACAAGCTTGGGCTCGACGCCGTGATCATCTCGACGGCCGACTTCCAGCATGCACAGCACGCCGTCCATGCCGTAGAGGCCGGTTGCGACGCCTACTGCGAGAAGCCGATCGCGGAGGACATGTATTCGGCCAACATGCTGCTTGACGCCGTGAACGCGAAGCGCGCGATGGGCGCGATGAAGCCCGGCGCGATCCTTCAGATCGGGTCCCAGCGCCGTTCCGGAAAGAAGTACATGGCCGCGAAGGACTACATAAACTCCGGCAAGTTCGGCGACATCAGCTACGTGCATCTCACGTGGAACGTAAACCAGCCTCGCCGCTGGCGCCGCGACGAGAAGCTCGTCGCCTCGCTCAAGAAGGAGGACATCGACTGGAACTTGTGGCTTCTCGACCGCGATCCTGCGGAGAATCCGTTCGATCCGCGCAAGTATCTCGAGTTCCGTCTTTTCTGGCCGTTCTCGTCCGGCATTCCCGGCCAGTGGATGTGCCATCAGATCGACACGGTTGCGTGGTTCATGGGCCAGCCGTATCCGAAGACGGCCGTCTCTTCCGGCGGACTCTACCAGTGGGTCGATGGCCGCCAGAGCTACGACACGTTCACGACGCTCATGGAGTACGGCGAGTCGGGCGTGAAGGGGAAGGGCTTCCAGGTGCTGTTCCAGTCGCACCAGACCAACTGTGCAGGCGGAAGCAAGCCGAACAGCGAGTCGCCGACGGAGAAGTATTTCGGGCCGAACGGCTGCATAGACCTCGGTTCCGGATGCGTCACGAACGAAGGCGTCGAGCGTGCGCAGCCGACGAGCGAGAAGCTTCCCGCGCCCGAGGAACAGGTCGTCACATCGGCCAACACCGGCGGAGACTCGCTCACTTCCGCGCACATGCGCAACTGGATGGAGTGCGTGCGCGCTCGCAAAGATCCGCATGCGCCGGTCGAGGCGGGCTATAGCCACGCCATTGCGCTCATCATGTCCAATGCCGCGCTCCGCACCGGGATGCGTGCCACGTTTGACGAGAAGAGCCGCCAGGTTCTCGCGGGCGGCAAACCGTGGACTGGCTACAAATCCACCCACGACGGCAACTGGTTCACGAATCTCTTCTGATGAAAGGCAAAGACATGGACAGCAGCATGGAAGGCATCGGCATGATCGGCCGCCGCAGTTTCGTAGCCGGCGCGTTCGCGGCAACTTCGCTTGCCGGGCGCGCGATGGCAAAGGGTGCGGAGGCCGCCCCCGCCAGAATGCTCTTTGGCGCGTGTCGCTCGTCTGTCGACGATGTGACGATGATGCGCGATCTCGGATATGATTTCTGGGAGTGGGGTGCAAGTGCGGCATTCGATCCGTCGAAGGACGACGCATGGTGGCAGACGCAGAAGGAGGCTATCGCGAAGCGTCCGCTGCCTCTCCGCAGCTGCAACGGCTTCATTCCCGGAAACTTCCGCCTGACGGGGCCTAACGCCGACCACGCGCCCGCGCTTGACTACGCGGAAACCGTTCTGCGTCGTGCAGACGATATAGGCGTAAAGACGGTCGTGTTTGGCTCTGGCGGCGCGCGCAACGTGCCTGGCGATTTCTGCGGAAAGCCCCATCCAGATCTCGAGAGAGGCGTGCGCCAATATGCCGAATTCTGCCGCGCTCTCGTGAAGCGCGTCGCTGACTTGAAGACGGTGCAGATCGTCATCGAGCCGCTGAGGCCGAACGAGTCCAACATCATCAACTACGTTTTCCAGGGGCTTGCGATTTGCCGCGACGTGAAATCTCCGCGGTTAGCGCAGCTCGCCGACATCTTCCACATGATGATGGGCGGCGATTCGCCTTCGGCGATAGTTGATGCCGGTCGGCTTCTGCGCCACGTCCATATCGCGGACTACGAGACGCGCAAGTTCCCGGGCTACGATCCCCGCGAGACTGCGCGGCTTAAGCCGTATTTCCACGCCCTTGCGTCCATCGGCTACACCGGCGGCGTCAGCTGCGAGTGCGGCTGGGGCGAAAAGTGCGACCTCGAGAAAAATCTCCGCAAGGCGTTGGAGACCATGCGGCAACTGTCCTCAGGCAGATGAGCAGGGTGCTGTTTTCGGCAGTCGCGGCGCTCGCCGTTTCAATGGCGGACGCCGCGATAGACCGCGAGTTCCTGAAGACCCTCATCTTAATTCCCAGCGAGACGAGAAGCGCTTCCGAATGCGCCCGCGCCGTCGATGCGTACGCAGGGTGGCTGGAGGCGAGGGGCGTCGTCTGTACGGTGATGACGAATGGAGTGGGGCGAAAATTCCTGTACGCCGCGACGACTCCCGGGCTTGAGCACGACTTCGTCTTTGTCTCGCATCTCGACGTCGTCCCGGCCATCGACCCGGCGCAGTACACGCCGCGGATCGATGGCGACGTCATCTACGGACGCGGCGCATGCGATACGAAGGGCAACGCAGTGGTGATCGCGCAGGTTCTCTCCGAGCTCGTCGGCAAGGCGTCGGTCGGCGCCGTCATATCTACGGACGAGGAGGGCGGCTCCGGATGGCGATGCGGAACGGCGGGCTACGCCATTGAGCTTGGGGTGCGCCCGAAGCGCATGGTGCTTGTCGGCGATTCGGCGGGCGAGGCGCCTGGACAGCTCTTTGTCGGCGAGAAGGGGCATATCCGCCTTACGCTGACCGCGCACGGAAAGGGAGGCCACTCCTCGATTCCGTGGGCGTGCGACAACCCCGTGTCGAAGGTAATGCGCGCAGCGGTGAAGGTGATGGACGCGTATCCGATGGAGGCGAGCGCCGAGGACAACTGGCGCAACGTTCTTTCGCCGACTAGGATGCATGGCAGCAAAGCGGCCAACATAATCCCCGATTCCGCGTCAGTTACGTTCTCTTATAGGTTCTGCAATCCCGGCGACGAGTTTAAGGCCATTGAGCGCATTCGCGAGCTTACGGGCCTTGAGGTAACATACGTGTCTTCGTATCTAAAGCCTGTCGCGAATCGTGAAGGCGATCCTCTCATAGAATCGCTTTTTCATGCGATGAAGGCGAAGTGGCCGAACGAAAACATCCGCCTTGGGCGCATGAGCGCGGCGACTGACGCGAGCTATTTTGCGCACTTTGGGCTGCCGACCGTCATTTTCGCGAGCGATGCCTGGGGCGCACACGCTGTTGACGAGCGCGGGTCGCTCTCGAAACTCGACGAATACGCCGATCTTTTCGTTGGCTTCATCACTAACTCCATACCCCCCACTTGAAATAGGTGAGTGATTTTCGGTATAATACGCACTTATTCTCAATAACTACAAGGAAGAATTGAAAATGGCAAAGCGCGACATTCCGCTCGAAAGAGTCCGCAACTTCGGCATTATGGCCCACATTGACGGCGGCAAGACGACGACGTCCGAGCGAATTCTCTATTATTCAGGAAAGAACTACAAGATCGGCGAGGTGCACGATGGCGCCGCGACGATGGACTTCATGGTCCAGGAGCAGGAGCGCGGCATCACGATTCAGTCCGCCGCGACGTGCGTGCAGTGGGGGCAGTACCGCCTTTCGCTGATCGACACTCCCGGACACGTGGACTTCACGGCCGAGGTCGAGCGTTCGTTGCGCGTCCTTGACGGCGCGGTCGCCCTCTACTGCGCGGTCGGCGGCGTCCAGCCTCAGTCCGAGCAGGTCTGGCGCCAGTCCGAGAAGTACAAGGTTCCGAAGATTGCGTTCGTCAACAAGATGGACCGCGTCGGTGCGAACTTCTACGGCGTCATGGAGCAGATGAAGAAGCAGCTTGGCGCGAACCCCGTTCCGATGGTCATCCCGATTGGCTCTGCCGAGACGTTTGACGGCGTCATCGACCTCGTGAAGATGAAAGCCCTCTACTTCGACATGAAGAGCCTCGGCAAGACGGTCATCGAGAAGGACATTCCCGACGAGTACGTCGAGAAGGCGAAGGAGTGGCGTCAGAAGATGGTCGAGAGCGCCGCCGAGCAGGACGATGCGCTTATGGAGAAGTTCTTCGCCGGCGAGGAGCTGACAAACGACGAGATCAAGAAGGCGATCCGCAAGGGCTGCCTTGCCCGCACGATCACGCCTGCGTTCTGCGGCACCGCGTTCAAGGACAAGGGCATCCAGCCGCTTCTCGACGCGGTTTGCGACTACCTGCCTTCTCCGCTCGACACGGGCGCGGCGGTTTCCGCCGACGATCCGACGCAGAAGCGAGAAGTCAGCGACACGGAGCCTTTCTGCGGCCTTGCGTTCAAGATCATGAACGATCCGAAGTCCGGCGGCAAGATCACCTTCGTCCGCGTCTATTCCGGCACGATGAAGCTTGGCGCCGAGATGCTCGACTCCACGATTGACAAGGAGCAGCGCATTTCCCGTCTCTTCCGCATGCATGCCGCCAAGCAGGAGCCTCTCGAAGAGGCGCACGCCGGCGACATCGTCGCGTGCGTCGGTCTCACCGAGACGCGCACGGGCGACACGCTCTGCGATCCCGAGCATCCGATCACGCTTGAGTCCATCGACTTCCCGGCGCCCGTCATTTCCGTCGCCGTCAAGCCGAAGAGCCGCGGCGACAACGAGAAGCTCGGCGTCGCGCTGCACGCTCTTGCGATGGAAGACCCGACCTTCGTCGTGACGTTCGACCAGGAGACTTCCGAGACGATCATCGCCGGCATGGGCGAGCTCTACCTCGAGGTCATCGTCGACCGTCTGAAACGCGAATTCAACGTCGATTGCGACGTGGGCGCCCCGCAGGTCGCGTACCGCGAGACGATCACGACTCCGATCGAGAACGAGTACAAGCACGTCAAGCAGTCCGGCGGCCGCGGCCAGTACGCGCACGTCTGCCTGCGTCTCGAGCCGCAGGAGCCGGGCAAGGGCTTCGAGTTCGTCAACGAGATCAAGGGCGGCGTCATTCCGACGGAGTACATCCCGGCTGTCGAGAAGGGCATCAAGAAGGCTCTTGAGTCCGGCCCGATGGCGGGCTTCCCGGTCGTCGACGTCAAGGCTACGGTCTATTTCGGTTCGTACCACGAAGTTGACTCGAACGAATTCGCGTTCATTACCTGCTCGCAGATCTGCTTCAAGCAGGCGTTCATGAAGGCGAAGCCGCAGCTTCTGGAGCCGATGATGGATGTCGAGGTCGTAGTTCCCGAGCAGTACATGGGCGCGGCGAACGGCTCGATCAACCAGCGTCGTGGACGCATCGAGGGCATGGAGGACCGCGCGGGCGTGAAGCTCCTCAAGGCGACCGTCCCGCTCGGCGAGATGTTCGGCTACTCGAACGCGATCCGCACGGTCACTCAGGGCCGCGGCTCGTTCACGATGATCTTCAAGCAGTACGAGCCTGTGCCGAAGAACATCGCGGCAGAAGTCATCGAGAAGCGCGTGAAGGAAGGCAAGGTCCGTCCTTCGGCAGAATGAGTCCGTTTGCGGCTCTCTTGGCGTTCGTCGCCATTGCGTTCTCCGCCGTGCAGTTGTGCTGCGCGGCGGAGTCGCCGTTTTATCCGCTCTGCGATGACGAGCGCGCGGCGTTGAGATGGCTTGACCATGTCACCGGCACGCTGCCGGCGGACGAGGAGAAGTCTCTTTGGGACATCGGCGGAACGCAGCACGGCATTCTAGCAAAGCGCTACCACATCGCGTTCTGCGGCTACGCGGCGGCGGCGCTTGGGATGCGCGGCGGAAAGGATGACACGAACACCGTCTCGCGCATTCTCGCAAACTGCATCAATCGCATCCTCCGCAACGACGCATGGTGCTATTCGCAATCTAAAAGCTACTGGGGGCTCAAGCCGTGGGCTCCAGACCCGTGCTACCGCGAGAACGTGATGTACACAGGCCATCTGCTGCAGTTGCTCGCGCTCTACGAGACCTTCTCCGGCGACGCGCATTACTGGAAGGAAGGCTTCGACTTCGTGTGGCGCGACGGACGGAGCGTCCACTACGACGTGAAGAAGTTGATCGACGTCACGACGGAGCAGATGCGCGAAAACGCCAGCGGCGGCGTTACGTGCGAACCGGGGCTTCTCTTCTTCCCCTGCAACAACCATCCGCACGTCGCGTTGCGCCTTTTTTCGAATCTCGGTCACGGAGACTGGACGGCCGACGCGCGGAAGTGGGAGAAGTGGGCGCTGGGACATTTCACCAGTCCAACGTTTGGCGGCGGCGCGTTCAACATCATCTATCACGTGAAGAGCGGCCTTTTTTATCCACGCGGCAATTCTGGCCTCGACGCATGGTCTCTTCTCTGGTACGAGCCGTGGGCCGAGAACCGCGATGTTGCGGTGCGTCTCTGGCAAGAGGCTGCGAGATGCCTGGACTGGGGTGCGCTAGAAAATCCGGCGGACGAGAAGGACGGTTCGGACAACTGCTGCGATCCGGCGAAGGTCGCGCCGACAGTCGCGGCGACGTTTCTTGCGGCGGCGGCGCGCGCCTGCGGTGACGCGGCGACTGCGACGCGGCTTGAAAGTGGAGTTGACTCAAAGTACCTTCGCCGCGATGGTGGATTCTACTTTCTCGACCTGAACCGCGACTGGCGCATAGGCTCGACCGCAAACCGCATAATCGCCCTCGCCATATCCAATGGTTCCAGCTTTCGCAAAATGCTTTGCAATCGGCCCTTGTCCGATTGAGCCTATTTATGCTATAATACCACAAAATTTAAACCTACCCTAAGGAGAAAACAAATGAAGATATCGATGGTGATGGCTGTTTGTGCGGCGGCGCTCTGCGTGGCGGGCTGCAAGTACGACAAAGCGGGCAAGGGCTCCGCGGGTGCCGCCGGAGGCGACAGCGCTGAGGGCCGCGACCTTACGGGAGAGGGTCTTGACAGTGGCTCCCTTAGCTCGATGAGCGAGGGCAAGTTCGAAGACATGTACACGCGCTGCACCGATGTCGATTTCGCGCCGGTCTATTTCGGGTTTGACTCCACCGTAGTCCCTCAGGGCGAGATCGGCAAGATCGACGCGGTCGTCCAGCATCTCACCGAGAAGACCGATCGTGTCACGGTTATCGAGGGCAACTGCGACGAGCGCGGCTCCAACGAGTACAACATGACGCTTGGCGAGCAGCGCGCGGTGATCATCCGCAACTACCTCGTGCAGAGCGGCATTTCGGCTGATCGCATCCAGACTCGCAGCTACGGCGAAGAGAAGCCTGCCGTCGATGGTCACGACGAGGGCGCGTGGTCTCGCAACCGTCGCGGCGAATTTGCAATCTTCCAGAAGTAGTCTGCGAGAATGGCGCTGGCGATAATATTCGACAGCATAGGTGTCGGCGAGTGGCTTGTCCTGCTCGCCGTCGTTCTTGTTGTCGTCGGGCCGAAGCGCCTGCCTGCGACGGCGCGCACGATAGGCAAGCACTATGCGAAATTTCGCCGCGCCGCCGACAGCTTCAAGCGGCAGCTGATGGAGATGGACACGGAGTTCAACCGTGTTGTCGAGGATGCTCAGCGCGAGGCGGAGGCTGCCGTCGGGGTTGACGATTTCACCGATGACCTGATGGGCGAGCCGGAAGCTGCCGCCCCTGAAGAGACTTCCGCCGCCGATGTAGCCGCTGACGCGGAGGATGCCCGACGGGAGCCTAATGGCAATTGAACTTCTAAAGAATCCCGACGCGCGCAACGATCCTCCGCGTCCTTTGCTGGAGCATCTGGCGGCATTGCGCGACATGATCGTGTTCGGTGCCGTCTCGTGGGCCCTGTGCGTGATCATAGCCGGCGTTTTTTCCAAGTTCGTGCTCGCCTGGATAAAGAGTCCTGCGGCGGACAACGCCGAGTTCATCCAGGGCCTTGACCTCACCAGCGGCTTCGACGCGATAATGGCGATCTCGATATGGGGCGGCCTTGTGCTGGCTTTTCCGTTCATCGTGTATGCGATCCTGCGGTTTGTGTTTCCCGCTCTCACGAACAGGGAGAAGCTCGTCATAATGTCAATCCTGATTTTCGGCTCTACGCTGTTCATGGGCGGCGCTGCCCTTGCCTACGCGAAGACGCTTCCGCTCGTCGTCACGGCGTTCCAGGCGATAAACAACTGGGTCGGGCTGCCTGTAACGACAATTAGGATCGAGGGGTACATTTCGATAGTCCTCAAGACGATAATCGCGTTCGGCCTCGTGTTTCAGCTGCCGCTCGTGATATTTGTCCTCGGCTGGTTCGGCATCGTGACCTCCGCCGGGCTTCGGGAGAAGCGCCGCATCGCCATCGTGCTCTCGTTCGTTGTTTCGATGTTCCTGACGCCGCCAGATCCGATGAGCCAGCTCATCATGGCGATTCCGCTCTGCCTTCTCTACGAAGTCTCGATATGGGCGGTGTGGCTCAGGGAAAAAGGTAAGTTCGCATGACACGGGGTCGGTTTTCCGTAGCCCTTGGCTTCTTGGCGCTGATAGCCGTCGGCGCGGCGCTTCTCTGCATGCCGTGGGCCAGTGCCGACGGTGTGGCGGGGAATTTTCCCGCTGCGCTCTTCACTGCGTTTTCGGCGGTCTGCGTGACGGGGCTCACGGTCGTCGATATCGCGACCGAGTATTCCGTGGCTGGGCAGATTACGGTCTTGGTGCTGGTCGAGATCGGCTGCCTCGGCCTCATGACGTGCGGCACGTTCCTCCTGATCGCTATCGGACGCAGGCTTTCGCTTTCGCGAGAGTTCTCCCTCATGAACGCGTACGGAGTCGAGCAGATACAGGGCTTGCGCGGTCTCATCTGCTGGGTGGTGGGCTCGATGCTTGTCGTTGAAACGGCTGGCGCGATCGCGCTGTATCTGCGCCTCGGCGACGCGTATGAAAGCGTGTTCTACTCGGTGATGAGTTTCTGCAATGCAGGATTCGGGCTAAGGCCTGGCTCTCTCGCTTCTTTTGTGGGAGATCCTTTCGCCGTTCTCGTAATGGCGTCGGAGACGATCCTGGGCGGCATTGGGTTCCTTGTCATCTACAACCTCTGCACGTTCCGCTTCCTTCGCAGAAAGTCCGGCGGCAAGGGTCGTCTCACGTTGCACACCAAGGTCGTGCTGCGCTTTACCGTCGCCCTCCTTCTGGTCACGTTCGCAGTCGTCTTCGCCTTGGAGCGAAACGGCGTACTTGCGCAGTTCCCATGGCCGCAGAAGATTCTCGTCGCGTTCTACCAGTCCGTCACGCCGAGGACGTGCGGATTCTGCATCGTGCCTACTGAAGACCTGCGCGGCGTCACGCGGCTGTTCTACGAGGCGTTGATGTTCATCGGCGGGGCGCCAGGCTCTGCCGCCGCGGGAATGAAGGTGACTACGTTCGCCGTGCTCGTCTATACGCTAAGGGCGATGTGCCGCGGCGAGCAGGAGACCGTGATCTCGTGCCGTGTCGTGCCGTATGACATCGTGCGCGAATCGTTCGTCATATTCATGTCGATGGCGCTGTTCATCGCGCTTGTCGCCGCCGCGCTGTTCGTGACGGAAGAAGGCTCGTCGATTCGCGCCGGCTCCCTGCTGTTCGAGGCGGTGTCCGCCATAACGACGACGGGCCTTTCGGTGGGCGATACCACGAAGAGCCTCTCTCCGGCCGGACGTGTCGTCATAATGGCCGCAATGTTCATTGGCCGCCTCGGCGCTCTCGCCGTAGTTATGATGATCGGCGACAGGGAGTCTAAGAGGCATGTGAAGTATCCGAGCGAGGAACTTGTCGTAGGCTAGGCTTTGTTCGACCGGAAGCGGACGAAAGAATTCTGCCCATTTTAAAGGAGTGTAATCATGGATGTGCATAGACGCAGGAATGTTCTGGTTGCCGCGGCAGGCATTGCGCTTTCCGCCATTGTGTTGACGATGCCGCAGCTTGTCTCGGCGGATACGGAGTTCGGCCCTCTCTCGCCATCGGCTGTGCCGTATGAGCGGGAGTACATCTGGCCAGATGGAAAGATGCCAGACGTCCAGTCGCACCAAATCGCGGCGAAAACGGGCGAAAAGAATTCGGCAGGGTTCAAGGCCGACGACTTTCGCCGTCCGTACATCGACTGGTACGCGCCTAATCCGGAATGCAAGACCGACCTTTGCGTGATTACCGTTTCCGGCGGCGGATTTGTATCTTGCTGCGACGCCGAACGCCTGCAGCCGGCCATCGACCGATTCGTAAAGGCAGGCATCGTCGTGGCGGACGTCACCTACCGAACGCCGCGCCCCAAAGGGCTGCCGATCCACCAGTCTGCGTGGGAAGACGTCCAGCGTGCCGTGCGGGTGGTGCGTTCGGAGGCGGCGAAACGCGGCTTCAGTCCGGACAAGATAGGCGCGACTGGAATATCCGCCGGATCGAAAGCCGTGCTTCTCGTGGCGACGAGCTCGCTTACGCCCGCCTACGCTCCGGTGGACGAGATCGACGAATTGCCGTGCAACCTGCTTTTTGCGATTCCGCAGGCCCCGGCCTATGTTCTGACGGACGGACAGGGCACGCCGAATACGCGGGATGGCGACGCGCCGGATGTTGCGCTTGTGCCGGAATTGAAGTTCGACGAGAAGACTTGTCCTATGTGCTTTTTCCAAGGCGGCATCGACGACTATTCGCCTTTTGGCACAACTCAGATATACCGCCAGCTTCGGCGGATGAAGATTCCTGCGGAGGTCCACCTTTTCGCAGATCGCTGGCACGGGTTTCATGGCGACATGAACAAGGGCGAGGAGGCGACTGGCTGGGATCACTGGTTCCACCGAGCAGAGGAATTCATACGTCAGATGAACTATGACGGTCGGTTGGGCGAATCGGTCAACCTGATGTCACGCTTCGCCGACGACGAAGCTCGCGGTGCATACGAAAAGGAGGAAATCTGGCCTGTGGACAGCATGCCGCCCGGCTACACCAACCAGTGCACGCCTTTCATCGAGTGGCACATCCCGAAGGTGATGAAGACGCGGGCGATTCAGATCGTCTTTTCTGGCGGTGGCTACCATTGGAACAAGCCGGAAGGCATGGAGGTCACGCCGGCGCGGCGCTATTTTAATGCGAAGGGCATCTCCGTCGTGACGCTGAAATACCGCGAGCCGCGTCCAGCGGGAGGATTGTCGAAGCACACTACGGCATGGCAGGATCTGCAGCGCACCATACGCATTGTCCGGTCAAAGGCGTCTGCGAAAGGACTCGATCCCGACCGCATCGGAATCATGGGCGGATCTGCCGGCGGACATCTTGCGCTCATGGGGGCGACGTCCTCGCGCCACAAGTCCTATTGGCCCATCGACGATACGGATAAGATCTCATGCAAAGTGCAATGGGCCGTGGCGATCTATCCTGCCTATGCGCTGTCGGACGGCGTTGACTGCACGAACACGAACGGCGGCAATGGCGATGGCGACAGGCTCGTGCCGGAGTTCTCGTTCGATCTTGATACGTGTCCCGTGCTCTTCATCCACGGCGACTCAGACGGATATTCCGCGATGGCGTCCGTGAAGGTCTGGGAACAGTTGCGTCGCATGGGCGTTCAGGGCGAAGTACACACGCTTGCGACGCGCAAGCACTGCTTCCAGTACACGGCTGCGCCCGGCACGGGCAGCTACACGTATCTTGATCGCATCTGGGAGTTTATGAACCACAAGGGATACAACCTCCCGTGAGATAGGCGCGGCATCAGGCCGGGAAAAGGGACTCCGCGTAGCGCACAAGCCCCATCGCGTCCTTCGAGTAGTGGTCTGCGCCTATCTTTTCCGCGTATTCTGGCGTCAGCACCGCTCCGCCAACCGTAACCTTGCAGCCGAGCAGATTCTCGTGCACTAGCTTAATCGTCTCTTCCATCGCGCCGACAGTCGTCGTCATCAGCGCGGAGAGCCCTACAAGCCGCGCCTTTTCGCGACGCGCCGTTTCTACCACTGTCTCCGGCGGAACGTCGCGACCAAGGTCGATTACCTTGAAGCCGTAGTTCTCGAGCAGTGCGCGGCAGATGTTCTTGCCGATGTCGTGTATGTCGCCTTTGACCGTGGCAATTACGATAGGGCCCCTAACGCTCGCGCCTTCACGTGAAGGGAGTGCCGCGCGGACGACGTCGAACGCCGCGCCCGCCGCCTCCGCCGCCATCAGGAGCTGTGGAAGGAACACGCTTCCCGATTCAAATCCTTTGCCGACAGTCTCAAGCGCGGGCACTATCTCGGCGTTGATTATGTCTAGCGGCGCGGCTCCTCCAGCAAGCGCACCCTTGGCGGCGGATGCCGCATCGGCCTTGAGCCCGCGGCGGATTGACGCTGAAAGGGAGTTCTCTGAAACTGCTTGGGCCGTCTGCCCCGAATTGCCTTTTGCAAGGCGGGACAGGTCCGTTTTCCCAACCTGAGACCAGTCTTTGAACAAATCGATCCAGTTGCTGCACGTGCGATCCTTGCCGGTTAGCGCACGATATGCGTGGTGCGCTGTCATCATGTCCTCCGCGAGCGGATTTATGATTCCGGCGGAAAGCCCCGCGCCCATCGACATCGTGTAGAACGCGGCGTTGAGTAGCGGGCGAGCAGGAAGCCCGAAAGAGATGTTTGACACTCCGAGGCAAGTGCGGCATCCAAGCTCTTCGCGAACGCGGCGGAGCGATTCCAGGATGACGTTTGCGCTATTGGCGTCCGCGCTGACTGCGAGGCAGAGTACGTCGATGACGAAGTCCGCCGGCTTAAGCCCGTATTCCGCGCCACGCGCTAGGATTCGCCTCGCGATTGCAAGACGTCCTTCCGCCGTTGGAGGTATGCCGCTCTCGTCAAGTGTCAGGGCCACGACTGCGCCGCCATATTTCGCGACTAGCGGCAGCACTGCGGACATTGACTCTTCCTTGCCGTTCACGGAGTTGACGAGCGCTTTGCCGTTGTAGTGCCGCAAGGCGCGCTCGAGAGCTTTCGGATCGGAAGTGTCGATCTGGAGCGGCAAGTCCGTGACGCTTTGCACTGCCTGGACCGTGGAGTCGAGAAGGGCGGGTTCGTCGAGTCCGGGAACGCCGACGTTTACATCAAGTACGTGCGCTCCTGCTTCCGCCTGGGAAACCGCCTCGCGCAGCACATACGCGACGTCGCCTTCCGAAAGCGCCGCCTTCAATTTCTTCTTGCCTGTCGGATTGATGCGCTCTCCGATTATTATGGTGTCGTCGAACGGTATCGCCACGGCGCGAGAGCCGGAGGTGATGACGGTGGTGGAGCGATGGGGCTTGGGTGCGGTGGAGCGCCGGGCTCCTGGTCGCTGGTAAAGCTCAAGCACTTTCCTTATGTGCGCCGGAGTTGTGCCGCAGCAACCACCGACGACGGACGCGCCAGCTTCGACGAGTGCAGCGACGTCTGCGGCGAAAGGCTCGGGTCCAACGGTGAAAACTGTGCGTCCGTCAACAAGCTTGGGGAGGCCGGCATTGGGTTTTACGACTATTGGCAGGGAGGTTGCGGCCGCGAGGCGTTTAACGAAAGGAAGCATCTTGTCGGGGCCGAAGCCGCAATTGAAACCAATGGCATCTACGTGCAGCCCTTCTAGGATCGCGGCAACGCATTCAACGTCTGCGCCGGTGAGCAGTTTACCGTCCTCGCCGAGCGCAACGGTCGCAATGACTGGCAGGGACGAATTTTCCTTTGCGGCGATCACGGCGGCTTTCAGCTCGTACGCATCGCCCATCGTCTCAATGGCGATCAGGTCTGCGCCAGACTTCGCGCCAAAGCGGATCTGCTCGGCGAATGCGTCGTATGCCGCGTCGAATTCAAAGTCGCCAGACGGCTTGAGCAGGCGGCCGGTCGGACCAACGTCGAGCGCAACGAACCTACGCGCGCCGTTTGCCGCGTCGGCGGCTTTTCTGGCGAGTTCGACGCCTGCGGCGACAACATCGGAGAGAGGGGCGTCGCCGTGGTATTTCGCGGCGTTCGCGCCGAACGTGTTGGCGTAGATGATGTCCGCGCCTGCGGCGAGATACGCAGAGTGCACGGCGAGAATGTCGTCAGGACGCGAGAGATTCCACAGTTCCGGCGTCTCGCCAGGCTGAAGACCTTTGTCCTGGAGCTGTGTGCCCATCCCGCCATCGAGGAAGAGAAGTTTTCCGTCTTCGAATATGTTGTTTGCCATTACGATATCTCCATCTTAACTCCGATTATGGCGCTGACCGACTTTGATGGCGCCATGAGAAGGTTGTCCGTGAGCGACACTCCGACAGTCCGCGGTGCGTCGAGAAGGTCGAAAAGCTTGCGCTGCGCCTCGAGAGGGTAGTCGCCATATCCTGGCGAATAGCGGCTGACAAGCGTTTCGCCGTCTTTCAACTCGCGGCGGATTTCAAGTTCGGTCTCGTCGGTCCAGGCCTCTATGGCAGCCGCGCCTATGGCTTGAAGGATGAACGCGTCGGAAGGCGACGTTGCGGCAGTGCGCCGCTGAAGTGCGTCGAATGCGGTGCCGATTGTCGTGCAGACGAGATACACGGCGTGGCATCCTTCTAGATGCTTCTTTAACGACGCCGAATCGTGGCCGCCGGCAATGAAGAGGTCGTCGAATCGCCGCCATGTGTGCAGCGGGCGAATCGCAAGGTGCGCGGCCTTGCGCATTTCCCCAACGCGCTCTTCCAACGCCGCGCCTGGTGCACGACCGTAGAGCTTCAGATATCGGAATATCTGCCTGTCGTCGATGTGCAGTTCGCGGCATTGGCACTCGTTTGTCGCCCGTCCAACCTCTTGTTCGTTCATCAAGGCGAATAATACTCCTTTTTTCCCCGCCATGCAAGGGCTAATTCATGGATACAGCGTATGGAGGGACTGCTTGAATCCCCATTGAACGAGTGGGGTATTTTTGGTATTATGCAGACATGCAAGCAATAATAGCAATGACGGCGGGGCTGTTGTGCGTGTCTTTGCTGGCGGCGTCGTCAGGTGGCTCGGACATCTCCAACAGGTTTGAGCGTGTGAAAAAGGTTGCGGACGGCGTATGCACCGTCACGGCAGTACAACTTCTGTCCAAGGCCGATCCGGAAGGGAAGGACCCTCTCGCCATGTGGCGTGCAGAGGCAAAGGAATCGGTGGTGGTAACGGGCGCATTCGTGCGCATCGACTTTACGCTTGTCCCCGAAAAGGGCAGCGACATACGCTGCCGCGCCGATCTGCCTTTGCCGGAAAAGTGGGACGGCCGCCTTTGGGGACAGGGCAACAGCGGACGCGCGGGCTCCCTGCCGTCGTTGAAAAGCTACATCGCTGCAGATACCGCCGCAGTCACAACGGATCTAGGCACGACCGCAGCCGGCGGCAAGAAAAAGTTTCTCGACAAGTCGATTCCATGGCCGGCAGGGGTCTTGCGCGACTTCCATTGGCGTGCGACGCATTTGATGACTGTCTATGGCAAGCGATTCGTCGAGGCGTTCTACGGACGTCCGTGCAGCCATGCGTATTTCAATGGCGGATCGACTGGCGGACGCCAGGGAATGAGCGAGGCGATCCGCTTCCCAGAAGACTACGACGGCATTCTCTCTCTTCTTCCGGACAACAACGCGGCGGTCAGCGAGATAGCGCTATGGCATCTCGGCCGCCAGGCCCACGACGAAAACGGCAACCTTCTTTTCACGGATGCCGAGATGCGCGTTGTAGCCGACGCGGCGGTTGAATACTGTGCAAAGACCGATCCCGCGCCTTATGCCGGGTTTGTCGTCGCTGACGGACGCTTCTCCGAAAAGGACATAGACGGATTTCTTGCACTTGCCGCGAAGAAGTGTCCGTCGCTCTCGGAAGGGGACAAGCTTGTGCGCTTGAAATCCCTCTACATGCCGCTCGTGCACAATGGCAAGTGCTATTTCAATGGATTCGCCCCTGGTACGTATCATGGGGTGAACATGAGGTGGAAGAGCCTTCTTTCGCTTCCGCACTGCCTTGCGGAGAAGGGCTTTACGCAGGATCGCTGGAACGAGGTTGGCCTTGACGGAGTCGATTTCTACCTCAAGGAGTTTTCGCCAGAGTTCAACGCGGCGTCTGCCGACCTTTCTGCGTTCAGGAAGCGCGGCGGAAAGATCATCATGACGGCAGGATGGGAAGACCAGACGATCCCGCCCGCGCCAATTGTCGACTACTACGAGCGCGTGTGCGAAAAAGAGGGCGGCATCGAAAATACGTCCAGGTACTTCCGGCTTTTCTGCATGCCCGGCTGTGCGCACGGCGGCGGAAAGGGACGCGGCGTTACGGCGTGTCCGTGTGGCATTAAAGGACGCGGCTATCTCGTCGATTGGTGCGAACGCGACAAGGCGCCGGAGGCGTTCAGCATGTGGTGGGAAGCGAAGAGGCTTTCCGTGCCGGTTCCGCCGTATCCAGGCTTGGCGGTTAAGGGAGCCGACGGCAAATGGCAGGTCCGCTCGACGAAGCGCGGCGGCGTGGCTCGCATCAGCGACGCCTGCACGACAACAAAAGTCACGGGATTAAAGTGAAAGAACAACGGATGCCTTTCCTTAGACTTTTCCGCGTGGTGAACCTACCCACTGTCCCCGGTGACGTGCTTGTCGGCGCGGCAGCTGCAACATGGTGGATTCACGCGCAAATGTCCGGGCTGGACATCGTCCCTGTCGCGTTCGCCGCTGTCGCGTCGTGCTGCTTCTACCTCTTCGGTCTTGTGGACAACGACATCGTCGGCGCGGCGACGGACAATGGCCGACCAATCCCCGATGGCGAGATTTCGCTGCAGGCGGCGAAGGCCGCAAGGTCGGTTTGTCTAGTGCTCGGCCTCTTGTCCGTCGCCGCGGTCGGAGCGTTGCCGCTTTCCTCTGGCCTGGCCGTCTTGACCGCTGTCTGCGGCCTTGCCGTTGGTGTCGCGCTCGTTGCTGCGATTGTCGCGTACAACCGCACGAAGCGTCCGTTCCTGATGGGGGCCTGTCGCGGGCTCAACGTCGTCCTTGGCGTGACGATGGTCGCGCCTCTGCTCTTGTGGTTGCGCGTTGTAGTGCGCGCGCCTTTTCAGGCCGGAGTTGTCGTTGCAGTCATCGCGGCCTGGACTGCCTACATCGCCGCCGTGACGAAATACTCCGAAGGCGAAGAGCGCGACCCCGGGCGGAAGCGCCGCGTCGGCGCGTTGGTCGGCGGGATAGTCTATCTTCAGCTCGTCGCGCTTATCGCCTTTGCGCTCGCCAATCAGGCGAACAAGGTCTTTCTTGTAGCGGGAGCGGTGCTGCTCGTCCTGCTAAGAGTCGTCAAAAGGCTTTTTCCGAAAGTGAGTGCGTCATGAAAAAACTGACTGTCATAGCGGCGGGGCTTGGATATCGACTGCTCGAGCGGAATGGAATGCTCGATATGGCGGGCCTCAAGTTTGGCGCCGCGCCGAGCGTGTTCCCCGCGGTCACGTGTGTTGCTCAGGCGTCTTTGCGCACTGGACTTGTTCCAGCAGAGCACGGCATCGTATCCAATGGCTGGTGGTCTGAAAATCTCCGCAGGCCGCTCTTCTGGGAGCAGAGCGCGAATATCGTGAAGGGTCGGCGTGTTTGGGAAGACCGCCGCGCTGCTGGCGGAACGGTCGGGCTCTTCTTTTTGCAGCAGTCACTTGGCGAGGCGGCCGATGTCATAATCTCGCCTGCGCCGATCCACAAGCACGGAGGCGGCATGATCATGTCGTCATATACGAAGCCGACGGGCATGATCGAGATTCTTGAGAAGCTTCATGGCAAGTTCCCGCTTTGGCGCTACTGGGGACCTCTTGCGTCCCCTAAGGTCGGGCGCAAGTGCATTTCGTATTTCGAGGAGATGACGAACGCGCACGATGTCGATGAGGCGTATCTCTATCTTCCGACGCTCGACTATGCCGCGCAGAAACATGGGCCCGACTCCCCGCAGGCTGGCGCGGCGCTGAAAGAGTTCAGAAAGCAGCTGGAACGCGTCGCCGACATTTGCATGAGAAGGGGATGCAAGCTTGAGGTAACTGGCGACTATGAAATCAGCGCGGTGACTGCAGAGCCTGTGTTGCCGAATGTCGTCCTTCGCCGTGAGGGATTTTTCAAGACGCGCACCGTTGGCGGTATGGCGAATCCCGATTTCTATCAATCGACAGCCTTTGCGATGTGTGACCATGAGTTTTGCGTGCTCATCGGGCCTGAAGCAGACAAGGCCGCCGAAACATTGCTCGCAACCGGCGACTACGAAGTGCCAGCCACCCGTTCCCCGTCCCCCGTTCCCCCCATTCTCCTCTCTAAACCAGGATCGTGGTGCGGATACGAATGGTGGACAGATCGCCGCGAGGCGCCGGACTTTGCCAGCCATGTCGATATACACAACAAGCCGGGTTTTGATCCGAAGGAGCTTTTCTTTTTCAATCGCGGAACCGTGCGTGGTACGCATGGGCGCGAATGCGAGGTTGCCTGCGCGTGAACATACGAGCGGCGTTTAAAAGGATTCAGACGCTCTTAACGTTTGACGACTTGCGCACTTCGAGGGGGCTCATGCCCGTTTCCCGCTTGATGTGCGTGCCGAGGTGGGACGCGCTGCAGTAGCCGCACTTGCCGGCGATCTCTGAGACGGGGGCCGCCGTTTCACGAAGCATCTTGACGGCTTCGCGGCACCGAAGGAACGACACTTCGTCCCGTACCGTCCTGCCGAGGACGTGCATCATTTTCATCTGCAGCGTGCGGACAGAGCAGTTCGCCGCCTGTGCGAGACGATGAAGCGGCAGAGGGCCGGAAAGGTTGGCTTCGGCGTATGCGACGGCTTTCGCAACAACTGGATCGTCGAATGCGAATGCGCTTGTCGATTGCCGCGTCTTCACCTGCGTGTGGCACGTGCGAACGACAGGCGTCGTGCGCACCCCCTCGAGAAGCGAGTGCATCGCCTCGGCGAAGCGCCAGCCAGTTTCTTCTGCGTGTACCTGTATGGAGGAAATCGGCGGTGAGGCGGTCTCGCAGATTAGCGTGTCGTCGTCAACTCCAAGAAGCACAATGTCGTCCGGAATCCGAACACCCGACTTCTGCGCCGCGATCTCCACCTGCCGTGCGCGGAGGTCGTGAGCCGCGAAGAGCGCCGTGCCGCGGGGCAGGCGCTTGAGCCATCTTGCCATGAATGGCGTCTCGCGCGTGAAGTCGGAGGATTCGGCGCGGCTGTGGTTGGGATATACCAGAGGCCTCATCCCCGCCTTGCGCAGCCGCGCTGCATATCCTGCGCGGCGTTCGACGCTCCATGCGGTTGGTAGGGCCGTGCCAACGTAGGCGAACGACCCAAAGCCGCGCTCGAGGAAGTATTCCGCGGCAGCACGTCCCTCGGCGGCATGGTCGTTGAAAAAAGTCACGTTGTTGTCGGGACGGCGTTCGCCCTCCATGCGCCCGAATGTAGGTTCGTAAAGCACCGTCGGAAGACCAGTGCGCAGGTACTTGCGCCTGTCAGCAGGATTCATGACGGCGGCGACTATTCCGGCGAATCCGCCCGAGACGATTTCCGACGGATTCCGACGCGAGATGTCGCGAAGGTCTAGCTGAACCTGCCAGGCAGGCGTGCATTTCTCGCGCACGTAGCGCAGAATTCCTTCCAGCATCAGCCTGTGCGTGGTGTCGATGTTGGAGAACACCACGAGGATTTTTGGTGGGTGCATGTCCATTACGCGGCAAAGTCTATCAAAAATATCATAATTGTGCAATATGAGTATCACAACAGCGCAAATTGCTTGTCGCCGTGGCACACATGTGCTATAATTGCCGTGTATCGACTGGAAAGGTCTAAACAGAATGAACGAAAATGAACTAGAAGAATGCAGGGTGCTTGCGAAAAAGATACGCAAGCACACGCTGCGCATGGTCTGCGCCGGGAAGAGCGGGCACATCGGCTCCATGCTCTCCACGGCGGACATATATCCCGTCCTCTACAAGAGGATACTGAAGGTTGACCCGAAGAATCCGAAGTGGCCGGAGCGCGACCGCTTCCTGCTCTCGAAGGGGCACGGCGGCGCGGCGCTGCTCGCCTGCCTCGCCGAGTGCGGATTCTTCCCGCTCGAATGGCTCGACCGCTACTACTGCGACGACGGCAAGCTCTCGGGCCACATCTCGCACCACATCCCCGGCGTGGAGTTCTCTACCGGTTCGCTCGGGCACGGGCTGCCAGTCGCCTGCGGAATGGCGATGGCCGCGAAGCGCGATGGCAAGGCTCACCGCATCATCGTGATGAGTTCCGACGGCGACCTGAACGAAGGCTCGACGTGGGAGGCGATAATGCTCGCCGGGCAGCACCACTACGACAACCTTACGATGCTCGTCGACTACAACCGCCTGCAGGCGCTCGGCAACTCGGAGGACATAATCAACCTTGAGCCGCTTGGGCCAAAGCTGGAGATGTTTGGCTGGAAGACGATAGAGGCCGACGGACACGACCCGCAGGCTATAGAGAATGCTCTTTCGCGCCTTCCTCTGGAAATCGGAAAGCCGTCTTGCATAATATTCCGCACGGTTAAGGGCAAGGGCGTGTCGTTCATGGAGAACGACTACAAGTGGCACTACGGCGGGCTGACGCCCGAACTGAGGGACAGGGCAATTGCGGAAGTGGAGGCAATGCCCTCCTTCGCCAAGGCTACGGAGGGTAAATAAGATGAGAAAGATATTCAACAAGGAACTCTTGAAGATCGCGGCGGAACGTAAGAACGTCTACATGATCCTCGCGGACATCGGCTACGGCGAGATTGAGCCGTTCGCGAACGCTTACCCCGACCGCTTCATCAACTGCGGCGTCGCCGAGCAGGAGATGACAGGCGTCGCGTGCGGCGTCGCGATGGAGGGCAACACGGCGATAACGTATTCCATTGCGAACTTCCCGACTCTACGCTGCCTTGAGCAGATTCGCAACGACGTCTGCTACCACGACGCAGACGTGAAGATCGTGATTATCGGCGGCGGTGTCGCGTATGGCGAACTCGGCATGAGCCATCATTCCACCGAGGACATAGCGATTATGCGAGCCCTGCCGAACATGGTGGTGCTCGTTCCGTCCGACGGTGCGGAGACAAAGGCCGCGACCCACGCGATGATGGACTACAAGGGCCCCGTCTATTTCCGATGCGGCTACAAGAACGAGCCGGACCTCCACGACGGCAAGGAAGTGGCGGACTTCCGCATCGGCGGCAGTTCGCAGATTCGCGACGGAAAGGACGCGACCGTGTTTTTCGCCGGCACCATTGGCGTCGACGCAAAGAAGGCCGTGGAGGAACTGGAACGGGAGAAGGGGATTTCCTGCCGTCTCGTTTCGCTCTACTCCATCAAGCCCATCGACCGCGAGGCGATTGTCCGCGCCGCGAAGGAAACGAGCGCAATCGTCGTCGTCGAAGAGCACAATCTCTCTGGCGGCGTTGGTTCTGCCGTCGCCGAGGTGCTGATGGACGAAGGCCTTTCGGGCGTCAAGTTCAGGCGGCTCGGACTTCCCGACGTCTATGTGACGAAGATCGGTTGCCAGCGCTGGCTGTGCGAGGAGTACGGCATCGGCCCTACGGGCATTAAGAAAGCAGTCTGTGAAACACTGGGAAGGTAGGATGGCATGAGCAAGCGATATCTCGCCCTGTTCCTCGCGCTCGCGGGGCTTGCCGGAGTCCTTTACGGACTCGGGGCAAGTGGCGAGATGTCGATTGTAAAGCCGTACCTGGAGGCGACTACGGGCCTTGGCGCCGCCCGCTTGTCGCTTCTGGTCGGCGGTTGCCTGCTCGGCTCTGTATGCATAAACGTGTTCGCCGGTGCGCTGAGCGACTGGCTGGGAAGAAGAAAGGCGTTTCTACTTGGAGTGCTTTTCTTTGTTGTCGGCTCTCCGCTTGCCGCGCTTTCGGGGGGCGCGTTCCAGTCGATGTACGCCGGCGTTCTTATGCAGGGTTGCGGCATGGGACTTGTCGCCGTCGTGATGCCGATGTTCATCGCAGAGACACTTCCAAAGGAGATACGCGGGCGCGGCACGGCGTTCTACCAGCTCGTGATGATAGGCGGCATTCTCGTTTCTGGAATGATCGGGCTGGCTCTCGCGCTCTTTGTCGGCCCTGCGGATTCGCCCACGTTGTCACTTGCCGCGAAGGAGCGTTGCTGGCAGACGGTGTTCTGGATTGTCGGCGGACTCTCACTGTTCATTTTCATTGCAGGCCTGTTCCTGAAGGAGTCACCAGTGTGGCTGGCTGGGAAGGAGACGGCGAAGGTCAAAGGTACAACTCGAAACGCCAACTCGGACTCTATCTTCCAACGCCGCTACATGGTTCCGTTTGCCATTGCGTTTACGATTCTAGTGTGTAACCAGGCAACTGGCATAAACGCAGTGCTCGGCTACACTACAACGATATTCCGCGAAGCGGGGCTTTCGCTGCATGACATAAACATCGCCGACGTTATCCTGAAGGTCGCGATGTTCGCAATGACGGCAGTGTCGTGCGTTCTCGTCGACAGGAAGGGCCGCGTGTTCCTACTTGAACTAGGCACGCGTGGAATCGTCGTGTCGATGGTCGTGGCGGGGCTTTTGATGATGGCGCTGGAACGGGGCATCGTCGCGGCGTCGCCGTTTACCGGCTGGCTCGTGCTCGCGGCGCTTGTGGTGTTCATATCATCCTTCTGCGTAGGACCGGGCGTCTGCGTGTGGCTCGCGCTCACGGAGCTTATGCCGTCCCGCATACGCGCCGTTGGCATAGGCATTTCGTTGATGGCGAACCAAGGGCTTGCGACAGGGCTTCAGTCCACGCTTCTTCCATTGACAAACCGCATTGGCTACGGATGGCTTTTCCTTGCATTTGCTGTGTGTACGGTAATATACTACTTAACTGTGCATCTTTACATGCCCGAGACGAAGGGTAAAACGCTCGAAGACATCGAGCGGTGGTTCGCCGAGGGAGGAAGAAAGGGGAAGAAATGAAGAGACTAGATGGAAAGACTGCGATCGTCACCGGCGGTGCGCAGGGGATAGGATTCGAGGGGGCGAAGCTTTTCGCCGCCGAAGGCGCTCGCGTCGTGATCGCCGACATAAACGCCGAGAAGGGAGAGGCGGCGGCCAGGGAGATCGGCGCGACGTTTGTGAAATGCGACGTGTCGAATGCCGCAGACGTGGAAGCCGTTGTGAAGGCCGCCGGAGCTGTCGATGTTCTCTACAACAACGCAGGCATATTCTGGACGGGTCACGACGGCAGGATAACGGACATCGATGAGGCCGACTGGGACCGCGTGATTGCCATCAACCTGAAGAGCGTCTACCTCTTCTCGAAGTTCGCAATCCGGGCAATGGTGGCGTCTGGGCGCGGAGGTTCCATCATCAACACCGGCTCTTCCGCCGCGCAGATCGGAATCCCTGACTGCGACGCCTACACGGCGACCAAGGGCGCGATCGTGCAGCTCACCAAGTCGCTCGCCGTGGAATACGGGCGGTACGGCATTCGCACCAACTGCATTTCGCCTGCCGCGATTATGACGCCGATGATGCGCCAGTCTAACCCGGAGAACTCGACGTTTGACGAGGAGCGATTCCTAAAGCTGCGCACGCCTCTTCGCCGGTACGGAACTCCGGAGGAAATTGCCAAGGTCGCGCTGTTCCTGGCGTCTGACGAGTCCAGCTACCTCAACGGGGCGATTCTCGTCGCCGACGGCGGAATAACGATAAACGGGGACTTATCAAAGATAGACACCGACAAATGACATTTGCACTTGCCATCGCCGCCGCGCTTTTCGCGCAGGAGGAACTTGATCGCCACATTGAGCTGATGACAGGCTCGCGGCCGGAGCCGGGAACATTCGTCATTACGGCTGGGAAGGGCGAAGGGGACGGTTTTTCGATACGCTCCACGAACGGCGTGGTGACGATCGCCGGCGAATCGCCGCGAGGCGCGCTGTACGGCGTTTATGAACTTCTGGAACGCTTCGGCGGATGTGGATGGTACGCACCGTGGCGGACTGTCGTGCCGAAGCGTAGTAAGCTCGTCGTGCCAGACGGAACTTTCCTCGAAGACCGTCCGGCGTTCGCGATGCGCCAGCCGTCGTGGTATGCGGTCCGCAGCAACGAGCTGTTCGCAGCCCGCTGTCGCCTGAACGGAGAAGTCCCCGACGGGGCGCTCGAGCATCCCGACCCGAAATATGGCGGCTGCCCGCTCAAGTTCGCGCACCGCCTCTACACCTCGCACACGACGCTCGTCCTAGTGCCGCCCGAAGAGTATTTTGACGAACATCCGGACTGGTTCTCCGAAATCGGCGGACGGCGCATCCGCGGATCGACGCAGCTTTGCATGACAAATCCCGAGGTCATTGCGAAGACCGCCGAGCGTGCGCTGGCATTTGCTGCGGCTGATCCCGGCTCGCGCGTCGTCGGCATTTCGCAGATGGACTGGGGCAACTACTGCACCTGCCGAAGCTGCCGCGCGGTGCAGGAGCGCGAAGGCGCGCTTTCAGGACTCGTCCTCGGGTTTGTGAACGCGGTGGCCGAACGCATCGAAAAGGTCCGCCCCGACCTGATGGTCGAGACGCTCGTGTACGGACCGACCGTCGCGACGCCGAAGACAGTACGTCCGCGCCGGAACGTGATGCTCTGCATCTGCACCGACGCCGACTACGCCGAACCGCTGGCTACCGCCGTTCGTTCGCGGAACGTGAAGTGGCGCGAGAACTACGAGCGCTGGACATCCTGGACGAAGAACCTCTACCAGTGGGACTACACTCCGAACTTCCGCTGGTTCTGCCTGCCCCACCCGATCT
>Ga0310696_10001734_pt1 | contig 30813 bp, 33 predicted proteins | sample AusTroGonzalo_MG_4_FD_203885 | JGI IMG/M metagenome (GOLD analysis project Ga0310696, IMG submission 203885) | Bovine rumen microbial communities from tropical cattle in Woodstock, Queensland, Australia - Gonzalo_02 (v2) (version 2) | ecosystem: Host-associated > Mammals > Digestive system >... | reverse complement strand
GTTAAAGTTTTTGCCTTGTCTTTGAATACCGCATTCTTTACTTTTCTGAACATTTTACTGACATTCATTGTTGTCCCTCCCTTGGTTCTCAAGCATAGCAACTCTGTTTCTGAGATCGTTCATCTCTCTTTCCTGCTCTTGTTTTTCTTCTTTGTCGCCCATATACTCAACAAAGACACCTACAGCAGATACTACAAGTCCGATCAAACTCCACATAATAGTTCCTCCTATAAAATATGTCAAAATCTTCAAAGACTTAGAGGACCTGTTTCCAGATCCTCTACCGACATACAAAATATGTCAAAATCTTACTTCTTGAAACTACCCTCAATCTTTCGGATAGTTCCTGTTACATCAATGGCTGACTTCATTGCTTCCTGTTCAGCCTTTGTTGCTACATAGTGCTCCTTTTCATACTCAGAAAGCACCTTCATATTGTCCCTACTTGCCTTAATGCCAAGCAGAGTTCCAAACAATCCAAGTCCGGCTACTACAGCCGTCTTGATCCCATCAAACCAACGGGTCTTCTTACCTTCTACTGAGGTTACCCTCAGCTTCTCAAGCTCTACAAAGAGCTCATCCGAACCCAATTTCGTTCCTCTGAGTTCATTAATCGACTTTGCCAGATCCTTAATTCTGGCTTCATGCAGTCGGCGTTCATCATCATCTTTCGCCGTCCTATACTCAAACATCTCCTTTTCTACTGCCTCTTGCAGTGCGTTAACCACTGATACAGTGGCTTCCTCTAATGCTACATTCTCTTTCTCCATATTGGTTTCTCCTTTTCTTTAAAAAATATAAGGCATATACATCATACCTTTCATTATAATTGTTGATTCTGCCGCGATTTTATCTCAATTGCAATGTATTTGTGCTCTTGAATTTCTTTAAAATTCTGACATTTGAATACCAACTTTGGCTCATCTCCATTAAATATCAGCGTGCCCATAATAGGAACTTTCCACCGTTTGCTATGACGTCCTATAACAAAACACATAGCCATTATTCCGATCAAACAAACTATTTGTACTGTAGTCATTTTTACTCCTTTCCAGAAAATATGTCAAAATCTTAGGGAGCCTGTTTCCAGACCCCCTTTGGGTTTATGCTTCTTCAGCATTAATACGATCAATATACTGTCTAATGATCGCTTTCATGATCGACACAAGTTCCGTGTCGTCTACCTCGCAAACTTCCTGCAAGTTTTTAATCTTCTTGTATACGTCAATGTCCATCTTGACGCACTCCTCCAGCGTCGAATCCGAATCATCTGTCGGATCGACCTTGTCATTGATGTGGTCGTACTTCTTCCACATCGCATTTGCAAGCATTCCAACCATAGCCTGCTTCTTTCTGATTGTTGCCATATAGGCCTCCTTTCTAAACCGCGGCACTATTACCGCTTCATTAAGGAATGCGATTCTGCCACGAAAATATGTCAAAATCTTAGGGAGCCTGTTTCCAGACCCCCTTTGGGTTTATCCCTCAGTCTTTTCCTGAGGTACTTCTGTCTTTGGCTCCTCTACAGGAACCTCCTCCTTCTTTTCCTTCTTAATCTTGGTCTTCAACCATCCAAGACCTTTCTTTCCTTTCTCATAGGCAAACTTGCCTACTGTGACGCAGCCTACAATAGCTGCTGCTGCGACGGCACCAACCGTCAACTTCTCGCCGGTCGTCAAACCGGTGTTCTGCTCATTTACTTCTACCTGCTCATTCTCATTGTTCATGATCTCGTTCTCGTTCATATTTGTTCTCCTTTTTGTTTGTGTTATTCCACGGACACCATTATCCGCTTCATTAAGATGTATGATTCTACCGCGAAAATATGTCAAAATCTTAGGGAGCCTGTTTCCAGACCCCCCATAAAGATTCACTCTTCTTCTGCATTTACATCAATTGCTGCATCGACTATAATATAGCCGAGCATAAACATGATCAAACCACCTACAAAGGTGATGTAATTGAGGACTTTAAGTCCCCATCTTTTAATTTCTTTCTTCATTTTTAGTTTCCTCCTGTTGTCTTCTTATGACAATACCGTATTCCCAATAAAATAAATGTTACTATCGGGATTCCTAAGAAAAAACATACTATTGCACCAACTAATAGTGCTTTGTCTCCATCAAAATTACTCATAAAATCTTTCATACTTTTGCTCTCCTTTTCGTATCTTAATCCGCGGCACTATTACCGCTTCATTAAGAGGCTTGATTCTACCGCGAAAAAGGAAGAGGCTATGCGCCTATTCCTACTCGATTCATAAAATCTTTTTGTGTTTCAAGTCCTTTACCGTTTATGCCATAATCATATACATAAACTTCTTTGTCTTTAAAAACTTTATACACAAGTCTGTCTATAAATGCTACATCCATTTCGGCAAATTTATCGAACCGATATACATTAATCGTATCATCGGATGACATGCCTTGTGCTGTTTCAAGCATCATCCTTCTAGCTGCTTTTAAGTTATCACAAATATACTTAAAAGTATGTTTTGTTGATTCTACTAAATACATTTCAGTCATTTTTTTCTCCTTTCTTTTACTTTTTCAATAAATACTATTACTATACAACCTATTAAACTCCAAATAGATGCATAAATAAATATTTGTAAATCACTCATTTTTTTCTCCTTTCTGAGACCATCCGTCTCATAAAACTCTATGATTCTTTCGCGAAAAAAAATATAGAGAGATTCAGCTAGCTTTGAAACTAGCGACTCTGCAGTTTGCATAAACATGCCTTTTGCAGTGTGTTACCCATTACACCATTCAGCGTGGTACTCCACTCTACTCTCTCCATCAAGTGAGTGGATTTTGTCGCGAAAATATGTCAAAATTTTATAGGGCCTGTACAAGCACCCTATAACCTCCTTTCTACGACCATTTTTCATCGTCTTCATTCCAGATCATCTTATCTTCTAAATCGATAATCTGTCCCTTTTCATCTTCTGCCCATTTGTTATCCAGATCAACATTTACCACGTTCATCGCAGTAATTTGTTCATCACATACATCATACACATAAATTTTTGTCATATAGACCTCCTTTTATTTACCGTTTATCTTGGGACGGTGCCCTTTTATTCATTATAAGGCATGTTAATGCCGCGAAAAAATTAGAGGAACTTATTTCAGTTCCTCAATCTCATTTCTAAGTCTTTCCATTTGTCTCTTAATAATCGCTTTGTCTTCGTCGTTTGCGTTTAAGAATTCTTGTCTTAAATTCTCAAGCCATCTGTTTGCTCTTTCGATTCTCATTTGTCTTCCTGTCATTTTTGTGTTCTCCTTTTCAATATTAATCCATTTTTTTGTTCTAATTCCTGCCATTTTTGTGTTCTCCTTTCTATTTATCTCATAATAGTATATGTAGATCCCGCGAAAAAAAGAAGGTTGATTTTTCAACCAACCTCTTCATGATGTTTTCTCTCTGTCTCTAACGTTTCCCACCAATCATATAGTCTTTTTAATACATTTCTATCATATATATCCATATTGGCGCATCTAAGTGCATAATCGGAAATATACTTTACTTCTCCTGCTGCACGTCCTTTATACCATTCCGTGCTTAAAACTTTTTCTACATTAATTACCATTTTTTTAATTATTTTTACGACCCATTCTTTATCAAATGCGTCAAGTTCTGTTTTTTCGGCTTTCATTGCCAAATATTCAAGTGCATCAAAGCTCCTAGCCATAATATAATCCTCCTTTTAATATTTTTATGGTTCTCATAATAGTATATGTAGATCCCGCGAAAAAAATATGGGGACTGTTTCCAATCCCCTTCTATGTTATTTTACATATGTAACATAGATGTCATATCCTTTGATTTTCTTTTGCTCGATAATATGGTGTATTCCATTATCGCCATATCTAGCTGTAAGATAATCGTCTCTATAACCTACCGAATACCAATTATCCGGTAATCTTAACTGTATTGTTTCTCCATCGATACAATACACGTAAACCCACCAAGCTTTAATTTGCTCGGTCCTTAGTTCCGGCGCTTCTTCCGCTTTCACTGTAACTCTGTTTTCTCCTGCTGTAAAACCTTTCTTAAACGGATTCACTCCCATAAGAGCTAATCCTCCGAAATACACGGTTGCCAATACAACCAAACCAAATACTACATAAAGCATAACTTTTTTAAATGTTTTTTTCATATTAATTACCTCCTTTTTAAGTTTATGCCTTCTATTATACCCAATGTCCATTACGCGAAAAAATATAAGGCATGATCTCGGGGCGGCCTAGGTACTGCAGAGGACGATCCACAGTACCTAGTATGGGTGAGTATAGGAGGACCCTTATTCCCCGAGGGAGGTCTAGCTAGATCACTTTGAACGCCTCAGAAGAATTCTTTTCCTTTTCTGGTGTCAAAGCAAAACTAATCATCGAGAAAGCTATAGGAGGCATAGAAATATCAGGCGGAAGAGCTTTAAAGAACTTCTCGCGATCAATTTGTTCTGCGTCGATCTCGATCTTAGTCTCTAAAATATCAGCGACTTTCTTCTGCATTTCTGCTTCAGTCATCCCTGCTATTTCTTTTGTTGCGCGCTCACGAAGGTATTCAAGTACTTTATCGAGTTTTTCGCTCAACAAATATACCTGATACCCAATATCGTAAGCCATTTTCTCATTTACAAGCTGTTTAAAGTAAGGAAAACTGTCGTTAACCTGTCTAAGTGTTGCTTGAATTTTCATTTCGTTCCACCTCATCCAATCTTTCTTCTAATTCTGCAATTCGTATCTTAAGCTTTTGTATCTGACTTGTATTGAGGGCAATAATATCAATGTAATTAATTGAACCGCCCACTCCCTTAGTATTCGGATTATAAGCTCCAAAACTGCTAGGAGATATGCCGTTCTTACTTAATGCATTACCAATATCTTCCATAATAAAGCCAGTATGATGGACTTTTCGCTCATCATTTCTATACATATAGCTTACAGGACGTAAATCGTCGAACAACTTTTCATAAATATCAGTCAAATCTCTTATGTCTGTCTTATAGATTCGACTAGATGTCTGATCCAGATCAGTATAGTGAATGTGAGTAATATACCCATGAGCCCAATAGCAGCTAGGGCCGCCAATCCAACGGCTACTATTACTAGCTAAAAGATCTCTAGGACCTACACTTACAGCATCTCTATAATGGTCTGCAACCTGCTTAGTTACATTGAAATTACCTCTAAAGTGATAGTGTCTATCCAGTGGTTGATACTCACTAGTAGAACCTTGAGCCCAACCTGACAATAGCCATGTAGGACGATTACTACCACCTCGCTCATTAGTCATCTCAAGCTCAACTCGATAACCATCCCAAATATAATCGGAAGTTATAGGAGTAGTCCAAGATGTACTATCACCCAAATTAAATATTTGAGCTGTTGTACCATTAATAGTAGTAGGAGTATTCTTAAGATAAGTAAACCTATAATCCTCAAGACAAGTCTTTTCTTCTGAACCAACTCCTCCCGGAGCAGTAAAATGAGAAACTACTCTTAACTTACATTCAATGTTACCATAGAATTCGGTTTGAGGAATAGAATTATTAACTGGATCAATCTGCCTAGTTTGATTAGTTGATGCGTCAAACTCTTCTCCACTTGTCAAATATACATAAATAGGACTAGTATACTCAGCGCCATAACTATTAAATTCTAGATGCAAAGTAAATGTATAAGAGGTACCATCTTCAGGATGCTGAGCATCTAGACGCATACCGCCTACATTTGTTGTGTCTACATAACTAGCAGAAATAGTTGAATCTACTATTGCGCTTCGTAAATATGCACCATAACAATGAAGAGTACCATCGTCTGTTACGCCTAACCTAGAACCTACTGTGAATCTCCAGTCGTTTCTTTCTGTGAAATTGTTTCCTTGTCCATCTGGAACATTAAGTCTAGCTGTTCTATTAATAGCACTAAGACTAAAGCTTGAATTATTACCGATAGTCCCACAATATAGGTATCCGGAACCAATACGCACTGAGTCATACTGATCTAGAATACCGGGAACATAACGACCATTACTATAGCATGTATACTTTGGTTTTGTTGCTGAACCTCCTGTGATACGTACATCGCCACCACTATGATTTTGTACTAAAACAAATCCGTGATTGTCTTGAATATAATCCGGATCTTCTGTTACATCGTCAAGCGCATAATATACAGGGAAGAATACACCACTATAGTAAATATCATTGTAATACTCTCTGGCTTGCTCAGTAGTACCTGCATAAGTAATAGGATTTGAGAAATCGCTCCATGCATATTCATATGAATCATTACCAGCAGGAGGACTAAGATTATACAAAGGAGAATAAAATACTAGATTATTATTTGAATCGTACTTAGCTAATCTCCAACGGCATATAAACTGTTCTTTACCAGTATTGTAAATATCAGCCGGAGATACTTGTGCGCCCAGAGGTCTTGAACCAGTAGTATTAATAGAAACTTTGTATTGCATTTCTGCAAGATTTTCAGATTTCTGAACCCACTGAATATTTACTTCGTCATCATTAAAGAACTGAAGATTCCACAATCCACCAGTAGCTCCAATAATACCTTCACGCATGAACGCTCGACCATATTTGTCAATACCGAAATTGGAACCGATAATCATCATCCAATCTCGTGATCGCTCGCCAGAAACATACATCCATCCTTTATCATTTCCAGCAAGTTCGCCAGTCGTTTGATTAGACAAATATACGAAGCTACTTGTGCCGCCTTTTTCAGATCCGCGTGTTCCGTCAAGCAAATTATTCTCGTTGTTAAATATTAAGGTACCAGTTTTAGCCATCATGATACCATTATTAATGTCAAGAATAAAATGAGCATCTGCTGGATTACCAGATCCACCATGTTCTGCTAAATAGTCTTGAGATGTCAAGTATCCAGCACGAATAATACCAGCATCAAGCTTTCCTACATTAATACGATCAGCCACAATGCTACCATCTGCAGTTATAGCTATACGAAGTCTATCTGAATCGTCGCCATATCCGGATTGTCTATTGTCATCCGTCCAACCACCAGTTATATAGTATAAACCTGACTTGTTCCATCTCCAAAGGTTTGCATTTTGGCTTGTATAATCATATGTATCAGAAATACAAATTTCATAAATGTGATCTTCTGTTTCTCCAGCTTCTCTAGCTTTTTTGAAAAAGACATAACCTTTATTGTTATTGTTTAACTCCTGATCAAAAATATTAAGCAATCTTAATGCATCTTTTTTAGCATCTCCAGTAGCAACTGATTCAGCAGTAGAAACGCCAGTAGCTACAGTCTGATTAACAAAATCATACAGCTCACTATTAGTCCATATGCTTTCGTCGTTAAATGAATTCTTAATAGCATCGTCTGTATTTTTCTTAATAATGTTCTGTTTTCTTCTGTTTTCAATAATTAATTCTTTAAGCTTTTCATCTGCTTTTCTTGCAGTGTCAGAAAGATAGTTATCGTCTCTAATACCCAACGTAAATGAACTAGAAGAAGGATCTAGAAGATCTTCAGTGATAGCCGTACAAGGATAAATCTGATTAAGGTTATGAGGCGCAGAATAACAGTACACACCTCTCCCTATTTTGATTTCATCTACATTAGCGCCAAGTAACGTCGCATCAATAGCGCTAATAGTTATTGTCGTAGCTACCCACTTTTGATTATCTAAGTAATCCTGACCTAATTCAAGTAATTGAGCCGGATCTGTACAATCGTCAAATGTTACAACCTTATGCACCATTCCAAATTGAGCTAACTTATCAGAATCAGCATACATGTAAATATCATTATTATTTGCTGAATAAACAGTACAATAATAATCCAATCCTTCAATTGGTTTACGGTATTCTTTCTGATTAGTATCCCAATCTTGTAAAATTTGAGCTGTCTGTTCATCTGTATAAGTGCCACCTCTAGGAAGAATTACAGTTGCAAGCTCATCTGTATTAAGTTCTTTGGTATAATCTTCAAGATTCTCGCCAAACTTAATTGTAGGAACATTTCCTGACGTATCATAGGACGTACTAATATTCAATACCAAATTATAATAAGGCTTATCATACAGCAATACAGTATCTGTCACCGGATCAGCATTGTAATCTCTGTAGGTAAACCTATCACGTAATTCATAAGTAAAGGTAGGATGGCCTCCCCAACCTTCGCAAGCATTATTAATAAGATCAGAAATAGTCTCAAAGTCACTATAAAAATCTTCGTTAAGGCCGGTTGTATTCAAAGTAATTGTTCCGGGCTGAATAATCTTCCAATACTCGCCTGACTGGTAATGATCGTAATTATGCCAATCAAGCAAATATCTTACCCATCCATCACAATGGCCAACGTAATGCTGCTGAGGAATAACTGTATCCATAAGATAGTTATAGATACCTTCAAACGTTAATGTAAGGTTTCTGTAGAAATCTTCTGAAGAGTTTAGGAGCCGCCCAATCCAATAGACGGCCCCATTCTTCTTAATAGTAATTTCTGTTGTAAGAATTTTAAGTTGGTCAAAGCCTACATTAGTAGCTGGAATTTTTAACGTTAACGCACCAGCAGAACCCTCTTGAAGGTTTAGACTCGCGCTTACAATCTTGTATTCATTAAATGTACTTTCGTCATTATAAATACAAATATCTTGTGCAGACGAGTCTGTAGTATCTCGTATCCAAAGCGTATACATTTACAACCTCCCTTTATAAAAGCTAAAAGTTGCACTGGAACCCGATGGACCAGCAAAACCTAGTTTAGCCTCCTTATAGAATAAGAAATCTGCTGCTTTAAACGTTATGTTTCCAGTAGTTTTTTCGATACGTCTCGAAGACTGTGTATAAGGCGGATACCAAATGCATGACGTTCCTGTTACATCGCTACCAAGTCCGGCAACTGTAACAATTGGGTTGTTAGGCATTGTACCAAGTTCATCTTTACCTAATTCAATGTATTGCCATGAATCTGCCCCAGCTCCATCGATCGTATATGTAGACTGTTCTCTATAATATTTGTAAGGATATACTTCATAATGAATTGTAACATTTCTTCTCAAACCTACAGTCGAAAAAGTTGTTACAGTGAACTTTCCTTTGTATTCCCACTGAGGATCATCCTCGAAATACATAGTACCAGTAGTTGAATGTATGTCCTCCAAAATCTGAGAATATACCTCATATGCTGAGGGGAGGTCCTCAATATTCTGAGTTCCTCCAACCTCGGCAAATGAATTGTAATCACTAGGCTCAAGTATATAATACTGTAAGTCGCCCTGACGATTATTAAATACTGGATAACCTGTAAGTAATGTGGAAATATCAATAGTTCCGTTAGAAGCTTTAAGATCTATAGTTGTAATTTTTTGTTCAGGAGAAGGCGGTAAGTATATTCCTTCTACCGGAACCATGTGGTAATCAGTCCAACTGTTCTTACCATTGATAGTTACTGAATGGAACATTATGGTCTACCTACCCTTCTTCCTCTATTCAATGCCTGCTTTTTACCAATGATTTTGTCGATAGGAACCGAAAGCCAAGCAATAGTAGTTTCACCGTCGACCGTAATCTCGGTTTGCTCAAGAGCCTGACTTAACGTATCAAGCTTATCGACAACTTCATCAATCTTGCTAGTAATTGCACTTACATTCTCTTCGCTAGCAGTTACCATTGCAGCTTGACCTGTCGTATAGCTCGTATCCAACGACGTAGCATAACTCAAATCTTCCACATTTTGATAGTAATCGGTAGCTTCCGGAATGTAGTTAATGCTGTCAATACCTGAAATATTAGCATTAGACAAATCTAAATTAGTATATCCGTTACCTAAATTTAAATTACCTTGAACAGTAGACAAAACATTGTTTGCATTTAAAGAATCAGTTATTTCATCAAACCCTGTTTTTTCTTTAATAGCATCTACAACTTCAGAAGCCGAATCCACTCCTAAAGTTTCTTTAATTTTATTTGTGACTTTAGTCTTTTTATCAGAAATCCATTCACCTATAGAATTTAGAATACTTCCTTCTGATTTTCCTCCAAATAGAGTTTCCAAGAAATTTTCGCTATATGTTTTGCCATCTTCTTTAGCTTGCTCTTCTACTTTCTTTTCGACTTCATTCGATACTTTAATATTACCTGCTTTAGTTCCCAAAGGATTATTTAAACCATTTTTTAAATTCTTTTCAATAAGAGCTTGGCGTTCTTCATCGGTTATTCCATATTTTTCAGCATATGAGGTATGCAAATACCGTTCAATAGTATCTTGATACCAATTTTTATCTTTATAATAAGTATCTGTATTTTTGAAATAATTAACATCATACAATTCTTCATCAAAAGTAAATGGTTTAGACCAATCTCTAGATTTAGTAAGAGTATCATTATCGGTATCCCACCAATTAATTTGATTAGTTGATTTCTCTCTAATATTAACTCCATAATCAGCCCAAATACTATCCCATTGACTTTCAAGAGAATTCACTTTATTTTGCCAATAAGCTTTATTAGCTGCAGCTGCAGCAGCACCGCCACTATAATCGTTTAAATTATCAAGACGCATTTCAGCTTCTTCAAGAGCTTCAAGCATATTAATATACTCTAACGCTCCTTTCTTTCTAGCTTTCATAAGCTCTTCTTGATGTTTATACTCTTCTTCTTCAGCATCTATATGTGCTTCATTAATCAGTTTACTTATATCTTCTAATTGGTCACGTACACCAATTTTTGGTATTGCAAGAAATTCAGCAGACCAATTAAATAAAGTTTCTCCAAGCCAACCTAATAAACCTTTAGAATGTTCTTTAATCTCTTCAGCTAAATCTTCATCAAACCAAGATACAACTATTACTAAAATAGCGTCAAGAAGGTTCATTATAGCTGTGCCTAATTCTGTAGAATTATCTTGAATTGCGGCTGTTAAACCATCCAAAAGTTTAACTAATATAGTAGTAAGTTGGAATGTCCAAGATTCAATATTTTGACTAACCCATGCCAATATTATAGCTAAAGTTTCTGCTATTCCTAATAATACTTCTGGCAAAGCTTCATTAAAACCTTCTAGAGCGGCAGCCATAGCAAGGCCTAAAGCTTTAAAACCTCTTCGAATTCGAGGTTCAGCACCTTCTAGCCAATCTGCTATCTTATCGCCCCATTTACCAAATATAATTACAGCCGCTATTACAGCTAATAGAACAACTAATAAAGTTTTCATTAGCCCACAAATAATAACTATAGCATTACCAAATACCCAATTAATAGCACCTACTAAAGCCATGCCAGCGGCCATAATAAGCAATGCTGCACCAAAAGCAATTAAACCTTTTTTAATTCGCTCATTACCAAGTTCATCAGCAGATTTACCAAGTAACAAGATCGTAGCTGCAATTAATGCTATAGCGCTACCTAAAATAACTATAGCTCCAGCTAACTTAATAAGCATAACTGCTGGATCTTGATATGTTCCTGTATCACCAATATTTTTCTTAGTTGCTTTAGCCATGAGTATACCAATTAATGCTAATATTCCTACAAAAGCAACTAATCCGCCCATTATAGCACCAATAACACCAACCGCTTTCCAAATCTTAGCATTTACGCTTTCAAAATGTAAAAGCCATGCTAATGCGGCTGCTAAACCAGCCATAAGAATTGCTAAATTTTGAACCATAAATATAATTAACGATATTCCAATTACTTTAGCTGCAATTTCTTTCCAACCTTGACCAGCGACAGTCTTTAAAGTTAAAGAAAGAATGCCAACTAATAATGTTACAGCAGCAAATATAGACAAAATTATAAGTATCGCATTAAACAAAGGATTGTTTTTAATATCTTTCATATCAAAAGATTTCAAATTATACTGTTCAAGCAAAGCAGCCATACCTGCTATAGCTGCAACAATAGCTGCCATAGAAAGTCCTAAAGCTGTTACAGCAGCAGAAATTCCAACCGAAGTTATTACCATTTTTGCTACTGCAGCTAATTGCTTTTTCCACGAATATCTTTGCCCAATAAAAGCTAATGCTACCATTCCAGCCATAATTATAAGCAAAACTTTCCACATAAAATCCATAGATTCTTCAATTATATAGTAAGATTTGCTATTAATTACATCACTAAATAATAAAGCTAAACCAGCTATAAGTCCAGCAATTATAGCCATAGCCATAATTACAGAATTAAGCAAAGCAATCATACCCATAGAATTAAAGAATTTAGCAGTATCTAGATTATTAGCAATAAAACCCATTCCAGCTAATAAAATAGCTAAAATAACAGCCATGCCTTCAATAGCTCTTTTGTAATTTTTAGTATCTTTAGCTACTTTAGCCATTATATAAATAGCAGGTGTTATAATAAGCATGCTTAAAGCAAAAGCTAATAAAAACTTACCAACACCCTTTAAAGAATTTCCTTCAAAAGTACTTCTATAAAATAGGCCTTTACCATTTGCTGTTTTATTTGTATTTTGCCACAATTTAGCTAATTTAACAAATATACCTAAAGCTATAGTAATTACAGCAACAGAAGCAACTGCATAAGTTAAATCTTCTTTGCTAGTGTTTTTCATTGCTTTAGTCATAAGAACTAATGCAGCACTAATTCCAACAATAGCAAAGCCAAGACCCATAAGCATAGAGCCAATTCCTTGGAATCTAGTCATTAATTTATCAGCATTAATAAATTGCTGATCAGAATTAGTTAACATTTTTACTATGGACTTCTGTGCTTTTCCTTGCACTTTAATCATTCTTTTTGTAAAAATTGTTAAAAGCACCATTATAGAAATAATAGCTACAAATGCAGCAATAAGTCCTTCTCTTAAGTTCTCGTCAGCCCACATTTCGCCAACTTTAGCAATTTGAGCTAAGGCATAACCAAAACTAAAGAGAGCTAATGCAAACATTCTTAAACGACCAGAAACACTATCTCCGGCAATGCTATCAAGAAGACCAGATAAGGAATCTGACACAGCATATACGGATTTACCAAATAATCTTGCCGTTCTCTTCAGACCGCCGAGCATAAATATAACGTCTTCGATCATTACAGTTACTTTAGCCAATACAAATAGGCCTAAAGCAAACTTAAGAGCTTTCATAACATACTTATGGAAAGTCTCAGCATCAGGAATATCCATGAGAGGCTTGAAAGAATCTTTAAGCATCTTTCCAAGTTGCTTCAAATATTCGCCAAACCAGTCAATAAGCTCCATAACAGCAGGAGTTGCTAAACTAACAAGCCCAGCCATCTTCTCCAGCAAATATCCAAACAAATCTATAATAGATGTAAAAATTGTCTTAATTGAATAAATTACTTTATCGAGAAGAGGAATGCCTGTCGTATCCTTAAATCCTGCAATGTATTTAACAATATCAATAACAAGATTAGCTACATACAACAAAATCTTAAGTAGCCAATCTCCGATCTTCTCAATCGTGTTAAACACATCCGGAGTAATACTTGACAAACTTCCAGTAAATGAAGAAACGAAACTCTCAAGTCCATCTGCTAATCTAGACAAATCTACACCAAGAAGCATACCAGCAACATCAAGAACAAGTCTAAGCGGACGCATAAGAGCATCGCCAGACCATTCAATAACATTCTGAGCACCTTCTACAAGTCCATTAGCCTCAATAAGTCTAGAAATAAGATTAGGTATAGTACCTTTAGCATCAGGATCTATAGAGCTACTAAAGAATCTAGCAAAGATATCAAAGATTCCTCCGCCTAAAGTCTCAAACTTTTCTTTAATAAAATCGGCATAATCTCCAACTGCATTCTTAGCTTCACCAAAACTCATTCCGGTTACAGACTCAAAGAAATCTTCAAGTTTGCCCATAGCCCATACAGCTTTATCACCAAGCCAATCTAATGCGGCACCAATACTATAAGGACCATCAATAAGTTCGTCCATTAGAGGTATAATTGTTGAATCAATAGCATCAATAATCCAATCAATTACTGGAAGCAAATAATCAGAAAGTTTAATTATGATGTTTCCAATCTTACTAAGAATCTTAATAAGAAGATCGCTCAACTTGCTAAGAATCTTGCTTGTAAGTTCCATAAGTTTAGCTGTTAGTCTATTTATAGCTTCCATAAATCTCTTGAATCTAGGAGATACTACAAGCTTACCAGATAATTCAGCCAATTTACCACTTAACTTATTAGCTAATTCAGCAATAGTTGTAAGAGGGGTTCCTAAATTTCTAAGAACTACAGATAATGTAGATCTTGTTATAATACTAAGAGTATTACGAATGTTTCTGATAGTCTTTAAAATATTATTAAATGTAGACAAAGAAAGTTTCAAGAATTTAGACTTTCTGAATTTCTCAATAATGTCAGCAATATCGTTGATTTTATTAGTGAGTTTCTTCATAAAGTCAAAAGTATACTTCTTAAATATACTTATCGTTTCGGTAACTTCTTCTCCATCTTTATTAATCTTAGTTCTAACAGAACCCTCAAATTCTCTAAATACGTCAAGAAAATCATTAATAATACCGCCAGCACCACCAAAAGCTCTTCTTACTCCGTCCCAAAACTTATCATACCAAGTAACTTCTACAAGTTCTCCTTCAATTTCTACTGTCTCTGCTATTTTTTTATTAAACTTTTCCATACCATCTTGAATATGCTCAAGTGGTTCTGCAAAAACAGTATACAAGGTATTAGCAAAATCTGTCCAAAGTTTTTTAGCTTGGTATAAGTTGCCAATAAAATATTCAAGAATTTTAAGGAACCTAGAGCTTATAGCATCTCTAGTAGCTTCAATCGCTTCATGAAAATTAGTAGCATTCTGACCTGCTTCAAATGCCCTAAGTGACAATTCATACTCGGCACTTGCAAGTTTTTCAAGCATACTAGCCATAAGTTCCACATTTTGAATGTCGTACTCGTCAGCAATTTTAGAAACAAAATCTTTAGCGCTTAACTTTCCAATCTGATCTTTATAAGTATGAACAAGTTCAAGAATGTCAGATACAGCAACATATCCTTCATCATTAAGCTTGGATACATTATCGATAATCAAACTTGAAGCTTTAGAATATTCGCTAAGACCGTTAATAAGAACGTCATTAGTTCTTAACCAGCCTTGGCGAAGCATGCTAGTATCAAAGAAGTACTCGTAATAGTTATCGCCTAATGCTTTTTTAGCTTTAGCAATATCGTCTTTATCAAGAGTTAAACCTACAGCAGCATCAACGAGAGTCTTCTTTAAATCCTTCGTTACCATATTCTTTTGCGAAAAAGCTTGTTTCCAGTCTTCGTAAGCAACATAACCTCTACCAAAAGATTGAGCTAACTGCTGCATAGACATAGTTGCTGTAGTAGCGTTCTGACCAGCTATAGCTGCAACGTTTGCTACGCCCATGATAGCGTCAGAGGCTTTTTCAAGTCCTACATTGGAGGCAACATATTTAGCAACGCCATCGGCCATATTTGTAAAACTATATGAAGTTTCATCTGCAAAAAGCAGAATTCGATCCATATGATTCTCTACATATTCAAGTTCATCATTAACAGCACCCCAAGCTTTTTGCTGTTCATAAATATTTTTATCTTCATCAGTCATATTAGAGACCATGGTGTTCATAGCAGTTGTATATTGCTCATACTTCCTAACACCTTCGTCAATGTCCATAATATAATTAATATTTCTACGGACTGTATTTACAGTTCCAATAATTTTCGATTCAAAGTAACCGGCAATGTCATCAATAATTCTTTTAGACAAGTTACCAGTTACTGTAAATACGCTATTAATGTTCTCAATAGCCTTAGTCAAACCGCTAAAATTTACACTATTTGCGTATTTCTCTAAATCTCGGAAGCCTTTATTGGCATCCTTGAATTTAAGTTCTTCATTAAGTTTGTCTATCGATTTGGTCGAAGTACTAATATTTTTCTCGAAATCCTTGTTATCAAATGTCATTTGTACGACATTATTTTCAATCTGTTTACTCAAGGTGTACTAGCCTCCTTCCAAATTTTTGATGCTATATCCTCAAAAATGGGCTTTAGGGCCGGATTAATATAGTCCAGCCCCTCTACCCATGCACCCGCCTTATCTGCATGACCGTATTGTAACAGAATAGCAAGAGGTACATGTTCGTCTCCTACGACTTTACTATTTGTCCATACGATCTTTACACCAAAGTTCTCACGAACTATCGTGTAATCCCAAGAGTCAGCAGTTTCTCCACTTTCTGCAGGAGTGAAATTTCGTAAAGCTTCGACTCCTTTTTGACCATATACATCTAGATTCGCATCTTTTAAAACTCTACTTGCTTTGAGCATATATGCCAGCGTTTTCTTAAAACCGCCTTGGTTTCTTATTACTATGCCACCCATAATATTACCTCTTACCTATGCGGCTTTCTCCTAGCTGCATGTAATGCTCTGTTTTGTTTAGCTAACTCAGATCCAGATAGCTTCTTTGGATTATTAATCTGGGCTTTCTTTTCAGAAGAAACTCGTATTTGTGTCAATAATTTATTCAAATGTCTTTTTTCAAACTCAAGCGGTATGCCAAGTTCAAACATTTGAAAATATATTATTTCGGCCGTAATAAAGCTTCCTGAATTATTAGCTTTAGGATTAGATCCGTCTTGTGGTACTTTAGAAAATACAGTTGCAGTCATTGGGTCATTAATGTAAGCATTGATTGTTTCCATATTTTCTTTAGTTAAACAATTGTAAATCCGTGGATCTACATTTTTGTTAATCGTCATGCAACGTATATAGTCAACAAGCATCTCTGGTGTTTTCTTGTGCTTGCTTCTTTTATCGTCGTCGAGAAAAGGAATATGCCACTTTGACTCCCATTTTGAAAGAGAGATAAGTGAGTGCTCTAATTGAAGCTCTCCACCTTTTACAGTAAAGAATTGATTAGTATTATTGTCAAAAAATTCTTTATCTGGAACTACAATTAGGAGCATATTAACCTCCCTTAAGCGTTATCTTCGTTATCGCCTACGATCAGGTTAGGCGTTGTATTAGCCTTTGCCTGTTCTGCTACTTCAGCCGGAATCACGCCAAGCAAGAAAGACTTGTACTGGTCTCCAGTAGGATCACTCAAGAGCTCGATAAACATTTTATCAAATGCATTGGAACGAGTGAATCTCTTACCGAGAGCATAATTCTCACCTTTCTCAAAATAACGTCCATCATCAGACTTTTCACCATACGCGCGAACAATAAAGTCCTTAAAGAACGTAGCAATGCCAGCTGCATCCTGAGTATGGTACATTCTCATAAGTTTATTGACAAGTGTTCCGCCTGCGTCAATGTCCATCTCAGCCAATTCAGTTTTCGTCAAGTTAAAGTAAAAAGTTTCTGTTCTTTCATCACCGTTGAAATCGGTATAAGTAATTTCCTTTTTAAGCATAATAGCTAGTCCTCCTAAATAAAGTGGTTTGGGGCCCCAGTTTCCCAGAGCCCCGTAGAAAGATGTATAAGGTTAAAAGTGGAACGAGCTTAAGATCAGCCGCCAGTCTGGCTCAGGATACGAAGAACCTCAGCCGGCTTCGGAAGCTTAGGAGTAAGTGCAGTTACTGCAGGCGTAACACCCTGTGCAGAAGCATCACGCCCCCAAAGAGTCTCGCAAAGTTCCTGAAGATTAGCCTGCTGCTGAGTCGTCGTGAACTTACGGCTATCAATCGTAAGGTTAACAACCGGTGCATACGTGGAGAACTTCTCCTTCGTAGTCGTAATCGACCAGCTGAACTCAATAGCCTCAGGAGACTCATTTACAGTGTTGTAGGTACGCTCACTCGGAGCTGCCTTGCAGTTGTAAACGATATGGATTCTGTATCCATGGCTATCACCATCTTCATTAGAACCAATACGGGTACGATATGCAAGACCGAAAGACTTACGAGGCTGCTGACCAATCTTCAGACCAGCAACACCTTCAGGAGTAGCCGTACCATCGCACTGCTCAAACTCGTCCGGATAATCGTAAGCCGTGATCGTAAGGCCAAGTTCCTCAGCAGAGATCAGGTTGAGGTACTCGATGTTGTCAGCGTAGATCTTGTTGGACTCTGCGCCAGACGGAGACTCAGCGATAGAGCTAACACCGCTCCATGCCACACCCGTCAGATAGTCAGTCGTAGCATCAGCAGGATCAGGAGTTCCCTTTACATACAGAGCTACGTTGTCAATACCAGTCTGGTAAAATCTTTCATCGGATTTATCCCAAATAAGTGCAGACATATGTGTTCTCCTTATTTATTAGTAGTATATTGTGAATACCCAATGATGTAAATTCTCATGACTGTAGTAACGAACAAATCTACTCATTGGAAGCATTCTCAGTCTCTCAGGTACAGGTGAATCAGGATCTCTGGAAATGTAAATAACATTATAACCTTTATGTGTAAGGTAAGTTCTATTATCTGCATTATCTCCATCGATTCGTTCAGGTGTGTACCTTATGCATGGAAAAACCATGTTTAATGTTGCTGGGGGTTGAAAGTAGACCTTGCCTCCAGCATCAACTGTTTGTTCCAGAATCAACTGGAACGGGAGCCGGGATCGGGCCATTGTACAATCCTCCCAATGTCAGCCGAAGCCTAGGGTGCAAGACTTCTACGTAATTTACCTTCCATCTTGCACCACGTACTTCAGCATAGCAAATATTCATATAGTTTTGAAGTGCGTAAGGATCGGCTATAATAGTCAATTCATTCGAAATAGTAATGTTATCATTAACATTTTCGCCTTCTTGGATACGTCTACTGTTTCGGACTAAGTCTCCCTTATGTGGACGTTCAACGATCGTCTTTTCCCAGACACCTGAGTGTGGAGCTGTTTCAGCAGTAATGCCATAACCAATCATACCATAGTATTTCATAGCACTTCATCCCCATTTTGAATTTACTCGGGCTTAGGCTCAAGAGTCAGGTTAGCAAAACTGAACTCACTTGTAGTAACAGTCTCACCCTTCTTCTCTTCAACCAAGAAACCGCCCTGATTACCAGACTTAAGAATCCATACATGGAGTCTGTCAGGATCAAGAGTAATCCACCTCGATCCAGCCTTTGTGGACTTAACTCTTACACGATCAGCATCGCCAGTAACCTTGATTGCCAAGTAGTTACCTTCCTGCTCGCTAGGATCGCCAGAGAAACCAGTGTAGCCAGTTACATAATGCGACGTTCCGGAGAATACTCCGTTGGCATCTACAGTAACATTACTCTGAAGGTCAGAGCCATACTTGCCAAGGAGATCCGCCTCAGCGGGAGCCGGTCCTACCGTGAGGCCTACTGAAAATCCAGCTCAACCGCAAGTGCAGAATAAGGCTTCGTCAGAGCACCCGAGCAACGGGTCTCAATCAGGTAGCTGTATTTGTTGTAGTCGATATCGAAATCGTCGAACATATTCACGGCGCCACCCTTATCAGCACCTACATTGTAGTCATTCAGGTTAACGATGATACCAACAAGCGGTCTGTTCTCGCCAGAAACCTCACGAGTAAGGTTCTCCATAACTGGAACAGTAACGATCTTCGAAACACGAAGAGCCGTTGCAAGCTTGTCAACAGTATCGTAGATGATTCTCTGGTTCAGATCCTCGATCAGGAGCATCTCAGTCAGAACATCCTCAGTGGTATAGAATACCGGGTTGCCCGAACCCTTGTAGTACTTACGAGCACGAACGATTGCCTGAATCGTCTTCTTTGCACGTACAGCAAGGCTATCAGACTGCTCTACAGCAACCGGAACCTTAACCGTGAAGAGATCATCATCAGTCCAAATCGGGCGAATGTTATCATGCGAGATAGCATACTCCGTTCCGGGCTCACGACCATCACCAACAAGGATTGCACGAGCAATTTCCTCGTCAAGCATCATACGCATCTCGGTCTTGATCCAGCTTACTACGTCGAAGTCCGTGATGTCAACAATATCATCACGATCAAACTTCTGAAGTTTATAGATGGTCGTCGGCGTGGTGCTTCTCTTCAGCAAGCTAAGAACCTCAGATACCTTCTGATGTCCCTTAATGTATCCACGAGCCCGAGCCTCATCTCCAGTGATGTTAGCCATCGTGCTGCGGATACGAGAGAAAGGTGTCTTGTGAACACCGTTCATAACACCGGACACCCAGTCAGTATCTCTCTTAATATACTGAGGCGGAGTGTCAAGGTTCTTCTCATCCGGGAACAGATAGTCAATATTTGTGATACCATGCTGAAGGAACGCTTCCTTAAGGGAACCGGTTCTCTTCGCATCACCAAAAATCTCATTCATCTCATCGCGAGAAACATACACATCCTTATCGCTGTGCTCGATCGTATTGTTGTCATTCTCGAAAACATTGTGTTTCATGTCTTCTTCTCCTTCATCTTCATCTGATTCTTTTGCGCCCTCAGCGGCTGCTCCGATAAGGCCCATAACTACCTGAAGTTGTTCTTCAGTGAGCTCATCCAGAACGTCCTGAACGGTCTTTTCTTTCTTCGGCTCTTTCTCTTCACTAGCCATTTCTTCTGTCTCCTTGTCGTCCTCTGCCGCATGGGCAATAGTAAGTCCTTCGTCGAAACGAATCTCGGCAGCAAAATCTTCTTCATTAATCATGTCGCCATGTTCAATGATTTCGTCGATGTAAGCTCCCGGATTAGCTCCGGCCAAAACCAAACTCACTTCACGAATGTTACCGTGGATTACATCGGGACCATTCTGACGAATGTGGTTTGCATAAATAGAAAAGCTTCTGATGTCGCCGTGCTTTACCTGCTCCAATGCATTAATACCGCTAGAGGTACTATTGCATGATGCATAGGCATACACGCCGTCATCTCGGCATTCGAGCATACAATGACCGAGTACGTTGGAGACGTCGTTGTGATCATGATTGTAGACCAGTGGAACGACCTTCCCATCGCAATCCTTGAATGCCCCTTTCTTGATGATCCGTCCGTCACTGCAGCGAATGTCACATCTCGTTGCATATCCGGAAAAATCATACTCGATTTTGTCCTTCATCTGACGTCTCCTTTAACTGTTTTTCATACGTGTTACGTATAGCTTATGAACTTCCTTCTTCTTTTCCTTTTCTTGCTTAGGCTTAACGAGAGAAGGATCTTTAAGCATACTTTTTATCTCAGCAGCGTAAGCTTCATTGGCATCATAAGCATTCTTGTCAAGATTAGTTTTTAATGATTCAGATAACTCTTCGTTTACTTGTTTATAATGTTCGCTTAGAGCTTCTCTTAATTCATTAGCCTCTTTCTTGAGTTGATCTATTTGTGCCCTCATTTTGATTTTTGCGTGCTTACGCTGAGCTGGATTCATGGATTGTAATTGTGCTTTAAGAGAAGCAATAGAACTCGAAAGCTCTTCTTTAGCTTGAGTAACTATCTCTTGTCTTTCGGCTTTAGATTTTTCTTTGAGTTTAGTAGTATCATCTCTAAACTGCTGAGCTTTATACTTTTTATTAGCATCAATTCGATCTTTAACAATTCTAGCGACTTCTCGACCTTTCTCATTCAAACCGGCTGTAGAAACTCTACTTCCTCCATAACGGTTTGCATAACCTTTAAGCTCCTTATGTTCCTCATAATACTCATGAGCTTTCTGAGGATCATAGTAAGGAGACTTATAAGCTGCATGAAGAAGAATCTGGCCTTCATTCGATTCTGTTTGAGCCATTTCCTCAATTTCTTCAATCTGTGAATCCATTGACTGAAGATCCTGAAGATCCTGCTTAAACTGATTAAGATCACTGAGTGGGTCGAATCCCTCTTCGGGTACCTCTTCTCCGCCAGTAGCTTCATCTGGCAAATTATTAGGATTCCGAAGCTGATCAGCGCTAGGCTGTTCTGAAGGTTTAAGTCCAATGATCTGTCTAAACTCATTACCAGTCATGATCTCATTGCGAATGAACTTATCTGCAAGTTCAGCCATAGAAGATACGCTAACAATCTTGAACGGCTGCCTGTAGAAACGAATTGCCTGCCTTCTGGAACGAGCATTCATAGACAAGAACTTAACTGTCATCGCTTCAGTGATAGCCGTAAGAATCGGCTCAATGATGTGATTAAAATATTCGTTCTTCTCTTCTTCCTTAGCTGAACCGTTGAGAAGTTCTTCTGTAATTCCCATTTCATTGTAGAACATTTTGGTATAATATTCTACCTGAGTCATGAGATTATTCTCAACAGGTCTGTTTAACTGAGTAATATGCTCTGATCCATCAATGTAAGCAATTCCATATTTAGATCCAGTAAGCTGAGTCTCAATCTGTCCACGCCTTTCTTCGGCCTGCTTCATTCTCGCTTCAGTTTTAATAACATAAGGCAACTGAATGATTAGATCCATCTTTCCGGAAGCATTCTTTTCATCGATAGTGTCGATAAGAGAAAGCTTATGAATCAATCGCTGAAGAATTGAATTAGGCTCATTCATAATTGAGTAGAAAGGATTCTCAACAATCGCGACAGATTCTTTAGGAAATGTAGCTTCTTTAAAATTACCAGAGAGCTGGTCATATACTTTAAGTCGTACAGCTTTTGGATACCATGTAATAATTTTTGCTACACGTAACTCATAGATATCGAATGTATTATTGTAATATGGACTTCTCTCGGTTGTAATAGGAACAATAGCTACACAACCTTCATCAAGCAGAGAAATTACGCAATCACGTAAGAAGTCTCTACCAGTCTGATCCGCATTGGCCATGTATTTAAAGCAATCATTGAGAGGCGAATTAATCTCTGCTACAAATCTCTCTTCCTCATCAAGTTGCACATGCTGGAGCTTTGTTGTAGCACAATCTACAGCAACTTTTGTATAGAAAGATGTAACAATAGTCTTATCTACACCTCGTGTGAAACGTGGCCTATCTGGTTTGATAGAGTAGGATACACCTTGGTACCGCATCTCATAATCAGTCGGATCTTTGTTTGTAAAAGCTTTCCAAGCTTGTTTGAAACGATCTGTTAATGCCATAGGGTACCTCTCTTTAATAACTTAATTTCCTTCTTCCTAAATCTATATAATCTTCATCTGTAGTAACATCAGTATAGCCTTGCGCTTTAGCCTCTTTCTTGCCTTCATATTTGAAAATATCTTCAAAAGCTTTATTGAGACCGGGAATAGGCTGCATCTTAGAGTCAGGAACATAGCTAGACTCTAATTTCTCTAATAACTTTAGCTTTTGACTGTCATTCATTTTAGCATATTCTTCAGCTAATTTTTCAGTTTTAACTTTTTTACCATTACCGATAGACCACGAATTAGAATCTTCATCATAATCTTTAAGAGATTCTATATGCCGCTTTAGATTTTTAGCAACAGCTTTATTATAGAAAATCTTCTTTTCGCTCATCATTTCGCTTAAAGCTCTATCTTGTAGCGTTGTATCTTTAGTTTCAAACGTTCCTTTTTCTTCATTATATGAAGACTGTTTTCCTATAGTAGAATATTTATCAGCAGATTCTCCTAAATAATCTTTCAAAAAACTTTTAGCAGCATCTTCATACTCTTGAGCAGATTCTAAGTATTCATTAACTGTTTTAAGCCCTTCTTCAGAATACCGTTTTTCAGCTTTAATGATTTGTTTACCTAATTCTATCTGCTGCTGAGCATGTATAGTTTCATCAGGCGATGGATAACTATCACCATATTTTTCGTTCATCTTTTCAAGACAATCGTTCATAATTTTTATAGTAGTAATTTGTCTATCTACAGCACTATTAATCATCTTTTGTCCAGATTCGCTTTTGTTATACTCTTTATTGAATGCTTTAATACCTTTATCTTGTTCAACTGCTGATTTAACTTTATGATAGTTAACAAAACCATCTTTTTCTCCATCAGCTTTTTCAAGCTTTTTACTAAATTTCTTCCCATAATGCTGCTTACCCAATTCGGTCAGAGTACCATCGGGATTCTGGTAACGTCTTACGCCCCATTTCATACCGAGTATACCCCAGTGGCAAACATCCTCTGAATGAATAAGGATCATGTCGTCAGGAGAAGAGTGTTTAATTTTATTGATTCTTTTGAGATCTTTACTATTCGTTTTAGGGCTATTGCTCGTCTGAAGCTCTTTAGCTTTTTTAGCTTTTTGAAATTCATTACTTATTTCTTGCTTTTTCTTTCGAGATTCTTCAAATCTTTTCTGTTCTTCTCTTTCTTTTTCTCTTTCTTTTTCTCTTTTTTCTCGTACAGATCTTAAATAGCGTTGTTCTTCTTGATACTTTTTCATGATAGAAGAATAAGCTTTCATGTATACATCTTGAATATCTTTATACGTAACTCTTTCGCCATTAACCAATTTAATAATCTTATTCACTGAATATTTTTTAATAAGTTTAGATAAGGTCTTCGATACTTCTTCATATCCAACTTTATCTGCTGAACGAAGAATTTCATTAACTTCATCTTCCATAAATTTAATATATTCTTTTTTAGTTTTTGGGCCTTCTTGTGACCCAAGATTTCCGTATGCCCATGTATCCCTATTATTTAGATCTGCCCCGCCTGCAGTAGGTTTGGCTCCAAATTTAGCATAAGCTGGATCGTCATATGCATTACGAAATTGCACAAATTGAGTTTCATAATTTTCTTTTGCTATAGGATGACGTGTATTATTATATGTAAAGAAATTTTGGTTAGGGCGCGATTTCAAAGTTTCTTCGAACCTTTCATCAGCCGGCCGTTTATTAGTTACTCCTTCTACAGTACCATCGATATTCTTAGTTCTACCTTTAACTTGACCATCGTCCTTTTTCCTTATAACTCCCCACTTCTGGCCTTTAATGCCATGGTGGCAAATAACTTGATCTTTCATATTATTCTCCTCACTATGCATTAAAATTTGGCCTTCCGTAGAAAAAGCGCTATGACCTACTTTGTTTTCAAGAAGCTCCATAAACTTGTCAAATGTAGCTTTAGGAACGCTCTTTGTTCCATTCGAAAACAATTCTTTTGTGTAATAAGCAGCTTCATCTTTAGAAAGATTCTTATTCCCTAAAAGAGTAGAATAAGCATCACTTTTACTTACTTTTCCATCTTTATTGAAGATTTTACTAACTAAACTTCCTTTATTCTTATTAACTACTTCTTGGCCTGCGCTCATAGTAGAAGAACTTACCCCTTGTATTCCTCCATTACTACTGAGACTTTTATACAAAAGATAACCAATACCAACAGCTGCAGTAATTTTAAGAGCTTTTTTAACAGTTTCATTCTCAATATTAATTCTTTTCTTTTCGGCTTTTTCGCCTTTCTTCATCATTTCTTTATTAAATTGTCTATCTTCTTGAGCTTCTCTCTGACGCTCTTTCATTGCTGCAAGTTCAAGCTCTTTATCGGTTCTAATTTTCTCTTTCTCAATGTCTTTATCAGCTCTGATTTTTTCTTTTTCAACTTCGTCATTCTTTTGACGTTTATCTTTATAAGCTTTTGCCTCAGCCTTAATTCGTTCCTTATCGGCTTGGGCTTGAGCTTTAGCTGCTGCTTTTGTTTTTGCAATCTCAGCTTTAGCCTTAGCTTTAATAATTCTACTTTCAGACTTAGCAAATGCTTTTGATTTCTTAATTTCAATTTTTGCTCTATCACGAGCTTCACCAACACCATAATGGATTCGGCCTAAAGGAGTTAAAGAACCATCCTCATTTTGATAACGACGGTCACCCCACTTTTGGCCATTAATACCATGGTGGACAAGGATTGTATCATTCATTTACTTTACCTCAATTTGCTTATTTCTATAAGCAACCTTTCCATATCTCTTTCCACCATATACACCGGTTCTAACTTGGCTCATGTCATAGTCTGGATCAGCTAGAGCAGTATGAACGCCAAGTTCTCCTCTCTTTGCTACAAACCTAATGACTCTACCTGAAGGTGCTTTCAAATCTGAAACTTTAGTATTCATAAGATCAGCCATAACTTTATTAAAAGCTAACGCATATGCCTTATTCACACTACCGTCTTTATTTCTCGTTACCATTTGGCTTCTAAGTTTAGCATCCTCATAAGCAAGTTCTTTTCGACTCTGCTTATAAGCCTGTTTATAAACTTTGCTGCCATGTCTATCAACCCATTTTAAATCTTTCTTTTCTAACCGAGCTTGTTCTCTAGCCCTTAATTTGGCTTCCCTAGCCTTTCCGAGTTCAGTGAGGGTGCCATCTTCGTTCTGATAACGTCTGACACCCCACTTCATTCCAAGGATGCCCCAATGGACAAGGATTTGGTCTTCCATTATTCAAAGGCCTCCTTATTATTCTTGTATACAACCCAAGCGTCGATTAACGCAGCTACATTATCAATCTTATCTTTGTATCTCATCTTATAAAGTTTACGATTGCCATTAGTATCTTCAAGTGTAATGCAGTTACCCATGCAGAAACTCATAAGCTGCTCATCAAATATTAGCATTCTCTCGCCAGCAAGTTTCTTAATTTCTCCAAGAGGTACAGTCTCAGTACGACTACCCTGTCGAACCTTCTCTACACCAAATGCTGAGTTCTCGTCGCACCATCTTTTAACAAAGTGCTCGGAGTTATAAGGGTCAAATCCAAAGCCACACACATTATACTGATTAGCTATAATAAAGCCATCAATGTCGTCATAAACTTCATCCATGTCGAGAATAGATCCCTCTAAAACAACTAGACTTCCCTCTTGTATGAATTGGTCATACTTATCTCTAGCTGCTAAACTAAGTTGATCATAAGTAAGTCTACTAATGTAACTACGAGCTTTTACGCCAAAACTTCCCTGACTAAGAGGAAACAAGAAAGTAAATGCACAGAAGTCATCACCCTGAGAAAAGTCAGCGCCAAGAGCACATACCATTCCTTTATAGCTTTTCGGTCTATGAGGAATAGTCTCGTCATAAGTAAAGAAGAACGTATAGCCCTCCATGGGAATACCAAATCTCTTTGCCAGAATGTCATTTCTGGTAGAAGGTACATTCTCAGCTCTTTCAACGTCAAGTTGGTAAGCCTCATACTGTACCGTAAACCCGAGATTTGGATTAGCTTTTCTCCACATAGCTGGATCTGTAACTTCTTCAACACTATCCAATTTGTAATGCCATATACTCACATGAGGAGCATAGTATTCTCCTTTAAGAATACTCATTAACTCCATTTTGATTGTATCTCCGGGGCCATTTCGAATTGTACCCTCGGAACTTGTAGCAATAATCAGATAGTCAGATAACTTAGAAGATCCTTGCTCAATAGCACCAATTACATCTTCTCTGATGTCGCAAGAAAGCCACTCATCAACAGTTGCAATTTTGTATCTTGCTCCCTGCATGGCACTTTCTCGCATTGGCTTTACTTCCAAAATCGAATTAGTCAGTTTATTCTCGATACCCAGCTTGGTGGATACCAATTTCTGTCTTTTGTTTCGATCTCCTGTAGTATTGTAAATGCTTCCTTCTGTTAAAAATTGAAACACTGGGCCTAAAGCTCTAACTATAGCAGTTCTAAAAGGTCCCATGACCTCATCAGCCTGTTTCATCGTAGGAGCCGTCGTTACTTGTTTAGTAGTCGTAGGATCTACAACAAGAAAATACGATTGATGGCAATAGTCATATATAGACTTAGCAGCGCCTCGTGCTATAATCAAATATTGCTTTCGTGTTAATCTCTTTTTAACAATCTTTTTTACAAAACGCTTTTCTTCTGGTATATACGCATCTCGTTCAACAAAGTAATACCATCCATAAACCTGTTCACCCCATAACTTAAAGGTATCCAATAGTCTCATTGGAGAACCATCAGTAAGAGTTAATTCACGTTCGCAAAAATCTATCCAACCATTTACAGCATCAGGATCGTAGAAAACACCGGGGTTTGCGATAAGTCCATCGATTCGGTTCATTTCCATTTCGATCTCTTGGCAAACCGGTATCTCGCCCCTTTTAACGGCATCTCTAAATTGTCCATAGTAATAAGGGACGGCTGTATTAGATAATGCCATGTTTATACACCTTATTCTTTCTACTTAGTATACATCTTTTTAATCTTATCTAATTGTTCTTTAGTTATGTTAGAGTAATTACTTCCCTTCTGACCAGAAAATGCTTTAAGAAATTCCTGAGCTCTCTTTCTAGTCTTCCAGTCATCAATTGAAAGAAGCCAATCTTTAGCAGCTTCATCATTCTGTTTCTTAATGAGCTTATCAGCTTCTTTCTTAGCATTATTAAGCTTTCTCTGCTCATAGTTCTTAGCCTGATCAAGACTTTCTTTAACACCTTTCATAGCGTCGAGCAACGTTTTTCCGGCATTAGCTACATCAGCCAATTCTCTAGCACTAGATTTAAAGCCATTAAGAAGTTTACGTCCAGTAGTATACTGTTTTGTATTAAAAGCTTCTCTATATTCTCTTTCAAGTCTAGCTCTTTCAGTCAAAGCTTTAAGTTCAGCATTAGAATAATTAGAAAGATTCTCCTGAAGCTCGCCCCATCTACCAGTTTTCTGATAAACTTTTGGGCCAGCCTGTTTAGCTTTAGCGGTATTATAAACGCGATCAGTTTTATTCTCATAATAATCGTATCTTCTTTTTCCCTCTTCAGTAAGAGTTCCGTCATAGTTACGATAATTACGAGTGCCCCACTTCTGGCCCTTGTTGCCCCAATGAATAAGAATCATATCTTCCATTTTGAGCCTCCTATCGAACCAAAGTAAGGTATTTCAGCGGAACCCAGCTGTTAAGGTTCTTAAGCAAAGCTTCCTTAACACCTTTATGAGTCTCCAGCTTAGCAACATACGAATTCGTGTTAATATAGCAGCTAGGAACTTTCACTCCCTTTGCGCTACCGCCATATACCGCACCCGGCATAATCTTAACGCAGCTTCCAACCTTAATACCCTCAACCTGAGAAACAATTGTAAGGTATCTAGCCGGAACCCAACTATTAAGTTCTGTAATCAGAGCACAGTATTCATTTTTCACGACCTGAGTCTTGCCAACTCTATACGGCTTATTGCAATATGCCGAAGGAACCTTAGTCCCTTTTGCACTACCGCCATATACAGCACCATCACAGATCGTTACTACATCGCCAGCTTTAACCAGCGGTGCAGGAGCAGGTTGAGAACTATAAGTAACCCAAGGAAGTTTGCCGCATCCTGCCCAATTCGGCTGGTAATTAAGATCAACCTGTCCGAGACCATCAAGTGAAGGAGCGCATTCAGTGTCTTTCTTACCAGCAACTGTAACAAGAGCGCAGTGACCATAATCTTCAGTCCACATGAACTCTCCGACCTCAGCTTTACTGAAGTCTTTTACAGTTTTTTTATCTGTGCATTTTGACGCCATAGTCTTAATACTCAGATCTTTTTCAGAACTGTAATCAGGACTATTGCTCGGGCCACCAAATCTATTCCCAAAGAACAGAATACCCTTAATAGCTCCTACACAGTCTGCACAGTACCAACCTTTGTCAGCGAACTGAAGCAGGTACTCTTTATTCGTTTTTGTTTTGTCCTGTTTGCTGGTCTGCTTGTACCAGTCACCTACAGAACCACTTCTACTTGCCTGTTTGTTAATAATCTCAGTTGTCAGGAGATTGTCAGCAGTAGCTTTTGCATACTTTTCATGACCGAGATACTTGTCAAGCTCTTCAGCCAGTTCCAGATTCGTCATTAGCTTTCTTCTCCTTCCAATAATTTTTAGTACTTACCTGAAGCAAAGCTCCAAGCAGAACAGCCACAGCAGAGATCGTTTCAACTACCTTAGGCATCCATGTCAAATCCCAGACGTCACCGATCTTGGAGAGAAATAACACAATCGCCGGCAGCGCAATCAAAGCTATGTACTTAAGTCTATTATACCACTTACTGCTTATTTGCAAGTTCATGCAGTTTCGCCTCCATTCTCTTTTGATTGTCTTCGAGCTGATCCAAACGATACAACATAACAGGAACGTTCTTAATTTCTTTACTAATCTGAGCAACCTCTTCAGCAATTCGATTAAGTTCATTCGATGTTACTGCCTGCGAAGTCTGGATGTCATACTCGATCTTTCTATGTGACAACAAATTTGTGATTATGACACCTATTAAGGATAGTACTGCTACGACAATTGCTGTAATGTCCATAAGCGTTACCCCCTTTCAGATTATTCAAAATTCCATATGAACTCTGTAACTACAGAATCTACTTTGTTGTTGCCACATCTTAAGAGACCATGGAAAGTCCCTTTAAGATCGAAGTAGCTCAATGGAATTACAAATTTATTACTAGATGGCGAGATCTGGTATTTAACATTTGGATTAGAATCATTCCAGATGTCCATATACTTTACCATCATATCATCGTCAATAATCTCAACAGCAGGATTAGAACTTCCTGTATGAGCCCATAAGAATTCAATTCTATTGCTGTTTCGAACTCTAAATGGTTTAATATTTGTGCCCATCGTAAGACCTGTAAGAGCAGTTCTGGTAGATGGATTCTCCTTAACTTTGAAATAGAATTGCTTCTGAACTGTAGATGCAGAAGTTCCAGTACCATATACGTCAGCTCTTATAAGTCCGGGTTTCTCGAATACTTCATCCGGAATTAAGATGGGCTTAGTATAAGAAACCTGATCATATGTTTTGCAAATCGTTTCATTAGTAAATATAACCTTACTGTGTGCAGAAGCTTCGTCCAGCAATCTAACAAACATTCCAGCCTCGTGCTGATGCCTTTCTGCTACATAAGTCATGCCGTTAAATGACAGATCAAAGCAGTTAATGCCATCGTAAGGTTGGGTTTCTTCCATCATTACAAGAGGAGCTTTATAAGCAATATACCGCTCTTCTTCAGCAGGAG
>Ga0310696_10001733_pt1 | contig 30820 bp, 13 predicted proteins | sample AusTroGonzalo_MG_4_FD_203885 | JGI IMG/M metagenome (GOLD analysis project Ga0310696, IMG submission 203885) | Bovine rumen microbial communities from tropical cattle in Woodstock, Queensland, Australia - Gonzalo_02 (v2) (version 2) | ecosystem: Host-associated > Mammals > Digestive system >... | reverse complement strand
AGAGAAACAACATTCCTTACGTTCTTGTAGTTGAAAACGGTGTCAGGATTGAAGACCCTGAAAGTCTATCTTTTATTTGGTTTGACCGTTCTAATCCTCAGGAAGCCATTGATAGATTGTTCAACATCCGACAAAATGACACAAAAGTTTCCTCAACTCAAAAGAACAACGGTGATTCTACCTCGGATGTTCTAATTGGAGTTGCAATAATCGCTGGTATTGCTGCTTTAATCAGTTTACTTAGTAAAAACGAATAGTAAAACACCCCCGCAATTATGAACACAAATAACCCCACCTCCCAAGAAATGATCATCTACCAAACCGATGACGGAGCGGTGAAAGTTGATGTGCAGATGGATGCAGAAACAGTTTGGCTGACGATTGACGGAATGTCGAAACTGTTCAATAAATCGCGCTCAACTATCAACGAGCATATACTGAACATTTTTGAAGAAGGAGAACTGAAGAAAGAAGATGTTGTGAAGAAAATCGGAAATTCCGATTTTTCTACCAAACCAACTAATTACTATAACCTCGATGTCATTATTTCCGTTGGCTACCGCGTGAAATCGTTGAGAGGCACGCAGTTTCGCATTTGGGCTACCAAACGGCTGAATGAATATATCCGAAAAGGCTTCACGATGGACGATGACCGACTGAAAAATCTTGGAGGAGGCGGATATTGGAAAGAACTCATTGAGCGCATACGTGACATCCGCTCTTCGGAAAAGGTGTTTTATAGACAAGTGCTCGACATTTACGCCACAAGCATTGACTACGACCCAAAAGCGGACATTTCCGTGGAGTTTTTCCAACGCGTACAGAACAAGATTCACTATGCGGTTCATGGTCAGACGGCAGCTGAAGTCATCGTCAGCCGAGCAGATGCAGAAAAAGAGTTCATGGGCTTGACAACTTTCGAAGGTGACCGTCCGCATTTGAAAGATGTCGTCATTGCGAAAAACTATCTGGATGAAAAAGAGTTGCGTGCCATGGGACAAATTGTTTCAGGTTACTTGGACTTCGCAGAACGACAAGCAGAGCGGCAACAAGCCATGACCATGAAAGATTGGGCGAAACACCTTGACAATGTTCTGACTATGAACGGTGAAAGGTTGCTTCAAGGTGCCGGAAAAGTGTCACACCAACAGGCCATTGAACATGCTACGAGCGAATACAAAAAGTATCAGCAACATACGCTGAGCCAAGTGGAAAAGGACTTCCTCGATAACATCAAAACCTTACCTTCAAAACAATGACAACCGAAAAATTCACCGCCCCCTCCACCATTTCCTACCTCGAATCCCTTCGCAACGACCAGCAACGCTCCGTGCTGATGCGGTTTTTCAAGACGGGGCCGGGACTGTATGGCGAAGGAGATGAGTTTCTGGGGCTGAAGGTGCCGCAGACCCGCGAGGTGGTGAAGGCCGTCGCTAAGGACTTCCCACTTGAGGAGGTGCCGGAGCTGCTGATGTCGAAATGGCATGAGGTGCGGCTCTGCGGACTGCTGATTCTCGTCTCGAAGTTCGAGAAATTGGCCACGAAACGGCTGGCCAACAATGCGGATGCGGCACGCCGGCGGGACGAAATTCTCTCGATGTATCTGCAATACGCTGAACGGGCTAACAACTGGGATTTGGTGGACTTATCCACCCATAAAATATTGGGCAACTGGCTGTTACTGCCCACTTTCCTCGGTGGCGACGAGCTGGACATGCACGAGGATTACAAAGTGCAGGTGATGGACGAACTGGCCGCAAGTCCTTGCCTATGGAAACAGCGCATGAGCATGGTATGCACGTGGAAAACCCTGCAGCAAGGCGACTACTGGTGGTGCCTGCGTTATGCGGAAATACACCTGCACCACCCGCACGACCTGATGCAGAAAGCGGTCGGCTGGATGCTCCGCGAAATGGGGAAACGTATCAGCATGGACATGCTGCGCGAGTTCCTCCAGCTGCACGCACACGAAATGCCCCGCACCGCCCTCCGCTACGCCATCGAACAGATGGACGAGGAGGAGCGGAAGATGTGGTTAAATATTTAGATTTCAGGATGTTATATAAAATCACACATATAATTATGGCTATTGGCTTTTAGCTATTAGCCATTGGCTTTTTAAAAGCTAAAAGCTAACAGCTAACAGCTAACAGCCAACAGCCAAAAGCCAAAAGCTAATGGCCAACAGTTAAAAGCTAAGAAAACTATTCGTTTACGAACGCCGCGAATTTCTCCGCTTGCGTCTTCAGCTGTGCGATTTGCTCGTCGGTGAGGTTGAACTCGCCTTTGGTCCAGGCTTCCACGCCGAGGGCGATGCCCGTCTGCGGCTCTTTCATCACCTGCATCTTCATGAATTCCAACAGGTCGTTCAGCTTGGCGCGACATGAGGCGGTCTGATTGGCGCCACCGGCACCGCTCGCCGTCACCTTTTTGCCAACAGCCGCCGTGGGATTGGTGAAATCGCTGATGTCCATCGGACGGGAGAGCCAGTCCAGCAGGTTCTTGAGCAGACCGGGGTAGCTGAAGTTGTACTCGGGCGTGAAAATCCAGATGCCGTCAGCGGCGAGGACCTCCTTCCGCACACGCGCCACAGGAGCGGGCGTATTCGCTTCCAAGTCCTGATTCATCAACGGGACATCTTCAAAATCAAGATATTGAATATTGAACTGACCTTCCAGCATTTTCTCAGCCAAACCGGCCAGCTGACGGTTAAACGACTGTTTGCGCAGGGAACCCACGATAAAGAGGATATTTTTCATAATGAGGAATTTTAATTTTTGATTTCGCAAAAGTACAAAATTTGTACTTTTGCCACTCAAAAATATTGCAGGATGAAAAAACAGGAGAAATTTTCGATTGCGAAGCGGCTGAAAAGCTTTACCTACGCGTTCAACGGGCTGAAAGTACTCTTCCAAGAGGAACACAACAGCCGGATACATCTGTTCGCGACCGTCTGCGTCATCATCGCGGGCGCACTGCTCAAACTGTCGGTGCTGGAATGGGCCGCCGTCGCATTTGCCGTCGGACTGGTCTTCTGCGGTGAAATCTTCAACTCGGCCATCGAGGATCTCTCCGATGTGGTCTGCCCCGAACGCGACAACCGCATCAAGAAGGTCAAAGACCTAGCCGCCGCCGCTGTCCTGGTAAACGCCATCACCGCCGCCACCATCGGCCTGCTGGTATTTATCCCGAAAATCATACAATTGTTCTGAAATTGTAGAAACATTCCCCAACACCCCAATTCTTCTTGCCTGTTGCCTATCGCCCCTCAACTATTAACTATTATCTATTATCTATTAACTATCAACTATCCAATGTTTCTCGGTGAGCTAATCTCCCTCTTCGTCGCCCTCTCCTGGACCGCCACCGCCCTTTTCGCGGAGGTGGGCTCGAAGCGCATGGGTTCGTTGCCGTTCAACACGATACGGATGACGATGTCGTTGCTGTTTCTTACCCTTACGCTCTGGCTCGTGATGGGCGTTCCTTATCCGCGTTTCGCAGACGGGGGGACATGGGGCTGGCTGCTGCTTTCGGGGGTGGTTGGCTACGTCATCGGCGACTACTGCCTGATGCAGGGCTACATCCACATCGGCTCGCGTTTCGGACAGCTCTTCATGACCCTTTCGGCACCCACGGCCGCGCTCACCGGACGACTTTTGCTCGGTGAACAGATGCGCCCCGTCGCCATCCTCGGCATGGTGGTCACGCTGAGCGGCATCGCCATGTCGATCCTCTCCAAAAGCGATGGTTCCGAACATTCCGGACTGCGTTTCAAACTGCCGGCAAAGGGTATTTTCTACGCTGCCATGGCCGGCATCTGTCAAGGTTTCGGGCTGGTACTCAGCAAGGTAGGTCTCCAACATTACGATGCGGCACTCGCGGCCCTCAACATCTCCCAAGATGCGGTTTTCGAAGGGGCGATACTGCCGTTGCCGGCCAACATTTGCGTGCCCTTCGCCGCCACTACCATCCGCGCCTACATCGGTCTGGCGGGATTTTTCCTGTCGCTGATGCTGTTCAGCAAAGACGGCTTGGCGAAGCTGCGCAGCGCCGTCCGCGACCGCAAGGCGATGTGGTGTGTGCTCGCCTCCACCATCTTCGGCCCGTTCATCGGGGTCAGTGCCTCATTGCTGGCGACCATGTACACGTCCGCAGGCATCGCGCAGACGCTCTTCGCCCTCACCCCGATCCTCATTATCGCGCCCTCGGCCCTCCTCTTCCACCAGAAAGTGACGGTGCGGGAGGTTATCGGTGCTGTTATCAGCGTGGCGGGTGTGTGCCTGTTTTTTGTGTGAGGAAATGCAAAAAAAAATGTATATTTGCCGCCTAAAATTGTCATTATGGCGGATAGGTTTACTTTTTTTAGAAATAGCAATATTTTAATAATCAATTGTTTGTGTTTGGTGTTGTGCTTCGGATTGCATTTTTCCGCTGGGGCGCAAACAGCTGTGTATGTTTCTTCTTCGGCGGCGGATGATTCCGGTGACGGAGCCTCCTGGGCGACGGCCAAGAAGACCATCGAGGCGGGAATCACCGCGGCGGGTGGTAACGGCTCCGTCTATGTGATGGCGGGCAGCTATGCCACCACTGCAGAATTCATCATTCCACAGGGCGTCATCGTGAAGGGCGGCTACCAGCAGATTTCTGAGGGCACGGATACTGCGTTGCGACGCCTGCCTGGCGTGAACGCCCACTGGACCGACGCCACATGGTGTACCATCATCTCGGGCTCGGGCACCCACCGCATAGCTACGGTGAACGGCACCCTTGAGGGTTGTGTGGCGCGTGTGGGCCATTCCTCCACCATCGGCGGCGGCCTGCTGCTGGACGGCGGCACGGCCCGTTACTGCGTGATCAAGGAGTGCGACGCCATTGACGACGACGACTTCAGCGCGGAAGGCGGCGGCGTGTATGTCCGCAACAACGGCGTGCTCATCAACAGCGTGGTTACCGAATGCCGCGCAGACAACGGGGTGGGGGTGGCAGGCGAGGACGGTTCCCTCATCAACAACACCATCACCCGAAACGCGCCTATCAGCTGTGGCTATGTGGTCGATATTGACGGCAATTATTACGATGGTGTGCTTATCGGAACACAATGTTGGATGAAACAAAACCTGCGCGTTACCCATTTTCCGGACGGCAATGCCATTCCGGTCGGAACCGCATATCAAAATACCCCTTGCTATTTCGAGAATACGGGACTCAATATCGCCAAGAGCGGACTTCTGTACAACTGGTTTGCCGTCATGAACAACGAGGCTTCTTCTAACAGTCGGCCGAGCGGTGTGCAGGGCATCTGTCCCGATGGTTGGCACCTGCCCTCCAAAGCCGAATGGGAACTACTGGTCAATTATGTTTCAGCCCAGCCCATCTATTGCTGCAACAACAACAGTTCGTACATTTCCAAGTCGCTGGCATCAAACACGGGATGGAGTAATTACGGCAACACCTGCGTTACCGGTTGGAACCAGTCCACGAATAACGCTACCCGTTTTTCGGCCTATCCCGGTGGCTATTGGAGCGGTGGCTTCCAGTATTCCTACGAGGATGCCCGTTATTGGACTGCAACAGAATATAATGGAAGTCTTGGCTTTTACTTTGGAATATATACGTCGTCGGGATCTGTGGCAAACACAAACAATTACAAGGATCAAGGACAGTCGGTGCGTTGTCTGCGTGATGCGACGATTGCGAATGTGGACGGGCAGACTGTGCCGGTGATTACCACCTCGCCGGTGACGAACGTGTCGGCCATTTCAGCCACGTGCGGCGGCAATATCACCTCCGACGGCGGCTCAGTGGTGACGGCCAGAGGCGTTTGTTGGGGCACGGAGGAGAACCCGACCGTGAGCGGCAACCACACCACTGACGGTAACGGCGTGGGTAACTTTGTCAGTACCGTGACCGGACTTTCCCCCAACACCACCTATTATGTGCGGGCATACGCCACCAATGCCATCGGTACGGCCTACGGCGAGACCGTCACGTTTACCACGGCTGGGCAGCCTTGTCCCGATGCGCCCACTGTCACCGACATCGACGGTAACTCCTACAACACCGTGTTGATTGGCAACCAGTGTTGGATGAAGGAGAACCTCCGCACCAAGCACTATGCCTCAAGCGGCGAGGTGGAGCACAAATACCCGAACGGACAGACGGCCACCCAAAGCACATACGGTCTGCTTTATAACTGGTATGGGGTGATGAACGGAGCCACCTCTTCCAACGGGAATCCCTCTTACGTGCAGGGTATCTGTCCGAATGGCTGGCACGTGCCGAGCCGTTCCGAGTGGGAGCAACTGGCCACATACGTCGGGAGCTCGCCCTCCAACCGTTGCGACAACAACTCGTCCTATATTGGGCGTTCGCTTGCGGCCACTTCCGGCTGGCAGAACTACCCTTACAGCAGTTGTTATCCCGGTTACAACCAGACCGGCAACAACGCCACCGGTTTCAACGCTATGCCGGCGGGTTTCTGGTGGAATAACAGCTTTTCCAGTTTCGCGGTGGAGGCCGACTATTGGTCTGCCACCCAGTACTATGACGATAATTCCTACCGGTTCCGCGTCCGATATGACGATTCCAACCTCAACTCCACCGATGTGAATAAGAATTACTGGCTTTCCGTCCGGTGTGTGAAAGACTGATTTTAGTTAGTAGTTAGCAGTTACGATGAAACATTTTTCCGAAGATATATTCTTTAAGCAGCCTCGAAGAGGCAACACGCACGCCGTGCAGGTGACCCCACAAAAGGCGAAAACCTCAGTTCTGGGTCTTGTGCGGCGCATCCTTACAGTCGCGGCACTATGCGTAGGTATGGCGTCGCTCCACGCACAGAACGTTTATGTCGCCTCCTCGGCGGCGGACGACAACGGCGCGGGCACGTCGTGGGAGACTGCCAAGAAGACGATTGCGGCGGGTCTCGCGCAGGCGGGTGCGAACGGCACCGTCTTCGTGAAGGCGGGCGCGTATAGCACCGATGCCGAGCTGATTATCCCGCAAGGAAAGACCGTTTTGGGCGGATACAATCCGGCCTCGACGGGCACGGACACCTCGCAACGGCGGCTCCCGGGGGCGAACCTCCACTGGGCGGACACGAACTGGTGTACGATCATCACAGGTGCGGGCGGATTCAGGATTGCCACCGTGAACGGGACGTTGGACGGATGTGTGGTTCGCAACGGGTATACGAGCACCTACGGTGGTGGCGTCCTCATCGACGGGGCCAATGCTGTCGTGCGTTACTGCATTCTCAAGGAGTGCGATGCCTACAATGAGGATACTGATGGTACGCCTGCCGAGGGCGGCGGTGCCTACGTGCGGAACGGCGGCACGCTGCTTAACAGCGTGGTCACGGAGTGCCGAGGCGACAAGGGCGCGGGCGTGGCCGGCGGCAACGGCAGCCTCATCAGCAACACCATCACCCGAAACCGTCCCACCGACTGTGGCGTGGTGGCCGACTATGACGGAAACCTTTATCATACCGTGGTCATCGGCGAGCAATGCTGGATGCGCGAGAACCTCCGTACCACCCGCTACGCTGATGGCACGCTCATTCCCGAAGGAACAACGTGCTCTTCCACGGATCCATATCGCTACAGGGGGTACGTCTCCGAGAGTGAGCATCAGGCCGATCCCAGCATCTTCGCCCGTTGCGGCTATCTCTACAACTGGGCGGCGGTGATGCACGGTGCAGCTTCCTCTAGTGCTAATCCGAGCGGCGTGCAGGGCATCTGTCCCACCGGCTGGCACGTGCCCAGCAGAAGCGAATGGGACCAGTTGATCGATTATGTGCGAAGCGTGCCGAGATATTGGTGCAACGGTAACAGCAACAGCTATGGCAAGGCACTGGCCGCTAAAACACTTTGGTCCTCGCATAGCAATGCTTGTAATGTGGGTTGGCAGCCATCCGACAACAACGCCTCTTTGTTCGGCATATATGCTGTGGGATATTTCAACACGAGCAATTATTATAGTGATTGGAAATCCCAAGCGGTTTTCTGGACTTCGACACAAAGCGGTGGTTCCGCTTATTATCGCTACATGTATTATCACTATAGTTCCATGAACAGCTCTACCATTGACCAAAGAAACGGTTTTTCCGTCCGCTGCGTGAAAGACAATTAAGAATGAAGTATGAGGAAACGAATTTCCCGACTATTTATCAATTATCCATCGTCAATTATCCATTAAAATGAATAAAAGAAACATATATTGGACAGTCTTGTTGCTGTGCGTTTTTGCTTCCGGCCATGCACAATCGGTCTTTGTTTCCTCCTCTGCGGGGAACGACGGCAACAGCGGTTTGTCGTGGGATGCCGCGAAGAAAACCCTTCCGGCGGCGCTGGCCGTGCTTGTGGACAGTACGGGTGCTGGGATCGGAGATCTTTTCGTGATGGTGGGCGATTACCAAATTCCTGCGGAATTGATGATTCCCGCCGGCGTGACCGTGCGGGGCGGCTACCGCACAGATTCCCACAGCACGGATACCAACCTGCGGCGTTTCCCCGGCGTGAACAGTCGGTGGACGGACACGACCTACTGCTCCATTATCTCGGGTGGAGGTACCCATCGCATTGCCTGGGTCGGCGGCGTCATTGACGGCTGTGTCGTGCGCAACGGTTACACCGACGCTTTCGGCGGCGGTCTCTTCCTCGACGGTGGCACCGCCCGTCACTGCGTCATCAAAGAGTGCGACGCCATCGACCCGTTGGACGCTACTGCGAGAGGCGGCGGTGTTTATATGCGAAACAATGCCCAGCTGCTTAACTGTGTCATCACGCAGAACCGAGCCGACGACGGTGCGGGCGTGGCCGGAAGCGGCTCCACCCTCATCAACAACACCATCACCAACAACACCCCGCTGGGTTGCGGTCCCGTGCAAGACTACGACGGTAACGTCTATAAGACTGTCGTTATCGGCGACCAGTGCTGGATGCGCGAAAACCTTCGCACCACTCACTTCAGCGATGGCTCCCCGATCCCGCTTTACCAATCGGGTGATCCTATGGGTTCCTACCGTTACAATGGATATACAAATTACATGAATGCCGAAATCCTTCAGACATACGGATATATCTACAGTGGCTTTGCCGTCATGGGGTTTACGCAGCCCAACAGTATCGGTGTCTATAACATGCCTGCCACGGGATGGGACACCATTACGACCTGTGGCATAAAGATTTTCGACAATGGCGGAGAGAACGGGCTCTATTCCAACAACTGTAACGGGTATCTTGTGTTGCTTCCCGGACAGGAGGGACAGATGATGACATTGACTGGTATATGTGAAAGCGAAGGTTGCTGCGACAAGCTTGTCGTCTATGACGGTATCGGCACGGATAATGAACTGGGTACTTATTCCGGCGTTACCACCTTTAGTGTGACCTCTACGACCGGTCCGCTGACCCTCCGTTTCTATTCGGACGGGGGAGCTCAGTATTCCGGACTCAGAATGGAGGCGAAATGCGGTGCAGACTCCCTTCGCCATCTTTGTCCCGACGGCTGGCATGTTCCCACCGACGCCGAATGGGCTCAGCTTCTCAGTTACTTGGGCGCGCAGCCTAAATACTATTGTGGCAATGCCACCTGTGTTGCCAAATCGCTTGCCTCAAATAGCAAATGGGAAGGAACATCGTACAATTGCCAGGTAGGTACCCAACAACAGACTCGGAACAATGCCACCTGGTTCTCGGCCTATCCCTCCGGATATTGGAATCAATCTAATAACACATATAATAACTTTGGAAGTTTTGCCGGTTTCTGGACTTCCACACCAGAGGGTAACAACAATCTCTGGGTCAGGGAATTCTACAACTACTCAGAATCAGTCCAACATCCTTCTTCGGGAAAGTGGAGCTATGCCTACACCGTTCGTTGTCTGAAAAACGATTAGAAGTTAATACGAAACAAAAAATACAAACAATATGAACAGAAAAAACACACTATGGATCCTGATTTTCATAGTATGGGGATTGTCCTCGCAGGCGCAGACCCATCTGTACGCCACGCCTACCGGTGCGGGCAGTGCCAACGGCCTTAGCTGGGAGAATGCCTACACGCTGCAGGCTGCGCTCACCAATGCCAACAACAACACCATCATCCACCTGATGGTGGGTGAATACACGCTGACGTCGGAAATCACCATCCCTGACAACGTGACGGTCACGGGCGGCTACGAGCTCACCAGCACGGGCACGGACCAGACGCACAAGCTGGCGCCGGGCTACAATAGCAACTGGGTGAACCCGACGCTCTGCACCATCTTGTCAGGCGACTATACGCACCGCATTGCCACGGTGAGAGGTACCCTTGAAGGCTGTGTCGTGCGCTACGGGCGTACCACGGGCAACGGTGCGGGCGCACTCATCGATGGCGGTATCGTCACCCACTGCGTGTTGATGAACAACATGGCCTACAACACGGCGGAGACCAGCCAGGCCAAGGGCGGCGGTGCTTATGTGCAGAACAACGGCCAGTTGCTGAACAGCGTCCTCTGCTACAACCGTGCCGACAACGGTTTTGGCATGGCGGGCACTACCGGCAACATTGTCAACAACACCATCACCCAGAACTATGGAACCAACTGCGGTACTGTGGCCGACTATGACGGAAATGTCTATAAGACTGTGGTCATCGGCGACCAGTGCTGGATGCGTGAAAACCTCCGCGCCAAGCACTACAGCGATGGTACAGCGATTCCGCAAGGTACGAGCAATTCGTCCGATCCTTGCTATTACAACCCCTATACTTCCGAGGCGGAAACCCAGGTGTACGGACTGCTGTACAACCGGCCTGCTGCTTGGCGGGGCACCAGTAACTCCACCGGCTCCACCGATAATCCCAGCGGCATGCAGGGCGTCTGTCCGGAGGGTTGGCATTTGCCGTCACCTGCCGAATTCGACCAGATGGCTTCGTTCCTCAAATATGACGCCAACAACCTCTGTGGCAACAACTCAGACTACATCGGCAAGGCACTGGCTTCCACGGACAACTGGTACACCTCCACAACCTCTTGCGCGGTGGGTAACGACATGGGATCCAACAATATCACGCTCTTTTCTGCACAGCCTGCGGGCGTGTATGACAACAATCTCGGCGCGTTCAACTACAACTGCTATTTTATTACATCGGCACGCAACGAGTCGAATACGAACTACACATACGTCCGTTATCTGGGTTATTCGGAACGCGGACTCATGTCAACCGACCGATACTTTTATCACGGTCTGTCCGTGCGTTGCGTGAAGGACGTTGAAACGGATGGGAACGGCGACTAATCTATGATGAGACGTACCTTGTTGTTGTGCCTGCTTACCGTCGCGGCCTTCCTTACGGGAAGGGCGCAGTCGGGTTACGCTCTCCTGATGGAGAACGGCGGCTCGCTGTCGGTGCGCAACAACGTGGTAGTCAATAACGGGGATAGTCCCTCCAACGTCACCGCGACGTACAATCTTTTCGGCCAGTATCCTCTCTTCGCCAACAACAACACCGACTTCCATATTGTGATGCCGTCGTTGGTCTATAACCTTGGTAGTAATGCATATACTACGTGGTTATATGACTTGAACGGCATTCTCCGCAAGTACAACGACACGGTTGATCTCGGTGCTTTTGAGTATCCCCATTTCATTAACTATGCGGTCTTTCAAGATGTTGAAGGTACGTTGACATTCTGCAACAATATCATTATCAATAACTTTAGTGGCGATAATGTCAATGCGACGCTTTCGACGAATAACTATCTTGTCGACGGCTCTGACGTTTTCCTCAACGACAATCAGAACTTCCACCCGAAGTCGGATGCACCTGTGGTGAACGCCGGTAGTAACGGCTGTGTCGGCAGTATTGCCAGTGATCTTTCCGGCAATCTGCGCGTGCAGCATGACACGGTTGACATCGGTGCGTTTGAGACTCGCTATGTTGAAGAACAGTTCCCTGTTTTTCAGGAATCTAACGGGAATTTGACGTTCTGTAACAACATCATTATCAACAACCACGTGGACAGCAATGTCAATGTCGCGATGACTGCATATAACTATGTGGCGAACAACGATCATCTGTTCCTCCATCCATACGCAAATTTCTGTGTGCAGGCGCAGAGTGTGACGGTGGATGCGGGTAATAACAGCTGTGTGTCCTCTATTGCCACGGACCTCACCGGTGAAGGGCGTGTGATGAACTATTCGGTGGATCTCGGCGCTTTTGAAATCCGCTACGACCGTGCTTATTTCCCTGTGTTTAAGGAAGGTACAGGCGACCTCCATTTCTGCAACAATATCATCATAAACAATCATGTTGACACGAATATCAACGTGGCAGTGGATGCCGATAACTTCCTGACAAACAGTACGGATATCTTCTTGAATCCGTACGTCAACTTCCGACCGAAGGCACAGACTCCGATCATTGACGCGGGTCAGAATATCTGCGCGACGGGTATTGCTAACGATCTTAACGGTGAGGAACGCGTCCTGAACGGCACCATCGACATTGGCGCGTATGAACACCGTCCGCCGGTAATCAACTACCCCGTGCTGAAAGAGGGTACGGCTGTTTTGCATTTCTGTAACAACATCATTATCAACAACTACGCCGACTCGAATGTCAATGTGACGGTGGATGACAACAACTTGGTGCAGAACGGTTCCGGCGTTTTTGTTGCCGATCTCGCGCTCTTCATGTTAGCGGACAACAGTGTGGCCATTGATGCGGGAAGCAACTCCTGCCTGTCTGACACGTCTGATCTTGCAGGAGCGTCGCGCGTGGAAAACGAAGTGGTTGACCTTGGCGCGTTTGAACGGCGTTTCTGGCCGCGGCAGTTTGGTATATTCCAGGAGGAGGACGGCAACCTGACCTTCTGCAACAATATCTTCAGTAATAACCATTCCGTCGACAGCAATGTGAATGTGGCGGCGGGTCCGCACAATTTGGTGGAGGATAATAACTATATCTTTGTTGACAAGTATCAGAATTATAAGTTGTTGGATGGTTCTGTCGCTGTGGATGCCGGCTTGAACGCCTGTTGCACTTGGGAGTTTGATTTGGTGGACACGACGCGTGTGCTGCATGAGGTGATAGACCTCGGTGCTTTTGAAATTTACATCGACAACCAGCGGGCGGTGGTGTATCAAGATTCCGGTACCACGTTGAATCTCTGCAACAACGTCATCATCCTGAACTCGCCGCATGCACCCAACGTCAATTTCTCGCCGGTGCCGCAGAGCAACATCGTCAATGATCTCGTCGAGGTCTTCCGCGACGAGCTTCTGGACTTCCGTCCGACCATACACTCCGATGCGGTGGATGCCGGAAACAACGGCTGTAACGGTCTCTCCACTGATATAGACACGGTAACCCGTATCAGCGGTGCCGGTATTGACATCGGTGCCTTTGAGACCCCCGTTTATTACGATACCAACTACGCCGGCGGTGGCAGTGGCGGAGGTGGTTATGGTGGCGGCGGTAGCGGCGGCGGTGGCGGCTACATGAACCCCGACTACAACGGTATTGTGTGCGAGAGTACAACGGCTGCGCTGTACCTCTGCAACAACATTATCGTGAACAACCGTTTCGCTGCCAATACGAACACGTCGTATGGCTTCGACACGACGTATTGCAATCTGATTCATGACACCGTGGCGATTTTCCGCGATGCAAACTACGATTTTCGGCTGATTGAGGTCTCTCCCGCCGTGAACCGGGGCCGCTACGACTGCAACGACCTGGCTATGGACATCGATAAGCGAGATCGTGTCATTCTGGACACCATCGATATCGGAGCCTTCGAGTTCCGGCCGGAACCGCAGCATGTGGCGGTGCTTCAGATTGAGAATCATCAGATGACGGTTTGCAACAATATCATTATCAATAATATACGTTCTTTCAGTGTGAACGATATGAATACCCCGGGCAACAATCTGTTGATTGACAACGACCAGGTGTTCCGGGATAATGAGCTGAACTATATGCCCCGTCCGACCAGCCCGGCGGTCAACCACGGCAACAACGATTGCTGTCCGTTGGCGACCGACCTCAAGGATGGCAACCGTATCTACTCGGACATCATCGACATTGGTGCCTATGAAATCACTCACTTTTCCGATTCCGACCTCTTTGTTATATACGGACGTGAAGGACATCAGCTGAACCTTTGCAACAATATTATCATCAACAATAGTGGCACGAACCCCGTGAGCGACGTCGAGGTTTCCGCCTTCAACCTCTTGGTGGACCATCACGACGTGTTCCGCGACAACGTGTTGGACTACACGCCGCGCGAGAACTCCATTGTCATCAATGTGGGTAATAACAGCTGTTGTCCGTTGGGCTTGGATATGTCCGATGTGGACCGTGTCTATCAGGATACCATCGACTTCGGAGCATTTGAGCAATCCACTACGGAAGAGGATTCTGTGGTGGCCGTATTGCAGAAAGAGAATCACACATTGACGCTTTGCAACAACATTATCGTCAATAACCCGATGGCTGTGGGCACGAACGCCCAGGTGGATGCGGGTCATAATATTCTGTCTGCGGGCGAGGATTTGTTTGTCCACAGCGAGTACGACTACACGCCGAGATCCAACACAGCCGCGATCAATGCGGGCGATAACACCTGTTGCTCGCTGGTTTCTGACATGTGCGAGAAAACGCGTGTCTATGAGGATGTTATAGACATCGGTGCGTTCGAACCGCAGGTGATTTATGATACTGCCATCGCTTTCTTAGAGAATGAAACCGGCACGGATTGGACGCTCTGCAATAATATCATCATCAACAATAAATATTCCAATAATCTGAATATCAGTAATATTCCAACAAACAACATTGTGGTGGATAATGATATGCTGTTTGTGGATAACGACTATAATTACCGCTTGCGTCCCATGAGCATTGCAGTGAATGCTGGCAGCAACGCCTGTGTGGGGTGGGGTGGTGATATGGAGGACAATATCCGTATTTATCAGCAAATTGTGGATATTGGTGCTTTTGAACAATATGTTGATACACAGAATCTCACGGCTGTTTTGATGATGGATACAGATGCCTTGGTTTTGTGCAACAATATTATAGCCAACAATAAGTATTCACAGGACGTTAACATGGAAGAGGTTCCTTTATATAATGTTGTAGGAACCTATGATACGTTGTTCGTTGACCGTCGTTATGACTACCGACCGAGGCCAAATTCCCCGGCGGTCAACCAGGGAAATAACGATTGTGCAAGCTGGTCGAAGGATATTGTGACAAAAGACCGTATTTTCGCGGATGTCATCGACATCGGTGCGTACGAGTTGCGTTCACAGGAGACGGTTGAACTCTATGCGGTCAACGGTGACAATCCCGGTGGCGGCGGAGGCTCAGGAAGTGGCGGCTCCGGAGGTGGCTCTGGCGGTGGAGGTGGTTCTGGTGGTGGCTCCGGCACAGACACTACAGGCACCGGCGGTAACGATTCCATTGCCAATGCGCTGAAACTGAGGATGTACAATAACATCGTCATCCACAATCCTGGTCATGCGTTCAACGTGGGCGGCAACATTATCGGTGACCACAACTTGTGGGATGACATGCCTGGCGTTTTCGTGAACGATGCTAACGACTATACGCTGACGCCGCAGTCGCCGGCGGTGGACACGGGCGCGAACCAATGGGTTTCGTGGGATTTGGACCTCAAGGACGACCCGCGTATCGCCTGCGGCAATATTGTGGATTTAGGCGCTTTCGAGGTGACGTTCGAGACCCTCAACACCACTGTTTATGCCCTGGAAGTTCCTACCGACAACTGTCAAGGCTATTACATCCAACTCACGGCAACACCAGGGGCGCAACATTACTACTGGGCACACAGTAACGAAGATACTAACGTGGTGCAGGTGTCACCGCTCTTGCCGACGGAATACACGGTCATTGCCAGCAATGGCGGCGAGTGTGTCGATACGGCGTCGGTGTATGTGATTCCGTCGTCGATGTTGTCCGACTCATTGGGCTCGCCGGCATCGGTGGGCAAGACGTTCTGGCTGTCGTATCTGCGCAACCACTTCCACACACCTACGATTACGCTGAATATTTCGGCGGAGGAGGCCTGTACCGGCACGGTGAGCAATCCCCGTACCGGCTGGAGTATGCCGTTCTCTGTCGCCGACCATTCCGTGACCACTGTTTCAATTCCTATTCAGCAGGCCTACCCGCAGACGGCGGATGTGGCGGGTGACTTCGGCATTTTGGTGGAGACTACCGATTCTGTGTCCGTCTATGCCGCCAACTACAATACCAGCAGTTTCGACGTGACCGACGTTCTGCCTGTGGAGGCTTTGTCCGACGAGTATGTTTTGCAGACGTATATGCCGATGATGAACGCGGAGTTCGTTATTGTGGCGACCGTGGACAATACGGAGGTGGACATCACGCCGTCGCGGGCGTTGCAGGGAGGCCATCCCGCGCAGCAGACCTTTACGGTGACGCTGCAGGCGGGTCAGACCTACCTCGGACAGTCGCAAATGGGTGGCACGCTCGGCGACCTGTCGGGCACCCTCATCCAGTCGCACGACAACAAGCCGGTGGCGGTCTTTAACGGTAACGTCTGTGCTTTGGTGCCGTCCGACAATTCCTATTCCGACCACCTCGTGGAGCAGGCCATCGGCGTCAAGTATTGGGGCCGCAATTTCGCCATCACCTCTACGGAGAGCCAGAACTTCGACGTAGTGCGGGTGACTGCGCTGCGCGACAATACCGAGATCCGGAAGAACGGCACCCTGTTGGCCACCATCCAGTCGCTTCAGACGTACGAGTTCCAACTTCCCGGCAATGAAGGTTCCTGCTATCTGGAGACTTCCGAACCTGCTGGCGTCTATCTCTATATCGCTGGCGCAGTGCAGGGCAATCCGCAGGAACGCAGTGACCCGTCGATGATTTGGATTCCGCCTACTGAGCAGATGTTGAACGACATCACCTTTGCGACCTTCAACTCGCCGGGCATCACCGACCACTATGTCAACGTTGTGGTACCGGCCTCTGAGGTCGGCGGCGTGACTCTCGATGGTGTCAATATCGGCGGTCAGTTCACCTCGTTGAGCGGCAACACCTCCTACGCGTTCGTGCGCCAGCATATCGCCAACGGCACGCACACGCTGCACTGTCCCGGTGGCTTCATCGCCCACTGCTATGGCCTCGGTTTTCACGAGTCATACGGTTATGCGGCCGGTTCCAAGGCGGTTCCGCTCAAGGAGCAGCTTTACGTGAACGGCATCCTCAACACTGATCTGCCTCCGGGCACCAGGTTCTGCCCCTACGAGCCCATTAACTTCAACGTGGAAGTCAATTACCCGTGTGACAGCGTGGTCTGGAATTTCGGCGACAGCACCCCGACGGTGAACGGTATGCAGGCTGTCCACAGCTATGCCGAAGCGGGTGTCTATACCGTTGCTGCCACACTCTACATCACCAGTAACGGCGCGGTCTTCTGCTCGAACCTCTACGCCCGCATCCGGGTGGTGGATGGCCCGACTATCACCCTTTACGACTCCATCTGTCAGGGACAGGACTATATGGAGTATGGCTTTGAGGTGCTGGCTCCCGAAGCGGGCCACCACACCTTCACGCGCAGCGCGAACTCCGAATCGAGCTATTGCGACAGTACCTACGTTTTGGAGCTGGAGGTGCGCGAGAACTATAGAATTATTGAAGACACCATCTGTGTCAATAATCATTATACAGCGAATGGCTTTGATATAACCCTAACAGAAACAGGACTTTACCAAGATACGCTGGCTGCAGGGCAAGACAGTTATGGCTGTGACAGTCTGGTGATTTTGAACCTTTCGGTCACACCCAATACAGACAATCCGCCCGCCATCGAGGGTGAAGGGTGGCCTTGTCAGGGTGGCGAATACACGTACACGATAGATTCCCTTTCGGGGTTGCAGAATGTCGTGTGGACGGTGCCCGACAGCCTCATTGTGATGCCCGGACAGAATCCGTACAGTATTACACTTTTGTTCGGGGTTTATGCCGATTCGATGGACATTTGCGTTTCGGCTATGGGCGGTTGCGGCGAGTTGAATTGGTGCCGGACCATCTATCCGCAAGAATACAATTACGTTCAGATTTACGACACGTTGTGCGCCAATGTGACCGAGTATAGCCGCTACGGCTTTGAATTGACGAACGTCTCCGACAGCAACGACCTGTTCATCCGTCACGACACGGCGGCGGGTGGTTGCGACAGTACCACGGTGCTGCGGCTCGTCTTCCTCCCTGTTTATGATGTGGCGGAAACCATTGGGGTTTGCGTCAACGACTTCCCGTACCTCTATCACGACACGCTCCTCGCCGATACGGGCACCCACCTCATTACACTCCCCACGGTTGACGGTTGCGACAGCCTGGTGCATCTGACGCTGACGGGAATGCCGGTCGCCAGCTCTATATATGAAGTCGAGGAGTGCGATTCGCTGACGTGGATTGACGGCGTGACCTATTACGAAAGCAACGATACCAGTAGCTACTATCTCACGGCGAGCAACGGATGCGACTCGGTCGTGGCCTTGCATTTGACAATTCACCACTCTGCTACGACGGACACCAGTCTCACCCTTTGCGAGAACGACCTGCCGTATCATTATGTCAACGGCTTGATAGACACGATTTTCGGTGTCGGAACACCGGCATGGTCCGTCATTCAGTATCCGTTCTCCACCGTGCATGGCTGCGACAGTTTGGTGACGCTGACTTTGACGGTGCATGCGGCCACTGCTGATACTGTGACCATTACCATTTTGGAAAACAACCTGCCGTATCATCTCAACGACAGCGTCTATTATGGGGAGGGTACTTATACGCAGATGCTGACCAATGCGGCGGGCTGCGACAGTACGCTGACCATTGTGTTGAACGTGCTGAGCAACGTGACCAATGCGGCCGACAGTACCATTTGCGAGGGGGCGCTGCCGTTCACGTGGAACGGCGTGACGTTCACGCAGGCCGACACGCTGGTGGCCATTCTGACGGCCTCCACCGGTGCGGACAGTCTGGTGGTGATGAATGTCACGGTGTCTCCGACCACCTACGGCGCCATCGACACAACCATCGTTGAAAATGACCTGCCTTACCACTATAATGACAGCACCTATCTCGAGGCTGGAACGTACACCCAGTACTTGACGAACGCCGCCGGCTGCGACAGCATCCTGACCGTGAATCTGATAGTTCTGCCCAACGTCACCTCCGAACTCGACTCCACCGTCTGCGAAACAGACCTTCCGTTCACCTGGAACGACAGTGTGTTCACGGCGGCGGGTGTGAAGACCACGACCATTTTGGCCCACACCGGCGCGGACAGCACCATCACGATGACGCTGACGGTGATCCCGACCACCTACGGCACCTTCGAAACGACCATTGTCGAAAACGCCTTGCCCTATCATTATAACGATAGCACCTATTGGGAAGAAGGTGTTTACGACCAGCATCTTACAAATTCTTTCGGGTGTGATAGCATCTTGACGCTCACCCTGACGGTCTACCCCAACGTGACTAGCTCCCTTGATTCCGCCGTCTGCGAAACCGCCTTCCCGTTCACGTGGAACGATAGCGTGTTTGCCGAAGCCGGAACAAAGTCGACCACCATTCTGGCCTATACCGGCGCGGATAGCACCATCACCATGACGGTGACGATGATTCCGACCACCTACGGCATCCTCGATACGACCATTGTCGAAAATGCCCTGCCTTATCACTATAACGACAGCACGTATGTCGAGGCTGGGACATACACCCAGTTCTTGACGAACGCGGCCGGCTGCGACAGTATCTTGACCGTGAATCTGACCGTTCTCCCCAACGTCACCTCCGAACTCGACTCCACCGTCTGCGAAGGTGAGCTCCCGATTATTTGGAACGACAGCGTGTTCGCGGCGGCGGGTGTGAAAACCACGACTATTTTGGCCCACACGGGCGCGGACAGCACCATCACGATGACGCTGACGGTGATTCCGACCACCTACGGCACCTTCGACACAGCCGTCATCGAAAATGCCTTGCCCTATCAGTATAATGGCATCTCGTATCTCGAAGAAGGCGTTTACGACCAGCACCTGACGAATGTGGCCGGTTGCGACAGCATTTTGACTCTTACGCTGACAGTCTACCCCAACGTCACCTCCGAGCTCGACTCCATTGTCTGCGAGGGCGGTTTCCCGATTGTGTGGAATGGCGTTACGTTTGCGGCGGCGGGCACGGACACTGTGCTGCTACAGGCCGCCACGGGCGCGGACAGCTTGGTGGTGATGATTGTGACGGAATCCCCGACAACCTACGGCACGGTGACGCTGGCCGTTATCGAGAACGACCTGCCTTATCACTATAACGACAGCACTTATTTAGAAGCCGGAACCTACACCCAGTACCTCACGAATGTGACCGGCTGCGACAGCGTCCTTACGGTCATCCTCAATGTTTACGAGAACGTGACGACCTTCGTCGATTCCGCCGTTTGCGAAGGCGGTCTGCCCATTATCTGGAACGACAGCGTCTTCACGTCGGCGGGGACAAAGAGCACCACGATTCCGTCCACCACCGGCGCGGACAGTACTGTGGTGATGACTTTAACGGTCGTCCCGACCACCTACGGCACCTACGATACGGCCATTGTCGAGAACGCCTTGCCCTATCATTACAATGACAGCACGTATGTCGAAGCCGGAACGTACACCCAGTTCTTGACGAACGCGGCCGGCTGCGACAGCTTACTCACCCTCAATCTGACCGTGTACCCCAACGTCACCTCCGAGCTCGACTCCACCGTCTGCGAAACAGACCTTCCGTTCACCTGGAACGACAGCATATTCGCGGCGGCGGGTGTGAAGACCACGACCATTCCGGCCCACACTGGCGCAGACAGCACCATCACGATGACGCTGACGGTAATCCCGACGACCTACGGCACCTTCGAAACGGCCATTGTCGAAAACGCCTTGCCCTATCATTATAACGATAGCACCTATTGGGGAGAAGGTGTTTACGACCAGTATCTTACAAATTCTTTCGGTTGCGACAGCATCCTGACCCTCACCCTGACGGTATTCCCCAACGTGACCAGTACCCTTGACTCCGCCGTCTGCGAAACCGCCTTCCCGTTCACGTGGAACGATAGTGTGTTTGCCGAAGCCGGAACAAAGACGACCACCATCCTGACCCACACCGGCGCGGACAGCACCATCACCATGACGGTGACGATGATTCCGACCACCTACGGCCAGTTCGATACCGCCGTCTTGGTGAGTGAATTGCCTTATCAATATAATGAAATCTCGTATGCCGAAGCCGGAACCTATACCCAGCACCTCACAAATGTCAACGGCTGCGACAGTGTTTTGACACTCCAAATAAACGTTATGGTTGAGGTGGACTCCATCGTTTGCGAGGGCGGCTTCCCGATTGTGTGGAATGGCGTGACGTTTGCGGCGGCGGGCACGGACAGTGTGCTGCTACAGGCCTCCACGGGTGTGGACAGCTTGGTGGTGATGACGGTGACCGAGTCCCCGACGACCTACGGAGAGGTGACGCTGGCCGTTATCGAGAACGACCTGCCTTATCAATATAACGACAGCACTTATTTAGAAGCCGGAACCTACACCCAGTACCTGACGAATGTGATCGGCTGCGACAGCATCCTTACGGTTATCCTCAATGTTTACGAGAACGTGACGACTTTCGTTGATTCCTCCGTTTGCGAAGTCAGTCTGCCCATTATCTGGAACGACAGCGTGTTCACGTCGGCGGGGACAAAGAGCACCACGATTCCGTCCACCACCGGCGCGGACAGTACCGTGTTCATGACATTAACGGTCGTCCCGACCACCTACGGCACCTACGATACGGCCATTGTCGAGAACGCCTTGCCCTATCATTACAACGACAGCACGTATGTCGAAGAAGGTGTTTACAACCAGCATCTTACAAATTCTTTCGGTTGTGACAGCGTCCTGACTCTCACCCTGACGGTCTTCCCCAACGTTACCTCCGAGCTCGACTCCACCGTCTGCGAAAGCGCCCTGCCTATCACTTGGAACGACAGCGTGTTCACGGAAGCCGGAACAAAGACGACCACCATTCTGGCTCATACCGGCGCGGACAGCACCATCACGATGATCTTGACGGTAATTCCGACCACTTACGGCACCTACGACACGGCCATTGTCGAAAACGCCTTGCCTTATCATTATAATGACAGCACGTATCTCGAAGCTGGAACGTACACCCAGTTCTTTACGAACGCGGCTGGCTGCGACAGCCTCCTCACGCTCACGCTGACAGTCTTCCCCAACGTGACTGCCGAACTCGACTCCGCCGTCTGCGAAACCGCTTTCCCGTTCACCTGGAACGACAGCGTATTCACGGAAGCCGGAACAAAGACGACCACTATTCTCGCCCACACCGGTGCGGACAGCACCATCACCATGACGGTGACGATGTCCCCGACCACCTACGGTCAGTTTGATACGGCCATTGTCGAGAATGCCTTGCCATATCACTGTAACGATAGCGCCTATGTCGAGGCCGGAACGTACACCCAGTACCTGACGAATGTCGCTGGCTGCGACAGCGTCCTGACGCTAACCTTGGTGGTTTATAACAACGTCACTGGCGAAGATGACTCCACCGTTTGCGCCGATGCGCTGCCGCTCATCTGGAACGGGGTGACCTTCACGGCAGCAGGTACTCAGACGGCCACGCTTTTGGCCGCCACCGGCGCGGACAGCGTGGTAACGATGACTTTGACCGTCAACGCTCTGTCATACACCACGATAGATACATCAATTGTCCAGAACGCGCTTCCGTTCCATTACGTCAACGGGCAGACCGACACGACGTTCTCCGCAGGTACGCCGATGTTCTCTACCCACCTGTTCACGTATCCCAACGCGCTTGGCTGTGACAGCGTGGTAACGCTCAATTTGACTGTATATAACAACGTCACGACCCAGGTCGATACCACGGTCTGCGCCGCCGACCTGCCTTACTCCTGGCATGGTCACACCTTCACGGCGGCGGGTTCGCACACGGTGATGCTGCTGACCTCGCACGGGGCTGACAGCACGGTAACATACCATCTTTCTGTGGATAACATTTCCGCCAATATCGGAAACATTACCCACATCACCTGCTATGGCGCTTCCACGGGTGCGGCCACAGCGACGGTTACGGGCGGGCAGACGCCGATGACCTACGGTTGGACGAATGCTTCGGGCACGAACGTCGCATCCACGACCTCCATCAGCAACCGTCCGGCTGGTACGTACACCTTCACAGTGACAGACCACATTGGTTGTACAGCCACGGTCACGGTGACACTCAACACGCTGAACGGCGAGTTGCAGCCCGGCACCATCGCCGCCTCGCAGGAGGTGTGCGACGGTGAAGACGTAGCCCCCTTCACGGGCACGGCGGCCTCGGGAGGCGACAATGGCAGCTACCAGTGGCAGATTTCCACGAACGGCACGGACTGGACGAATGCGCCGGGCACAATCAACGCCCAGGGCTACACCTATCCGACTCCTGCGAGCAATGCCTTCACGCTGCGTCGCGCATGGGTGAGCCAAAGCTGCGGTACGGTTTATAGTAACACGGTGACAGTCAGCGTTTGGCCGAATTCCATTGATACGATTACCGCAAGCGTCTGTCAGGGTGAGACGTATAGCGAATACAACTTCGACATTACCGCCGACCAGACAGTTGAGGCGGGCGTTTACACCTACGAGCAACACCATGCCACGGGTCACTGCGACAGCGCGGTCATACTCTTGCTGACGGTTAACCCCGCAGTGGCTGAGCTTGTTGAAGCCACTGTCTGCGAAGGCGAAGGCTACGAAGCAGACGGCTTCTTGGTCACTCCGATGGAGACGATAGGGGAGGTTATGATTACCCAAGTGCAGAATCTCCAGACGGAGAGTGGCTGTGACAGTGTGGTGACCTTACATCTCACGGTCATCGATACGGCCCTGCGCATCGAGATGCTGACGGAGGATTTCTGCGAGTACAACGAGGCATCGCTGACGGTGTTGAGCCCGATGCCAGACTACGTGTGGAGTACGGGCGAGACGGCCACGACCATCGTGGTGACATCGCCGGGCCTCTACAGCGTGACGGCCATGCAGGGCGGCTGCTCGTCTGTCGCGATCATCCGTGTGGAGGGCTGCCACTACGAAATGGTGCTGCCGAACGCCATCACACCCTCGCGCGGCGATGGACTGAACGACTGTTTCTACATCCCCGAGAAATTCACCTCTAATATCAACCTCTTCAATGTATATATCTACAACCGCTGGGGTGAGATGGTCTTCCACAGTACGGACAAGAATTTCCGTTGGTACGGCGAGTACCGTGGACAGACTCAGTACCAGACGATTTACAACTACGTGATTGAATATACAGACGTGGCAGGACGGCCACAACGCTTGGTGGGAAGTATTACTGTACTATAAAAAGTGACCTTTTGGATTATACATCATCAATATACTGACAATATTAAATTAAAATCAACAATAAAATGAAAAAAACAACTTTGATACTTTTTGCGCTGGTTGTCGCCGCAATCGTCGGCAATGCCCAGTCGCAGTACGTCAACCCGTTCGTGGGAACTGACGAGCATGGTCACACCTATCCCGGTGCCATTCTGCCGTTCGGCGCCGTTCAGCTCAGCCCTGACACCCGTCTGGAGGGCTGGGATGGCTGTTCCGCCTACCACTACAGCGACAACCGCATCTACGGCTTTTCGCACACCCATCTCAGCGGCACGGGCTGTGAGGACTACGGTGATATCCTCGTCACTCCGTTCATCGGTGAGCCTTCCGTCATCAACGAGAAGTACGCTCTCGACTTCTCCCACCAAAACGAGAAAGCCGAGCCTGGATACTATTCTGTGAGCTTCGACAACGGCATCTTCGCCGAAATGACTGCCGCCAACTATGTGGGCGTGCACCGCTATACCTTCCCCAAGGGCGGCAAGCGCGGCATTGTGATTGATCTGCAGCATCGCGACAAAACGCTTGAAAGTTATATGACCTTGAAGGCCAATGATTTGGTGGGATTCCGCCGTTCTGAGGCTTGGAACGATAACCAATATTGCGCGTTTTCCCTCAAAACATCCGTCAAACCCACGGAAATTGTTTATTATCAGGATGACAGACCTGTGAACATCAAGCAGATAGAGTGCACCAACTGCAAGGCGGTCCTCTATTTTGACGAGTCGGTCACGCAAGTGGTGGTCAAGGTGGCCATTTCCGCTGTCGATATGGATGGAGCTATCAATAACCAGACCGAAGTCAGCGATTTCAACTTCGACCGCGTGCGGAAGCAGGCAGAGGAGATTTGGAACAAGGAACTGGGCAAAATCAAGGTCGTTTCCAAAAACACGGAATATCTTAAGACGTTCTATACGGCTATGTATCACTGTTTTACCTCTCCGTATCTCTATTCTGATCTTGATGGCCGTTACCGTGGCGAAGACCAGAAAATCCACCGTGTGGACGGAAAAAGGAAAATGTACACCGTTTTTTCCTTGTGGGACACCTATCGCGCCTTGCACCCGCTGCTCAACATCATCGACCGTCCCCGCAGTGCAGACTTCCTCTATACGTTTATGAACCAGTATCGCCAGTCAGGTTATCTGCCCATGTGGGAGTTGTCTGCGTTTGAAACTTGGTGTATGATTGGCTATCACGCGGTGCCTGTCGTCCTTGATGCGTATCAGAAGGGCATCGGCGATTTCTCCACAAACGAGATGTTGGAGGCGATGATTGCCACTGCCAATCTCAACAAGCTCGGTCGTCCCGAATATGTCAAATATGGTTTCGTGCCGGGTGACATGGAGAACGAGTCTGTGTCGAAAACGCTGGAGTATGCCTACGATGACTGGTGCATTGCCATGTATGCGAAAGCTATTGGTAATCAGAAAGTTTATGAGGAATACATCCGTCGTGCACAGTCCTACAAGAATGTTATGGATCCGAGCGGTTTTATGCGTGGCAGGATGAACGGCGGCTTCATGACCCCGTTCAACCCGCGCGAGGTCAACAACTTCTACACTGAAGCCAACTGCTGGCAATACACCACATACGTGCCGCACGATTTCAACAGCTACATCGATATGATCGGTGGTCCGAAGAAGATGGAACTCTTCCTTGACCGTCTCTTCAACTCCTCTTCTGAGATGGCTGGCCGTCAGCAGAGCGATATCACCGGCGTCATCGGACAGTATGCCCACGGCAACGAACCGAGCCACCACGCCGCATACCTCTACAACTTCGTGGGCCGTCCTGACAAGACCCAGGAACTGGTCAAGAAAATCCTCACCGAACTCTACTCCTCCAAACCCGACGGATTGTGCGGCAACGAGGACTGCGGCCAGATGTCGGCCTGGTACGTGCTCAGCGCGATGGGATTCTATCCGGTGTGCCCGGGTAACAACCAGTACGTCATCGGTTACCCGCTGTTTGACCGTGTGGAACTCCAGATGGAAAAGTCCAAGCTGATTCTCATCAAGAATGGCGACAAACCCTATATCCAGTCGGTAACGCTGAACGGCAAACCGCTGACCCGTTCCTACCTTACGTATGAGGAGATTGAGAATGGTGGCGAGCTGGTGTTCACGATGGGTGACAAGCCCGGCGAGACGTGGGGCAAGGGCGAGGGCAACATGCCTGTGACGCGCATAGAACCGAGGATGAGCATCGTGCCGGTGCCGGTATTCTCCACCGACAAAGTCTCCTTCCAGGATCAGACCCGTATTGCGCTGATGATGCCGGAAGTGATGGATTTGACTCGAAAGAATGTCCCTCCCAAGATGGAGAAAAAGGCTGAGGAGAAACCGATGGAGAAGCCTGATAGTAAGCCTCGTTTGCAAGCTATACCCTTGAATGGCGGCGAAAACTATAAGATTTTCTATACCACGGATGGGCGTGAACCCTCGCCGAAAACGGGCATCCTCTACAAGGAACCCATTTTGGTGGACAAAGACATGACCATCAAGGCGGTGGCAGTGGACGTGAAGGGTAAGACCAGCCAGGTGGCGGAGGCGCATTACGTGCGCTACACCCGCGACAAGGACCTCACGTACGTCACCAAGCCCAATCCGCAGTACTATGCTGGCGGCGACGCGGGGCTGGTGGACAACCTGCGCGGCAAGGTCAACTACCGCATCGGCGGCTGGCAGGGCTTCACCACCGACTGCGAGGTCGTCGTTGACCTGCGTGAGAAGAAATCCGTCAGCAAGGTCGGCGCGGGCGTGTTGGAGGAACAGCGCGCTTGGATCTTCTACCCGACGGCTATTGAGGTCTATGTCTCCAACGATGGCAAGGACTACAAGCTCTTCGGCAAGACGGACGTGAATGTCCCGCGCACCGAGGGCGCCCACATCCAAGACATCGAGGTTTCTGGAAAGGCCTCTGCCCGCTACGTGAAAATCATCATCAGGAACTACGGCAAGCTCCCCGAGTGGCACCTGAGCGCGGGCCAGCAGTCCTGGCTGTTCGTGGATGAGATTTGGGTAAAATAGAATTCAGATTTCAGAATATAGATATAGTCAATGCTTAAAAAGTGTATCTTTGCGCCTCTTTTTGAACATTAAAAAAAGTATAGATAAATTGACATTTTTATGATCAACATTACATTGCCTGACGGCTCTGTCAAACAAATGGAAAAGGGCTGCACCCCGTACGAGGTGGCGCAGGCCATTAGCGAAGGACTGGCACGTAACGTGCTGGTAGCCAAAGTGAACGACCAATTGGTGGAACTCGACAAACCCATCAACGAGGACGCCACCCTCACCCTCTATACGTGGAACGACCGCGAAGGCAAGGACACCTTCTGGCACAGCTCCGCGCACCTCATGGCTGCGGCCATCGAGTCGCTCTATCCGGGCGTGAAGTTCGGTATCGGACCCCACATCGAGACTGGTTTCTACTACGATATCGACTTCATGGATTACAGCATCTCCTCCGACGATTTCCCGAAAATCGAGGAGAAGATGAAGGAACTGGCATCGCAGAAGATTCAGTTCGTGCGCCGCGAAGTGCCCAAAGCCGAGGCTCTCGACTATTTCACCAAGAAGGGTGACGAGTACAAGCTGGAACTCATCGACGGTCTGGAAGACGGTCAAATCTCTTTCTACGAGAGTGGTCCGTTCACCGATCTCTGCCGTGGTCCGCACTTGCACGACACCTCCGCCATCAAGGCTATCAAGCTGCTGAAGACGGCGGGTGCCTACTGGCGCGGCGACGAAAAGCGCAAACAGCTGACCCGTATCTATGCCGTCACCTTCCCGAAGAAGAAAGAGTTGGACGAATACTTGGCTCTCTTGGAAGAAGCCGCCAAGCGCGACCATCGCAAACTGGGTCGTGAACTCGAATTGTTCACCTTCTCACCGCTCGTGGGACAGGGTCTGCCGTTGTGGTTGCCCAAGGGTGCCGCTCTGCGCGACCGTCTGGAGCAATTCCTCCGCAAGGTGCAGAAAAAGTATGGTTATCAACAGGTTATCACTCCGCATATCGGTAATGTGAACCTCTATAAGACCTCTGGCCACTATGCGAAATATGGTGCTGACTCCTTCCGTCCGATCACCACGCCGCAAGAGGGCGAGGAGTTCTTCCTCAAGCCGATGAACTGCCCGCATCACTGCCAGATTTACGCCGCTCGTCCGCGTTCGTACAAGGAGCTGCCTCTCCGTCTGGCGGAGTTCGGCACCGTCTATCGTTACGAGCAGAGCGGTGAGCTGCACGGCTTGACCAGGGTTAGAGGATTTACGCAAGATGACGCTCACTTGTACTGTACTTCCGACCAAATCAAGGAGGAGTTCTGCAAGGTCATTGACATCATCCTCTACATCTTCAAGACTTTGAAGTTTGACAACTATAAGGCTCAGGTTTCCTTGCGCGACCCGAACAACAAGGAGAAGTACATCGGTACGGACGAGAACTGGGAGAAAGCCCAACGCGCCATCATCGAGGCCGCTGCTGAAAAGGGTCTGAACACCGTTGAGGTGGAGGGCGAGGCCGCGTTCTACGGTCCGAAGCTCGACTTCATGGTGAAGGACGCCATCGGTCGTGAGTGGCAGTTGGGAACTGTCCAAGTTGATTACAACCTGCCCGAGCGTTTCGGTCTGGAATACACCGATGCCGATGGTCAGAAGAAGCGTCCGGTGATGATTCACCGCGCCCCGTTCGGTTCCATGGAGCGTTTCGTGGCCGTGTTGTTGGAGCACACCGGCGGCAACTTCCCGTTGTGGCTCACCTCCGACCAGGTCGTCATCCTGCCCATCAGCGAGAAGTACATGGACTACGCCCGCAAGGTGCAGGCCGCGTTGGACGAGCAGGACATCCGCTGCTACATCGACGAGCGCAGCGAGAAGACCGGTCGCAAGATCCGTGATGCCGAAACCGCCAAGGTGCCCTACATGGTCATCGTGGGTGAGAATGAGGAAAAAGACGGCACCGTTAGCGTCCGCCGCCACGGCAACATCAATGACGGCACCATGCCGCTCGGCGATTTTGTCACGCTCATCAACGACGCCATCAAGGCAGAATTGGAGAATTAAAATTGGACAAAGAATGATGGTAGGGGCGAACGATTTTCGCCCCTATTGTTTTATATCCCCGTGAATATGAAGAAGAGATTGCCGTTCAAAGAGAAATGGCGGGCGTTTCGTGCCTGGCAGGAGCAACCGAGGCAGGTCGCCCCGATGTCCCGAGAGGAACATGAATGCTTGAACTGTCACGACCATTACACGGGCAATTATTGTCCTCGTTGCGGGCAGCCGGCAACCACCGACCGCTATTCGATGAAGGTGGCGGTAGAGAGCTTCGCGGACGCATACGGGATGGGCGAGCGGGGCATGTTCCGCACCATCCGTGATCTCATTTTTCGCCCTGGCTACTTGATTCTCGACTATCTCCGGGGCATGAGGGCCTCCTATTTCGCCCCCTTCAAGCTGTTTTTCCTGCTCACCGCCATATCCCTCCTTGTGACTCACGGAATCAATATAAAAGGACAGAGCCCTTCCGAAGAAGAAGAATTGCAATCCGTCGTTCAGAAAGTGGAAGAGAAAAGGGCAACAGAGGGGACCGACACAGCGGAAATGGATGCCTCAACGGTTGATGATGGGTTGACTGAAGAAGAAAATCAGCTCGGAGAACGAGTGGCATCAATCTTCTACAACGCGGTGGATGTAATTGCGCGTTTCCAGGAACGTTTTTCCAGCATTTTCATGTTGCTGATGCTGATGTTCCTGTCAGGTTATCTCTTCCTCTTTTTCCGACATAGTCCTAATATCCCTGATCTGCGTTATGCCGAGTTCTTCATCGCACTGCTCTATATCACCAATATGTACACCATCTATACGATTGTGTTTGATTTCTTCTGTCTTAATAAGCTATCCGTACTCTCAATATTCCTCACCCTGATTCCGCTTAAACAGATGAGTGGCTACAGTTGGTGGCGCACTACCCTGAAAACAGCCGTCGCCTCCATCAGCATGTTTGTTTTGCTTATAGTGCTCCTCGTGCTGGTGATATTTTTCGTTGGCATATTTGTGAAAAAGTTCGGTTGATGGTAATTATGAATTATGAATTATGAATTATGAATTGAAAAATGGATACTTACCGTTTTAGAAAACAAATCCACCGGTTGCCGGGCAAGGTGATTCACCGTGTGCCGCTGCCGGAACCGCAAGTGGTGGAAGGACATGGTGCACGGGAAAAAGTTGGTGATATTTGCCAGGAGTGCGGCTACAGGCAAGTGCTGTTGGTCACCGACCAGACCTTGC
>Ga0310696_10001731_pt1 | contig 30844 bp, 19 predicted proteins | sample AusTroGonzalo_MG_4_FD_203885 | JGI IMG/M metagenome (GOLD analysis project Ga0310696, IMG submission 203885) | Bovine rumen microbial communities from tropical cattle in Woodstock, Queensland, Australia - Gonzalo_02 (v2) (version 2) | ecosystem: Host-associated > Mammals > Digestive system >... | reverse complement strand
ATCCTTTTCGAGCGCGTTGCGCATCGCCTCCACCTCGACACCGTCGACAAGCAGCAGATTGTCGGCGCTGCCATCGAATACGAGACCGAAATACTCCGTGACAAGTGGCTTCAGCTCCTCGAAGCGGAGGGTTATGTTCTCCTTCAGCATTTCCTTTATCTTCATGGAGAACATTTCCGTGGAGATTTTCTGTCCCGCGAAGAATTCAACCTTGAACCTGTCGCCCGTACCTGCGAACCCCATTGAGAGCCCACCCGTCTCATGGTCGCCCGTAACGATCACCAGAGCATCGCCCGGACGGCTTTCGGCAAAGCGCATCGCGACCTTGACGGCATCGTCTAGCGCAAGCACCTCTCGAAGGTTTGTCGCGGCATCGTTGGCGTGCCCTGCGAAATCCAGCGTGCCGCCCTCGCACATCAGGAAGAATCCATTCGGATTGTCCAGGACCGCTATCCCCTTCTCCACGAACTCCGCCAGCGACGGACGCGACCCGTCGTCGTCGATGGCGAACCCAAGATGACGGTCGGAAAAGACGCTTAGGCTCTTTTCGCCTGGACGAATCGCCGCCCATTCGGCCCTGTTGGTCACGACCTTGTAGCCGGACTTCCGGGCGAGATCGTAGATGTTTCCGCGATACAGCTCGCTCGAGCAGTCGTCCTCCTTTCCGCCCATTCCGCCGCCGACGAAGTAGTCGAACCCGCTCCCGACGAGGTCAAGGCCGATTCCATACACGTCGCTCCTGTTGCTGCGATGAGCGTAGAATCCGGCTGGCGTCGCATGCGTTATCATGGTCGTTGTCGCTATGCCGATCTTCATGCCGCGCTTCGCCACGACCTCTGCGACGGATTCAAGCCGCCTTCCGTTCGGCGCGACGCCCACCATCCCGTCGTTCGTCTTCTCGCCGCACGCGATCGCAGTTGCGGCGGCGGCAGAATCGGTTATGATGCAATCCGCCGACCTCGTGCGCGTGGTTGCCTGGTAGGGCATCTTGTTCATGACAAGCTCGCCGCGACCTATCTTCTTTGCAAACTCCTCCGCAACCATCCGCTGCGGGATGGACATGCCGTCCCCGATGAACAGGAACACGTACTTAGGCTTTCCGCCTGCGAACAGCGATGCCGTGCAAAGCACCAGCCACACCGCCAACCAATATGACGCATTTTTCATAGTGTGTATTATATCATTCGCCGCGCACGTTTGGCAGTGGAATCTCGAACTGGTGCCAGTGGCGACCGTGCCAGAAGCCCGCATCGTCGCAAAGGCGATCCTGCACCGGCGAATAGGTGTAGACCTCCACGACGCCCTTCGCCGGACGGAAACGGAGAAGCCTAAGCCAGTCCTCCCTGTCGCTCTTTCGCGGATAGTCCTGGAGAATCGAATACACTGCGTTGCCATGCCGTCCGGTCTGGAGCTGCCGCCAGGTCGTGGCCGAGCTCTGGTCGCCGCAGAGTATCAGGAACAGGTTCGGGTGCTTCGAGAAATGGCGGTCCCACATCTCCTGCGCCGTCGTGCCTTTTTCGCCATGTTCCTTCTTCCATGCCATCACTCCGAACCAGTCGCCATAGCCGGGCGGATCGACATATTGCCTTTCCTGCCGTATCATGTCCTGCTCTTCGGTCAGAAAGCCGAGATACATGTGCGTGACGACTACGCCGACTCGGTCGCGGAACTTCTCCATCATCCCGTCCGCCCACTCCAGCACCTTGTCCGGCGCATTGCATTCAAGGTGAAGGACTACGAACTTCATACCGCCGGCCTCGAACAGCTGGCAGCTGTTGACGTTGTCGCCGCATTCGCCTGCGTACCATTTATTGCCTGCATAGCGCGAAGCAGGAAACGCACGCGTGAATCCGCTCGCGACGGCGTCGCTCTCTTCCGTGTCGTGGTTGCCTACCGAGATTCCGTACGGCACCTTGCCGTCGAGCCTTGCCATCTGTCCTGACGCAAACTTCCACTGAAATGGGTTTCGCGCATCAACGATGTCGCCGACATGCGAGACGAATGCTATTCTTTCCTTTGCGATGTTCCTCTCTATCCAGTCGATGCGAGACGAGAATGCGGGGTTGCACGTAAGACCCGTCTGCTTCGGCATCCCAGGCTTCACGTAGGCGCCTTCGCCTCTGTAGAGCTGCGTATCGGGGATGACAACATACGTGAACGCGTCGTCCGGGATAGGCGGCAGCGGCTCGCAGGCCGCCTTTGCGGAAGATCTCCGCGAGGCAACTTTGAAGAACCATGTCTCAGGACCGGCCGATTCGACGTCGATAGCGCCGCCGCGAAACACCCTCTCCGAGAAAAGCTCGAGAAATACGCCGACGTCCTTCCTTGGCAGCCTGATCCTGTACTTTCCTCCCTCGCCGACATGGAGCATGAAGACATCCCCCTGTCGACGGAAACACGCGCCAGGCTCGATGTAGCGGTGAACGCCGAGCGCATCGAAGAGCCGCGCCCATTCGGCGGAGTCGACGATTGGCTCCGGCACGAAGACCGACGTCCCGCCGGACGGACGACGCTTTGCGAACACCTTCTCGAAACCGGCGACACGACGCGCCTTGTCGTCCGTGCAGACTACGTTCGGCACATATCCCGATCCCCTGAGCCTCATTCCGGCCATTTCGCTCATCGCCGCGTCGCTGAATCCATCCTGGGTCACGCATCCGGGCGCGACCATCCATATCGCCGTCGCGCCGTTTGCGCCGAGCATCTGTCCGAGCCGCTCGCGTACCGACTCATCTGGACCGAACAGGTTGAGGAATATCACGCATTTGTAGCCTGCGCCATCCTTTAGGTAGTCTCGCAGTTCGAGAAGGTCCGTCGGCACGCCAGAACGCGTCAGCGCGAGGTACGCCTTGTCGTACGTACGCGATGCAAGCGTATTGTTCTGCGATCCCTGCGCATCCCACTTGAGCCGTTCGGTGTAGTCGACCACGACCGCGACCTCGTTGCCTGACTTGACGGAAATCGCCCCGGCCTTCGCAATCGCCGCCTTCGCCTCCCTGATGGCCTGGATCACGTCCTTGTTGTCGAAGGAATACGGACGCTTGCCTCTTCCGCCGAACGTCGAGTCGCAGTACTGTATGCCGCAGCCGTCGAACGCCCTGTTCAGGTAGTTTCTGCGCATTACCGCCCGCGTCTCATCGGGCGTTTCCGTGGGACAGTTGTCTCGCCCGAAATCCGCCACAAAATGGAAGCGCGTGTCGTCCTCCATGATGCAGAGCTTGCCGCGACGGCGGTAGAACGACGGTATTGTCCGCTGCGGATACGCTCCGCCGTGGCGACGGGAGAAGCGGTTGTAGTGGCAGGGGTTCGAGAGGAAGTCTATGTCTGGCGACACTAGCATTTCGTCAAGAAGCACATTCGCGCCCTCCGGCGGCTGCGCCGTCATCACGTATCCATAATAGATTCCGACAAGACGCCCTGGCAGCCCGCGCTTGACGGTGCGCGCCATCATATGGGCGAGGCTGACAACCTCTTCCTGCATGCAGCGGTAGAAGTCCAGCGTCCGCTGGTCTGTCTTCGGATCCATCAGGAATCCGCCATGCGTCCTTTCCGCGGCGGTGGGCACGCCCGCATCTGCCCATTTGCCGTCCCTCCAGCGCCGAAAGGCGTCCGCCATCGGGCCGCACATGCCCGGCGAATTCCAAAAGCCGTAGTAGTGCCATTCGGTGAAGACTCCCCAGCATGGCCTGACGATGATGACGCGCCTGCCCCACGGCGCTTCGCGCACCTGCCGGCAGAGCGATTCGATTATCCTCGTGCATTCGGCGCGGTAGGCAGCCGATGCCGGCGAGCCGCGCAGCGGAAAGCCCTTGTAGTCGTTCGACCTTGGCGTGACCTCGCCAGTCACGCCGTATGCAATCGTATCCTCCTTGTGCGCCTTGCAGAAGGCCGGCATCTCGAAGCGCACGATGAGCTCGATGTACGCGTCGTGATCTACGGCGAGAAGCCGCCGTGCCTGCGTGTCGAGAGCGGAAAAGTCGTAAGGGCCGCCGTCGGAGAGATGCCAGGTGCCGGTGCGGATGCGAAAGATATGAGAGCCCGCGTCGCGGAAGTGCGCGATGGCGTCCGGCGACCACTTGTTGTCGTCGTCTATGTACTCCATCACCAGCTCTGCGTCGTATGTCTTTCCGTTGATCGAGAACATTGGAAGGTTGCCGTTGTAGACGACCTTTACGGACGGCTCCGGCTCCGACGCGAGACCGGCCGGGAGCGGCAGAGTCTTGGGATCGGCGGCGAACAACGCCTTAGCCTCCTCCGACTGCGGCAGCCAGAACCGTGAGCATGGCTTGTCCTCCGCGAACGTCGCCCCTGCGGACAGTGCCGCCGCAAACGCCAAAGACAGTATTTCCTTCGTCATTTTATTTTCCTTTCAATCTTCTGCACCTTTTCGCGACGGCCGTCGGGATGGACAATCTCGCCCTCGCATCCCGGGCAGCCGACGACCTTTACAACGCCCCCATTCACAGAGACGCGAATAGTCCCCGTCGGCGTCGGCACCTCGCCCTCCATCCATTCAAGTCCTGCAGCGTTAGGCTTCACGACATATTTCCGAAAGCCCGGCTCAATCGGTTCAACACCAAGGTAATAGCGCCCGATCAGGTAAACGGGATTCGCGCCCCATGCGTGGCAGAGCGACTTGCGAAACGGCCGCCAGTCGTTCTTGAACGTGTACTTCCCAGCGCCCTTCTCGGCTGGGTCGTATGTCTCCCAGAAGCTCGTCGCGCCCTCGTCCAGCATGCCTCCCCAATAGGACTTCATCTCCTTAAGCACCTGTCCGTGCCGGCCAAGCACCAGCAGCGACTCGAGTTCGTAGAACCGCATGTATGGCGTCGCGATCTTCATCACCGCGTCGTTGAATATGACGTCCCTGAGAACGCGCCCGCGCTTCGCATCGTCGAAATATCCCCACATGATGCCGAACATGTTTGGGTAGCGCGTGAACTGTTCGTCAGGAGAAGCGTCGTCGTTGATCTTGTGGCGGAGCCCACCGCGCTCCTCGTCCCACCAGAGCGGAACGACTTCTGCACGCAGCGTTGCCGCTCGCGCGCGATAGTCCTCCTTCGGCTTTCGCCCGATTGCCTCGCCGACGCGCGCCAGCGCCTCAAGGGCCTCCACGAACAGTATCTGCTCAAATGCACAGACCCCGCCCTTGTTCTTCAGCTTGACAGGAGCCCAGTCGATGAAAACCCAGTCGTTGTAGCCGTCGTGCGGACGTCCGTTCGCATCAAGCCTGCCGATCGTAAAGTCCATCAGCGAAACCATGCGGTCGTATATCTGCTCGAGAAAGACCCTGTCGCCCGTGTAGAGGTAGTATTCCCATACTGAAAGGAACCAGTAGAACGTGTAGTCCAAGATGGCATTGACGTGCATTACTACCGGATCGCCTCCGCGCAGGTAGAAGAGCGTGTCCTTGCAGATTCGCTGGTCGCCAAAGAGGTAGTAGCTCATGAGACAGCTCTGCCGCGCATCGCCGCCCCACGTCCAGCCGTCGCGCTTAACGCCATCAAGAAAAAGTTCGTGGCTTGTCAATTCCATTGTCCGCGCCGACACTTCCCAGATGCGGTTCAGCCGCTCGTCCGACGAACGGAACGATCCGCATCTTTTCATGGGGCAGAGCTCTTCGTCCATCGCAACTCCGCCGACGGACACGCCGGATTCCGGTATGACGTGGATGTACCTAAAGCCCCGTGCGACGGGGCTCAGCCATTCGCTTTCCGGTCCGACGGAAACGATTTCCCAGACATCTGGCCCGCCATGTTCCTCCGCGACCTCGCAAAGAGCCTCGGCCTCCGACTCTCCGTAAATGATGCGGACGCGTCCCGAGCCGACGATGCCCGACAGCTTCACAAACCCGAACGACTCGCGTCCAAAGTCAGCAAGGACGTGGTTGCCGCGGACGACCTTTTCGCCGACCGCCTTCGCAAAGCGCGTTTCAAGCGTCTTCGCGTCAGGCAGGATCTCTGGCATCAGCGCGGGAACGCCGTCAATTCCGCTCGCCCTCATCCGCCAGTCAACGCGCCAGTCGAGTCCTGTCTTTATCGTCGTGCCATTGATGCGCAGCGCGGGCGGCCTGCCCTGCGAATACACCCGCACCGTCAGGTGGTATCGCCCCGCCGGAAAGACGTACTTGTTCGAGACGACTCCCGGCATGTCAAGAGACCACGGATCCTCGTCGATGCTGGCCGTGATGCGGCAGACGCCAACCCATGCGATATCTGCGACATCCGGTTCCTTCAGATCGACGTCGATCGTGAAGTCGACAAGCGGATGCGGCGCATAGGTGGCCCAGAAGACTGGGTAGCCACCGCCGCGTTCGATGCGCCTTGCATGAAGTTCGTTGCCTCGCCAGAGCGCATAGTCCCCCGGATAGGCTATCCAAGCCCCATCTCCTCCGAACGCCGCCGATGCGGTCAGCAGGCATCCGAAAAGCAGACACCTCGGCATGACACAACTCATGCTTATAGTACTATCAGCATCATTCCGCTCACAGCCTTGCATTGGACAGCCTGACGACCATTTTCATCCATCACCAGGCGAGTCTTCTGCACACCGCTGTCACTCGGAACGCCAGACACCGTGCCGCCCGTGCAGACAAGAACAGTCTGCCAGCCAGTTGGCGTTTCACCAGCAAAGGCAAAGGCGTCGTCCGACAACGAGACATCCCCTTCAACCATCAGGACGACATCCGTCCCGATGCAGACGCTCCCTCCTGTCTCGACCGTCAACGAGCCGATAGCGATGCTTGCAGGAGCATTCAAACGACTTCCATTGCGAACGACTAGTCCGGCTGTGTTAGTTGGGGCGGACAGAGTCAGGGTCGCCCCATTTGCCACCACCAGCGTTCCATCGCCGATTACGGCTTCGTTCACCGTCGCCGCGCCGTTGGCGGCGATAGTCAATGACGCGCCCTCGCGAATCTTGATTGCACGGTCATCTGCCGCAGATGCCGTCGCGGCGCTATGGCCGTACGTCCAATCAGCCGGAACGCGCAGAACCGGATTGCCCGCCGCCGCGCCGAGCGCAAGAGGAGTGTCCGAAGAAGAAGTCACGGTCTGCCAGTCGTTCGACAGCTCCGTCGTGAGAGTATCCATCATCCACACGCGAGACACGGCGTTGGACGGCACCGTGGAGGCGAGCTTGAGGGTTCCGCGTCCGCCATACACCTGCTCCACGCCGCCGACAAACGGAATCTGTATGTCCATCGTGCCGTTGACGATGATGCCGGCGGGAGACGCTGTCCATGCATAGCGACGCCAGCCCCTCGTGCTCGACAAGGTGTCGGAGAACTTGAGCACGCCGCCCTCCTCGACGCGGAAGCCGCTTGACCGCAACGACAAGTTGGAACAGAGTTCCTGCACATCTACAACGCTGTTGCCGAGCACCGTAATGCGCGAGTAGTTACCGTAGTAGTTTAAGTTGCGATCGTCATTGTTCAAGGCTTCAAAGCTCAAATCGCGCATATTGAATGCCGACCGGGCGATGCGGCAGTCTCCGTCGTTGAACCACTGCCAGTAGTTGTCTGCGTAATCACCTGATCCCCAACCCCAGTCCGTGCTGCTGCCTTCAAAGACCAGCGGGCCGTGTCCCATCGTCTGCGCCTGCATGCGATATGTGCGAAACTTCCCGCTGCCATGCTTCTGTGGAACGCCAGAATAAGAGCAAAAGAATGGATCGCTTTTGTTGTTGCTCGCCTGCTCGCCGTTTGAAATGTAGGTGAACGTCTTTATCGCCGTATCAAGGAAGCAGATGCCGGCATGCCTGTCACCGGAGATGCTGTTCTTAAGGCATTCGGCGGTCGTGTACGTGTCATAAAAGCCAAAATACACTTTGCTGCTTGAACCCGGAATCGCACTTTGGAAATTTGCCAAAGTAGTAATACTGCGGCCACTCCCGTCGCCACCCGTCCATTCCGTTGCATAGCTACTTGCGCTTCCCGCCTTGTAGAGCGTAATCTGTCCGTTCTCCGCCTTCAGCGCCCATCCTGTTGTGTTGCCCATGAGTTCAATCTGGCTCAGCGGCAATGTCGGCGTCGTCCCGTTAGGGCTTTGCAGAATCGCGAACGCGCCGTACGTTGGCGTGTCGCCAATCGTCACCTCGATAGTTGCGGTCGGGTCGATCTCAAAGGAGTCGGCGACGATGTGGTTAAACTTTGCAGGCATCGTCACCTTGGCATTTGCGCCGAGAATGAAACGTTCTGCCGTCACAGGGCCCCATTCGGTGCCTTTAGTGCGATTGGTCAGGCTGAGCGTCGTTCCCGCTTCCACATTGATAAAGCGAAAGGTGCTTGCAGAATCTCGTTGAAGGAAGCATAGAGACCCGCCACCGCGCACCGTCAACGAGGCCGTTCCGAGATACGAGGCCGTACTCCAGAGCGAAAGATGGCGAGGAGTCACGCCGTCCGTCGCGTCTAGAGTGTCGACAATGAAGTCGCCTGCAAGATGCGTGTACCAGGTCGTTCCAGCAGTGTCCTTAAGGTCTGCTTCGGCCTTGATAGTCGTCGGGCCTTCGAGATAGAAGTTCCGCTGGCTTGTTGCTTCTATCCGAAACGGCACTTTGTTGTCGCTGAAGACGATTTCGCGAAATTTTCCATGGAACCCAGTCGATGCCGCAGAACCGACTTGAAGGCTGCCGAGCCGGATCGAGTCGACGGCAAGCGTTGCGGAGTCGCTTCTCGTAAAGATACTCGTGCCGAAATCGTACTTGAGCACAATACCCTTAGCGCCTAATATGCGCGCGTCGTCGGTGATGCTTCCCAGCGTCACAGTGCCGCCAGTCAGGTTCAGCGTCGCCCTGGGGTCGATGTTCGCGGCAGAACCCATGTTCAGCGAACCACCGCCGATGTCGATGACAAGTTGCGCTATGCTCGCCTTGTTGGTGATTGTCGTGCCGCTGATGAAGCCATCAACCATTTTCAACTGCACTTTCCGCTCAACCGAGGGTGGATTTGTATCAGCATCGCTATTGCACTGGAGCGTGTCGAACTCAAAGGTTCCGCCGTCGATAATGTACTTGGAACCGCTGTACACAAGCTGGGCAACACGCGTGTTCTTGAGAAGCGCCCCACCCTTTACAGTGACACATCCGCGCACCATAAAATTCTGCGAACCGGTATCTACCATGGACACGCCATCGAGCGTCAACTCCCGGTTCTGCCTGATCCACGATGAGTATCCGTCGCCGTTGCTCCCTGCGAGTGCAATCCGCCCAGAACCAGACAGCGTGAATTGCCCGGCATCACCCGTCGCAGCATCCACATCGACGCTGCCGACCGTGTACTCGGCGTTGACCGTCACGGTAAAGTCTCCGTTTCCCTTCGGGAATATGACCTTGTCGGAGGATGTAGGAAGAGACCCCGTTGACCAATGTGCCGTTTGCGACCAGTCGCCGTTCCAGTTGCCGTCAACGGCCTGCCAAGTGACATCCGCCGCAGCCAGCGGAAGAGACAGCAACGCTCCTGCCAAAATTGCAACGGGCAAGAGCATGCTTGAAGTTCCCGAACAACAAGTTAGTTCATAACGCTTTTTCATATAATTTACCTTTCGTTGCTGTTCACTCCGCCCTTCGTCCGGACACACCCAGACGACAGGCCGGTTTAAGCTTGAAAATTATACCATGCGACCGATAAAAAACTCAATTCCACTTTAGTGGGCATGCAAAAGAAAGGGCTCGCAACGGATTTTGTGGTATAATACGCGACATGAAACGAAAGTGCGCGATGGAGCTGAAGCGTTCGGCCAGAACATGTCTTTTCTTGCTCGCGTCCGTGCTTGCGCACGCTGTTCCGGCCGCAGAAACCGACATCGCCCGAAATGCAGTGACGCTTGCAGACGCCATCGCAGGCGAACGCATCGGCACGCACTTTGACATCGAAGCTGTCGTTTCGTTTCCGTGCAACTCCAACAGCTGCAACTTCGCCATAGAGGACGACAGCGGAAGCGTCGTCATGCGAGAAGCCTCCACCTGGCCCGCCTGTCCGTTGCTCAGCGGCGACCGCATATGCGTAAAAGGCACTGTCGAACGGCACCGTCGGACTGAAATGGCGATAGCCGTGAGCACTTCGGTCAAGTTCATTGCCCACGGCATCCCCCCTAGTCCATCGCCATGTTCGGCCAGCGAATTTCTCGATGGTTCATTCGATAGCCGTCTCGTTGAACTGCATGGAACTGTCTGGGACGTGTTCCGCGACGAAATCGATCCCGTATGGACATTCCTCGTCATTCGACAGGGACGGCACACGATATACGCATGTTATGCATCCGATAGCATGGCGGGGCTTCCAAGTCCAACCCTCGTAGGCGCCGAAGTGTCACTGGTCGGCATCTGCGTGCACAACGTCCCTGGAACGCGTCGCCTGATAGGCCGATATCTGCAGATCGCAGGTCCAGATGCAATAACGGTCGTACGTGATGCACCTTCGGATCCATTCGACGTTCCAGAGCTCGCAAACATGCGGCGGGCAAGCTCAACCGATATTGGCCATGCCGCACGACACCGTGCCGCAGGGCGCGTAGTCGCGGCGTGGCACGGCGACCGGGTTCTCATGCGAACGGACGAAGGGCGCATAGTGCGCGTCGATCTCGAAGACGGCCCCATGCCAGACTACGGCGAGTCCATAGATGCCGTCGGCTATCCAGAAACAGACCTCTACCGACTCAACCTCTCGCACGCAATCTGGCGGCAATCCCAGACAAAATTCGAGGCCGAACCGCCCCCAGAGGCAATCCCCGCAGGGCTGCTCATGACAAACAGGCACGGAATCGTGGTTGTGCAGACACGCAACCACGGGAAAGCCATTCGGCTGAAAGGCATCGTACGCGGGCTGCCGCCGCCCGAAGACACCGTAGGCCGCATGATCTTCGAAAGTGACAAGTGGATCATTCCTGTTGACGCAAGCGCATGTCCCAAAGCCTTAGACGGCGTCGAGACGGGATGCACGCTCGAAGTCTCCGGCATCTGCCTAGTCGAAACCGAAAACTGGCGCCCCAGCGCCCCCTTCCCGCATGTCGACGGCATTGCCGTCATTGTACGCACGCCGGACGACGTGCGCATCCTGTCGCGTCCCTCGTGGTGGACACCGGCAAAGTTCCTGACCGTCATAGGCGCCCTCCTTGCCACGCTCATGGGGGCGTTCGTGTGGAACCGCTCGCTCAACAGGCTAGCCGAACTCCGGGGACAGGAGCTGGCGCAGGAATCCGTAGCCCGCATCGAGTCGGAGATAAAAGTCTACGAGCGCACGAGTCTCGCCGTGGAACTGCACGACTCAATCGCGCAGAGCTTGACGGGCATTGCGCTTGAAATCCGGACGGCGGGACGGCTTATAGGCCCGGAATCCGCCGAAGCGCGGCAACATGTCGAGCTTGCCGGCAAATCGCTCGATTCCTGCCGGGACGAACTGCGCAACTGCCTATGGGACCTGCGGAACAACGCGCTTGAGAAATCCGACATGGACACCGCCATACGCCAGACAGTCTCGCCGCATCTCGACAGCGCACAGCTTGCGCTGCATTTCGACGTCCCGCGCGAACGCCTGACAGACAACACGGTTCACAACATCCTCTGCATCGTCCGCGAACTCGTCACAAATGCTGTCCGGCACGGCAGGGCGTCCGCAATCCGCATAGCAGGGGCAATAAATGGCAACAGACTCGTCTTCTCGGTGAAAGACGACGGATGCGGCTTCGACACGTCGTCATGCCCCGGCATGGACCAGGGACACTTCGGGCTGCAGGGAATTCGCGAACGAGTCAAGGCCATAGGAGGGGTATTGAACATCGAAAGCGCCTGCGGCATGGGCACAACGGCAACAGTCGAGGTAAACGCCATAGGGAGAGCTTAAAGCCATGAACGGAAAAATCAGAATTCTAGTTGCGGACGACCACAAGATCGTGCGAATAGGTCTCGTTTCGCTGTTGAACACCATCGACGGACTGGAGGTCATAGGAGAGGCAAGCGACGGCGACGAAGCAGTCGCGATCGCGCAACGCACGCGGCCCGACGTCGTGGTGATGGACCTCATGATGCCAAATAAGGATGGCGACACCGCCACGGCGGAAATCCACGCCATGCTTCCCGAGACCCGAATCTTGATCCTTACGACTTTCGGCACGTCGGACGGCATCGCCCGCGCACTCGCCTCCGGTGCCACGGGTGCAGTCATGAAAACAGCCGACGACAGACTGCTCGTCGAGGCCATCCGCGAGGTCGCTAGCGGACGCCGTTACATATCGGACGACATTCGACGACTTCTCGCGGAGGATCCGCCGATTCCAGAACTGACGGACCGGCAGATGGAGATTCTGCAATCAATCACGCGAGGGCTCACAAACGCCGACATAGCCAAGCTACTCGGCATTAGGGAAGACAGCGTCAAGAAACTCGTCGCCACGGTTTGCACGAAGATCGGCGCAGCCAACCGCACGGAGGCGGCAGTCATCGCAATTCGAAAGCACCTGCTCAAGCTGTAGCGCCGTCGCCTCGGTAGAGCTGCGTATCGAGGATGACGACATACGTGAACGCGTCGTCCGGGATAGGCGGCAGCGGCTCGCAGGCCGCCTTTGTGGAAGATCTCCGCGAGGCAACTTTGAAGAACCATGTCTCAGGACAGGCCGATCGGCACGGCGATGTCGATTGACAGCACCTACCAGTTTCATCAAACCTTGAGGAACGTGTTCTTGCGGTACAGGAACCAAAGCACCAGCCAGCAGAGCGCAAGATATCCCGCGGACAGCACCACCGGCCCGAACGCATCCGGCACGGCGCCGGCCAGCGAACCGAAGAAATACTTCGCCGCCTTCCTGAAGTCCACAATCCCCTGCAGCATGTATATCGTGATGGCATTCATCCCCACGACACGCAACGGAAACGTCCAGCGGCGCCAGCCCTTCACGTCGACTATCCAGTAGAATAGCGCGAACATGGCGACGGAATACGAGCCGACGGCAAGGACGAACGTAGGCGTCCACAGGTTCTTGTTGATCGGGCACACCGGAGCGAACAGCGCGGCAAAGAGCGCGAGGACGATGGCGAACCTGACCATGATCGCGACCTTGCGTCCTCCCAAAAGCGGCGGACGCTCACAACGGATCAGCTCGCCGCAGAACATACCGAGCATGGCCGTTACAATCGCCGGAATCGTGGAGCAGAGTCCCTCCGGGTCGAACGTCTTCAGGTAGAGCCGACCTGGAAGGAGATGCCTGTCAACCCAGCCTGCGATGTTGCCTTCAAGCGAGAAAGGATCAATACCAGCCGGTGCATCCGGCGCAGGAAAGAATGCAAGCGCACATCCATAGACCACGAGGATGGCAAATGCCACCGCAATGCGCGTCTTCACTCCGCAGAACAGGTAGAGAAGCGCCGCGCCAGCCCACGCGAGGCCAATCCGTCCAAGTACGCTCGCCCAGCGCAAGTCGCTGAATCCCTCGCGCAGCATTCCGTTGTAAATTGCCCCTAGGAGGACAAGCGTCGCCGCGCGCCTAAATAGCTTCAGGCATATCTGCGCACGCGTACGCCCTTTCGCTACCTGCGCGGCATGCGAGAACGGGAACGAGACGCCTGCGATGAAGAGGAACAGCGGGAAGATCGTGTCGTGCTGCGCAAGGCCATGCCACTTCACATGCTGCATCTGCTCCACTAGAAAGCAGTCGTCGCAGCCAAACGCATTGCAGACCGCGACGACAAGTCCTGCCAGCCCCATGATGAAAAGCATATCGAAGCCACGCAGGGCGTCGAGCGACAAAAGTCTTCCGTTTGCGGTGTTGTTCATGAAGCGAATTTTACCATATTCTATTCTACAATGTCTATTCCGCCACGGTCGGTTATGACCTCCGGGCGTGCGAAGAACTCCTTCATGTCGGCAAGCCCCGCCTCCGACTTCGGCCATGTCCACTTCCCGTCATATGTCGTCGCAATCGCAAACTCGACGCCTGGCGCAGTCATTACCTTGAACAACTCGGTGTAGAACGTATCGACAGAATCCTTCACGCCGCTCTCGAAGATTCCGCATATCTTGCCGCGTTCGCGCCCGATCTGCGAAACGATCCTTACGCGGCGGATTACTGATGCCGTTGACTTTGCCGCATTCTTCGGCGACTTCGGGCTGTTCCAATCTTTACCAAGATCGTAATCGTCAAATCCAATCATGTCGCAATAGGCGTCGCCCGGGTATCGCGCGAGGAAGCCGCTCCCGCCCTCTTCCCCCGCCTCGCGCCAGTACCTGTCTGGCGAATACGCAAAAAGCACGTTGTCCGCCCCAAGCTCCCTGCGCAGGATGTCAACTGTAAGCCTATACGCGGCGATGTAGTCTTCGCATGTCGCAGATTTCGACCCCCACCAGAACCAGTCGCTCTCGCACTCGTGGAACAGACGGAACACTATTGGAATCCGATTGCCCTTTTCGTCCTTCAATGTACGGCAGAACGCGGCGGCATCTTTCAAACACCATTCGTACCAAGCGCGTGGATTGGGAAACGTCATGTCCCCCGGACCGTCAATGCGTCCGTTTCCGCACGGCCCGCCCGTACCCTCTACAATCTCGCGAAGAACCCAGCGGTGTTCCTCAGGATAGTCTTCCACACCGTGACGAAAGCGGTATGCCGCGCTGGCATCCCATTTTGGGTTCCTCCACTTCGGCGGCATATACGGATTGTTCAGATGCCATGTCACCATCGGCACGGCATGGTGCTCGGCATATTCTCGCTTCACAAACGCGGCAAGACTAGCCCTGTTGGCGGCATAAGTCTTGGGCTTCTGCCATGTGCCGCAAATGTCGCGAAACTCGACGAAATAGAGGCGCGGCGAAACGCCCATTTCCCGACGATAACGCTCATAGCGGTCGCCGTTCCATTCCGCCGCCCCCGTGGACGCTGCATACACGAATCGCGGACTTCTCCCTATCTCAAGAAGGTTCCGCCTCATCCGCTCTGCCAGCGACAGCGCGACGGACGCATCGTCCTTTGCCAGCATTATCGAACGGAACCTGGCAATGTCGGCGTCCGTGAATCCGCATGACCTTACCCACGCCGCGACGCGTTCGCGGCGAGTCTCGCCAGGCATGGCGTCGAATACCTTCAAAAGCCTGTCGTAGCGCTCCGGCTGGAAAGTCATCTTCTTGTGCGACAAGGCCGTCAACATCCAGTCTCTCTGCATGTAGTCGTCGTCCATACCAAGCAGCGACTCTAGTACATATGCTAGGGAACCGGTGCGGTCCGCTCCTGCAACGCAATGGAATATGATCGGATAGTTCTTCTCGTCAAGGAAGATCCTAAAGCACTTTGCAAATGCGTCTTTCCACTCCTTCTCGGCGAAATTGTCGTAGCACCCAGACGAAATGTGCGCCCACCTTACGCCCGCGCCAAGCGGCGAGGCCGTCATGTCATGGCACTCCTTGTCAGTCCTTAGGTCCAGGTCCGTCTTGATTCCAAGCACATTCTTCGCATACATGCGCCCTTCATCGGTCAGGAACATCTTGCCGAGGCGTCCTTTCTCGGGCTCCCACTTGTCATTCAGCCCCGCAGACCTATAGACCATCCCCTGCCGTACACGCATTCCCGAAAGGCCCGTTCTGCCGCCCAGATCACGCACGTTGCGGACATTGTCGATGCGTACGAAACGAGGTCCCGTAGAATCGGTGCGGAATGCGCCTCCTGCGCGTACCTCGCCTTCCGAGGTGTTGGCGCGCACAGTCCAGGCATATTCAGTTCCAATCTCAAAATTGCCGAGTTTCAACGATGGACTGGCCGACTCCCCAGACCAAAACACCGTTCCGTCACGATTGCGAACAACAGTAACGGAATACTTGCCTGTGACTTTCCCGCCGTCCAGCCTCCACGAAAACCTGACCTTTGCCGGACGCCCCCCGATCTTCTCGTCCGCCTCTCTCGCCGACTTGTCGCGGAAGCGCTCGCGACATACATCCAATGGACGACTTAAGAACTCCCGCTGCGCCGGACGAACCGTATCGACGACCGATCCGTCCACCGGCTCCAAGATGGTCAGAGACGCGCCGACTAGGGCATGCAAGGACAATGCGCACAGCATCGCGGCAAACAGTTTCAATTTCATCTTGACTTCCCTTCTCTTTTTTCTGCAAGTTCTAGGCATTCGCCCATTTCGCGGAGAAAATGGGCCGTCCGACGCGCCCTGCGGCGTTGAGCGGCGTGACCTTGAAACGCAACGTTGCGCCACGCGGCAGTTCGCACGTACCGAACGCGCACCTTCCCGGGTGTTCCACGGCGCGTCTCTCAGAAAGCGCATAGCAGTCCTGGAGGACACGGCGGGTCGCGAAGACCGCACCCGTATCGGCATCCTCCGCCGTCACGAGATACTCTATCGCTCTAGCGCACGGCCCCCGCCCGACCGCCGCCGGGAACGAAAGACGCACCTGCCGTTCGCTCTCGCCAAGCGGATAGACCTTTCCGTCGCGCATGCGCACATCGACCGCCGCGCCTGCCGGGAACTCGGGCACAGAGGCCCCGTCCGCAACCTGGAACGGATGCGCCGCGTCGTGTCTGAACGGAAACGGCAGCTCCCACGCCGCGCCGAGGCTTTCCTCGTGGCGGTGTTCGTACCGTTCGACGACGACCATGTCCTTATACACCGTGATGATGGAGGAATGGGCCGCCTCGCCGCGTTCGACGGGCGCCATGCGCCTTGGCGCATGATGTCCGGGCGGAGTGTTCTCCGCCCCGTCGTTGCGCATTGAGATCCGCCTAAGCGATCCAGCCCCCATGCTGGCAAATCCGCCGCACCAAATCGCCTTGGCGTCCGAAATCGGCACATGGGAATGCCCCGATACAGAGAAAAGATTCGGTGTCGCCATCAGCGCCTCGCGGTTCTTGCCCGAGTCCTGGCTGACCCACGGTCCGAAACACGTGCCTCGCGGATGCGGATGCTGCACATAGAACACCGGCATTGTCCTGTCGTAGTCGTCGCGATGCGCAGCAATCCAGGCCGCACCGTCCGCTTCGCTTTTCCAGTGCGCGCCGACGAACTTGATGCCTCGCACAGTCCGCGAGAACACTTCTCCCGGAAACTCCTCGCCTGTCAGCGCCCTCCATGCGCGGTCCTTGTTGTAAAGTATGCTGTTCGCCTTCTCCTCGTCTGAGAACTTCTTGCCTCTCATCCACGAAGCGTCCATGTAGTCGTGGTTTCCGAACACGAAAAACGGCTCGACGAGCCTACGGTCTACGTTAACTCCGCCGGGAAACGCCGACTGCCAGACGGCCGCGACATTCCGCAGTTCTTCAAGAGTTCCGGTGTCGGTTATGTCCCCAGCGTGTATGACGACATCAACTCCCTTTCTGGACATGTTGGCAAGAGCCCTACCGAGCGGAACTGCCGAGGCGGGATCGGCCGTCACGTGCGAGTCGCTGACTACGCCGACCTTGACAATCGGCGCAGTCCGCTTCGCCGGCCCTGCCCATGCGTCGAGCAGGGCCAACCCGGAAGACAAAATGAAAAACCGCCTCGTCATGCCGATGCGAGGTGCTTCATCCTGCCTATTTGAAAGACAGGACAAAGCCGTTCAGATATCCGATGCGGCTCACAAGCGTCAAACCATCCGCCATCGTCAGCGTTACAGTCCATGTCCCGCCCTCGGGAAGCTTGTAGTCTAGCGCGCCCCATCCGGCAAGTTCCTGCTCTTTCGTCACTACGCCATCAGGCGAACGGAATGTAAGTGTAGCAGCGGCAGTGTCGGAACCGCCCCAGCCGTCGCCAGAATACGCGAACGGAGGCAGGAGCGCCGCATCTTGTATGCTCCTGTTCGGACCGCTCTTCTTCGTGTCAGCGAGGAACGATGCGGGAACGCTGCCATACAACATCCCAACTTCAGTTTCCTCGAGCGCCCACGCGCCGTCGCCCGCCGCGACGACCGCAAAGCCGCTCGGCCACTCTATGTCGCCCACGGACAACCCGCCGCACATCGTGAAAACGTATCCGTTCGTGAAGGACGACTCGGCGACTAAATCAACAAGCTCCTCCGCATCTACGATCTTTGCGGGGTCGCCAGCAGTTCCGTCGCCCTGCGTTCCTGCAGCAGAATGCCGCACTGCAAACGCAACGCCTCCGGCCACGGTGTCGACCAGCGTCCATACGCCGCCGACATCAGGGCTCCACTGGCACAGTCCGTTGGCGCCCGAAAGCTCGCTCGTCGTGCCGTCGGGAGCAACCGCCGTGACAACATGCCCCCTGGGACATGAAAGCGAGACTGGAATGCCGGATGCGCTCTTCACCGACGGAGCAGCGCCAGTGGTGTCGGCTGCAAACGTGAAAGCAGCGGTATCAAGCGGCTCGCCGTCGGCCAACGCCGCAAGCGGTGCGACGCCCAAGGCGAATGCCGCGCAGACATTTGACATTTTCATGGCAGGCGTTCCTTTCCATCATCTCATAATAAAGGCCACGCGGAAACCAAATTGATGATAAGCCGTGTCGTATTCATCCTTTGAACGATAGGACGCACGGAAGTTTCCAAAATTGGAACTGTAGTTCGAGCTGTAGGCCCCTCCTCCACGTAACATGCGCTTAGTGACGCTCGATCCGCCACATGCCGCAGTCCACGGATCAGGAGCGTCCGTCATGCACGACCTGCTATTATCGTCAAGCACCCATTCGTATACATTGCCGGCCATATCATAGAGACCGAGGGCATTAGGCAGCTTAGTGCCGACCTCAACAGTTGTATCCATTCCCCAAACCGCATACGTTTTGTCATTGTTAGCATCCTTCGTTCCCCACCAGTATCTCGAGGTCGCGCCTGCACGACATGCAATTTCCCACATGACCTCCGTCGGCAGGTCAAAGCCTGTTGTGCCGTTCTGCGCAAGCGTCATCGCATTCAAACGTCGAAGAAACGCCCCGTCAACGGAAGGACTCACTGCGTTTGTCGTCACGAAATTAACGCTTCCGCCACGCGCATTTGACCATGATACGTTTTCTACTGGACGATATGCCGCAACATTGCCCTCGGAATCGTCTTGCCATTTCGAAGGATTTTTCTTATAGACTTCATTGTACTGCCACTGCGTGACAGGGAAAACTCCAATGTAGTAGTCAAGAGTCGTCACCCAGTTGGTTGCAGGACTATAGGATACCTGACTTTCGTTGTAACCCGTATTATCGCCTGTCGGATACCCATTCGGGAACGCGCTGTCGGCAGTGCGTGCAATCTTGCGGAACACCATGTTCGTTGTCTTGTAGAGCGCAGAGTTGTAGCGTTCGTTGGACGCAGCCTGCGAACCCATCAGACCTTCGTAAGAAATGGCCCCTGTCTGGATGTTGACGATCATGTAGTCGTCGCCGCCCGGCGCGTCGGCGGAATAGATGCGCGCGGTAAGCGTGCAGTCGGTCGCCTTTATGCCGTCGGGAAGAGTCCACGTGACGGTGTGCGTGCCAGTATCCGTGCTCGCGCCGATGTCATGGACGCCGTCTATCGTCTGAACGGTCCCGCCGCACTCGGCTACAAAGTCCATGCGGTAGAACTTGTTGTTCGCGGGGTCCTGACCGTTCGCCACCGTATACGTGACGTCAACCTTGTTGTTCCACGGCCAGCGCTGTATGACGCGGTCGATGGTGACCGTCGGATTCGCGGCGGCAGTCGCCGCGCAGAACATCGCCGCCATTGCGGCAATTCTCGTATTCATGTCAATCCTCCTTGTTGAGTTGGTTTTACAATATACCTTGGCATGTCGCATTATACCATAACGCCCCTCTCGAATGTTACGAACATCAGGCAATACTTAATAGGATGATATGGCAAACGCCGTTTTGGAAAATATGCTATACTATGGCACATGCACTCGGCAAGAAAGAGCATTCTCATACTCGTCTGGGAGCGCGACGTATCGGCGCGCGAATTTCTGGCGGGATTCGCCCACTACTCCAACAGCCGTCCGGGGTGGTGCGTCAGCATCATGCATGCCGAGGATGCATTTATGTCCAACACAATACAGGACATCGCCTCAGGAAGATACGACGGGATCGTCCTGACGGATACCTTTCTAGCAGCACATCCCGAGTTCGGAGACAATCCCGCTACAGCAGTAACGGTCATAGGCGACATAGAAATATGTTCTCGACTTCCACGCGGCAGGTTCGCTTCGGTGGATATCGACAATCTGGAAATCGGATATCTCGCCGCGCAGCACTTGATGTCGCTTGGAAAATTCACGCATTACGCATTCGTACCTCCCTTGAAATCCGAGGCGTGGAATCGCCAAAGAGCGGACGGCTTCCGTCGAAAGCTCGCGCAAAGCAAGATAGCGTGTGAAATATTCGACCGCTCCGTTCCATTGCCGGAGTGGTTGCGCACTCTACCCAAGCCAACGGCAATCATGGCCGCATGCGACTACACCGCGGTCGAGGTGATGACAGAATGCGCAAAGGCCTCGCTTCGCATTCCGCAAGATGTATCCATCCTAGGCGTTGATGACGACGAAATACTGTGCGAATTCACACGTCCGTCACTCACCAGCATTCGTCCCAGCCATTTCAAGAGCGGACTTATGGTAGCCCGCGCCATGAACAGGCTTTTCCAGAGCAGGCGCACTACGAAGCGCAAGCCGAAGACGGCTATCTGTTCGGGGGCTACGGTCATCAAGCGCGAATCCACGCATTTCCTCTCGCCCGCCCTGCACCTCGTCCACACGGCAACGGCCTACATCAAGGCAAACGTCTGCAAGGAAATCAGCGTGGCTGACGTTGTCGCACATCTAGGGGTCTCAAGGCGACTTGCGGATCTTAGATTTCGCGAATATCACGGAAAGACGATTCACGAGACAATCATAGAGACAAAGCTAGAAGAGCTCTCCATGCGCCTCTTGACATCCAACCGCGCAATCAGCAACATCGCTGCCGCGCTTGGGTTCGACGACCTTTCCTATTTAGGCCGCATCTTCCGCAAGCGCTACGGCATGACCATGTCTGAGTGGCGAATCGGACATCGCAACCCCTAAGGCATCGGACAGTAATTGCCGCACCGGATGCACTCGACCAGAGCACGGGCATTTTCCCGCCTCGCGCTTCTCCAGCACCACCGGCATCAGGCAGCACTACACGCTACGTTCTCACGTTCATACACTTGCCCGTCAAACTCCAAGCCTGAGCGCATCAAGTGATCGAACGCCGCCGCAATCTCGTAATGCAGCTCGCCCGGCATCCTGTCGAGTTTTGAGCACAGATAATCGTACAGCGGAATGAAATCCGAAAGGCGGTCATCGCGCTTGCGTCCCTTCCTTGCGTGAAGATTATTGGACGCATAATAGCAGATTTGCCTACCATCTGTCAACTAGCCGTTGGCCGTATACGACTCCATAAGGAAGTCGGGGATGTATCTGTGACAAATTCCGTTTGACGAGAAGTCAACGCGATCAAGGGTAAGCACCATCTTAGGATACTGGTCGGGAACCGCCATGAGGGAGGAGAACTCACGTTCGCGCGTCTCCTCGCTTTCCATCAAGTAGGCGACCTGTACATAAAGGCGCTCGTTCCCGCGTTCGCAGACAAAATCCACCTCCTTTCCCTTGATCCGCCCGATTCTGACGTCGTAGCCACGGCGCAGGAACTCACGATACACGACCGCTTCGAGCGTCCTGTCGATGTCGCGTCGGACGTTCCCGCCTGTCACCGCCCGGCGCATTGCATGGTCGGTTGCATAGAACTTCTCGTCTACGGCAAGGATCCGTCTGCCCATCAAGTCCTCGCGCTTTGCCGAAGTGAAGAGAAACGCCTCCTCGCCGAAGCGAAGATAGTTCATTACAGTGTCAAACGACGCAGAGCGGTGTTCGTGCTTGAGATATCGAAGGATACTTGCAGCCGAAAACACATGCCCAGTCTCGCTCATCACATAGCCGATGACACGGGAAAGCAAATCGACGTCGCGAATTTTGTGGCGGCGGACAATGTCCTTCATCAAGATCGAGGAGTACAAGTCGACAAGATATCCGCGCGATGGTTCCGGCATGTATCCGATGTGCGAAAGGAACGGCATGCCGCCAAATTCCAGGTAGGCGTCGAATGCCGCCATCGCGTCCTCCTGGGGCCGCGCCTCGCGAAACTCGCGGAATGAAAACGGAGTGACCCTTATTTCAACATACCGTCCCGTCAAGTAAGTGGAAAGTTCTCCTGCAAGCAGCTTGGAGTTGGAACCCGTGATGTACAAGTCGATGTTCTTCTTGACCCTAAGCGAGTTGACGGTTTTTTCCCACTCCTCGACTTCGCTTACTTCGTCGAGGAACACGTACGTCTTTGACGGCGCGTTTTTCTTGGCCTCTTTCAAGACATGGTCGTGCAAAACCCCTTTTGCAAGGAAATGGCTATTCTCCTCTTCTTCAAGGTTGACGCAGACAAACTTTCCTTTTGGATCAATCTCCGTCGCAATCATGTCGCGCACCTGTTGCATGAAGATAGACTTGCCCGAACGACGGATACCCGTAGCGACCTTGACAACATCAAGACCGATAAAAGGTCTAATCTTTTGAAGAAAATCTTGCCTTAGTACCATCTTCTACCTCCTTACGGCTGCGTATTGTATCAAACTTATAATCGAATGGCAATAGCAATTGCATGCTTTATTCGATTATATGTTTAATAGATTTCTCGCTCGTCCACTCGACTAACGGAGACAGACCCCTTCCTCACTACTTTAAGAAAATCCTTTCTGCCAAATCCCGCACGAGCGTCTCTTGGAACAAGTTTTCCGTCTGCCATGTTGTTCATGGAGTGAATTTTACCCCGCGCGTAGCGGAATGTCGTTCGCCAATCAACGCCAGCAATCTTCCCCGCAAGGTACGAGCCGAAATGCGTGCCAAGCCCTGGCTCAAGATGAAGCTTCTGCCGCGTATCGTCGGTGCAGAGGTCGCATAGGCGCGTCACGTTCGTTATCTTGCCCGCGACGCCCTGCCCCGTTCCCTCGAAAAACAAGCAGAGATTCATGCTGGCAGCCTTTCGAGTTTCTTTTTAGACAGGATTTACATGATTTACAGGATTTTAGCATGGAGAACAGGAGATACAGAAGTATGAGAGGCTGAGGCAAAGCGCCAGCTATTCTCCTGCATCTCCTGCTCTACCTGCTTAAAAACAATCCTGTCTAAACACCTTCCCACCATAACCAAACTGGCAGAGATTCACGCGCGGAGGATGAGGGCGAGGGAGCCCGCAATGATCCTCGATCTCCTCGCAGAACACGACGCGTTTCGTCCACGGCTCGGCGGTGAAGTCGCACACGCCGCGCTTGAACACCATCTCCCTTGCGCCCGACTTCTTCGCCACGCCAGTCCTCGGACAGATCAAATTCCAGTTTTCAGTTCTGTTGTCACAACATCGCATCTGACCCAGCATCGTCCAGGGCATTTCACTCGCCCGTCAGCAGCTTAAGGTCCTCTTCTGTCGGGGCACGTCCGTATTCGCTTACCTCGTACACCTCCATGTGTTCCGGAACGGGACGGCCGGGATATTCGGCGCGCCAGGCGTCGGCGAAACGCTCCGCGTCGACCTTCTTCCGCGCGGCATAATACTTCTTAATGTGGGCGTTGCGCTTCGCAATGTCGCTGCGGTCGCCGAGCGCGGCAACTTCCGCTTCAATGCCACTGTCCCACGGCAGCCAGTCGTAGAACTGCGAAACCTGCGCGTCGAGTCCATCGCACCACTTGTCAAGGCAGTCGCCTACGTCCACCATCACGTCGGGACGCAGTTCGCGCGGATAGGTGAACGGATCGGTCATGTAGAGGATCACTGGGCGAAGTCGCTGAGCCTTGACCTCCGCGCACCAGTGGGGTACGCCAAGAAGATATCCGGCGTCCATCACAAGCTGCCCGGTGGCGCGGTGGTCGGCGTGGTAGTCGCAGGTACGATGGGTGAAGATAAAATCAGGCTCGTACTCGCGGATCTTCTTCGCCACGAGCTGCCGCGCCTCGTCCGTCGGGTAGAGGCCGCAGTCCGGGTAGCCGTAGATGTCGTAGCCGTCAAGCCCGAAGCGGCGCGCAGCCTCAAGCGTCTCGGCGCGACGCGTCTTCGCCGTCTCGTCGGGCGTGAGGCGGTGGTGTCCCATGCGGCCATCGGTAATAGAAACGAACTTCACCTTGAAACCGCGCCTCATGAGCTTTACGGCCGTTCCGCCGCAAAGTATGTCTGCGTCGTCGGGATGCGCCCCTATCACCATGACGCGCGGCGGGCCTGGCTTGCGTCCGCCGTATTCGCGAGAACTAGGCGGACATGCCGCCACAAATCCGCGTCTGAGCCCTGTCGTGTTCCTCTCCTCTGCCTGCATTGCTACCTTACCTTTCCTGCGAAGTGCCGCTCTATTTCCTCCAGGGACTTTCCCTTCGTCTCGGGGAGGAAGAACGCCACTGTGACGAAATATCCGACTGCGACGACGGCGAGCGTGAGAAACACAGATGAGTCGCCGTACTTCGCGCTCCACGGCAGGAACGTCTGCGCAAGGACATAGCTCGCACCCATCGCTACGAACTGCGCAACCATCATGCCTCCGGCACGGACACGGAGCGGCATAAGCTCCGTCATGGCCAGCCACACGCACACGCCGGGGCCAATGGCAAAGGACGATATGAAGAGCACGAACGCGCCAACGATGACCCAGCCCGCGACCGGGCCTGCCGCGAGGGCGCCTTGTTCGACGGCCCAGAAGAGTCCGCCGACGGCAAGAAGCCCAAGGGTGACGCCGGACGTACCTATCGTCAGCAGGAACTTGCGTCCCTTGCGATCCACGAGCGCCATGGCGACGCATGTGAAGAGGAAGTTCGCGAGCTTGATTGCCGTGTCCGCCCAGTTGGCGTCAGTACCGGCCAGTCCCGCCCTCTGCATCAGTACGACCGAGTAGTTCAGGAGCGAGTTTACGCCAGAGGCCTGGTTGAAAACGGGAATCAATATCGCAAGGGCGAGCGGTGCTAGATACTTCCGCTGGAAGATGGAATCGCGCTTGACTTCCCCGCCGGACGTCCTGACCATCTGCGAACGCTCGTTCGACTCAAGCTCCTCGATCGTCCGTCGGGCGGCTTCTTCGTCGTGGTTCATCATCAACGACGCAATGGCCTCTTCCCTCCGTCCCTTCTTGAATAGCCAGCGCGGCGATTCGCACAAGCGGAACAGGCCGACGAAAAGGACGAACGTGGGGATTATCGAAACCCAGAATATCGACTGCCACGCATGGCGCTTGGCATCGGCGGACACGGCGTCGGAAGCCGCGTCGCCAAAGAACATCGTCGCGCCAAGGCCGATGAGCGCAGAGACGACAAGTCCGATCGTGAGCACAAGCTGGAGCATTCCCGTTCCCCGGCCACGGTTTTCGCTGCGTGCACACTCGACGACATAGAGCGAGGCGGCGATTCCCATGAAGCCGCATCCAGCGCCCTGAAGAAGCCGTCCGGCAAACATGATCCAGAAGTTACCGCCAGAGAGGCAGATGACCGGCACGGCGGCGGCGAACACAAGCGCAGTGGCCTTGAGTGATGCAAGGCGCCCCGCCTTTTCCGCAACCCATGCGGCGCACATAGTGCCAGGAATGCACCCGAGCATCACGGCAGCGACGATGCCGGAAAGCTGCGCCTCCGTGAACCCGCACGTCGCCTTTATGTAGGGCAACGCGGCGGCGATAAGCCCCATGTCGATGCCGTAGAGCAACCCCGCAAGGCCGCACATCGAAAAAAGAAGCCTGTCGTACCGTCTCTTTACATTATGGCTTTTGCACATTTCGAGCGTATTATATCACAAGCACTCATACTATTTCGTCCGCAAAAAACATATCGTTTCTTCCGCACGAAACGACAGAGTTGTGGTATAATACCGCACATGACCAGACATAGACAGAAGAAAGTGCTGATCGTGCTGAACCTGGCGGGGACGTCGGGACGCAGGCATCTGGAAGGCATACTCAGATATGTCAACACCGTTGGCCATTGGGACATCCAGATAATCGGAAAGCCCGACGACCTTACACAGGAAGTCCTTGACAAGGCCATTAGCGAACGCATCGACGGCATATACTGCGTCTCAGACAAAAATACCTCGAAAGTGCTGTCGCGCTGCAAAATCCCGATTGCCGTGATTGACTATTCCTTCCCTATTGCAAACACACGCGCAAAGCCAGCGGCAATTGCCATCGACGACGACGAGGCAATAGGCGCGAGCGCGGCGAAATACCTGCGCAATCTCGGCGACTTCGGCGCATACGCATTCGTACCAGCTCCACGGAATCCAAGATGGTCTCGACAGCGCGAACGCGGCTATCGGACAGAGCTCGCCAAACACGGCATCCAGCCGACGGCACATGATGCCGGCAAGCAGCCGCTGGACTCGTGGCTTTCTGGACTTCCAAAACCTGTAGCCGTGTTCTCGGCATACGATTTCGGGGCACTCGACGTATTGAACGCATGCAGACGAACGCATTTGTCGGTTCCGGGCCAGGTGGCGGTCTTGGGTGTCGATGACGACGAAATCATCTGCGAAAACGCCGACCCGCCGCTGTCCAGCATAAGCGTCGACCACGTGCAGAACGCGTACGACCTCGCTAAAGTGTTGGACAGGCTTATGTCCTCTCGCAAGGTGCCGCGCCGCGTCGTCATGAAAATACCATCCGGTGGAATTCGGGAGCGTGAGTCGACAAGGTTTCTCGAGAACTCCGCCCACATAGTCCGCAAGGCCATGCTTTACATCACGGCAAAGGTTGCGGACGGCATAACGGCCACGGACGTCATTTCCTACATAGGCGTGTCGAAGACCATTGCCTACGCCATTTTCGCCAAGTATTCGGGCAAGACAATCCGCCAGGCAATCGAGGACGCGCGAATCGCGAAGCTGATGGACACTTTGCGTTCGTCTAACATGGAGATAGCGAAAGCGAGCTCACTTGCGGGTTTCCGCAACCACCAACGAGCCAAATACGTATTCAAGGCCAGATTCGGGGTTTCTATGCGCGAATGGCGTTCGGACTTTCGGAAGCCTTCGGGGTCCGACAACGCGAAACCATCGTAAAACGCACCTTTACGCACTACCCCCGCCTCGCGGTTCTCCAGCACCTCCGGCATCAGGCAGCACTTGAGTGCGAAAGAACCTTCAGCGAAGGAGACAGTCCCTCCCAAAATTTCCGGAAACTTTTCCAAGCTGTCTTCTCGAATCAACCTTTCGCGTTTTTCGAGAAAATCAATGTGAGATCAAAATGCCACGATCTCTCCAAGCACAGCGTCAAGACATTCACACACGTCTTCGGCAAGAAAGCGGATTACCCGAATACCATTATGCTGAAGCAATGCATCTTCGTGTCGAGCCTGGCGGTAGAGTGATGAATCCGAAATGGACTCAGTCGAATCAAGCATAATAGCCAACTTTTTCTTTTCAGACCAAACATCCACCTCTAGATAAGGGCTCACGCCGCATGGTATTGGCAAGCGCGAGGACCGCGTGAACAATTGTTTGTATGGTTCAAGCGAGTCCAACCGCGCAATGAGAAAGTTGAGAGCCTCATTCTTTGCATTGCCCCTTATCATGTCCGTACCGTTCTCGCCATGGAGCGCAAGCGTTGCCCGCAGAAACAGGTCTGCAAGAGCAACGTCCACACCATCCCTGCACAAACGCCTCACACTATCCGAAAACCGCTCCTTCCATTTAGGCTCGGCCGGCAAGCGAACTTCCGCAGGCCACCCCTCCATAGCACCAAGCGGGACAGCCATTGCATAGCCAATCGCCTGATAGCCAGCCCTGCGCTTCTCGAACATCTTTTCGCAAACCGCGATGTTGGAGTCAAGATAGTCATAAATGCGGACTTCTCGCTTTCCGTCGTGAAGACGGTGAAGCCGCCCCGCGTATTGCGTGATTCGCCCTTTCCACGAAACAGGCGTTGCCAGGAAAAGCGTGTCAAGCCGAGAATCATCGAACCCTTCGCCAAGATAGGAGCCGGTCGCAATGATGACGCGCTCCTCGGTATCGGCTATCGCGGCAAGTGCGTCTTTTCGTCCCCGTATCGCTTTTGCACCCATGCCGCCAGTAAGGGATACAATGTTCTTCACTCGCCCATTCAGAAGGTTCTCGAACACTGCGATATGTTCCCGTCTGTCACTGAGAATGACAGGTGAACGCCCATCCTTCACAGCTTTGACAACATCTTCCACAATTAAACGATTTCGCGCAGCATCGGCAACCATCTCCTTCAACATTCCATCGTAGTTGAAATGGCCATCCTCTTCCGGATTCGCAACCTTCATGCGGAAGCTGGTTTGCCGGACATGCACGACGTGCGCAAACGGCTCGCGCCGACTCTGCGTCTTGGGATCGACACGGTGCCGAATCGGCCCCAGCTGCATCATGATGAGCGGATCATGTCCATCGTTTCGCATGACAGTTGCCGAAAGCCCCAGCACATATCGGCATGGCGCAGCATCCACGATAGCTTCAAAAGATTCCGCCCCCACGATATGACACTCATCGACAATTATCTGCCCATATTCCTTGACACGTGGATCGACAAATCCCTTGCGACATAAACTCTGCATCAACGCGACATCAATCTTTCCTGTCCACCTTCCGGAACCGCCACCAATCTTGCCTATTTCTTTCTCCGGCAAATCAAGAAATGCGGCAATCTTTGCAATCCACTGCGTCTGCAACTGGCGACGATTCACGAGAACAAGCGTGTTTGTCTTTCGCTTTGCAATTGCATCAATGGCAACAACCGTCTTGCCAAATGCCGTCCCAGCGGCAAGTATACCAGTATCGTGTTTCACGATATCTGCAGCAGCCACTATCTGCTCGGGTCTCAATTTGCCCTTGAACCCAACATCCAAAGGGACGCCACAATAACGCTTATCCACAATAACCGCCTTCAGGCCGCCATCTTCCAGAATCTGCGTTGCGGACTCAAGGCATCCTCTCGGCAACTCTAGGTACTTGACGCCGTTCAGCGAACGGGAGATGATTCTCGGCTTGCCATACACAGAGAAACGCCTCCGCTCCGCATCGTAGAACTCAGGGTTTGCAAATGACGCACTTCGTATGAGGCGACTTCTCAATTCGTCCGTCAACCCATCCTGAGAAATATAGACACGGTTCGCCAACACAACTTCAATCGGCGTCGCCGATGCTGACGCTGGGCGGCCATCTGGGGACAAAGTGGACCATAGCGGAAGAAAGAACGTCCACGGCTTATCCTCGTCACGAACCGAGGCACCGACCTCAACCAACGAGCGATGTTCGCTTTTTGACCGTTCAACAAGTGCCGCCACCTCCGCCTTCGGAATCCGCCGAATGGATGAAAGGAATGCCCATTGATCATGGTAAGCGACCCAATCATCGTTCACAAATACGCTGTTGTCGATCTTGCGGGCTTCGGACTGAAGCGGAAGTGCTATGAGATTTCCAAAGCCACCCTTGGGCAACGTTGATTGGTTCGGGATGATGCGGTCGTATGAATCAAGACTTATTTCCGGGTGGGTCTCAAGCACAAGGGTGATGATGTAAGACAGTGCCGACCGGACCATCCGCGCACTTGTGCTTTCCGCGAAGAAGAACCAGATGTGCGCACCTTTCCCCGAACGAGACCTCTCCAAAGCAACAGGAAGCGCCAGTTCGCGCACCTTTCTCACCACAGCCAAAGCATCGCGCCGCCAAGACGATTCGTCAAAATCAATGACAGCGAATGTGACCGTTTCGTCCTTCGCCATTGGGTATGCACCCATCTCGAACGGCTTTTGCCTGCCGTCCTTTCCGCGTAAATGCCACCTAATGACTTCATCCGAAACAGGAAGCATTTTCCTGTTGGGACATTCCGCACATTTCACGCCTCGAAGCAGACCGCAGACTCCACGCACCCATTGGTTCTCGCAGCAAGGCGAATAGCCCTTCTTGCCAGTCTTGGCATTGTCAAATCGCCGAGCAAACACATCACCCCGACCGCAAAACAGCGAACGGAATAGCTTCACCTTCTCGTTATTGGATGAGTTGCTATCGACACCATTCATGGCAGCCCAATCCTCCCGAAACCATTCTAGCGGACGGGCACTACGAGAGTTTGCCCATTCCCGCAACAGAAAGGCCCGTGAAGCTTGGCGGGGACAAAAGCTTTGCGGGGACAGACCCCACGAAAGGCCAATTTTTCAATGGTTTTGCACTCTTCGCCGCCAGCCATCCTCTACACCACGACAAGCCCCTCGCCACTAACTATCCTCGCGCCTCTCCAACGGCGGCCTTGGGGCACTACGATATAACATTTCTCACGCCATCGACGCCTGAAGCTTCTTGACCTGCGCAAGCGAAAGGCCAGAGTACCTTGCAATGTCCTTCAATGCAAGAATGCCGTCCTGCAACATCCGCTTAGCCGTCGCAAGCATGTTTTCACGCTTACCCTCGGCCTTGCCCTCGGCCTTATTGCGTTCAGCAATTCTTTCCATTGCCTTGCACATAACACGCCTCCCTTCTTCTGAATTCTTGAACTCGCCGACCTGTTTCTTTAAAACGTCAAAATGCATCTCCGCCACGTCGCGGCACAACAAGTCGTGTACCAACTTGCCTATATCCGACGTGCTTCGCGTCGCACCGTTCACATAGATGATGTGCGTTCCGTCGCAGAGAATCTTCCTCGATTTCTTTTCGACTCTCTCGTAAACATAAACATCCTGACTATCTCCCATCACGTCGTTCTCGGTAATGAAGATGACGTATGTATCGCGCAACTTGCCGAAATCCTCGCCGGACTTGAGCGCGTTCGCATCCATAAGCGCTGAATTATACCTCGCCCGTTTCGGCTCCGCGCCATGGTCGGCGCGTTGAATCTCGATGTCGTATTCCCTACCCTTGGAATCCCGCGCGAAAACGTCGAAACGGACACCGCGCCCCTGAAGGTTCTTGA
>Ga0310696_10001730_pt1 | contig 30858 bp, 22 predicted proteins | sample AusTroGonzalo_MG_4_FD_203885 | JGI IMG/M metagenome (GOLD analysis project Ga0310696, IMG submission 203885) | Bovine rumen microbial communities from tropical cattle in Woodstock, Queensland, Australia - Gonzalo_02 (v2) (version 2) | ecosystem: Host-associated > Mammals > Digestive system >... | reverse complement strand
CAGGTTTTTGAGATCGTCCAGCTTCTCCTGTACATTGGAGTGGTTCTGCTCATATTCTCCAATGGAGTACTGGCCGCTGCGCCGGTCCCTGAGCATGGCCTCGATATAGGGAAAAACCACATTCTCCTCATAGGAAAAGTGGTTCAGCAGTTCTTCTTTGTAGTCGGAAAAAAACTTCCAGAATGTCTGTCGCTGGTGCTCCCCGCAAGGCGCCGTCATGCGCTCCAGACTTTCGGCCAGGTTGGGTACCATCACGTCCATGTAATAGCGGTGGCCCTTCCTTAGGGAGTCCAGAATGTCCTGCAGGCGATCTTCTTCGATGCTTAGTTGGGAAGTAAGGATTTTCATTTGGGACACAAAGATACTACTTTTTCGGGATTTGTGAAAACTCGCAACCGCAGTACAGCTGGTTGTAGAACTCTTCTTCCCGTATAATCTGGTTCCGGCGTTCCTGCAGGCCGCCTTTGCGCCAGTTCTGGGGCCACCACGTGACACCTTCTACCTGCGAACACGCCCAAAAGCCGGCTTCGTTTACCTGTTCCAGGCTTTTCCAGCGGGAACTGGCCAGAGTGGTGGTTAGTACCTCAAAGCCGTGGGCCGATGCATACTGAGCGGCCCTCAATAGACGGAACTTGAAGCACTGCAGGCATCGGCCGCCGCGTTCCGGTTCGTTCTCCAAACCAGCGGCGCAGCCACCCCAGGCAGCATGGTCATATACGTCGTCAATTATCTCTATGCCCCATTTTTGGGCATAGCGGATGCACTCGTTCCGGCGGTGCTCATATTCTTCCAAGGGGTAGATATTGGAGTTGGAATAGAAAATGACAGGGCGTATTCCCCGCTCCATCAGGCACTCTACTATGGCACCTGAGCACGGTGCGCAACACGCATGCAATAACACGCGTGTGGCTCCGTTGGGTATTTCCAGCTGGACAGAGGTTTTCATTCCTGCGGGCAAAGATGAAACAAATACCGCAATTATCCAAATCTTCGTATCTTTGCAGTCCCAAATCGAACCGAATCACATGGCCATCAAGACAGAACCCCAACAACACCGTGCGCCCAGCCGCAAAAAGATGAACGGCTGGCTGGCGCTGAGTCCGCTATTCGTATTCCTGGCCGTGTATCTGGCCGGTTCGCTGGTGGCGCACGACTTCTATAAGGTGCCTGTGGCGGCGGCCTTCATCATTGCATCGGCCTATGCCCTGTGCATTACCCGCGGGGTGGAGAAGACCGACGACAAGATTGCCATCTTCTCCGAGGGCGCGGGCAACAAAAACGTGCTCATGATGATCTGGATCTTTGTGCTGGCGGGGGCTTTCGCCGCCACGGCCAAGGAGATAGGCGCCATCGACGCCACGGTGAACGCCACGCTGCACATCCTGCCGGGGAACCTTATCTATGCCGGTTTCTTCCTGGCGGCCTGCTTCATTTCCATGGCCATCGGCACCTCTGTGGGTACCATCGTGGCACTGGTTCCCATCGCCAGCGGCATTGCGGCCGAAACCGGTATCGGCCTGCCGTTCATGACGGCTATCATCGTGGGCGGCGCTTTCTTCGGAGACAACCTGTCTTTCATTTCGGATACCACCGTGGCGGCCACCAAGAGCCAGGGCTGCTCCATGAAGGATAAGTTCCGCGTGAACCTGTGGATCGCCGCACCGGCCGCCATCCTGGTTACCATTATTTATGTGGTGATGGGCCTGTCCGTGGAAGCCAGCCCGGCCGCCGCGCCCGTGCAGTGGGTGGGGCTCATTCCTTATCTGCTGGTCATCGGCCTGGCACTGGCGGGCATGAATGTGGTAACGGTGCTGGCCGTGGGTATCGGCGTAAACGGCATCATCGGCTGGTCCACGGGGACCTACGATTTCGTGGGCTGGATGGCCTCCATCGGCGGGGGCATCGGCTCCATGGGTGAACTCATCATCGTGTCCCTGCTGGCAGGCGGCCTGCTGGAGATTATCCGCTATAACGGTGGTCTGCAGTTCATCATCGACGGCCTCACGCGGCGCATTGCCGGGCCCCGGGCGGCGGCTTTCTCCATTGCCGGGCTGGTGTCGCTGGTGAACTTCTGCACGGCCAATAACACCATCGCCATCATCACGGTAGGCCCGTTGGCCAAGCACATCTCGGAAATCTTCCACCTGGACCCGCGCAAGACGGCCTCCATCCTGGATACCTTCTCCTGCCTGGTGCAGGGTATCCTGCCCTACGGGGCGCAGATGCTAATGGCAGCCGGCCTGTCCGGGGTATCGGCCCTGTCCATCACGGCCAATCTGTACTACCCGTTTGCGCTGGGCCTGATGGCCGTAGCATCCATCGTTTTCCGCTTCCCCCGGAAATATTCCTAAGCTTTAGAAATTAATTCCAATACCCACGCTGAGCAGGCCGCGGGAAGTGACATAGTTGTCCAGTTTGTCCACATCCAGGAGGCTATGGTCATAGCCCACGTGAATAATGAAGTCTCCCAGCTGGATACCCACGCCGCCGCCCAGGTAGATGTTGAAGCGGTTCACAGTTCCGTTCTTGGGGTCGTAGTTATTCACCTGGTCTCCGTCACTATAATTCAATCCCAGGAACGAGACCGAACCGGAAACGGTGGTGGTGTTGAGGAGGCCTACCTGGAAGATGGGGCCGGCATAGATGAGAAGGCTCTTGTCGTGGCCGAAATCCAGGGAATAATTGGCTCTCACGGGAATGTTGAGGGCTACTTCACGGTTACTGCCCGCAATGTTGTAACCCACTTTGGAGCTGCCGGCCTCGGCCCTTACATTGTGCAGGAGCACGCTGGCGTACAAGCCGGGGGCAACGCCGAAGCCGGAGCCCAGGGCGATATTGTAGCTGGCGCCCACAAAAGCACCATGATAAGGAGTGGTTCCGTCAACACCGGAAGTTTTTTCAGAAGAATAGAGATAACCGGCTCCGCCAATAACTTGGGCCTTTGCCTGAAAGCCGATGAGCAGCAGAATGGCTGCAAGGATAATGCTCTTTTTCATGTCTAAGATTTGTTTTTCGGCTGCAAAGTTACAAAAATCCTCAAAAATGGGGATTGCCCGCGGGGAAAAACCGCCTTATCTTTGCACCGGTGAAAGAAGACTGATTTATGATATTGGCAGATTTGGCCACTGGCGAGAAGGCCGTCATCGTGCGCGTGCACGGTCACGGCAGTTTTCGCAAGCGGCTCATCGAGATGGGATTCATCCAGGGAAAAGAAGTGAAAGTGGTGCTGAACGCGCCGCTCAAGGATCCCATCGAATACGAAATCATCGGCTATAAGGTATCCCTTCGGCGGGAAGAAGCCCGGCAGATTGAAGTGGTCACCGAGGAAGAGGCCCGCGAGGCCCTGGTGAGCGATGAGCACCTGCTGGCCCTGCCCGGAGACCTGGAAGAGGAGCAGCGCCTGGCGCGGGCCCTCTCCCATGTGGCCGAAGAGCGTCACCATAACATCCGCGTGGCGCTGGTGGGCAACCCCAACTGCGGCAAGACTTCCCTGTTCAACATCGCCTCCGGCAGCCACGAGCATGTGGGCAACTACTCCGGCGTTACCGTAGACGCCAAGGAAGGCCGTTTCAAGTTCAAGGATTACGACATCACGCTGGTGGACCTGCCGGGCACCTATTCCCTGTCGGCCTACTCCCCCGAAGAACTGTACGTGCGCAAGAACCTGTTGGAGACCATGCCGGATGTGGTCATCAACGTGGTGGACGCCTCCAACATCGAGCGCAACCTGTACCTCACCACCCAGCTCATCGACATGAACCTGCGCGTGGTGATGGCCCTAAACATGTATGACGAGCTCCGGCACAAGGGCGACACCCTGGACACGCAGCAGCTGGGTTACCTGCTGGGCATGCCCGTCTGCCCCACCGTGAGCCGCAACGGGGAAGGCATCCCCGAACTCTTCGACACCGTCATCAAGATTTACGAGCAGGCCGATCCCAAGCTGGCCCGCCACATCCACATCAACCACGGGGCCGAGATTGAGCGCAGCATCAAGCATGTGCAGCCGTACATCGCTTACAACGAAGAGCTGAAGACACGCTTCTCTACCCGCTACCTCACCATCAAATACCTGGAAGGGGACAAGGAAGTGGAAGGACTGCTCTCCGGCATGCCCAATATCCAGGACATCTCCGATGCCCGCGCCGACGAAGAGCAGCGCATCCGCTCCCTCATGGACACCTCCCTGGAAAGCGCCATCGTGGACGCCAAGTACGCCTTCATCCAGGGCGCCCTGGCCGAAACCTATCGGCAATACCACGCCGAAAAACCCCGCCGCTCCCTTACCGACAAGATTGACGCCCTGGTCACCAACCAGTGGGCAGCTTTTCCTATATTTTTATTGTTGTTGTGGTTTATCTTCTGGGCCACCTTTACCATCGGCCAGTACCCCATGGACTGGATTGACGCCGGCGTGGGCTGGCTGGGAGACAAGGTGGCCCGGTGGATGACCGACGGCTGGTTCAAGGACCTGGTGGTGGACGGCATCATCGCCGGGTGCGGCAGCGTGCTGGTGTTCCTGCCCAACATCCTCATCCTGTACTTCTTCATCTCCATCATGGAAGACAGCGGGTACATGGCCCGCGCGGCGTTCATCGTGGACAAGCTGATGCACAGGATAGGGCTGCACGGCAAAAGCTTCATCCCCATGGTCATGGGTTTCGGCTGCAATGTGCCGGCCATCATGGCCACGCGCAGCATCGAAAGCCGCAAGAGCCGCCTCATTACCATCGCCATCATCCCGTTCATGTCCTGTGCGGGCAGGCTGCCCATCTTCGTGCTCTTCGCCGGGGCTTTCTTCCCGGCCCATCCCGCCACCGCCCTGCTGGGGATTTACCTCCTGGGCATCGTGATGGCCATTTTGTCGGCACTGATTATCGGGCGCTTCGTCAAGGACGACGACCTCCCGTTCGTGATGGAACTGCCGCCTTACCGGGTACCCACCGCCAAGGCCATCGGCCGGCACACCTGGGAAAAGGGCCGGCAATATCTGGAAAAAATGGCCACCACCATCCTCCTCTTCTCCGTGGCCATCTGGTTCCTGGGTTACTTCCCGCGGCACGAGGGCGCTACGGACGCCTACCAGCAGGAGCATTCCTATATCGGCATGGTGGGCAAGACGGTAGAACCGGCCATGGAACCGCTGGGCTTCAACTGGAAAATGGACGTGGGACTGCTTACAGGTATTGGCGCCAAAGAGCTGGTGATCAGCTCGCTGGGCGTGATGTATGCGCAGGAAGGCGAAGTCTCCAATGCCGATGACGGCGATACCGCCCTGCAGGCAGCCTTAAAGGCCGATATCCCTATCGCCGCCGCCCTGGCCTATATGGTGTTTGTACTTTTGTACTTCCCCTGCATCGCCACCTTCGTGGCCATCAAAAACGAAACAGGAAAATGGCGTTGGGCCATTCTCCTGTGTCTGTATACCATCCTGGTAGCCTGGATCTGCGCCTTTGCCGCCTTCCGGCTGGGGCTGCTGTTGTGGCCTTAATCAGTCTCCTACCACCCACACCAGGACGTGGCGGTCGAAGGTCATGTACTCAAGGTCAAATTCTTCCTCGTCATCGTTCTTGTCGATGAACGTGGCTTCCAACTCTCCCTCCCCGCGGGGACGGAAGCGTTCAATCTCGATTTGCTCGGCGAAATCTACATTGTAGCGGCTCAGAAGCTTGAAAATGGCTTCCTTGGCGCACCAGTAGATAGCCAGTTGCTCGTTCCTTTTTTCTTCTTCCAGGTCGTCGATTTCGTCCTCGCTTAAGGCTTTTTTCTCCACGGCGCTGAAGTCGCGGTCCAGGGATTCGATATCGATGCCGCAGTCCTCTTCCTCATGCAGGATGACGGCCACGTACTTTTCTGTGTGGGTAATGGAAATGTTGACGGCGTTGTTCTCCAGATAGGGTTTGCCGTTATCGTGATGGCTCAGGTACACCTTCTCTTCAAAGAGGGCGTTCAGCAGGGCGCGCACGGCCAGTCGCTGCTTGCGAAGGGATTCGCTCTTAATGAACGAGATTTCTTCCATCTCGTCCGTGGGGGTGGCGGCCAGCTTGACCAGCTCCTCCTCCGTTTCTGTGATTTGCCACACGCCGATGGTGGCTTCGTTGTCTAATTTCTTCTTTAAATAAAGTCCCATTACTTAGGTTTTCGAACGGCAAAAAAGGATACGCCCGCATGCCTTGGCGGCACCGGGTTCTCAGTTATTAATGGTGTATAATCGCGACAGAGGGTCGTCTGAACCGACGACCGTTAACAGGTTGGATTTGACCGGACTGGGAGGCTCCATTTTTGTTCGTTACAATTTTACGCCACAAAGATAATTCATTTTTTCCAATTGCAACAAATCTTTGATGGGAAATTCGTATCTTTGTGGACTCGTTTGAAAACGCAACTTTTAAACACACACACACAATATCATGAAATTCCTCACTGATGAAAAGCTGCTCATCGTCGGCGCCGCCGGCATGATCGGCTCCAACATGGCCCAGACGGCCGCTTGCCTGGGTTTGTCTTCCAACATTTGCCTGTACGATATCTTTGAGCCCGGTCTCAAGGGCGTTCTGGCCGAGATGGATCACTGCGCCTTCGAAGGCGTCAACTTCACCGCCACCATCAACCCTGCCGAAGCTTTCAAGGATGCCAAGTACATCATCTCCTCCGGCGGAGCACCCCGTAAAGAAGGCATGACCCGTGAGGATCTCCTGAAGGGCAACTGCCAGATTGCCGCCGAGTTCGGTGACAACATCAAGAAGTACTGCCCGGACGCCAAGTTCGTGGTGGTTATCTTCAACCCGGCCGATGTGACGGCCCTCACCGCCCTCATCCACTCCGGCCTCAAGCCCAGCCAGCTCACTTCCCTGGCCGCCCTGGACAGCACCCGTCTCCAGGAAGCCCTGGCCCAGGAATTCGGCGTACCTCAGTACAAGGTCACCGGTGCCCGCACCTATGGCGGTCACGGTGAGGCCATGGCCGTGTTCGCCTCCCACGTGAAGGTGGACGGCAAGCCCCTGGCCGACCTCAAGCTCTCCCCGGAGCGCTTTGCCGAGATTAAGCACAACACCATCCAGGGTGGTTCCAACATCATCAAACTGCGTGGCCGCAGCTCCTTCCAGAGCCCTGCCTACCAGGCCGTTAAGATGATCGAGGCTGCCATGGGCGGCGCCAAGTTCGAGTGGCCCGCCGGCACCTATGTGAACAACGCCCAGTACAAGAACGTGATGATGGCCATGCCCACCGTTATCGACGCCACCGGCTGCCACTTCACCAACCCCGAAGGCACCGCCGAAGAAATGGCCGCCCTCAACGCTTCCTACGAGCACCTGGTGAAAATGCGCGACGAAATCGTCAGCCTGGGCATCGTCCCCGCCGTGGAAGACTGGAAGAAGGAGAACTCCAACCTGTAAGGCGCTGGCCGAACAACCATCTTAGTCCGAAAAACGGGCTAAAACAGACTAAGATCGTCAGCAGTGACGATCTTAGTTCGTTTTAAGCCGATATACACAGGTTAAGATTGTCGGCGGGGGGGTCAACGCAAGGGTTCCAGAGCCACAGTGCCGGGAATGATGTCCTCCGGGGGAGCCCCGTGCAGGTAGATAATCCGCTGGTTGGGACTGCCGCGGAACAACAATTCGGTATCGCGCTGCTCCAGAATGAAGGGACCGTCTACCAGCACGTCCAGCCAGGGAAGCAGCCGGGACAGTTGGGCCGATGCCTGGATTTCCTCCAGCGTAAACCCCGTCCAGCACCAGATGGTCTTGGAGGTCTCTTCCTTGATGCGGCGGGCCAGCTCGGTGAAAGCCTCAACCTGATAGAAGGGATCCCCGCCGGAGAAGGTGACGTCGGACAGGGAATCGGCCTTGATAATATCCAGCAACTCTTCCACTTCCATCCATCGGCCGGCATTGAAATCCCAGCTCTGGGGATTGTGGCAGCCCTTGCAGGCGTGCTTGCACCCGGCACAGTAAATGGCCGTCCGGAACCCGGGTCCGTCGGCCATTGTCTGTTGTAATATGTCCAGTACTCGAATCTTCATTGACAAGTCCCTCCCCCGAGGGGAGGGGTTTCGGGAGGGGGTAACGTAAAGGACCCTCTGGGCACGAATGGCCGCAGGCTATTCGTGCACCACGCGGTCTTTGAGTTCGGCCAGTTTGCCGGAGTTCCAGCGGTCCGTGGTACCCACCAGGTAACCGGTGATGCGCTGCAGGGTGTCGATATGGTGGCCATGGCAGTGCGGGCACTCGGTGAGGTTCTTTTCGGCATTCTCAAAGCCGCAGTCCATGCAGCGGTTGCGGTTGTGGTTCACGGAGCCGTAGCCGATGTCGTACTTGTCCATGAGGTCCACGATGCGCATGATGGCCTCGGGGTTGTGCGTGGCGTCTCCGTCCACCTCCACATAGAAGATGTGGCCGGCATTCTCGTACTTGTGGTACGGGCCTTCGATCTTGGCCTTGTGTTCCGGCGTGCACTTGTAGTACACAGGCACATGGCTGGAGTTGGTGTAGTAGTCCTTGTCGGTGATGCCGGGCAGGATGCCGAAGGTCTTTTTGTCACGCTTGGTGAACTTGCCGGACAGGCCCTCGGCGGGCGTTGCCAGGAAAGTGAAGTTGTGACGGTAGGTCTCGGCATAGCCGTTGATCTTTTCGGCCATGTGGGAGATGATGCGCAGACCCAGTTCCTGGGCTTCTTCGCTTTCCCCGTGGTGCTTGCCGATGAGGGCGATCAGGCATTCGGCCAGGCCGATGAAGCCGATGGAGAGCGTACCCTGGTTGAGAACCGGCTCGATGGGGTCGTTGTCGTCCAGCTTTTCGCTGCCCAGCCACAGGCCGGCCATCAGCAGCGGGAACTGCTTCTTGAGGGCGGTCTTCTGGAACTCGAAACGCTCGTTCAGCTGACGGGCGGCGATGTCCAAAGCCCAGTCCAGCTTCTGGAAAAACACCTGGAGGCGCTTGTCTTTATCGGTCTCCTCGTTCATAGCCTCGATGCCCAGCTTTACAATATTAATAGTGGTGAAGCTCAAGTTGCCGCGGCCGATGGAAGTCTTGGGGCCGAACTTGTTGCCGTATACACGCGTACGGCAGCCCATGGTGGCTACCTCGTGCTCGTAGCGCTTGGGGTCGTCGGCCTTCCAGGCGTCATCCTGGTTGTAGGTAGCGTCCAGGTTGAGGAAGTTGGGGAAGAAACGGCGGGCCGATACTTTGCAGGCGAACTTGTAGAGGTCATAGTTGGGATCTTCCGGCAGGTAGCTCACGCCCCTCTTCTTCTTCCAGATCTGGATGGGGAAGATGGCGGTAGAACCGTTACCCACGCCCTCGTAGGTGGTGTTCAGGATTTCCCGGATGATGCAGCGGCCCTCGGCCGATGTGTCCGTACCGTAGTTGATGGAGGAGAATACCACCTGGTTGCCACCACGGCTGTGGATGGTGTTCATATTGTGCACGAAGGCTTCCATGGCCTGGTGCACGCGGCCCACGGTCTGGTTGATGGCGTGCTGCATGGCGCGCTCCTTACCCTGAAGGCCCACCAGGTCCCGCTTGATATAGTCGTCGATCTTGGCGCCCTTGAGGTCACTGAAATCGTCGTTCTGCATTTCGCTCACCTTATTAATCTCTTCTTCGTAGGTCTTGCGCACGAAGGGAGCCAGGTAGAAGTCGAAGGCGGGGATGGCCTGGCCGCCGTGCATCTCGTTCTGCACGGTTTCCATGGAGATGCAGGCCAGCACGCTGGCGGTCTCGATGCGCTTGGCGGGACGGGACTCTCCGTGACCGGCCTTGAGGCCGTGCTCCAGAATCTTGTCCAGCGGGTGCTGGATGCAGGTAAGGCTCTTGGTGGGATAATAGTCCTTGTCGTGGATGTGGATATAGTTATTGGCCACGGCTTCGCGCACGGGGTCGCTCAGCAGGCACTCGTCCACATAGCTCTTGGTGGCCTCCGAGGCGAACTTCATCATCATGCCGGCGGGGGTGTCGGCATTCATGTTGGCGTTCTCACGGGTGATATCGTTGGCCTGGGCGTCGATGATGGTCTCGAAAATCTCGTTGGTCTTGGCCTTACGGGCGATGTTGCGCTTGTTGCGGTAACGGATGTACTCCTTGGCTACTTCCTGGCGGGGGCTGTTCATGAGGTGGTTCTCCACCACATCCTGGATTTCCTCCACGGTCATCTCTTCCCGGTCCAGCTGGGAAATATCCTGTGCAATCTGTGCGGCGAGGACAATATCCTCACCGGCTTCGGTCACGTCCATCGCTTTAAGGATGGCGGCTACAATCTTCTGATTGTTAAAGTCCACGCGGCGTCCGTCGCGTTTTAGTACACGCTTTACCATAAGGCAAACAAGGCAAAATGTTTCAGTGTTCAGGTAAGAGGGGCGATTCCCCAAAAACAAAGTTATATGGGAAGAATCAATTTTCCCACTGTTTTGTCAAAAAAAGTTATCAACAAAAATGCCCTGCAGCCTGTTAATTCGATGATTTACAAGCCTCTAGTAAAGTTTTTTAATAATGAAAACCGCCGGCAGGAAACAACAAGGTTTCTTCCGGCGGAAGTTATCAACAAGTAGACAGTTTGAAGACTGCAAAGAACCGGCTCCGGAAGATTCTGTTTGGCGCACCCTCTACCCCAACGACCTTTTGGCGCAAGTTCCTTCTCTGAACGGTGCTGGTTCCCACTTTAAGTGGTATTAGCCCTCCCTCTGAACGGGGCAAGTTCCAAAACAGGGCGGGAGCCTGCCACGGGATTCGGCATTCTGTGGCCTACAGTGGCGCTAGTCCTGCCTCTAAAACCAAGCCGGCGCCATTCATGCCAGGAGCCTGCGCCGTTTATGGGGTAAACCTGCGCCAGGGATAAGGATTAGGACTGACCGAAGGCGCGCCCTCTAACCCAAGACGGCCTTACTTCTGGCCGAAGGAGAAGCGGACGCCGGCCTCCATCTCGAAGCGGAGGGGCTGGATGGTGCGCAGGGAGCGGGGCTGCCTTTCTGCGTTGAAGTAATAGCGGAAGTTGGGATCCAGGTAGATGCCCACGCGCGGGGTGATGCGGAATTCCACGCCCAGGCCGCCGGAAAGGGACCACTGCGGAGCGGTACTGTTGTTCTGGTGGTAATGGATGTCCTTGGGCGAGTAATGCACCAGGAATTCATTGTTCAGGAGGAACTCGGCCGTGCCGCCCATGAAAGCGTGCACGCGCCAGCGACCGCGGTTCACGATGTCATAATACACGCTGAGCGGAATGCCGATCCAGTGCTGCTGGTTGTCGATATCCGTCTGGGAAATGGAGATGCCCTCGGACGACACGAAATCGGCCACGAACGTGCGCGACAGGTTGGTGTAACGGACACCCGTTCCCAGGGCCCAACGGTTGGTGAAATTATAACGGACTCCCACGCCGATGGAGAACGGCAGGCGGAAGTTGGTTTCGGGGGTGGGGTTGTAAATGCCTTCTCCGGCACCCATGGGCGGAGCGCTGTACGGCTTGGGAATGTAGGCACCGCCTACTTCTCCGCGCTGGTTGCCCTGCAGATGGCCGGCGGCCATGAGGGACAGGCCCCTGTCATCCACGGGCTTGCGCTCTGTGTAGGCCAGTTGGTTCAGGAGGGCGTTGTCGTCTACAAGGGCCAGGCGGCTGACATCGGCGCCGATGGCCTTTTGCACCAGCCGGACAGGTTCTTGAACCTGCACCGACGCAGGGCGGACATCGGCCTGGACAGCCTCCTGAGCCTCGAGGGTCTTGGGGACCGACAGGGCGGAAGCGACCTTCGTGGCCGGACGCGCTGCGGCAACCGCGTTCTGAGAAACGGGAACGGACTCCGGTTGAACAGTTTCGGGAGCCGATTCCTCTTTGGCAACAGGTACGGGTGTTGCCGGTTCTGCCAGGGCGGTTGCCGCCGGCGTATCAACAGAAGATATAGTAGGGTTAGAATGGAATACGACGAATGCCGCCACAACAGCAGCTGCCGCGGCCACGGAGGCCGCCGCCCAACTCCACACAGGAACCACACGGCGCTTTTTAGCAAGCTCCGCCGCCACGCCTTCCCAAACCCGTGGGGAGACTTCCTCTTCTGCGTCCTGCAGAAGGTTCCTTACATACTTGTCAAACTCTTCGTTCATTTACTGCTTTCGTTTATCAGTTCCTGCAACCTGAGCCGTGCGCGCTGCAGTTTAGAGCGCGAGGTGGCTTCCGTGCATCCCAGTTCTTCCGCTATTTCCTTGTGGGAATAGCCCTCGATTACGTACATATTGAAAACCGTTCTGGCATCGGCCGGAAGGGATTCTATGAGCCGCATCAGTTCCTTGTAACCCATTTTCTGAATGGGAGTGGCCTCCTCCGTGAAGAGGGTGCGGGCCTCGGAGATGTCGTCGCTCAATCCCAGGGCGTCCGTTTTCCTGAGATGCATCAGGGCAGTATTGACAAAGATCTTACGCGCCCAGCCTTCAAAGGAACCTGTCCCCTGGTAGCTGTCCAGTTTATTGAACAAGGTGATGAATCCCTCCTGGAGAACGTCTTCTGCGTCTTCCCGGTTGCCCATATACCGCAGGCAAACCGCCATCATCTTGGGAGCAAGCATTTGATAGATTTGCTCCGGAGATGATGCTGCACCGGGGGACTCTTTGTCCCTTGTCCGATTAATAAGATGCAGATTAGGCCAAAAACGTTTCACAAAGGTCCGGATTTTGTTTAACCGGAATACAAATTTCGAAAAAATCCTGTATTTTTGCAACTGTGAAAAAGCTGCTTCTTACCCTGATTCTCACGTTTTCCGCCCTGTTTGGAGCCGCCGCCCAGTCGGTGGAGGCCAATCTGGTGGATGCCGTGCAGTTGTACAGCGACGGCAAGATAAAACAGGCCCGGGAGCTGCTGCAAACCCTGTCGGTGGCCGCCCCGGACAACGACGCCGTCTGGTATTACCTTGCCCTCACGCAAACCGTTTCCAATGATTTGGACAACGCCCAGGCCTCGCTGGAAAAAGCCGTGGCCCTGGACAGCGGCAACTACTGGTACCGCCGCATGCTGGCCCGCATGTACCTGATGCACGGAAAGGCCGATGAAGGCGTGGCCCTGTACGAAGCCCTGGTGAAAGATTTTCCCAAAAACAACGACGCCCTCTCCGAACTGCTGGACGTATACCTGAACCGGAAGCTGTTTGACAAGGCCCTCACGGCACTGGACGACATCGAACGGCAACGGGGCACCTCCGAAGAACTGGTACAAACCCGCTACGAGGTCCTGTGCGCCATGGGCCGCCACGAGGACGGCGTCCAGGCGCTGGAAACGTTCAACAAGGATTATTCATCGACCCAAATACTGTCTATCACCGGAGATTATTACCTGAGCGAATTCTCCGATTCCCTGGCACAGGCGCGCTACGAGGAAGCCTTGTCGCTGGACAGCAGCTACCTCCCCGCCCTGGTGGGACTGGCCGAGGTGCACCGTCACCAGCGCCGGTATCCGGAGTACTTTGCCACCTTGCGGCCCTTCATTACGTCGCAGGACGTACCGGCCGCCAGCAAAGGCATGTACATTACCAATATCTCGCGCGGGATCGATCCCAAAATCCTGCAGCTGCACCGCGAGGGATTCGATTCCCTGGTGAACCTGGCCACGGAGACGCATCCGGCCGATACCAGCGTCCTTTCGGCCGCCGGCAGTTATTTCTACACCACGGGGCGGCAGGAAGAGGCCGGGAAGTGGTTCCGGCAGTCGGCCGAAGCCCATCCGGAGAGCCTGACGCAGACAGCCACCCTGGTGCAGTACCTGTCCCTGCAGCAGAAATGGGAGGAACTGCGGGAATGTTCCATCGCGGCCTTCGACCGTTTCCACGAGCTGGCCTTCCTGGACTTTGCCAACAGTGCCAACTACCAGCTGGAAGACTACGACGCCATCATCGGCAACTGCCAGTATATCCTTTCCTATTATCCCAAGGAAAAAGACCTCTGCGTGGGCGCCTGGTCCATGATGGGGGACGCCTATTATTCCAAAGGAGAGGTGAAATCGGCCTACAAAGCCTATGATAAGGCGCTGAAACTGAACCCGGACTACGCGCCGGTGCTCAACAATTACGCCTACTACCTGTGCCTGGAGGGCAAAAACCTGAACAAGGCCTACAAGATGTCCAAGAAGACGGTGGAGGCCGAGCCCGACAACGCCACGTACCTGGATACCTTCGCCTGGATCCTGCACCTGCTGGGCCGGGACCTGGAGGCCAAGCCCTTCTTCAAGCACGCCATGCTGTATGGCGGCAAGGACAGCGCGGTGATCCTGGAGCATTACGCCGTGGTGCTGGAAGCGCTGGGAGAGGACGATACCGCCAAGGTGTACCGCAACATGGCCAAACGCCTGAATCCATGAGAAAACTGCTGTGCATACTGGCGATCGTGCTGGCCTGCGGCCTTCCGGCGGCGGGCCAGAAAAACAGCATGAAAAAGCTGGAAAGCCAGCGGGCGCAGCTGGAAAAGGACATCGCCCTGCTCAACCGCAAACTGGAGCAGAATTCCAAGAACAAGGATGCGGCGCTGTCCAGCCTGTCCCTCCTGAAAAGCAAGATCCAGACGCGCGAAAAGCTGATTGACGGCTGCGACGAGACCATCCGCGTGCTGGACGATTCCATCGCCGTGTGCCAGAAAGAGCTGAACAAGCTGCAGGCGCGGCACGACACCCTTTCCCTCTACTACGGCCGCCTGGTGCGCGGCGCCTACAAAAACCGCGACAGCCGCCTGTGGTATATGTACATCCTCTCCTCCGAGTCCATCGGCCAGGGGCTCAAGCGCGCGGGATACCTGCGGGGGATGTCGGCCGAAATGAGCACACAGGCCCTACGCATCCGGGAGACATCGGCCCAGCTGGAGGTGGAGAAAGAACGGCTGGACGGGTTACGGAAAGAGGCCACTGACATGCGACGGAAGGTGGTGGGAGAACGCAGCAAGCTCAAAAACGAGGAGGCCGATGCCAACAAGCTGGTGACCCAGCTGGGCAAGGACCGCAAGAAATACCAGAAAGAACTGCAAGAAAAGAACCGCCAGAAGGAGGCCCTGAACAAGAAGATTGCCGACCTCATCCGGAAGGAGAGCCAGAAGGCCGCCAAGGGTTCTTCCGGGAAGGCTTCCTCCGGCGGCAAGACCACCTCCACAGCCATCGACACCAAGCTGTCCAATGAGTTCGCGGCCAACCGCGGCCGGCTGCCCTGGCCCGTGGAGGGCGCCATCGTGGAGCGCTTCGGCAAGCATCACCACCCGGTCTATACCAATGTGGAACTGCCGCAGAACAACGGCGTCACGCTGGCCGTGCGGCCGGGGGCGCAAGCCAAGGCGGTATTCAACGGGAAAGTGACACAGATTGTGGTACTGCCCGGCTACAACCAGTGCGTGCTGGTGAGCCACGGAGCCTATTTCACCCTCTATTCCAAACTCAAGAGCGTGGCGGTGAAGGTGGGTGACAACGTTACCACCGGCCAGGTGGTGGGTACGGTGGACAGCATCGGCGGAGAAGACCTGTTCCACTTTGAACTGTGGAACGGTACGGTGCCGCAGAATCCGGAGAACTGGCTGCGGAATTAATCAGGATAGATGCCGAAGAAAGCGCTGCCGCTGCCGCTCATGGCGGCGTAGACGGCGCCGCGAGCGTAGAGGCTGTCCTTGACGGTAGCCAGGGAGGGGTATTTGGCGAAGACGGTGGTTTCGAAGTCGTTGTGCAGGTCCTCTTTCCAGGTGGTGATGTCCTGAGCCAGCACTTCCCGGAGCGGTTTGGGAGGGAGGGCCGGGACGATGCCGCGGTAGGCGTCGGCGGTGGAAACAGCCACGCCTTCCGGGATGAAGACTTCCAGCCGATAACCGCTCAGATCCAGATCGTACGGTTCCAGCACTTCCCCGCGGCCGCTGCCGAACATGGGGCGGTTATAGATGAAGAAGGCGCAGTCGCTGCCCAGGCGGGCGGCGTAGGCGGCCAGCGTATCGTCGGAGAGAGAAAGGCCGCCTAATTCGGCCATCATCCGCAGCGCAAAGGCGGCGTCGGAGCTGCCTCCGCCCAGGCCGGCGCCCACCGGGGAGCGTTTCTCCAGGAAGATTTTCATGGGAGGGAGGTCGTAGTCGGCCGCCAGTAATGCGTATGCCTTGGCGGTAAGGTCCTTGAGCGGGTCCCAGTCCACGCCCTGGGCGCGGGCGATGGTAATCATCAGCTTGCCGTCCGGGCTCACGGCCTGGGTGAGTTCACCGTACTTTTCCTTCAGTTCGGCCAGGGTGCGGGACCAGTCTTCGCCGGTGATGATTTCCAGGCGGTCGGAGATGCCGGGATACGGGATGAACAGGGTTTCCAGGTCGTGAAAACCGTCGGCTCTTTTGCGAAGGACGTTAAGGCCCAGATTGATTTTTACATTAGGACAGCAGATCATGAAGGCAAAGATAATGCTAAGATTTCTTCCTGCAAAGAGAAAGCAGTTCGTCCAGGGCCATACGGTCGGCCGGATAGAATTTGACTACCGGCGCAATGGCCATCTTGGCACTCTGGCCCAGACGTTTTTCCAGGGTCTTATATTCCTTGTACTGCGAAAGGATATCCTGTTTCTGCGCATCAGGAATAGGCGTATCCAAACCCGCTTCCTTTAACATGAAGCGGGCTTTTGCGGCTACTGTAAGCTCGACATTCAGCTGCACGAAGCAGAGGATGTCAAAGAATGCTTCGGGCGTGAAACTCTCCTTGATTCCCATCAGGAATTCGCCGGTGTGCGTCTCTCCCAGGTGGCCGTCCTTGATGTCCTGCAGCAGTTTTACCTGCTTGTCCAGGCCGCGGTCCAGCCAGCGGTGGATCATGTTGGCGTCGTACTCATAGGTCCACAGCAGCAGCCCGATCATGTTCCCGAATACCAGCACAAACTGGATAACAGGGTTCTCCATCTGCAGGTTGTTATGAAGGATGTGCAGCAGGGGTGCGGCGACGAACAGCACCAGAACCATCAATCTGTCGCTGTTCTTTACACGCATGCCCAGGAGTCTGCGTGAAGCCAGCCTTACGATGAACATGCGGGCTTCGGCCACCATGGCACTGCAACCCATATGGATGAGCGCCACCTCCAGGCTGCGGAAAAGGATGGTTCCAATGGCCATCGGCTCTCCCAGAAAAAGGTAGAGAAAATTCTCAAGAATAGAGAACCCGCCGCCTACTGCAGCACCGCAGATGATGCTGTCAATAAAGAATACCATCCTTTTTCGGGTAGCCAGCGCCATGAGCGGAATCGCCTTGACCATCTCTTCCAGCGCGGGATACAGGTAATCTGACACCTTTGTCGAAATGACGGGGTCCAGCAGTCGGAACAGGCCCAGGCAGGCCACCGCCGCGAGCATGCCCAGAACCACCATCATCACAAGCTGGGAGATACTCAGCAGGGAAAAGTGGTCCAGCGCGTAAACAACTGCAATGTAGAGGATTACGGGCAGCAGCGCAGCGATGATGGAGAGAATCATAGCAGTTTCAGGGAAATCATCAGTTCATTGCCGGACATCCGGGCGTTGGTGCCGTCGTTGAGGCGGGGCCCGAACAGATGACCGTAACCTATTGACAGGGTGGTCTTCAAGTAGTTGAAGAACACCAGTTCGGTGGTAACCTGCACACCAGCGCTATAATACATCTTGTGCGGAAGGCCGGGGTTCCAGGCGCTGAGGCCGGTGCCGAAGAACGAACACTGGATCCAGGTAGGATACAGGAAGAGGGCGCCGAAGTCGTTCAGACGGATGGGCCTCAAGTTCAGTTCGGCGGTGGCCTTGGCGTAGGAGTGGACCTGGATGGCGTCGATCGCTGCACCGGGCATAGCCTGCGGAGTACGATACTGGAAGGCGTTGCGGTAATCGAGGCGGTTGTTGCGGAAGCCTCCGAAGTAGGAATTGCCGAAGGCCGATGTCGGGTCTCCGAAAGAGTGGCCCGCCGCTGTGCGCACCCAGAAGGAGGTGTTGCGGTCGATGGGCAGCAGCACGCCGAAATCGGCCGTTGCGTCTATGGAGGGGAAGAAGCGGCCGCCGGCCAGATAGCCGTAGCCCTGTAGGCCCAGTTCGTAGCCCTGTTCCCGCATCACGGCGCCCAGCGAATTCCGGCTCTTGGCAATCTTGCCGTATACCGAGATGGTCTGCATGGAACGGATGCCGTCGTCCACGCTGATTTCCTGGTACAGGGGCAGGGCGTCCATATCGCCATAAGCGCCTATGGAGGCTCCCCAGGAGCGCGTATAAGGGGAAGTGAGGGAGTTTTTATAGTCGTAGGCCAGGGTTACCATATAGCCCTTACGGCTGCCACGTCTGGGACCGGCCAGGTCGTAGAAGTCGGTGTGGTTCCAGGCGGCCTTGAGCGTCCAGAAGTAGTACTTCCATTCCAGGTCAAAGTGGAACTTGTTCTTGAGCTCGTTGCTGCTGAAGGGCGAAACGCCCACGCCCAGCTTGATGCTGCTCAGACCAACCGGGTCGCTGAAGAAGAAGCGGTAGCCCAGCACGGGAGTTACGTGGTTCCAGGCCAGGGCATCGGTAAAGCCGGAGATGGTCGGATAAGCACCGGCAAAACGCATCTCCTTGAAGACGTTGTAAGGTTTAATATTGTGGTAGACGTCTCCGAATTCGATATGCGCCAGGGGCTTCTTATGCAGTCCCACCTGCTCCAGGGCCTCCCGGTTCTTCTCGTAGGCAATCTGGCCGAAGAGCCGGATGGCATTGGCATCTTCAACAACCTTGCGGTCCAGGGTGACCGGGCGCATGCCGTCGCGTTCGAATTCCAGGGCCAGCAACTTGCCGGGAGCCGTCTCCAGAGGGGCAAACAGGCCGATGTCGGTGTTGGAGAGCAGTTCCATTTCCCGCGTCTCCAGATTGATCTGCCAGAGGTTGGAGACGCCGGTATAGTACGAGCTGCCAATGAGGTAGCGGTCGTCCAGCGAGAAGCGGAACTGGCCCAAGTTGCTGTCTTCCCAGGTGACCAGTTCCTCTACGTGGAAGTTGGCCACGGCCAGTTCTTCCGTATTGAACAGCAGCAGCGTATGCTCGCCGTTGTCACCCTGCCTGGTCAGGGATAGCAGTTTGCCGTCGTGGCTCACGTCCAGATCTGATACACTGACGCCGAAGGGGAATGCGTAGATGATTTCGGGATTTTCCAGGTTTGCGTCGTAGCGTACGATGGACTGTGTGCCGCCGTTGGAGAAAAGGCCGTAGAGGCAGTCTCCGGCGTTGTCGTACACAATGTTGTTTATGCGCTGGTATTGGAGTTTCTTGACCACCTTTCTTTTCTGGAGGTCATAGATTTCCATGCCGCGTATCTTGGCGTTGTTGTTGGTAAAGATGAGGCGCTTGCGGTTGCGGTCCAGGGCCACGAAGGCCGGATTGTAAAGCTGGGTGCCGTACAGGGGCGCCACATTGCGCTGTTTGCCGCTGGCCAGGTCTATCTCTACGATGTGAGCCAAGCTGCCGGGGGCAATCATCGCGGCATAGGCCTTGCCGGTTTCGGGGTCGTATTGCAGGGGCGAAACCGAACCCAGGGCCTCACGGGTAACAGGTTTGGTTGCCGTAAGCGGGTATTCGCGCACGGTAGCCAGGTTTTCCTCCTGATGCTTTTTCTCTTCCTCCTTCCAATTGTCCCACGCTTTGCGGAGCGGAAGACCGTACACTTCCTTGAATTGGCTGCCGAAGAAAGTGCGACTGTCGGCCGTGCGGTTATAGAACTTGATCAGTTTGTCGTAGCCATATTCGGCCGTAAGGTAGTTCACGAACCGGGTGCCATAGAGGTAGGCGTTGGCGCCCACCTGGAAGTCCATGGTGGAACCTTCGGTTTCCAGACCCACCACCGAGAACAGTTTGTCTCCGCCGTCAATGATGCTGCGGAAGTACATTTCGTCGTAGCCGCCCAGGGCGCGGCCCACACCGCCGCCCATCCAGGTTTCCATAAAGCAGGCAATGCCCTCGTGATACCAGCGGGGTGTATACCAGCGCGGCACGGTCATATAACTCCACAAGGCCGATATGGGGTGTTCGTTGTCGGTGCTAACCTTTGTGCCGAAGAACTTGCGCCAGCCCAGATCCCGCCGGTTGTACTTGTCGGTCATGACAATGTGCGTGTACTCGTGCTGGAATAGTTGACGATACCGTTCGGACGCGGGATTGATGTAATAGGACATGGAGAGGGGGGCCATGCCAATCTGGATGAAAGAGCGCGGCAGAGGAGAGGCGCCACCGTTACCGTCGTCCTCCCAGTCTGTGAGAAGCAGCATGGGGGGCTCGGGAACGTAGAGCGAATCGGTGGTCCAGACTTGCTCGTGAAGGGTTTTGCCATTCACGAACATGCGAACCATGTGGGGGATGTATCGTGACAGGTTTTTGTCAAAAAAGACCAGGCGGGCTTCGTCTGTAGTGTACTGATAATAGGTCTGGCTCTGCGCTTGGGCTACAAGCGGTAGAGCCAGAAACCATATTAATAAGCCTGTGCGAATGCAAGGAAACCTGTTCATAGCAAACGCAAGGTTATGCTACATCAGAATGATTGCTTGGAGAGCAGTGGCGTCGCCGGCCGCAAGGGCATTGATGGCATCAGAAATCGGAATAGCGCCAATCACATTGTCCGTACCGGTCCAGCTCTTCAGGGAGAGTTCCTCGGTGGTGTTGCGCAGATTCGTCAGCTCCTCAAAGAACCCAAGGCTGCTGACAATGTCAAAGCTGTTCAGGGTATTGAGGTCAATCGTTTCGCTGTTGCGATCAATCTTGGGACCCCTTCCCTGGAGAACCAGTTGCTGATTGGCCAGGCTCTGCTGATTGGCCAGGCTCTGGTTGTCAATCACTTCGCTGTTAGAATCAATTTTGCGATGTCCCTGGAGAACAACCAGTTCCTGCTGGTTGGCCAGGGCTTGTTGGTTGGCCAGGCTCTGGTTGTCAATCACTTCGCTGTTAGAATCAATTTTGCGATGTCCCTGGAGAACCGCTTCCTGCTGGTTGGCCAGGGCTTGTTGGTTGGCCAGGCTCTGGTTGTCAATCACTTCGCTGTTAGAATCAATTTTGCGATGTCCCTGGAGAACAACCAGTTCCTGCTGGTTGGCCAACATGGAAAGCTGTTCCTTGTTGATGGCCTCGAGAACGTTGAAACTGGAATTGCAGTTCAAGGCGTCGGAGAGGGCAGAATTGCGGATGACGATGAACTGGTTCATGTTGTCAAAGAGATTGAGGGCGCTGGTGGTTTGCTCGGCATCCAGGAGGTATCCTTTCTCCTTGAGGGCGTTGGCGGCTTCTACGTCGTTTTCCAGGGTGGCGGTCACCTGCTGGTACTCGGCCCACTGGTCGCGTACGAGCTTGAGACGGTCGTCGGCCTCGTTGTTTTCCAGATATTTGTCGGTAGTTTCAATGAAACGGTTGGCCAGCTTATTCTGCTTCTGCAGAGTATTGTAAGCCAGGGCTGCATTGGTGGTGTTCTGGGCCAGATTTTCGGGCTTTTCTCCACCCAGGGCTGCATCCAGGTCTTCACCGGCAGCCTTCATGGAAGCGCATACATTTTCGGCCGTCTTCTTGGTCTTCTGCATGTCTTTGATGACGCTCTTGAATTCCGGGATATCGCCGGCAACTTCGGCCGACATATCTACCAGGGCGTTGAACTGGGCAGAACGGGTGTCCATCACAACGTAAGAGAGCACGACGGTGTTCTTGAAGTCTTCGTCGTTGAGGAGCAGTTCGTGCATATTGCTAAGTCCGTCGGCGGCTGTTTTGCGGGAGAAGCGGGAAGACTTGGCAACATTGCCTTCGGATTTCTCGGAATCTACAGGCCAGTCAATGACTCTGGAGACTGCGAAGCCCACCAGGAGAACAGCAACAACTGACAGTAAAATGTAAACGGTTTTCTTGTTTTTCATAAGGCTCTGTTAACAAACGTATAATGGGAAAATAAGCACTGTTCCGGCAAATATACATTTTTTTTGTCACATTGTACTCCACAATGGTAAAAAGTGGTGATTTCTAATATATTTTAGGTCTTGTTGATGAAAGGGGTCTCCGGAACGTGAAGGCAAAGAAAATGCACAATTCCGTCAAAACATAAAAATAAACGGCTAAAACAACACTTTTTTTTGACCGAATATAGGAAATGAAAAACGCATTTCCCACCTTGCCGGGGTCAAAAATTATGTGTGCCATGAGAAAATGGATCCTTCTTCTGCTGCTGGGGGCGGCGACCGCCGCCTGTGAAAAACCCCTTTTCGAAGAGTCTTCCCGGGAGTCTCAGGGAAACGGCCGCCCCGCCCGACCTGCTCCCTATGTCGACACCCTGGAAGCGGGCGTGAAGGTATACGCCACATCCGTCGTCTTCCCCGATTCCGTGGACTGGCGCGCGGGAAACACGCGCGATGCCAAACTGGTACTATGGAAGGACAGCACGCCGTTTGGCTCGCTTCCCGCCGGGGACCGGCCCGACCCCCTCCGGCACCGGGTGCTGGGCGGGCACCTGTGGACGGACGACACTGATGGCAACCAAACCACCGTTTCCTGTGACGGGGAGCCCTTCTTCAGCTTTCCGGGAGAAGAACTGTTCTCCGGTTTTGTGGTGGCGGACGGTCATGTACACACCCTGGGGCAGCACCCTGGCGGAGGCTTTTCCTACCGTGTGGACGGGGAGGAAGTCTTTACCTCAGCCACAGGTGTGCCCCTGGGACGGACCCTGGACTCCGACTGGGAAGGAGGGTCACTCATGAAAGACGGGACGGATGTCTATTTTGCATACCGTCTGCCCGTGGAAGTACAGGATGGGGTGTTCTGGGAATACCGCGTCATGAAAGGCGGGGAACCCCTCATGATGCTGCCGGCCATCGTGGGAGGGGAAATGCTGGATATCCGGGTCCTGGACGGCATGGTATACCGGTTGGAGCAGCGCTACGAGCGCCTGGTCCTGTTCAAGGGACAGGATATCCTGCCCCTGCTGGTTCCCACACAACTCAAGGCTCCCCGCCTGGTTGTCTCCGGCGGGCACATGCGGGTCAAGGTGAACTACGATGGAAACTGGCTGGTCTTTGACTCGGCCGGCATCTATGACCGTTACAGCGCCACGTTGCCGGAATCCTATCGGCTTTATACCCAGCGCTGCGAAGCCCGCCGGGAGGGCATCTTTGCCCGGGCACTCACCAACACGTCCACCGGCGAACATCTGCTGGTGGTGGACGAAGAACAGACGCCCGTCCGCTTCAACGGGTATTTTACTGGAATCTATATCCGATAACTTATGATAGTATACATCCATGGGGCCAAGTGCCTGGGCATCGAGGCCGTGCCGGTGACGGTGGAAGTGAACATTACTTTGGGCGTGGGCATCCACTTAGTGGGCCTGGCCGATGCGGCCGTCAAGGAAAGCCTGCTGCGCACGGTCACGGCCCTGCAGGCTAAAGGATTTCACGTCCCCGGCAGGAAAATTGTGATCAACCTGGCCCCGGCCGACCTGCACAAACAGGGCAGCGGCTACGACCTCCCTATCGCCCTGGGCGTGATTGCCGCTTCCGGCCAGCGGCAGCTCCGCGGTCTGGAGAAATACCTGATTATGGGTGAATTAGGTCTGGATGCAAGCATCCGTCCGGTAAGCGGAACCCTCCCCATGGTGGAGCTGGCGCAGCGCATGGGGTTCCGCGGCTGCATCCTGCCGGAAGAATCGGCCCTGGAGGCGGTGGACTGCACCGGAGTGGACATCTTCGGGGTGCGCACGCTGGAGGACGTCCTGCGCATCCTGGAGGAGGAAGACGACCCGTCGGACCTGCTCATCTGGAATTCCGGCCTGTACAAGCGGGCGCTGGAAGCGGCGGCCGTCCCGCACCGGGAATACATGGACTTTGCCGATATCATCGGCCAGGAAGGGGCCAAGCGCGGGGTGGAAATCGCCTGCGCAGGCCAACACAACGTACTTTTGATTGGCGCGCCCGGCAGCGGGAAAAGCTCCATCGCCAAGGCCCTGGCGGGCATCCTGCCGCCTATGACCCTGGAGGAAAGCGCCATCACTTCCAAGGTGTACTCCGTGGCCGGACGCTCCTCCGGCGGCCTGGGTTTCATCCGCACCCGGCCATTCCGGGCTCCGCATATATCAGCCTCCAAAGCGGCCCTGCTGGGCGGCGGCAGCGGAGACAATATCCTGCCCGGAGAGGTGTCGCTGGCCACCAACGGCGTGCTCTTCCTGGACGAATTCTGTGAAGCGCCCAAAAGCATGCTGGAGGCCCTCCGGGGGCCGCTGGAAGACCGCAAAGTGACCGTTTCCCGTCTGAAGGCCAAGGTGGAATACCCCGCCTCCTTCATGCTGGTGGCGGCCTCCAATCCCTGCCCCTGCGGCTACTATGGAGAGGGCGACCGCTGCACCTGTTCCCCCAGCCAGCGCATCACCTACCTTGCCAAGCTGTCGGGCCCCATCGTCGATCGTCTGGATCTCCAGGTTTGGATGCATCCTGTCGAGACCTCGGCCCTGGTGCGGGGCGGGAAGGCGGAATCGTCGGAAGCCATTGCCGCGCGCGTACTCAAGGCCCGCGAAATCCAGCGGGAGCGCTTTACCGGCAGCGGTATTTTCTGCAATGCCGAGATGAATTCCAAGCAACTGGAGAAGTTCTGTCCCCTGGACGATGCCTGCAAGGACCTGCTGGAGAACATCATCGACCGCCTGGGCCTCAGCGCCCGCGCCTACACGCGCATCGTAAAGATAGCCCGCACCATCGCCGATTTGGCCGGCAGTGTGCAAATCCAGCCCCAACACCTGTCCGAAGCCGCCCTTTACCGCTTCCTGGACCGGCGGAATATTCTGGATTTGTAAAATAGTATCATTTTTAGTATCTTTGTCATGTCAACGAAAGAGAAATTGATAGAACGGTTTAAAACCATTCCAAGTGATTTTACGTTTGATGAATTGATAAGGTTGTTTAATGCGTTTGGTTTTATAGTAAACAACAAAGGAGCCACGTCAGGATCCCGGGTCCGATTAGAAAAAGGGACTGACTATTTTAACCTTCATAGACCGCATCCTGGTAATGTGGTAAAACAATCAGCCTTGAAAAGTGTTTATCGTTATTTGAATAGTCTAGAATTAATATAATGGGTTACTTACATTACAAAGGTTACACTGGAAGTGTAGAGTATGATGAGGAAGATAATTACTTCTTCGGTCACGTTCTTGGGCTTCATCGGGATGGTATTATCTACGAAGGAGACTCTGCAGAGAGTTTAAAAAAGGATTTTGAAGACGGGATTGAGGATTACTTGACGCATTGTCAAGAAAGTGGGAAACAACCGGAAAAACCTTATAGTGGAAAAACGATCATTCGGATAGGAGCCCAATTACATGAAGCGGCAGCTTTGAAGGCACGTGCTCAAGGTATCAGTCTTAATGAATTCATCAACCGAGCCATTCAATTAGCTGTATTATGAATTATCAGATTGTCATAGCCGGCCTGGAGGATTTGGACCGGGCGGCCAGGGAGTTCCTGGAGGCCATTGGGGATGCTGCGCTGGTAGCGTTCTATGCGCCGATGGGGGCCGGTAAAACCACGTTCACCACTGCCATCTGCAAGGCGCTGGGAGTGCAGGAAGATGCCATCAGCTCCCCTACCTTCGCCATTGTGAACGAATACCGCAGCAGCGCCGGACAGCCCATCTATCACTTTGACTTTTATCGGATTGAACGGCCCGAAGAAGCCCTGGACATCGGCCTGTACGACTATCTGGATTCCGGAGACCTGTGCCTAATGGAATGGCCGGAAAACATTGAGGCCTTATTGCCTGAAGAAACACTCCGCGTCCACATTTCTGTGAACCCAGACGGGTCCCGCACGGTGAGTTGGTGAGTCTACAGCGAACGCTTGATAACCTCGAGATGGGTGTTGTAGTTCTTTTTGAGGCGGTCGATGGCGGCGTCGAAGCTTAAGTTTTCGTCGCCGTTGATGATTTGGCCGCCGTTCTGGCTGCGGTCATCGGCCGGATTCCACATCTTGAAATTCAGTTGGGCCGATTTGCTCAGGAGGGCACGGCATTCCTCCATATAGTCCGGAATGGTTTCCAGCTGGGGCAGGAGCTCCTGGAAACGGGCTTTGACCCGGGCCTTGAAAGCGGGGTCCTGGAACAGCCGGTCATACCAGATGGCGTGACCGTTCACCAGGCCGTTGGCACCGTTGGACGTGTAGAAGGAAAGGACGCCCCAGTCAAAGTCCCAGGCGGGGCCGGCCTTGAGAAGCCCGTCCTTGTCCTTGTGGAAAAAGACGCTGCCCGGATTGCCCAGTTCGTGGTTGCACATCACTTCATAGACTATCCATTCGTCAATGAATGAATCTAAGTCAAGATAGTGGGTATACCCCTTTTCCGGATCCTTGAAATCGCTTCCGTAAATGGCGTCGGAGACTTCCCTGATATAATCCTTGATATAGCTCTTCTGTGCCGGGGTAATGTCATCGGGGTCCGGATACTTCACCGCGAAGGGGATGTTGCGTTCCTTCCACTGGAATTCGTTGTCGTAATGGAAATCCAGTTCCAGCAGGTATCCGTTCTCTTTGGAAATGTTCACGCGGTCTTTGTCTACCCGCACCTGTTCGATGATAAGGTAGGAGCCTTTGTGCACACCGTTGAGCACCAGCTCTACGGGCACGCAGCGCGGGGTCCACGCCAGAGAGGTAAGGGTAGCCACCTTCATGGACACCAGGTTGCGCATGAGCGTGCGGTCCATGAAATTGGCCAGCAAGACCCAGCGCTTGTGGCGGGGCATCCCCAGCACGCTCTGCTGCTCGTCAAAGGCGATGAGATAGGGCTTCTTGGGCCAGGTCCAGGTGGTGTTTCCGCGGCCGCGGATGCGGCATTTGGCCGTGGGCAGCCCCGGCAAGGTCTCCGTTCCCCGGATAGTCACATCACCGACGACAAAATCCGTCTTGGAGGTGATGTCCTTACCATCAGCCGTATTCATGAAAAGTACGGGAAGGCCCGTTTTTCCGGCATCTCCGGCCGGATCGAATTCGGCCTTAAAATGGATTTCGGCCGATTTTACCAGCGATTCCGCTCCGGTATCCGGGTCACGGAGTACGATGGCGATGCTGGCTTTGGTGTCGTACCGTGTACCTGTGCCGGCATCGGCGATAACGGCCACGTAAGTTCCCTGAGGGCGAGTCCCGTAAACGTCCTTCAGATAGAATTCCTGCGGTTCCCGGCCGCCGGAGAGTATGAGTTTTACCTGGCAGGCGGGAGTCCCCACGGCATAATTGAATTCGTAGGCGGCATCGCTTACCGTGAACTGCAGTTCGGCCGACCCTTCTTCAGGAAGAACCAAGGTATAGGCCGATACCGTAATGCTCCTTAAAACAGCACTTTCCGGCGTCGGCAGTATTTCTTTACGCGGCGAGCAACCTGCCATCACCAGCAGGGCACAGGTGCATAACAGAAACAGTTTCCTTGGTTGCATGCGAGTTTTACTCGGCCCAAATTACAGACTGGATGGATTTTGCGGGGACTTTGCAGGGAACAGAAACTTTTCCGCTCACCAGATTCACCATCACCTGCTCGCTGCTCTCATTGAGGAAAAGCACGGCCTGAGACCCGTCAGGATTGCGGAACCACAGATAAGTGAGGCCCGTGGCGGAGTATCCGGAAGCGCCCAAACGAACGGCACCGGGTTGCAGCACCTTGGAACAATGTGCTACATTATAATAATGCGAGTTGCGAACCAGGGAATGGTCTTTGGAATTGAGCGTGACAGCTCCCCAGCAGGTACCGCAGCCACCGGGCCGATAAGGCTTGTGCTCGTCGTCCAGCATCAGGTTCCACAGGGTAACACCCTTGCCGAAACGCGACAGCGTACCCAGGAAAATGTCCCGGAAATCATTGATGAGGCAACCGTCAAAACTGTAGTTCCAGGTGCCGATGGAAGCCTCCGTGAAATAGATTTCCTTGTCGGGAGCACTGCTGTGAATCTTGTCAAGCACGTTCACATTGCCCCCGTAGTTGTGCCAGGCGCTTCCGGCCACATAGGCCGATGTCTCTTCGTCCGCATAGATGCGCAGGGGATAATCGGCCTGGTCCGACATGCCGTCGTAATTGTAATTGTGGTCAAAGAGCAGAATCTTGGCCTTTATGCCGGCCTGGGCAAATGCAGGGCCCACGGCTTCCTTGATAAAGGCCATTTGGTCGGCCCACGGCATGAACAGCGACATGGAATTACCCCTATTCAAAGGCTCGTTCTGCAGGGTTACCGCCTGAATCTTATACCCCCGTTTCTCCATCTCCTGAATCCACTTCACAAAGTATTGGGCATATTCCTGATAATGGAGCGGGTTCAGGCGTCCGCCCGTCCATTTGTCATACGGAAGCGAACCGTTCTCCCCCATTTTCATCCACACGGGACAGCTCCAGGGGGAGCCGATGATTTTCACATCGGGATTGATGCGGTATATCTCATCCAGAATGGGGAACACCCACTGCTCGTCGGAAGGATGGACGGCAAAATTTTCCATCCCGGGCGTGTCACACCAGGTGAACTCGTCCAGGGAAAAGTCGGAGCCGCCGATACACACGCGGATAAGGGATGAGCCGATGCCCTTTTCCCGGCTGAAAATCTCTTCCAGAAAAGCGCTGCGGTCCGCTGCATCCATCAGCATCAGGTTGTAGCAGCTGGCCTGCGTAATGGCCAGGCCGAAGCCGTCTACCGACTGAAAACTTTCCCCTGTGAGTGCCACCTTATAGAATATGGCATCCTCCGGTTTCCCCAACACAAGCTGGCTGGGTTCCATCCGTGCGCCGCTCACAGAAGTAGTGTACACTTGGGCGTACGACTTCTCGGAAGGAACCGGTTCCGGACCGGGATCCGGCGTCACCGCCGAGGAAGGTCCGCAGGAAGGAAGCAGGTACAGGGCAAGGAGGAGCAGGGACCGCATACTTTTCATAAACTACTGTACTTTAAAGGATAATGCCTCGCCGGAAGCGCTGTCTCCGGCCACCCACAGCTGGAAGTCTCCGGGTTCTACCTTCTTCACACCGTCCAGCCCCACGAAAGCGAGTTCCTGCACGGGAATCTTCACCGTGAGGGTGCGGCTTTCACCGGCTTTCAGGTTCACGCGCTCGAAGGCCTTGAGTTCCTTCACCGGACGGGTGATGGAGCCAACCAGGTCACGGATATACACCTGGGCCACCTCGGTACCATCATAAGCACCGGTGTTGGACAGGGTAAAGGTCACCGTGATGGTGTCGTCGGCCTTGTAAGCCTCTTGGTCCAGGCCGATACCGGAATAGGCAAAGGTGGTGTAGCTGAGGCCATAGCCGAAGGGAAAGAGCGGATAGGCGCCGTAATCCAGATAGTAGGAAGTATTGCCCAGGGAAGTCTGGCCGGCTTCGGCCGGGATGTCATCCAGCAGGGTTTCTCCCCTGTACGGACGGCCGGTGTTGTTATGGCTGTAGTACATGGGGGCCTGTCCTACGGTGCGCAGGAAGGTGATGGGGGTCTTGCCGGAAGGATTCACCTTGCCGAAAAGGACGTTGGCCAGGGCCGGACCGCCCATGGTGCCGGGATGGAAGCTGTACAGCATGGCATCCACGTTGGGGAGGTCGCGCTCGATAGTGAGCGGACGGCCGGCCATCACCGTAGCCACAACCGGTTTGCCGGTGGCCTTCAGGGCAGCCAGCAGTTCGCTCTGGGAGCCCTTCAGGTTAAGATCGGCCAGCGAGTGTGCCTCGCCGGAGAGAATAGCCTCCTCTCCCAGGAACACCAGCACCACGTCGGCACGGCGGGCTGCAACTACCACATCGGCGAAGTTATTGCGCTTCTCGCGGCTGAAAGTGAGGCCGGGAACATAGTCCACCTTGCCGGGGAAAAGTTCCTGCAAAGCCTTCAGCGGAGTAACCGAGTGGGCTTTTTCACCGTCGAAGGACCAGGTTCCCAGCTGGTCGTGCGGGGCATTGGCCATGGGGCCGGTGACCAAGATCCGCCGACCGCCCTTGAGCGGCAAAATGCCGTTGTTCTTGAGCAGGATCACGGACTCCTCAACGGTCTTCTGGGCCGATGCCAAATGCTCGGGAGCATACTGGACGGCCTTCGCGGCCTCCACATCCACATAGGGATTCTCGAACAGGCCCAGCATCACTTTGACGCGGAGGATGTTACGGACGGAATTATCGATGGACTTCATGCTGACGGCACCGCTCTTCACCAGTTCTTCCAGGTGGGAGAGGAAGCCGAAAGTCATCATATCCATGTCCACACCGGCGTTCACGGCCTTTTCGGCCACATCCTTGCGGTCTGCACCGAATCCGTGGTCGATCATCTCGCCCATGGAATCCCAGTCGGTGACCACCAGGCCGTCGAAGCCCCATTCGTCACGAAGCACATCCTTCACTACAAAGGCGTTGGCCGTGGAAGGCACACCGTCGTTGTCATTGAAGGAAGTCATAAGCGTCATGGCTCCGGCCTTGATGGCTGCCTCGAAGGGAGGCAGATAGACATTGCGGAGCTGACGTTCGGTGAGGAAGGTGCTGTTGTAGTCACGGCCGCCTTCGGCTGCGCCATAACCCACGAAATGCTTTACGCAGGCGGCCATGGAAGTGCTGTCCAGGCTGGTGCCCTGGTAGCCGCGCACCATCGCTTCACCCATACGGGCATCCAGATAAGTATCTTCACCGCTGCCTTCGGCGATGCGTCCCCAGCGGGGGTCGCGGGCAATGTCCAGCATGGGCGAGAACGTCCAGCGGACACCCTGTGCCGTGGCTTCCAGGGCTGCCACGCGGGCGCCCTCTTCTACCAGGGCGGGGTCAAAAGTGGCCGCCAGGCCCAGCGGAATGGGGAAAATGGTGTGGAAGCCATGGATGACGTCACGGCCCACCAGCAGCGGAATGCCCAATCGGGACTCTTCCACGGCCAGGCGCTGGAATTCGTTCAACTTCACAGGGTCCACCT
>Ga0310696_10001729_pt1 | contig 30883 bp, 23 predicted proteins | sample AusTroGonzalo_MG_4_FD_203885 | JGI IMG/M metagenome (GOLD analysis project Ga0310696, IMG submission 203885) | Bovine rumen microbial communities from tropical cattle in Woodstock, Queensland, Australia - Gonzalo_02 (v2) (version 2) | ecosystem: Host-associated > Mammals > Digestive system >... | reverse complement strand
CTATCCCTATCAAGCCACGCTGTGGCTTTGTCTTACGCACGTGGTTTATGGGTTCCCGAAACTTGAATTACGTATTCTTTGAACTAAATTCTTGCGTATTCTTGCGCATTCTTTTCTTTCTCTATTTATGGTCTAAATTTGGGTTTATTTGTGCCAATTTGTTTCCTTGTCCCTTTCATATAATTATTTTCCGTTCCCGCAAGCGTTTTGCCCTCCATACCAAAAAGGTGACGGTAAATGTAATCTTTCGACCTCATTATCAGCTACATCGGGTTTTGTTTTCCCAAAAAACAGCCTTACCGTCACCTTACCGTCACCCGTAACCGACTGACTATCGGACGAGTAGGAGGAAAGGTGACGGTAAACGCACTTTTTTGACAAAAACTTTTGTATACGTCAAATTACGGGGTTGTACTCAAAGATACCACCTCGGCCCTGAAAGGGCCACAGATTACAGGCAGGGGTTATCACCCCTGCCTGTAGTCTTAACAGCCCTTCGGGCTTTCGTGGTGGCGTCTTTGAAGATAATCATTTAATTCAAGTTTCGCAAGTATGCTAAGGTCTTGTAAGACAAAGCCACAGCGTGGCTTGATAGGGGTAGCCAGCCAATTCATTGGCTGGTACCAGATGGCAATGAAAATGCGTGCCTTTAGGTACGCGACATCATACCCCTATCGCATACCTACGGCACGCTATCCTTTGACGACTACACGTTACCAGCCATTAAAATGGCTGGCCGCTCGGCGCTTGCGACGCTTGACACTTCAAGAACCCTTATCTGATGCCTACGGCATCGGCTTAACGGAGCTTACGAAAGATTAATGGACGAAGGTGAGGTCGAGCTGATGGCGGGCTGCCATGCGGCGGAGGTTGATGGTGGCATAGCGCATACGGCCAAGGGCGGTGTTGATGCTGCAATGCGTGAGACCGGCAATCTCCTTGAAGGATTTCTTCTCGAAGATACGCAGTCGGACGACCTCCTGCTGCGGTTCGGGCAGACGGGTAATCATCTCATGAATCTCGTCAACGGTTCGTTCGTTGTGATAGAAATCCTCTACGGTGCCGTCGGCGATGTCCTTACGGTTGAAGAGGCGTTCCTGCAATTGGGGCGTGGCAACATCCACGAAAGGAGGACGATGGCGATGGCGGTCTACGATGAGGTTATTGGCTATACGGATAATCCAAGAGAGGAAACGTCCGCTCTCGGTGTAGCGGTGGCTGCGGATGCTGACAATGGCCTTATAGAAAGTCTCTTGGAAGATATCATCGGCCGTAGTCACATCACAGACCATCGTCAGGATGAAACCATAGACTGTTTTCTGATAGCGTTCGAGAAGAACGTCGAACGCTTCGTCATTACCATTCTCATAGAGCTGGACGAGCACCTCGTCCGACTCTGAAGTTAGATGTTGCATTACTTACTCAATAATGTGATTTCGGAGTAATAATGTACGATAGGCAATGACTTTTTAGGGGTTAATCGGGACAAAGGTAGAATGAAAAGTTGAAACTTGAAACTTGGAAGTTGAAAGTTATTGTAAATTATGCCGAATTTTAACATCCTTTCAGGAATCGGCGGCTTTTTCGTCCTTTTTCCGTTATTATTTGTCAACTTTCGACGAGGACAGCACCGTCAAGGTGTGCTCCACGCAGGAAGTCAGCGACGGGCATACGCCGTTTGCCAGCCAGTTGGATGTCAGTCAGGCGGAGGTAACCGTCGCGGAGGGGGACGAGGAGGGAAGCCTCACCCCCAGCCCCGGCCTCACCCCCAGCCCCTCTCCAAATGGAGAGGGGAGTAGATAGTATTGCTGGATGCTCACCATTGGATGCTTGTTCTTGAGAGTATATACTCCCCTCGCCCTTTGGAGAGGGGCTGGGGGTGAGGCCGGGGCTGGGGGTGAGGCCGGGGCTGGGGGTCTTTATCTTTTCCGCAAAAAAGACTTTGAGCTGTGTCTCCTTGCCGTCGGCGGTGCGCAGGGTGGTCCAGGCGGCGGGATAGGGAGAGAGGCCGCGGATGAAGTCGTAGGCGGACTTCACGGTATGCTGCGACCAGCGGATCTCTGTGTTCTCCTTGAAGAGCTTGGGGGCGGGACGGAGGGAGGACTCGGCGACCGTATCGCCGAGAACAGAACACTGGTCGACAGGCTGGACGTTGCCGGCGGCGATGTCGTCGACGGTCTTCAGGACGAGGTCGGCACCCAGGAGCATAAGGCGGTCGTAGACGTCGCCCACGGTATCGGTGTCGGCAATGGGGGCCGGGACGCGGTGGATGATGCGGCCGGTGTCGATGTCGTGGTCGAGGAAGAAGGTGGTGACACCCGTCTCGGTCTCACCATTGATGACGGCCCAGTTGATGGGCGCGGCACCGCGGTACTGAGGCAACAGGGCGGCGTGGAGGTTGAAGGTGCCCATAGGCGGCATGGCCCAGACGACCTCGGGCAGCATACGGAAGGCGACGACAATCTGGAGGTCGGCGCGGTAGCTCCGCAACTCCTCCAGGAACGCCTCGTCCTTCAACTTCTCGGGTTGCAGGACGGGGATGCCGTGCTCCACAGCATATTCCTTGACAGGCGAGGCCTGCAACGTGTCGTGGTGACGTCCCACGGGCTTATCGGGCATGGTGACCACCGCCACCACGTTATAGTGATTCTCTACAAGTTTCTTGAGGGACTCGACGGCGAAGTCGGGGGTGCCCATGAAAATAAGTCTAAGAGAAGACTCTCCCCCCGCCCTCCCTGTTAGGGAGGGAGCAGGATGTATTTGACCAGTTGTATTCATTCGAAATATGAAGTTATTTGGGATAAAACATTGTCTGTATCATAAAGTACTTCTTCATTGGTGAAGCGCATTACATGAAAACCCATTTGCTCCAAGTCTCTCTCTCGGATAGCATCATCTTCCTGCTGTTGACGTTCGGCATGGTAGCCTCCATCGACTTCGACAACAAGTCCATCACGCTGTGAAACGAAGTCTACAATATAATCACCAATAATGTGTTGACGATTAAAGCGTGTACCAACATCTAATGAACGTAGTTCCTCCCACAATACAGACTCTGCAAGTGTCATATTACGTCTATTCTCCCTTGCAAATTCCTTCAGAAGTGCGTATCTGTCAGGTGAAGCTGTCCGATAATCCATTATATCAAGCCTTGTTTGGTAATCGCTCCCTCCCTAACAGGGAGGGCGGGGGGAGAGTCTACTCATCACTCAAGTCGGCCATCATCTGCCGATACAGCGCATTGACATGGCTGCGACGGATGAAGCCGATAAAGGTGCCGGAGTCATCGACGACGGGGAGGGTCCAGGCCTGGGTGCGGTCGAAGGCGGCCATGACGACGTCCATGGGGTCACCGGCTTTCAAGCGGGCGGCATAGCGCGACATGAGGTCGCGGACGTGCAGCTTGTGGTAGAGCTCGGTGCGGAACATGACGTGGCGCACACGGTCGAGGACAAGGACAGCCAGAAGCTTGCCCGCCGAGTCCACGACGGGGAAGATGTCGCGGTTGGAGGCGGAAAGCTGGCGAACGACCTCGCCGAGGTCATCGTCGGGATGCAGGTGCTCCTCGTAGCGCTCGATGACGCTGTCCATGGACATGAGGGTGAGCACGGCCTGGTCCTTGTTGTGGGTGACGAGTTCGCCCTTGCGGGCAAGGCGCATGGTGTAGATGCTATGGGGTTCAAAGATGATGATGGTCAAGTAGGCGCAGACGGCTACAATCATCAGGGGAAGGAAAAGTCCGTAGCCGCCCGTCAGTTCGGCAATGAGGAAGATGCCCGTCAGAGGAGCGTGCATGACGCCGCTCATCAGGCCTGCCATGCCGAGGAGCGAGAAGTTGTTCTCAGGAACGGGGTTGAGGAAACTGAAAGTTGAAAGTTCAGAGTTGAAAGTTGAAAGGTGGTTCCACAGGCTGGCGAAGAGGAAGCCCGAAACACAACCGAGGAAGAGCGAGGGGGCAAAGGTTCCGCCACAACCGCCGCCACTGTTCGTGGCCGTGGTGGCAAAGACCTTGAAGACGATGATGCCTGCGAGGTAGAGGAGCAGCAGGTGGGGCGTGGCGTAGAAGAACGAACCTTCGAGCACCTGGTTCCAGTCCTCGGGACCCTGTCCGTTGAGCAGAAGACGAATCATGCCGTAGCCTTCGCCATAGAGTGAGGGGAAGAGGAAGATAAGGACGCTGAGGATAGGGCTGGCGATGAGGAAGCGCTTCCACGGAGAGCCGAGACGCCGGAACTGGTCTTCGAGCCAGTTCATGACGCGCGTGAAGTAGAGTGAGACGAGGCCGCAGAAGATACCTAATAATATATACGCGGGCACGCGCTCGATGGCGAAAGCATTGACGAGGTGGAACTCGAAGAGGTTGCCCGTGCCGGAGATGGCGAAGGTGACGGCGGCGGCGGTCACACAGGAGACCAGCAGGGGAAGCAGACTGCCGAGGGTGAAGTCGATCATCAGTACTTCCAGCGTGAAGACCAACCCGGCGATGGGCGCCTTGAAGATGCCCGAGACGGCACCCGCCGCACCGCAGCCCACGAGGAGCATCATCTTCTTGCCGTCGAGGTGGAAGAGTTGGCCGAGGTTGGAACCGATGGCAGAACCTGTCAGCACGATAGGTGCCTCGGCACCGACACTGCCGCCGAAGCCGATGGTGATGCCGGAGGCGACGATGCTCGACCAGGTGTTGTGGGTCTTGATGTAGCTCTTCTTGCGGGCGATGGCGTAGAGAATCTTGGTGATGCCGTGGCCGATGTCGTCGCGCACGATGTAGCGGACGAAGAGCCCCGTCAGGAGGATGCCGACAATGGGATAGACCAGGTACGGCCAGTTAGCATCCGTGATGGAGAAGTGATTGGTCAGCAGGTGCTCCACGGAATGTATCAGCCACTTCAGCAAGAGACCGGCCAAGGCGGTGAGCACACCGACGACAAAGGCCAGCAACAGCATGAGCCGCTTGGAGACTTCACGCTCCAGACGGGTGGATTCAGCTCCCGTTTTCATGGAGCGTAGCGTCAGCTTGTCCAATAGTTGCTGCCAACCATTCTTGGATGTTAAGAAACCACTCATAGTTTTCATCCTCTTATTTACGGATGATGGTGACTTCGCCCGTGGGCGTGAGTTTGATGATGGAACTGGGTTCGTGGCGCGAAGTGTCGCGCTGGCGGGAGAGGCAGACGTAGTCCACAGCGTCGATGATGGCGGGGTCGATGTCGGCGAAGGTCTGAGGCGAGGGCTGTCCGCTGATGTTGGCGGAGGTGCTGACGATGGCTTTCTGGAAACGGTAGCAGAGCTGCTGGGAGAAGACTTCGGAGGTGACACGGAGTCCTACACTGCCGTCCTCTGCCAAGAGGTTCGGGGCGAGACCGGCGACACCGTTGAGGATGACCGTCGTGGGCTTCAGGGCGAGGTCGATGATGTCCCACGCCACATCGGGAACGTTGCGGACATAGCGTTGCAGACGTCCCGGACTGTCGACGAGGCAGATGAGGGCCTTGGAGTCCTCGCGCTGCTTGATCTCAAAGACCTTACGTACCGCCTCCGGGTTGGTGGCATCGCAGCCGATGCCCCAGATGGTGTCGGTGGGATAGAGGATGGTGCCGCCCTGACGCAGGACGTCTACCGCCTTCCGGATATCTTCGTCTCTTTCTTTACTCATAGTGCTATAATCATTCTGGTTTTGCAACCTTTTTCTTATCAATCAAGTAAACGCCCCGGCGGACAGGATCGTCCACACGACGTCCACTCAGATCATACATCAAGGCATCCTGCGTCGGGCGAAAGGAGTTCGAGGCCTCGGCCCGTGTATCATTGATGCCGACTTCCACGCCTTGCGAGTCGGTGCCGTTGAAGACATAGACCGTGGAAGCTGCCAGATTCAGCGTGAGTTCCTGGTCAATATCAATTGGCTCGCCGACGGGCAGACCGCTGAGTGTATTTTGCGTGAACGCCTTGACCAAGGTGATGGAAGTCTGGATATAGTCGGGGATGTCCAGAGCCTCGCGCAGCGTGGTCTTGAAGGTCTGGCGGCTGGCAGAAGGATTGCGTAGAGCCAGCGTCGCCTTCTTACCATTCCACGAAGCCCAGCCATAGACATTCGCCTTGCTGCCGTCCCACGGATTGCCGCCGACCCAGTGTACGTCGGGCAATACGTCGGCATTCTCGCGCTGCCATTTGATACACTCGGCCAGGTCGCCCCACAGCTTGCCGCTATTGATGCTGTTCATCAGGGCGTAGTCGGCATAGACCTCGACCATGCCGCTGCCACAGGCAAAGGCGCACCGCATCTCACGCACGATGTCGGCATACGTGCGGCTCATGTTGGCTACACCACCCCCATAGTTGGAGAGGATGAAGCCGTGGGTCATGAGCGTATTGATGGGACAAAGGGGCGAGTTCTGAACAAAGTTCTGATAGACAAGGCGGTCGCGATAGGTAATCCACTGTTCGCGCGTGTTGCCTTGATTGCCAGCTGTGCCCCAGTCGTTCTCCTGACGCCAGACGGCATCGGTAACTTGGAACCAGAAAGGTGAAGCCCATGTGCCGACGGTGGTGTTCAGGAACACGTCGGGCTTGACCTCGCGCAGGCGACGCTCGATGTCGATAATAGCTTCAGCGTTCTCCTCGCCGGTGGCGCCAGCGTCTGGACCTACAGAACTAAACTGCGCGCTTATGCCGTCGAACTTGAAGAAGTTGAAGTGGTAGTTGTTGAGCATATAGCTGGTACGGTCGAGGAAGACGTTATAGTACGCCGTGTTGGAGAGCTGCATACCGCCACGGCTACTCCAATAGTTGCGACGGTAATTGCCACTCTGACCGTAGCCGCCGACAGGGCCGAGCCACGCTCCAATGTGGGAGTCCATGGCTTCTGCCTTGTCGCTAAGTTCCTGGAAGCCATTGGGGAAGTTGGGGTTGAACTGCCAAGTGCCGTATTCGTCCCATCCGTCGTCCCAGACGAAGGAGCCGATGCCGACGCCGTGCTTGTCGAACAGGTTCTTCTTCCATTGGTTCAAGACCTCCATGCACTGCGATTCGTTGAAGTTAGTGGTGTAGTCCGGGTCGTTGTTCCGGTCGATGTTCAGCTCGAACCACGAGTTGTACATCGGGAAGGGACGCCAAGGCACTGCCCGCTCGCGCTCACTATAACAGAGGAAGGAGCGGCGGGCCTGGCCGGGAGCGATGAGCCCCACGACGGCACTGACCTTCCAAGTCTTACCAGCCGCGAGAGTGGTCTGGCGGCTCCACTCGCCACGGATGGCCGTCTCGGTGGGGGCTGGCAGATGGTAGTAGTAGTGCTTCACGTAACTCAGGTTGATATTGCCCGAAGAAGTGTTGTCACTGCCGTTGGGATTCAGCACCGCGTAGTAGCGAACGGTATAGTCTCCTGCGGCAGGCACCACAAAGGTGTAGTCATTGTCCGTCTTGGCCGAGCCCGAGAAGCCCCTGTGGTAGTCCGAGGCAACCACGTTGCCGGAAGCATCAATCAGTTCTACGCCCGCGATGGTGAGACCATGACTTCCGGAGGCGTACATAAACTGAGCATTGAACGTGCCCTCGCCGTCCGCAAAGGAAGCACTTCTCTCCATCATCTTAATGTTCTCTGCGGCGAAGCCCAGTTCGAGGATGCGAGAGGGCACAGCGGTGGGAGTGGTCCATGAGGAGGGTGTCCACGTCACGGTCTGCATTCCACCCGTCGAATGTGCGGGTGTCATGGGCAGCGTGTTGGCTGCTGTGTTGCCATCGAAAACCAGTTCGGGTGCCAGAACATCACAGCTCCACGTGATAGTGCCGTTGCTGTTGAAGGAGTTCTGCTGGTCGGTCATCGTGTCACGGAAGTAGCGCACGAGATAGAACCCGGCAGCAGGAATATTCAGCGTATAGACATTCTTGGATTTCGAGCCACCCGTGTAGCCTTTGTGATAGTCGCTGGCTACGACTTCACCCGTGACGGGATCCACAATGTCCACGCCCGCAATGTCCAGACGGTGGTTGCCGCTGGTGTATTGGAAAGTTACCGTCTGTTTACCACCCGCGAGGATGGCGAGATAGCCCTGGGTGCCGAGGATGCCGTTGGCTGGCAGGCCGAGGTCGATGATGCCCTGCGGGGTCTCGGAACCGGGCTGCCATGAGAAAGTCGTACTCGTCCAGTTACCATAGGCGAAGGGCTCTGCATCCATGGCTCCCACAACGGCATTCTTGCCCATCGGCGTCTCCAGACCAGCGAAAAGGCGGTCACTGGCGATGACGGAACCGCGCGTGTTGCCTACGACAGCGGGTGCTTGTGCGCTGCTGCTATTGTCCACAAGGTACTGCATGGGGATAACTGCGTTCATCGCCACATTCTTATTCGCCGTCAGTTCCAGCTCCGTGCGCAGATAGTGAGAACCATCGCGCAACACGGCACGCCAGGTCAGGGAGAGGTCGCCGGAAGTGAAGTCTGCTTCCAAAGCCTTGCCCGCGAAGTGCAGTGCTCCGCGTGCGGCGGTCGCGTCAGCGGGTAAGTCGGTCATACGGACCTCTCCCAATGCCATCTCTGACGCCGATAGTTCTGTGCCATTGCCCAGCCGCACGGAGAATAATTCCGAACCACTTTTCAGACCAAGGACCTCGCAGCCACCGAAACGCATCGTCCCGTCGGTCTGGACGAAGTCGGCCTGAAAGAGGTCGTTGCCAATGGTGTAGACTTGCTCATCCGTGGCTGTCAACGAGGCCGTCCCTGCCTGCTTCTCTTGAGGGAAGATGACGGACTGCGCCGTGGCACACACCGCAGCGAGGAGAAGGGAGAAGAGGAAAAACTGTCTCATAGGTCAAGGTATAAAATTGTTCATAGATAAATGTGCTTCCATTAGAACTCACTGGTGAAGTGGAACTTGATGTGCTCAAAGTCCTGCTGCGCCATGGAGAGGACGTAGGCGGAGTCGGCGAGGAAGACGTCGCGGCCTTCGCGGTCACGAGCCATGTACTGGTACTTGCGTTTCTTGAAGGCTTCGAGCTGCGCAGCATCGTCGCTCTCTATCCAGCAAGCCTTGTAGAGGCTGGCAGGCTCCCAGCGGCATTTGGCATTGTATTCATTTTCAAGACGGTACTGGATAACCTCGAACTGTAGTTGACCTACGGTGCCGATGAGCTTGCGGCCGTTGAACTGGTTGATGAAGAGCTGGGCCACACCTTCATCCATGAGTTGGGCGATACCTTTTTCCAATTGTTTGGTCTTCATGGGGTCGGCATTCTCGATGTACTTGAACATCTCCGGAGAGAAGCTGGGGAGACCACGGAAGTGAAGCGGTTCGCCCTCGGTGAGGGTGTCGCCAATCTTAAAGATGCCATTGTCGGGCAGGCCGACGATGTCACCCGGCCAAGCCTCATCGATGGTGCTCTTGCGCTGCGCCATGAACTGCGTGGGCGAAGAGAAACGGACGGTCTTGCCCTGGCGCACGTGGAGGTAGGGAGCGTTGCGGACAAATTTGCCCGAACAGACCTTGCAGAAAGCGATGCAGGAGCGGTGGTTAGGGTCGATGTTGGCCGTGATTTTGAAGATGAAGCCCGTGAACTTGGGTTCTTCGGGCTGCACATCGCGCTCCTCGGCCTTGGTGGGACGAGGCGAGGGAGCAATCTCCACGAAGCAGTCGAGGAGTTCCTTGACGCCAAAGTTATTGAGGGCAGAACCGAAGAAGACGGGTGCCACCTCGGCGTTAAGGTAAGTCTGGCGGTCGAACTCGGAGTAAACGCCCTCGATGATTTCGAGGTCGTCGCGGAGTTTTTGGGCGTCGTCTTCGCCGACCATTTTATCCAGCTCGATGGAATCGAGCTGCACACTGACTTTCTCGGTGACGCGCTGTTTGTCGGGGGTGAAGAGATTGAGGTTCTGCTCATAGATATTATAGACCCCTTTGAAGCGGGCACCCTGGTTGATAGGCCAGGAAAGGGGGCGCACCTTGATTTGCAGTTCCTCTTCCAGTTCATCGAGAAGGTCGAAGGGGTCTTTGCCCTCACGATCCATCTTATTGATGAAGACAATGACAGGGGTCTTGCGCATACGGCAGACGGTCATCAGCTTGCGCGTCTGAGCCTCCACGCCCTTGGCACCATCAACAACGATGATGGCGCTATCTACGGCTGTAAGCGTGCGGAAAGTATCTTCGGCAAAGTCCTGGTGGCCGGGGGTGTCAAGGATATTGACCTTGTAAGCCCCCTGTTGTCCCCCGGCAGGGGACGTAGGATGGTCATCAGCAGAATCGTCCCCCATTGTGGGGCTAAGGGGAGTCGGCATATAGTCGAATTCCATGACGGAGGTGGTGACGGAGATACCGCGCTGCTTCTCAATCTCCATCCAGTCGGAGGTGGCAGTCTTCTTGATCTTATTACTCTTGACGGCACCAGCCACCTGAATCTGTCCACCGAAGAGCAGCAGTTTCTCAGTCAACGTGGTCTTACCAGCATCTGGGTGCGATATAATGGCGAAAGTTCGCCTGCGTTCTATTTCGGGATTCATTAAAAAAATAAAAATATAATCAATTCGCCTCAACTATTTCCTTCCTTCGCCTTCGAGAGAGGGGCTTGGGGTGAGGCTTTCTATGCACTCTCGCAGGCTGTCTTCCCAGTAGGGAACTTCGATGCCATAGGTTTGCTTAATCTTGGTCTTGTCGAGCACGCTGAAATGTGGACGTGCGGCGGGTGTGGGATATTCGGCAGTGTGGAGTGGACGGACATGGCAAGTGGTGATGCCAGCAATGCGGTGGATGGCCTTGGTGAAGTCGTACCATGAGATGACACCCTCGTTGGAGAAGTGATAGATGCCGGGCTGTATGCCTTGGCAAATGGCCGTCATGATGACGGCTGCGAGGTCCCGAGCGTAAGTAGGCGTTCCGATTTGGTCAAAGATGACGCCCAACTGCTCCTTCTCACGACCGAGACGAAGCATGGTCTTCACGAAGTTGTTACCGAAACGGCTGTAGAGCCACGCCGTGCGGATAATCATGGCGGAGGGATTGGCAGCCTGCACGGCTTCTTCGCCAGCCAGCTTGGTACGACCATAGACGCTGGCCGGACAAGTTGGATGGTCTTCGGTGTATGGGGTATGAGCCGTGCCATCGAAGACGTAGTCAGTGGAGATTTGGATGAGTTGACCGCTACGGCTCTGGATAGCAGCGGCCAGATGGCCAGGAGCGGTGGCGTTGAGGAGGTGGGCCTTCTCGGGGTCAGACTCGGCGCGGTCAACAGCAGTGTAGGCGGCACAATTGACAATGACGTCGATTTCGTGTTCCTGCACGAAAGAGGAGATGGCGGCAGCGTCAGTGATGTCAAGGGGAGTGACGTCGAAAACGCCGTCCTCCGAACCTGAGACAACATCGGTAAAAAACCAACTATACTGAGAAGCAGAGGCGGCCTGAAGCTGCATTTCGTTGCCCAGTTGCCCGCAAGCGCCAGTTACTAATATACTTTTCATATTCTTTCCTATATTATTATTGTCTTTCAGTTCGCACCTTTCAACTTTCAAAGTTCCAGCTCCCCAGCCCTTTCCTTTCGCCAAGCATCAGCCAAGAGAGCGAGGAGGTGAGATATCTTGGTCACGGCTTCCTGCGTTTCTTTAGATATTTCCTTTTTCTGAAGCCGAAGAAGCATGGTGCCATAGAGAACTTCAAAACAGTTCTCGAGTTCAGGTGCATCGGTATGTCCACTGCGTGAACGAACCTCCACAATGAATGGCAAGGCTTTGTAATAGGCAGCGGAATAGAATGGATGTTTCGGACTCTGCAACAATTGGAGGTGGAGGTCGGTGAGCAGGGAGAGGGTACCTTGATTGATCTGCAAATGTCCGTGTTCCTGCTTGCCTTCCTCGCGCATCATCCTACAAAGATCGCTCAACCATTGTGCTTCCTTCCGTCGGTCCTCCTCACTGTAATCGAAACGAGAGACGTATTCATCTCGCAGGCGATCGGCATCACAATCGTATGCACGCAGGCTGTCCTCCAACTGCCACATATACAGCAAGTACTCAGCGACATTCGTATCCTTCAATTGTTTAGCAATCTTCATTTTATGTTTAATCTTCAATTTAATATAAGGTCAAGCCCAAAAGTGTCGAAAGCAGTCCAAGGAACGCAATGGTCATTACGATGACGCCGATTATCCTGTTGATTAAGGAAATACGACTCAGTTCAAAGGTCGCACGCAGTCTGTCAACCACGTAGGTCAATCCATACCACCACAACATCGCTCCCAAGAAAATACTCAGATAGCCCAATGCCTGCTGGCCGATATGTTCAGGAACAACAAAGGTGAATCGGGCAAAGAGGGCCATGAAAAGAAAGATGATGAGGGGATTGCTCACGGTTACGAAGAAGCCTGTGACGGCGTTGTAAGTCAACGTACCTTTCTCCTTGGAGACTTCTCGCAAATGCGGCCTCGTGCGGAATGTATAATATCCGAAAAAGAAAAGGAGCACACTGCCCACCAACTGGAGGACGTACATGGTGCGTGGTTTTTCTATAAATTCGAGCACGAAACTCATTCCCAGCCCCGTTATCAAAGCATAGATGAAGTCGCTGCAAGCAGCTCCCAGCCCCGTGACCAAGCCATACCATCGTCCCTTGTTCAGGGTGCGTTGGATACACAACACGCCAACAGGCCCCATAGGAGCACTGGCCACAATGCCTACCAACAGGCCTTTTACAGACAAATCAAGTAATGTTACATGTTCGAACCACATACAGGGCACAAAGTTCGGTTTTTTCTTTGAAAAAATGAAAGAAAAAGGCGGAAAAGCGCATCCATAGAGCCGAAAACGTATTTTTCTATCCTTTTTTCTTTCGAGCGAACCAAACTTTTACTAACTTTGACGCCCGTAAATGCGCTCATAACGACATATACTAAACCTAATAATAACTCTCACATGGAAAAGAAACCTTATGTAATCGGCCTTGACCTCGGAGGTACTAATTCCGAGTTCGGCATCGTTGACCAGAACGCCAACATCATCGCCTCTACCCGCGTAAAGACTTCCGGTCATGGCAACGACCCCAACCAATATGTAGATGACTGCGTGGCTGCCCTCCGCCCCATTATCGAACAGGTGGGCGGTATCGAGAAGATTCACGCCATGGGCATCGGAGCACCCAACGGCAACTACTACACAGGCTGCATCGAGTTTGCTCCCAACCTGCCCTGGAAGGGTAATGTCCCCTTGGCACAGATGTTCTCCGAGCGTCTCGGCATCCCCGTTCGACTGACGAACGACGCCAACGCTGCAGCCATGGGTGAAATGCAATATGGCGCCGCCCGCGGAATGCAGAACTTCATCATGATCACCCTCGGAACGGGCGTAGGCTCCGGCATCGTGGTCAACGGCCAGATGGTACTGGGTTGCGACGGCATGGCAGGCGAACTGGGACACGTAATAGTGGAGAAAGGCGGACGCCAATGCGGCTGTGGCCGTAAGGGCTGTCTGGAGACCTATTGCTCGGCCACTGGCGTAGCTCGCACCGCTCGCGAAATCATTGAGAAGACCGACAAACCGACGCTGCTGCGCGACATTCCCCTCGACAAAATTGAGTCCAAGGACGTAGCCATTGCAGCAGGCAAGGGCGACGAAGTGGCCAAGGAAATCTTTGAGGAAACAGGGCGCATTCTTGGCGAGGCTTGTGCCGACTTTGCAGCCTTCAGCAGTCCTGAAGCATTTGTCTTCTTTGGCGGACTCGTCAAAGCCGGCGACCTCATCATGGAACCCATTAAGCGCGCCTACGAAGCAAACGTGCTACGTGTCTTCCAAGGCAAAGCTAAGTTCCTCGTCAGCGAACTGGATGGTGCAGGTGCTGCCGTGCTCGGAGCCAGCGCACTGGGATGGGAAGTGAAGTAGGAAGCCCCCTATCGTTCCCCGACGGGGGACAATACTACATTCAATTGTTTATTATGGAAACAAACTGCAATAACAATCAGTTATGCCCCCCACCGGGGGGCAACGGGGGGCTTATTGCCCGCTTCCTCGACTACGTCAGCTACGATACCCAGTCCTCTGAAGAGGCAGAAGGGTGTCCGAGTACCCCGAAACAGTTGGATTTCGCCCGCCATCTGGCCGACAGCCTCGAAGAAATGGGACTCGAAGACGTAACGATGGACGAACAGGGCTATATCTACGCCACCCTGCCCAGCAACATCCCCGCCGAAGTGCCTACCATCGGTTTCATCGCTCACTACGACACCAGCCCCGACTGCTCAGGTGCTAACATCCAGCCGCGGATTGTCGAGAACTACGACGGAGGAGACATTATGCTCGATGCCGAAGAAGGGATCGTCACCTCACCCCGAATGTTCCCCGAAATGCTGGACCATGTAGGCGAAGACCTCATCGTGACCGACGGACATACCCTCCTCGGTGCCGACGACAAGGCAGGCATCGCAGAGATTGTCGAAGCGATGGCTTACCTGATGGCGCATCCCGAGATTTCCCACGGACGCATCCGCATCGCCTTCAACCCCGACGAGGAAATCGGCCGCGGCGCCCACCTTTTCGACGTAGAGAAGTTCGGAGCAGAATGGGCTTATACCATGGATGGTTCCGAAGTTGGCGAATTGGAGTACGAGAACTTCAACGCCGCCAGCGCCACCATCCACATCAAGGGACTGAACGTTCATCCGGGCTATGCCAAGAACAAGATGCGCAACGCCACCCTCATCGCCGCCGACTTCGCCCGCGAAATGCCTGCCGACGAAGTGCCTGAACGCACGGAAGGCTACGAAGGGTTCTACCACCTGACGGGTATCAAGGCCACCGTCGAGGAAGCCACCCTCAGCTATATCATCCGTGACCACGACCGCCAGCGCTTCGAGGAGCGCAAGAACTTCGTTGCCGACCTCGCAGCCGTGTTCGAGGAGCGCTACGGCGAAGGCATCGTGACCGCCGACATCCGCGACCAGTACTACAACATGAAGCAGCAGCTCGAAGGCAAGGAGCACATCATTGACATTGCCCGCCGCGCCATCGAGGAAGCTGGCATGGAGTGCAAGGTCAAGGCTATCCGCGGCGGCACCGACGGCGCCCAGCTCAGTTTCAAGGGCCTCCCCTGCCCCAATATCTTCGCCGGCGGCCTCAACTTCCACGGTCGCCACGAGTTCGTGCCCATTCAGTCGATGCAGAAAGCGATGGAAACAGTCGTCAACATCTGCAAAATTGTAGCGGAATAAGACTGGACACAAGAAATCACGCAAATCCTTTTGGGTTCTGCATCAACTCAGGTGCAGAACCCAAAAGTTTTGTAATGGCTACCATTACTCCAGCTATGGCATCTTGAAGCCGTAGGGGTTTACGCCCGAACCCTTAAGGGTTAGAGCGGGAACCCTTAAGGGTTGGAGCCTGAACCCTTAAGGGTTCGGGAGCGTCTCACCTGTGGGATAGGTTGATCAGAAGTTGTATCAACTCACTTCTATCAGAACCTCTGAGAGAGTGGGATGGATGTGTACGGTCTCGCGGAGTTGTTGGAGGGTGGCACCGAGGGTAATGTAGGCCGTTACCTCCTGCACGAGGTCTGCGGCATGAGGTCCCATGATGTGGGCGGCAAGCAGACGGTCGTCCGGGTCTGTAATAAGTTTGACAAGCCCTTCGGTCTCTCCGATGCAGAGCGCACGTCCGTTGGCGCGGAAGGTTGCTTTATGCATGACAAAGGGCGTGCCGTCGGCCTTCAATTGCTCTTCAGTAGGTCCTACGCAAGCCACCTCTGGGGTTGTAAAGACTGCTGCGGGCATTACATCAAGGCGAAGGCCGTCCTTGCGGCCAAGGATAACATTAACGACGCGATGGGCCTGAGCTTCGGCGGCATGAGCCATCATTTGGCGACCATTGACATCGCCGATAGCAAAGAGTCGCGGAAGGGATTCCCTTGCGACAAAGCTTTCGGGAACAACAACTTCAAATGTGTCGGGATTAACAAGGATTCCACGGCGGTCTGTTTGAATGCCGAGGGCTGCAAGCGTCTCTGAGGAGCCCAGTCCTTCGACATTGGCAGCGCGGCCGGTAGCAACGAGGACGGTATCTGCCTCAATAGAAAGTTCCTTGCCCTTCTGCTCAAAGAGGACGAGGAGGGAACCCGACGGAAAAGCATCGGGCACGGCAGCCTTAATCTCCTTTACTCCTGCACCCATGTAGAAGGTGATGCCACGTTTCTCCAACTGTTTGCGTAAACGTTTGGCGATGTCGCCATCCATCTGCGGCAGGCACTCCTTCATAAACTCAATGACCGTGACCTGCGAGCCAAAAGCCGCAAAGACGCCAGCCAACTCCAAACCGATGACACCAGCCCCAACGATACAAAGGCGCGCCGGGACATGGTCGATAGACAATAGCTCAGTACTGGTAACGACGCCCGGAAGGTTGATGCCGGGAATGGGCGGAAGCTTGGCACGGGAGCCTGTGGCAAGAAGGATGTTGGGAGCTGTAAAAGACAATATGCCGTCAGGAACAGAAACCGAGACAGAGCCATCGACTTGTAACGTTCCGCGACCATGAACGAATGTTATGCCAGGCATCTGCATCAGTTGTTCCACACCACCACGAAGCTGGGCAACCACAGCATCCTTGCGAGCCATGGCAGCCGCGAAGTCAACAGGGTTTTCTGCATCGTGGCACAAAGCCTTGGTGGGAATGCAGCCACAATTAAGACAGGTGCCGCCGGCATGTTCGTCTTCGATGATAGTCACCGTAAGCCCGTTTTTAGCGGCGTATGCAGCAGCCTGATACCCGCCAGGTCCACTGCCAATGATAATAAGGTCGGTCATATTGCTGTATCGTTCTTATATATTTCCGGGACAAAGATACACTCCGAACGCCATCTGACCAAATAATCTCAACAAAATCCCTCAGAGGCTATCGTCTTTTATGGCCTTTTCCACTTCTGTGACTTCCAAATTTACTTCTAATACCGAACTCGGATGCCACCGAGGACGATGAGGCCGGGTTGGGGGATGTTGGCCAGGTCGTAATAGCGATGGTTGGTCAGGTTGGTGGCTTCGACCCATAGCTCGAAACGACGGGCGTTCCAGCGCAATTTCAGATCGAGGGTGGCATAAGGCGAATAGGGCACAAGGCGACCAGTGGAGTGGGCATCTTCGTAGAGAAGATAGCAACCCATGCGGTCCTGCCAACGTAATGTCCATGAGGCTGTGAGGCGCGAGACGACGGGATGGTCAAGGGTCGCAACAAGTTTGTGGCGCAGATACTCCATGGCGTAGTTGGACTTGAAAACGGGTGTCGCGTCATGGCGTCGCTGGTGGATGAAGGCGTAGGAGAGTTGAAAGTTAAGAGCTGAGAGTTGAAAGTTGGATTGCGCTTGAAAACCCATATTGTCGAGGTCGAAGTTGGCGCTGTGAAAGACGTCGTCGGAGGAGTACATTACCCAGTCAATCATATTTGTACCTCGGTGGTAGAAGCCCTTGACAGAACTTTCAACTTTAAACTTTGCGCTCGAGCTATGGTCGCTTCGATACCTCGAAGAACTTTCAACTTTAAACTTTGCGCCCAACTGGAAGCTGTGGCTCTCTTCGGCACGCATCCCTTGATTACCCTCGTGCGTGGGCGACTTATAGTAGAGGTCGGTGAAAGTAGGAAGACGGAAGCCCTTGTCCCACGAGGCGAAGAGACGGAGATGGGGATTGGGCGTGTAGGCGAAGTCGATGCCCGGATAGAAGCGGAGGGAGGTGTCGAAGCGGGTGTTCTTGTTGGCAAGGACACCCGCACTAATGGTAAAGTGAGGCAGTAACAGGGTGTGTTCGACGTTGAAGCTGAGGCTCGTGCGTCCGTCTCTCTTGGAATAATAGACGTCCTCCCCTGGCACCTTATAATTAAGTTTGTCCTCTATGGACTTTCCGAGAGAGGTACTGAGGATATCTTCCTCGCGCACTTCGCCGCCAAGTACTGTGCGGCCAGCCTGCCAGCGTACTTCAGTCGTGACACGGGCACCATGCACATCTGTCCGATGGAAATTCTCTCCCATGGAAGTGCCGCGAATGAGCTGGAAGTGATCATAGAGGCGTTGCCAATAGACTTCGGGGCGCAGGCGCACACGTCCCTTGGTCTCTGCACCGAGACTCATGATGAGGCGGCGGTTCTGTTCGTACTGGTTGGGGTAGGCGGCCGAGTAGAAGGTGTTGGCGCCGTAGGACTTCTGGCTGTAGCCCGCCTGTGCATCAATGCGGAAGTCATGGGCATCGTAGCAGGAAGAGAAGAAGAGGTTGGAGCGCTGGAAATCGGAGTTCGGGGTGGCACCATCGGAGCGGAGAGCTTCACCCCCAACCCCTCCCGTCAGGGAGGGGCGGCCTGCGGAATCATACGTCTTGTTGAAGTAGACGTGGGCATCGCCGCCCACCGTTCCATACGAGCCACCCTGAAGCCCCGCCTCGAAGGAATACCAGCGTTCATTGGTATTCGCCCCCTCCCTAACAGGGAGGGCGGGGGGAGAGTCTGGGGCGGAGAGGGGGCCTCCTTTTGTCACCACATTGATAGCCCCTCCGAACGCCGAGGCACCATAGACACGAGAAGCGGCGCCTTCGAGGATTTCGATACGCTCGATGTCGCTAAGGCTGACGGGGAAATCTGCGGCGAGGTGGCCAGTCTGGGGAGAAGTGATGTTGACGCCGTTCAGGAGAAGAGTAATTTGGTCGAACGTGCCGCCATTGATGCTGATGTCCGTTTGAATACCAAAGCCGCCGCGTTGTCGGACATCGACGCCGACGGCTAATTTCAAGAGGTCGTTGACGGTTTGCACCGCCGCAGCCTCTATTTGCTGACGGGTGATAACGCCCACGATGCGGGCGGACTGCAAGGCAGTCAGCGGAGAAAGCGTTCCCGCAACCGTGACCTCCGCCAACTCTTCGTCCGTGGCAACGGTGGTGGAATCCGTGTCTGTGATGGCAGGCTGGGCGGCCTCCACTTTGGGGATGTGGACGCTGGCCAGCATACTGACGGCCAGCACACCGATACGCACCTCCCGATGAAGGCTGGCGAAGACAGCATAACCAGCACGGGTGAAGCGGCGGAAAGTAGCCCCTCTCCCCGCTCCTCCTTTGAGGGGAAGAGTGAAATGATTTTGAATGGTGGTTTGCATAATGAATAATTATGATAAAAGAAAGGCGAAGCTACAAAGGTGACCTCTCTCCCCCTTGAGGGGGAGCGGGGAGGGGGCTTCCTAATGGAACATATCGAACAGCCCTCCCTTGGGTTTTCCGAAGAAATGGTCAAGTTCTTTAAAGAGGGCGGTGCGCGAGAAGACAACAACATGGTCTCCCGGAAGAATTTGTGTACTACCGCCAACGAGTTGACCGACGCCATCGCGGACAAGACCACCAATCGTGATTCCTTTAGGTAAGCCCAAGTTCATAACAGGCCTCCGGGTGACTAAAGACCCTTCGACGACCACGAACTCGGCTACGTCCACGTCGGCAATGGTAAGACTCTTGACGCTGGCGACATCGGCCGCGAGCATCATTTGGTAGATATGACTGGCGGCAATGGTCTTCTTGTTAATAATCGTGCCTATATCGAGTTTCTCTGCCATCGTGATATACTCGGTGTTCTCAACGAGTGCCACGGTTTTGCGGACTCCCATACGCTTGGCAGCCAGACAAGCAAGAATGTTCTCCTCGGTCTCGGGAGTGAGGGCGCAGAAAGCCTGCGTCTGGCGGATACCTTCCTCCGAAAGAAGGCTCATGTCACGTCCGTCACCATTGATAACCATGATGTCGTCGTTTTCGAGGAGGTCGCCCAACTGATGACAACGGGCAAGGTCGCTCTCGATAATCTTTGCCTCCATGTAGTCGGGCAGCAGGCGACAAGTCTGTACGGTGATACGGCCACCGCCCATGAACATCAAGCGCTTGACATCGGCGTAGCCTTCCTTGCCAACAAGCTGACGGATATAAGGGACGTACTTCTTGGTCGTCATGAAGTAAGCAATGTCGCCCAACTTCAGCTCGTCAAGGCCACCCGGGATAATGGTCGATTCGTCGCGCTTGATTGCGACAATATGATAAGGCGAATTGGGCGGACAGAGGTCTTTCAGTTGCTGGCCATAGAGGGCTGTAGCTTCTTCGCGGAGCTTGATGCCGAGAATGATCAACACTCCTCCGTGGACTTCCAGCCATTGTCGCGCCCAAGAGCGCCGGACACCATTGACAATCTCCTGAGCAGCCAACAGTTCGGGATAGATGAGGGAACCGATTCCCATCTTCTGGAAAAATTCACGGTTGCGCGGCTCTACATATTCGCCGTTGTCGATACGTGCCACCGTCTTCTTGGCTCCCAGAGAATGGGCCAAGATGCAGCACGTCATGTTGCGGGTCTCAGAGGGAGTGACGGCAATGAACAAATCGGCCAGCGGGGTGCCAGCTTCCTTCAGCCCGGTGATGCTCGTGGGCGATACAGCCAGCGTCATCAGGTCCAACCCGTCGGTGGCGCGGGCGAGCTTGTCGGCATCTGGATCCAGAACGACGATGTCGTGGTTCTCTTTGGAGAGCAGGGCGGCGAGGTGGCTGCCTACGGCGCCGGCACCAGCGATGATGATTTTCATTGCGTTGTATATTAGGTTAGCAACGCCCGCTTGATGCCCTCGCAGTCGAGACCGCAGAGGCGGTAGAGTTCAGCGGGCGAACCGTGTTCTACAAACTCGTCGGGCAGACCGAGGCGGGTAACGCGACACGGAGCCCCGTGGTCAGCCATCCATTCGAGCACTGCCGTACCGAAGCCTCCTCGGCGCACGCCGTCTTCAACGGTGACGACGCGTCGGAACTTGGCTGCAATCTCGGTCAGCAGGCGGTCATCCAGCGGGCGCAGGAAACGCATGTCGTAGTGGGCGATGCTGAGTCCCGGACACTCACGTTCGGCCTCTTTCACGGCCTTGGTGGCCATGACGCCGATGGGTCCGAGAGTCAGCATAGCGATGTCCGTGCCCTGTTTCAGGCAGCGTCCGCGTCCGACGGGAATTTCGTGCATCTCGCATTCCCAATCCGGCTGACTTCCGCGTCCGCGTGGGTAGCGAATGACAAAGGGTCCCTTGTCGGGCAGTTGAGCCGTGTACATCAGGTGGCGCAGTTCGTGTTCGTCCATCGGCGAACATACGGTCATGTTTGGAATCGGCCGCAAGTAGGCCAGGTCAAAGGCTCCGTGGTGTGTGGGGCCGTCCTCACCCACCAATCCGGCACGATCCAGACACAGCACCACGTTCAGCCGTGAAATGCAGACGTCGTGGATGAGGTTGTCGTAGGCGCGTTGGGCAAACGAGGAATATATGTTGCAGAAAGGAATGAGGCCGTCCTTCGCCATACCGGCAGAGAAGGTCACGGCGTGCCCTTCGGCGATGCCAACGTCGTAGGCCCGTTCGGGCATGGCATCCATCATGATATTCATGGAACAACCCGTAGGCATGGCGGGGGTGACGCCGACGATGCGTTCGTTCGCGCGCGCGAGTTCTAATAAGGTATGTCCGAAAACATCCTGGAACTTGGGCGGTAGTCCTGTCTCGTCGCTCTTGATGAGCTCGCCCGTCTGCGGGTCGAAGCGACCTGGGGCGTGCCAGACGGCACCACCCTGTTCGGCGGGTTCAAAGCCCTTGCCCTTAACGGTATGGATATGAAGTAACTTGGCACCGTGCATGTCCTTAATGATGCGCAACGTACGCACCAGATCGATGACGTTGTGTCCGTCGGCCGGGCCAAAATAGCGAATGTTCATGCCCTCGAAGATGTTCTGCTGGTGCGTGATCATACTCTTCAACGAATTGTTGAAGCGGATGATTCCCTTCTTGCGTTCCTCACTCATCCAGCCCCAAGAAACCATCTTGCGGGCGAGACGGTCGCGCCATCGGTTGTAGGTGGAACTGGTTTGCAAGCGGTGGAGTAAGTTCTTCATGCCACCGACGCTGCGGTCGATGCTCATGTTGTTGTCGTTGAGGATAATCAGAACATCGTTGGGCGTATTGGCAGCATTGTTCAAGCCTTCGTAGGCCAATCCGCCACTCATCGCTCCGTCGCCGATGACAGCCACGATATGACGTGATTCACCTTTCGCCTTTGCAGCCAAAGCCATGCCAAGGGCGGCACTGATGCTGTTCGAGGCGTGTCCGGCCGTGAAGGAATCGTACTCGCTTTCTTCGGGCGACGGGAAAGGCTTGATGCCGTGGAAATGGCGGTTGGTGCGGAAGGCTTCGCGGCGACCCGTCAGTATCTTATGTCCGTAGGCTTGGTGACCTACGTCCCATACGATACGGTCATAAGGCGTATCGAAGACATAGTGTAAGGCCACCGTCAGCTCCACGACGCCGAGACTGGAAGCGAAATGTCCAGGATTGTCCGAGAGCTCATGGATTATGTCCTGACGCAATTCGCGACAGACCTCCGGAAGTTGTTCCAAAGACAACTTTCGCAGGTCTGACGGAAACTGGATATTATTCAGCAGGGTATATACCTGTTCGTTCATACAATAGTCTTTGCGGTTGCAAAGGTAGGAAAAAGTTTAATGTTCAAGGTTCAAAGTTCCAGGTTTTTTCTTACGGGAGTGTATTTTTCTGCTTTTTATGCCTTGGAATTGAACTTTCAACTTTAAACTTTCATCTTTAAACTGAAAATTGCCTACCTTTGCACTATGAAACTGCAAACGAATATCGAAATATCCTCCCCGGCCCGACTCATCGGCCTGCGGAACAGAATTGCCTTCATAGGCTCGTGTTTTGCCCAACATATCGGCACACGGATGCGGCAGAGCGGGTTGCCGGCCCTCGTTAACCCCTTCGGCGTTCTCTACAATCCCCTCAGCATCTTGCAGGTGCTGACGCAGAACCCGACGAACGACGCACTCTACTTCGAGGACGAAGACCACCGCTGGCACTGTTGGCTGACAGACAGCTCGAAGAATGCCTCGACCCTCGAAGCCTGCAAGGCAGGCATCCTTGCGGCCCGCGGACGTCTCTTCGGCTTCAATCCCGACGTACTGATTATCACCCTCGGCACCAATCGCTATTACGAGCTGAAGGCCGACAGCCCAGGCGTCGGAGCTTCGACACCCTTCGTCGTAGGCAATTGCCACAAGCGTCCCCACGCAGAGTTCGAGGAGAAGGATTTGTCCATCGACGAGATAGTCGCCATCTTAGATACCATCTGCCAGCTCTTCCCCCATGCTCAAGTCGTCCTGACCATCTCGCCCTATCGCTATCAGAAATACGGCTTCCACCAGAGCCGTCTCTCGAAAGCGGCTTTGCTGCTGGCCGTGGACGCCGCACAGCGCAAGCACCCGGAGCAGGTCTGCTACTTCCCCGCCTACGAAATTCAGCTCGACGAACTGCGCGACTACCGTTTCTACGCCGAGGACATGCTGCATCCCTCGCAGCAAGCGATAGAATACATCTGGGAACGCTTCTCAGACCGTTTCCTCGATACCGAAGCTCGTCGCTTCCTGGCCGACTATGAGCCCATTCGCAAGATTCTCCTCCATCGGCCCGATGATCCGGAATCTCCTGCCACTATTCGTCTGCAAGAACAAACCCACCAGCGGCTGAGCGAGCTGCTGACGAAGTATAATCTGGAACTATGACCTACTCAATAGAAAACATCACCACCCTGATAGGTGCCCACCGCATCGGCACCGCCGAGGCCCGCATCGACTGGCTGCTGACCGACAGCCGCTCCCTCGTCTTTCCCGAATCCTCCCTTTTCTTCGCCCTGCGCACCCAAAAGAACGACGGCCACCGCTACATCGCCGAACTCTACCGTCGCGGCGTCCGTAACTTCGTCGTCAGCCAGGTGCCCGAGAAACCCGAACCCGACGCTAACTACCTGAAAGTGCCCTCGCCCCTGAAGGCTATGCAACGCCTGGCCGAGCGCCACCGCGAGGAGTTCAGCATTCCCGTCGTCGGCGTCACGGGAAGCAACGGCAAGACCATCGTCAAGGAATGGCTCTACCAACTGCTCTCCCCCGACTTCAACATCACACGCTCGCCCCGTTCATGGAACTCCCAAATTGGAGTGCCGCTCAGTGTCTGGCGTCTGTCGGAGCAGACCCAGCTCGGCATCTTCGAGGCGGGCATCAGCGAGCCGGGCGAGATGAGTGCCCTCGAGAGCATCATCCAGCCCACCATCGGCATCATCACCCACCTGGGATCAGCCCACGACGAGAATTTCGCCAACCGCCGCGAGAAGTGTCAGGAGAAGCTGCGCCTCTTCCACGACGCAGAGGTCATCGTCTACAATGCCGACGACGAGATGATTCGTGAGTGCATCGCACAGAGCGGCTTCCAAGGCCAGCTCATCGGCTGGCACAAAGCCGACTTCGACGTGCCCTTCCTCGACGCTGCCAGCGTGGAAGACTCCATCCATTGCATCTGCGTCTGTCGCCATCTCGGCCTCTCGGAGGAGGTCATCCGCGAACGGATCGGTCGTCTCGAACCCGTGGCCATGCGCCTGGAGGTCAAGGAGGGACGCAACAATTGCACCCTCATCACCGACACCTGCAACAGCGACCTCGGCTCCCTCGAAATCGCCCTCGACTTCATGCGTCGCCGTCCCGATGCCGCCGGACGCCGCCGCACCCTCATCCTCTCCGACATCAAGCAGACGGGACTCACCCTGACCGAACTCTACGGCCAAGTCGCCAGCCTCGTAGACCGCTATGGCGTCGACGAGTTCATCGGAATCGGAAACGAAGTCTGTGCAGGAATGGCGAATGTAAAGACCCCCTCCCGAGGGGGTCTGTTCCCCACCCTCGACGCTTTCCTCTCTTCTCCCCTCTTTGCCTCCCTGGCCGACCGCATCATCCTCGTCAAGGGAGCCCGCGCCGCTCACTTCGAGAGTATCACCGACGCCCTGGTGCAGAAAGTCCACGAGACGACACTCGAAGTCAACCTCTCGGCCGTGGTCGGAAACCTCAACTACTATCGCTCCTTCATGCGCCCTGAGACGAAGATGATCTGCATGGTCAAGGCTTCGGCCTACGGCGCTGGAGCTGTGGAAATCGCCAAGACGTTGCAGGACCACCGCGTGGACTACCTGGCCGTGGCCGTGGCCGACGAAGGCGTGGAACTGCGCCGCGCAGGCATCACGGCTAATATCATGGTCATGAACCCAGAGATGTCCAGCTTCCACACCCTCTTCGAATACCAGTTGGAACCGGAGGTTTACAGTTTCCGCCTCCTCGATGCCCTCGTCCACGCCGCCGAGCGCGAAGGAATCACCAACTTCCCCGTTCACATCAAGCTCGACACGGGAATGCACCGACTCGGTTTCACGCCCTCCTGCGACCTTCCAGCCCTCATCTCCCGTCTGCGCGCTCAGAAAGCCCTCATTCCCCGCTCCGTCTTCAGCCACTTCGTAGGCTCGGACAGCGACGACTTCGACGCTTTCTCCCTCCTGCAATGGAATCGCTTCCGCACCGCTGCCGACGAACTGCAGGCCGCCTTCCCACACCGCATCCTGCGCCACATCTGCAACAGTGCCGGCATCGTCCACTTCCCCGAGCGCCACTGCGACATGGTGCGGCTGGGACTGGGACTATATGGAGTCGATCCGATGGATAATGGAAAATGGACAATGGACAATGGACAATGGAAAATGGACAATGGAAATATGCCTGCATCAAAAGGTCATTCGAGTGAAAAAGCTCATTGTCCATTGTCCATTGCCCATTCACCTTTGGTGCCCATCTCCACCCTCAAGACCACTATCCTCCAAATCCACGACGTCCCCGCCACCGACACCGTGGGCTACAGCCGTAAGGGCCACCTCACCCGCGACAGCCGCATCGCCGCCCTGCCCATCGGCTATGCCGACGGCCTCAACCGTCACCTTGGCTGCGGCCACGGCTATTGCCTCGTCAACGGACAACGGGCACCATACATTGGGAATATCTGCATGGACGTCTGCATGATAGACGTCACCGACATCGACTGCCGCGAGGGCGACACAGCCGTCATCTTCGGCCCCGAACTGCCACCTTCTGTCCTCGCCGAAATCATCGACACCATCCCCTACGAAATCCTCACCAGCGTATCTCCCCGCGTGAAGCGCGTGTACTACGTAGACTGAACTCTTAGAACACCCATTTAATACCCAGACAGGGGGCGGCGGTGAGACCTTTGTTCTTATAGAATTTGTCTCCGCTCTGCCAGCCACCGGCGAAGTTGCAGGCCACCTCCACTTCGCCGCCGACGTTCAGGTTGGGACAGCCGAAGTGGCGACCTACATTGTACCATAGCTGCGGCTCGGCGAGGAACACCAAGTCGGTCTCCTCGGTCTTGCCTTGGTCATCGGTCCAGCCCGTCTTCTCCCCCCACAGGTCAAAGAATCCGCTAAAGGAGAGTCCCTTCACGTTGCAGAAGTCCTTCAGGCTCCATACAAAGGTGAACTGCAAGGGGATGTTGTCCGTCTGTTTCTGGATGTTCTTGTACATCAGCTCGAAGTTGAAGACGTTGCGATAGTCTGTGCTATGCAGAAGGTACTCAACGCCGAAGAGCCAGGCGTTGTTGGCGGACTGACCACCGTTCCACTCCACATGCAGGCTGAGGGGAGCCAACTTCGTCCCTTTCCAGAAGTTGAGGCCACGGGCTATCTCGGTGTAGTAGCCCGTGGGCGTTATGGCGCCTCCTTTGGTCGGATGGTAGATGTCAACGAAAAAGAAGGTCGAGCCCCAGTTGTCGTTGTACAAGCCCTCGATGGTGGTGGTGAGATGTTCGCGGTTGAAGTCGTACATCTCCTGAATGTTGGTCTGTGCCGAGGCGTCGGCATCGAGGCCGAACAGCAACGCCAGGACCAGCATTCCTTTCATTCCTACGTTCATAATGTCAAATATTGTTCCAACTTAACTACTCGATGGGCTTCTACTCCATCGGGATTTCCGGGTGCTGCACAGCCAGCGGCATGTCTTTCTGCGAGAGATAAAACATATAGAGGATGACGGGCTTGGTGCCTCGGTTCTCGCCGTGATGGATGGTGCCAACCATCTCTACTACGGCCTCGCCCTCGTGGACAACCTTCGTCTTACCGTCCTGCCCGATGATGGTCAGTTCGCCCTGCACCAGCACGCCGTAGTTCATGGCTACATGGTGGTGCCAGCCCAGCTTCTGCCCGGCGGGAAATACGTACTTCACAGCCACGAGTTCGGGGCGGCCTTGGAAGTAGTCGGGCAGTTCGACGCCGTCCCAGCTCTGGCTGGTGCGGATGAGTTCGGTGCTCTCCACCTGTTGCGGGGTTTCAGGATTGTCGCCTTGTGCATTCTTGCAGGCGGTAAACGTGGTCGCAGCGGCCACTACCAGCAGGGCAGGAAGGGCCAGCATCGCAAAAAGCCTGATAGTTCTCTTAATCATGGTTATCTGTTATTATTAAGTTGATGATAAAATGCGTAGGGTTAAGAACTCCTCGTAAGTGTACTCAAAAACCTCAGAAAGGCTCAGCAACGCAATAGGCGTCCAGAGGATGTGTAAGTTCATATTCCTTGTCGTTCATGAAATATTCAACCTCATCCATCGATACGGTCTGACCTGCCATTGCCTGGGCATGGCTCCGGTTCAGAATTGTTTTCAATGCTTCATTAGCTTCCATATTGCTGCCGTTTTTATGATTCAACGGTGCAAAGATACAACATATTTCCGACAATCTATTCTTTTTTTACACGAATTATCATATACGTCCTTAACATACATAACGATATGTCCGTTTCGGTGGCGTTCTGCATCAATTCGGGTGGTGAAAGAAGAAATGCTCATTTGACGAAAAAAAGTTTGTTGTTAAAACTACCATCACCCGTCACCTTTTCAGCGTAACAGGCAGAGTTTCAGCCTGCTATCGGGTGACGGTAAGGTGATGGTAAGGTGATGGTAAACGGTATTTCGCGGTTCTTCCGCTCAAAAACATCCTTCAAACGGCTGTATATGAATTAGATAGATTCATCGAGTTACCATCACCCTGGCTATATCGTTTTGAGGCCGTAGGGGTATGCGTCCGAACCCTTAAGGGTTGGAGCGGAAACCCTTAAGGGTTAGAGCCTGAACCCTTAAGGGTTCGGGCGTGTCCCACTGGTGGGATAAAAAAGGGAACCTAAATCTTACGGAAATCAGACCTAAATAGGCTGTGCCAACATTCTACAATATGAACCACGGATTACACGGATTTCTTCCAGTTCCGAATCTGTGTAATCGTAATTCGCAAACTCCGTTAGGCCGATGCCATAGGCATCAGATAATGGTAGCCAGCCATTAAAATGGCTGGCTACCCCTATCAAGCCACGCTGTGGCTTTGCCTTACAAGATGCCAACACGGAAGCCCGAAGGGCTGGAAAGATTACAGCCGGGGGTGCAACCCCCGGTTCAATGGCATCCGGTTAAAGGAGCGCCGAAGGTGCGGCAGAACAGGTCGAATGGCTCTTCCACCCCATCGGGGTCGGCGTATCGTTGCGAACCGTTAGCAGGGGTTTTACCCCTGCCTGTGGTCTTGTCAGCTCTTCGGGCTTCCCTATTGGCACAATTGCGGATAGTCTTTTTTATTCACGTCTATTTGTGTTTTAAATTTGTGCTTATTAGTTCTAATTTGTTTCCTTTCCTTACCCGTTCCATATCATTTCTTTCCGTTCCTGCAAGCGTTTTGGCCTTCATACCAAAAAGGTGACGGTAAATAAAATCTTTCGCCCTCATTATCAGGCACATCGGTTTCTATTTTGCTGAAAACACACGTTACCGTCACCTTACCGTCACCCGTAACCGATTGACTATCGGACGGGTAGAAGGAAAGGTGACGGTAAACGCCCTTTTTCGACTAAAACTTTTTCTTAACCTTTCAGCACTCCCAACTCGCGGCCAACCTTCTGGAAGGCGGCGATGCACTTGTCGAGTTGCTGGCGGTTGTGTCCGGCGCTGATCTGGACTCGGATACGAGCCTGTCCCTTCGGCACCACGGGATAGTAGAAGCCAGTCACGTAGATGCCCTCGTCCTGCAGGCGGGCGGCAAAGCGCTGGGAGAGCGGTGCGTCGTAGAGCATGACGGCGCAGATGGCGCTCTGCGTGGGCTTGATGTCGAAGCCGCTGGCCATCATCTTGTCGCGGAAGTAGTTGACGTTCTCCACGAGGCGGTCGTGCAGTTCATTACTCTCTTCCAGCATCTTGAAGACTTCGAGCGAGGCACCGATGATGCCGGGAGCGAGGCTGTTGGAGAAGAGGTACGGGCGCGAACGCTGGCGCAGCAGGTCGATGATTTCCTTGCGGCCGGTGGTGAAGCCGCCCATGGCACCGCCGAAGGCCTTGCCGAGGGTACCCGTGTAGATGTCTACGCGGCCGTAGGTCTGGTAGAACTCGCTGACACCGCGGCCTGTGGGGCCAACGACTCCTGCGCTGTGGCTCTCATCGACCATGACGAGGGCGTCGTACTTCTCGGCGAGTTCGCAGATTTTGTCCATCGGAGCCACGTTGCCGTCCATGGAGAAAACGCCGTCGGTGACGACGATGCGGAAGCGCTGCTCCTGAGCGGCCTGCAACTGGCGCTCCAGATCCTCCATATCAGCGTTGGCATAGCGGTAGCGCTTGGCCTTGCAGAGGCGCACGCCGTCGATGATGCTGGCGTGGTTCAGGGCATCACTGATGATGGCGTCCTCTTCGGTGAGCAGCGGCTCGAAGACGCCGCCGTTGGCGTCAAAGCAGGCGGCGTAGAGGATGGTGTCCTCGGTGTGAAAGAAACGGCTAATGGCAGCCTCCAACTCCTTGTGGATGTCCTGTGTGCCACAGATGAAGCGCACGCTGGACATGCCGTAGCCGCGGCGGTCCATCATCCGCTTGGCGCCTTCGATGAGGCGGGGATGGTTGCTGAGGCCAAGGTAGTTGTTGGCGCAGAAGTTCAGCACTTCCTTTCCGGCCACCTGAATGGCGGCAGCCTGCGGGCTTTCGATGAGGCGCTCGTTCTTGTAGAGTCCGGCCTCCTGGATTTCCTTCAGCGTCTGCTGGAGGTGTTCTTGCATTTTTCCGTACATGTGTGGTTTGTTTAAGTAAGTAAGGTAACTGCGGGCAAAGGTAATGCTTTTTGGGATGCAAAAGCACAAAGAAGCAAGAAAAAAACATTATTTATGCCATTTAAGCAAAAAAACTACCGACGTGCGGCAAGCAACTCCCAACTTTTGCCTATCTTTGCCCCGGAAAACTACCAACTACTCACATGAAGAATATCCTCGTTATCGGTTCCACAGGCCAGATTGGCTCGGAACTCACCCTTGAACTCAGAAAACGCTACGGCGCAGAACATGTCGTTGCCGGATATATCACAGGCGCAGAACCCAAAGGCGAACTTGCCGAGAGCGGCCCGATGGCCATCGCCGACGTGACAGACGGCGAACAGATGGCAGCGGTGGTGAACCAATACCACATCGACACCATCTACAACCTGGCCGCCCTGCTCAGTGTCGTGGCCGAGCGGAAGCCCCGGCTGGCCTGGAAAATCGGTATCGACGGGCTGTGGAACATCCTCGAAGTGGCCCGCGAGAACAACTGCGCCGTCTTCACGCCCTCCAGCATCGGCTCCTTCGGCCCCGAGACTCCCCACGACCACACGCCGCAGGACACCATCCAGCACCCGCGCACCATCTACGGTGTATCGAAGGTGACCACGGAACTGCTATCCAACTACTACTACCACAAGTATGGCGTGGATACCCGCGCCGTGCGCTTCCCCGGACTCATCAGCTACGTCACCCCTCCGGGCGGCGGCACCACGGACTATGCCGTGGACATCTACTATGCCGCCGTGCGCGGTGAACGCTTCGTGTGTCCCATCAAAGAGGGAACGCTCATGGACATGATGTACATGCCCGATGGACTCCATGCCGCCATCAGCCTCATGGAAGCCGACCCCAGCCGACTCGTCCATCGCAACGCCTTCAACGTGGCAG
>Ga0310696_10001728_pt1 | contig 30886 bp, 21 predicted proteins | sample AusTroGonzalo_MG_4_FD_203885 | JGI IMG/M metagenome (GOLD analysis project Ga0310696, IMG submission 203885) | Bovine rumen microbial communities from tropical cattle in Woodstock, Queensland, Australia - Gonzalo_02 (v2) (version 2) | ecosystem: Host-associated > Mammals > Digestive system >... | reverse complement strand
GATGAAAAAGGTGACGGGTGATGGTAAATTTTACAACAAACTTTTTTTCTTCACCTAATTGAGGCGGAGACGCTTACATAGAAAAGGGTAAGGAAGTCACTCTATAAATCTCTGTCTTGTTGTCCCACTAATGAGACACGTCCGAACCCTTAAGGGTTCAGGCGATAACCCTTAAGGGTTCCACCGCCAACCCTTAAGGGTTATCCTGCCAACTCTTAAGGGTTCGAGCGAATTCTACTACGGCTATAAGTCGATGCCTCCAGAGTTACGAAAAGAGGTGAACACCTCTGATTGGTGTTCACCTCTTATTCGATTCGTTGTATGATAGCCTCGTGGCTTAGTTGCTCTGGGCCTGTGCTGCCTGAATCATCTCCTGGCTGGCATAGAGGTAGACCTCTACGCGGCGGTTCTGCTGCTTGCCTGCAGCAGTGCTGTTGTCGGCCACGGGGTTGCTCTCGCCCAGACCTGCCACTTCCTTAATCTGGCTGGTGGCTGCACCGTGGCTCTGGAGGAAGGCGCTGACGGCCTGTGCACGCTGCAAGGAGAGTTGCTGGTTCTTCTGAACGCTCTGCTCGGCGGTGGAGTTCTTGAAGGGCGTGTTGTCTGTGTAGCCTACGATGCCCACGTTCATGTCGGGGTTAGCAGCAAGCACGTTCTGAGCGAATTGGGTCAGTGAACTCTGAGCTGCTGCGCCAAGGGTGGAGGAACTTGTGGGGAAGAGGATGCCACTCTCAAAGGTGACCTTCACGGCCTGGTAGCCGTTGGCGTCCACGGCGTCTTCGACCTTGGCATTGGCGATAGCCTCGGCTTCTTTCTTAGCCTTGTCCATCTTCTTGCCGATGATGAGGCCAGCAGCCGTGCCTGCAGCAGCACCGATACCACCACCGATGGCAGCCCACTTACCCTTGCTGCCGCTCTTGGCGATGAGTGCTCCGAGGGTAGCTCCGAGAGCTGCACCGCTACCACCTCCGATGAGTCCGCCCTTGGCGGTGTTCGACATTCCACAGGAATTCAGCATCAGGACAGCAGCGAGTCCTATAGCATAAAACTTAAGTCCTTTCATTGTTGTTTTTGGATGTTTTGGTGAATAAATAATGTTGTTTAACCGTTTTTCGGCGCAAAAGTAGGCATTTTCCACCAAACTTCGTGTCAAAAGCGGCGGAAATGTTCCGTCCTTTCACGATATTTAGCTAACTTTGCACCCAAATTAGACAAAACAGATAAAGATATGGCAAAAGAACTGAAGAATCTGACAAAACGCAGCGAGAACTATTCGCAGTGGTATAACGAACTTGTGGTGAAGGCCGACCTGGCCGAGCAGAGTGACGTGCGTGGCTGCATGGTCATCAAGCCATACGGCTACGCCATCTGGGAGAAGATGCAGCGCATCCTCGACGATATGTTTAAGCAGACGGGCGTGCAGAACGCCTACTTCCCCCTCCTCATCCCGAAGAGCTTCCTCTCGAAGGAGGCTGAGCACGTGGAAGGTTTCGCCAAGGAATGTGCTGTGGTGACCCACTACCGTCTGAAAACCAACGAGACGAAGGACGGCGTGGTCGTTGACCCCGAGGCAAAGCTGGAGGAGGAACTCATCATCCGCCCGACCTCCGAGACGATCATCTGGAACACTTATAAGAACTGGATTCATTCGTACCGCGACCTGCCCCTGCTCATCAACCAGTGGGCCAATGTGATGCGCTGGGAGATGCGCACCCGCCTCTTCCTCCGCACGGCCGAGTTCCTCTGGCAGGAGGGCCACACCGCTCATGCTACGCGCGAAGAAGCTGAAGAACGTGCCCGCCAGATGCTGGGCGTCTATGCCGACTTCGCCGAGAAGGTGATGGCCGTACCCGTGATGCAGGGTGTGAAGTCTGAGACCGAGCGCTTCGCCGGTGCCCTCGACACCTACACCATCGAGGCCATGATGCAGGACGGCAAGGCACTACAGAGCGGCACCAGCCACTTCCTTGGCCAGAACTTCGGCCGCGCCTTCGATGTGCAGTTCCTGAACAAGGACAACCAGCCCGAATACGCCTGGGCAACGTCGTGGGGTGTCTCCACCCGTCTGATGGGTGCACTCATCATGACCCACTCCGATGACAACGGCCTTGTACTGCCTCCTGCCCTGGCTCCCATCCAGGTCGTCCTTATTCCTATTTATAAGACGGAGGAACAGCTCAACGCTATCCGCGTGAAGCTCGGTGAGATTGCCGACGAACTGAAGGCGCTGGGCATCAGCGTGAAGCTGGACGACAACGACCAGAAGCGTCCCGGTTTCAAGTTCGCAGATTACGAGCTGAAGGGCGTTCCCGTGCGTCTGGTCATGGGCGGCCGCGACTTGGAGAACGGTACCATCGAGCTGATGCGCCGCGACACGCTGGAGAAGGAAACAGTGCCTTGCGATTCCATCGCAAGGACTGTCAAGGAAACCCTCGACGACATGCAAACAGCCATCTTCGAGAAGGCCCGCAAGTTCCGCGACGAACACATCTACGAGTGCGAGGACTACGAGGAATTCAAGCAGCGCGTGAAGGACGGCGGCTTCTTCCTCTGCCACTGGGACGGCACCGCCGAGACCGAGGCCCGCATCAAGGAAGAGACGCAGGCCACCATCCGCTGCGTGCCCTTCGCCTTTGAGCAGACGCCCGGCACCGACATGGTCAGCGGCAAGCCTGCCAAGTACCGCGTCCTCATCGCCCGCTCGTATTGATAATTGACATTCTATGCGTTGGTTGCCCACTTTGTTTGCCGCAGAGGCCATTCCCAGCGCCATGATTACTTTCGTGGCACTGTTGATGTTCTTGCAGCTCGGAGTGGGGTGGGAGTGGAGCACCCTGCTGTGTTCCCTGTTGACGTTGCCTTGGGTGATGAAGTCCTTTGTGCGGGCAAAACTTCGTCAGGTTGGTCACTTCAATTGGCAGTTGCGTTTCCTCGAACTGGGGATGGCGTTCCTGCTTGTGGCCTTGTCCTTCTGCTTCACTGATCGTTTTGCCGCCCAATGGCTGATTTTTGCCTGTCTTTTCGTGCTCTGCCTGCTTTGTGCTGCCCATGAACTCGTGGCACGCATGTACTACGAGCGCATGTTGCGGCCGCGCTGGCAACGCTACTACAACAGTTGGAAGATGTTCATCGCCCAGTCCACCGTTGTCCTGACCTATGGGGTGATGGTTGTTGGCGTGGGACTCCTCGAAGTCTTCTACCATAACCGTCGCACAGCCATCTCGCTCTCTTGGAGCATGGCCGTCTATATCCTGGCCGGCATCTATCTGTTGCTTGTCATCTACAATCTGTTCGTACTGCGTCCCCCTCGGGTGACTGACCACACATCTTCCTCTCTGTTGTCTGCCGTGCGGGCCGAGATTCATGTCATTGACCGCATAGCACATAAGCCTCATTGGCTCGGTGTCGTCCTCTGTCTGGCGTTCCTGTTGTTGCCACAGGCGTTACTGTTCCATACGCGCGTACTATTATTTATAAGTTCGCGCACACAAGGCGGTCTTGCCGTTTCGCTTCCGTGGATTGGTCTGATTCAAGGCACTGTAGGCGTGATGGCCTTTTCTGTCGGGCTGGCCGTCGGGCATTGGTTGCTGTTCCGTTGTCCATCTTCCGTTCTGGCCTCTTCTTCCCGTTCACTGCTGTCGCTGATGGTATTGTTGTTGGGTTTGTCCCCTTTGGTCTATTGGGCGCTCGCCAGTACCCTTCCTTCGAATCTGTTAGTCCTTTGCCTGGCGGCTTTCTTTGCCCAGCTCTTCTTTGGCTTCGGACTGAATGCCACGATGCCTTTTGTCCGCTATATTTCAGGAGAACGTTATCGGAATACGATTAATTATCTTTATATCCCGCTCATCTCGTTCGTGATGCTCCTCCCAATGGCAGCTTCGGGATGGCTTGTCTCGGTCTTCGGATTCTGCCATTTCTTCCTGTTGAACGCTTTCACGGTCTTGCTGGCCTATGTCGCGGCCTATGTTGGCTTGCGTCTTGTCTCTTCATCTTCGCAAACAATTCATTCTCCTCATAATGAAAAATAAACCTTACGCTTGGGTTCCGTCCCTCTATCTCGCCGAAGCTTTGCCTTATGTCGCTGTGATGGTTATTGCCACCACCATGTACAAGCGCATGGGGCTTTCCAACACCGACCTTGCGCTTTATACCTCTTGGCTTTACCTTCCTTGGGTCATCAAACCTCTCTGGAGCCCCTTCATCGCGGCCATCCGGACTGAGCGTTGGTGGGTGTTGCTGATGCAATTGCTCATAAGTGTGGGCTTTGCTGGAGTGGCCTTTACCCTTCCGACGGCTTTCTGGCTTCAGGGAACCCTCGCGTTTTTCTGGATTCTTGCCTTTGCCAGTGCCACCCACGATATTGCCGCTGACGGCCTTTATATCCTCGGCCTCTCAACTCACGACCAGAGCCTCTATGTTGGCATCCGAAGCACGTTCTATCGCATCGGTAATATTGTCGGGCAGGGACTTCTGGTCATGCTTGCCGGTTGGCTTGAGAAATCCAACACGGTTCCTATGGCCTGGAGTATTTCCTTCTTTGTCTTGGCTGGCAGTTTCCTGGCGTTGTGGTTGTGGCATAGTATGGCGTTGCCAGAAGACCCAACCAAAGCCCAAGACCCACCCCCCGCCCTCCCTGTGAGGGAGGGAGCGATTACCAATGACTCTGAAGGGAAAGCTGTCAGTCAAATACATTCTACTCCCTCCCTTACAGGGAGGGCGGGGGGTGGGTCTTTCTGGCTTGCCCTCAAGACCTTCTTCACCAAACCGCATATCATCCCGGCCCTTCTTTTCATGCTCCTCTTCCGTTTCCCCGAAGGGCAGTTGGTGAAAATTGCTAATCCCTTCTTGCTCGACAGCGTAGAAGCGGGTGGCATGGGTTTGAGCACGGAATCCGTTGGCTTTGTCTATGGTACAATCGGCATTATTGGATTGACCATTGGCGGATTGTTGGGTGGTTGGTGTGTCTCTCTTCATGGGCTGAAGCGTTGGCTGTGGCCCATGGTGTTGAGCATATCACTTCCCGATTTGGTCTATGTCTATTTGGCCGATGCGGGGCAAGTCAGCTTCCTTGTGGTTAATATCTGTGTCTTCATTGAGCAGTTTGGCTATGGTTTCGGCTTCACAGCCTATATGCTCTACCTCGTTTATTTCTCTCAAGGCGAGCGAAGTACGGCCGTCTTCAGCATCTGTACAGCGATGCAGGCACTTGGGATGATGTTGCCGGGGATGATTGCCGGATGGATTGCTGACCACTTTGGTTATCTGCAGTTCTTCTGGTGGGTGGTTGCCTGCTGCTTTGTCACTTTTGCCGTTTCGGCCTTGATAAAGATTGACCCGGCCTACGGAAAGAAACTCTCATAAGCTGTTTTAGTCGTGTATGAACCATGTTTCGGCCTTCTTTGGGTCTTGACATAGACGTTCTTATCTTCTTCTTCCCCCTATTTAGGACATTTTTAGCACATAGCTTTAAAAAATGTCCTTTTCGTTGTTGGGATTAGAGATAAAAATGTAATTTTGCAGCCAAAAGTAACACACAAACATCTGTAACATTATGAAGAGTTCTTTGCTCCAGTGGCTACTTGTCTGTTCTCTTTTGACGTTGGGTAGCACATTTGCTTTTGCTTCATCTATTTCTTCATTCGGAATGTCCTTAGGTTCCGATGACAATGCTTCGGGTGAACTTGTAGTTCGTTTTGTCGATGACTTGGGTGCTCCCATACATAGGGCTAACTCAACGTTGCCAGAAGTTATTAGGCTCTTAGGTACGGGAGCAGAGGTACAAGTTTCTGTTTCTACCAAAGGGCTGACCGAGGACCTGACTTTGCGTGTCGGACCGGGGTTAGAGGTTACGCCCACGAAAATTAAGGCTGGTACAGAGTTTACTCAGGTGACGGTTCGCAATGTTTCCACGCTTCGCCACACAGAAAGCCAGCTCATCCTCCGTTCTGGTGACATTCGTACCTATGTCAACATCATAGCAGAAGGAACTCCCCTCCCCGTGAAATCCCTCTCCTCCCTGCCCACAGCCTCCCCCTCTTCCTCCGGTCAGGTCTTTGGCGGTACTGCCGCCGAATCCGCCACCTTCCCGGCCTCTTCCCTGAGCAGCAAGGGCTATACCGTCGAGATCAAGGCCAGGACCGACGACCCTTCCAAGTCCGTCCTCCCCTATGCCGTCTCCTCCGACGGTCTCGGCTTCAAGAGCTACGTCCGCAGTACCTCGATGGGACTGATGAACTCCAAGGATGTCTTCGTCTCGGAGAAGGGTCTCAGCAATCCGGCTAATGGCGGCACCTTCTATAATACTGATGGTCTCTTCCATACCTACCGCTACGCCGTGACTCCCGACCGCCGCGTCTTCGTCTACCGCGACGGCCTTCCCGTTGACACCTTCCGCGTTGCCGACCTCGCCCTCCAGCCCGAGTGGAGCGAGACGAACGGCGCCATGCAACCCAACCTCATCAGGAACGGCGACTTCGAGGGCGAATACAAATTCTCCGAGTCTCAGAACATCACGAAGTACATCGAGGGCTGGGACGTCTATCCCTACGACCAGTACAACTCCTATCAGGATATCGACCGTGAGGAACGCTCTAACGAGGTAGACCAGAATAACCACGTGCTGAGCATCCACCGCTATATGTGGAACGACGGCTGGACCGACGCCGAGATCTCCCAGATTGTTGACGTCGCCCCGAATGAGACCTACGCCTTCTCGACACTGGCCAAGGGCGGCCAGTACAGCGGCTCGGCTCTTGGAAGCGTCCGCATCCAGGACCTCCAGAACGAATCCAACAGCGTGCGCCTGAACGTGACGAGCGACAGCTACCAGACCTATGCCTCTGACTTCGAGACGCAGGCTAACACGAAGCAGGTTCGCGTGACCTTCCAGCTCGGTCGTGCCAAGTGGGGTGCCAGCGTGAGTGCCTTCAAGGTTGACGACGTGAAGATGACGGGCGTCAGCCGCATCCCGACGGCCCAGGTTGGCTTCGAGAACTTAGGCGCCGACATCGAATACTTCGCCATCGACCCGACAGGAGCCTACGCCCCGGCCTTTGCCTCCCTGAAGACCTCGGCTGACAAGCTCATCATCAACGGCACGGATGCCAGCAAGACCTTTACCGTCAGTGCCGAGAACCTGACGGGTGACATCAGCGTTACCGCCACCCACGGCTTCGAGGTCACCCCCTCCACCCTGCCAGCCGGCGCCAAGAACGCCACTGTCACCGTCAAGAACCTCACGACCCTCATCGAGAACACTGGCCGTATCATCCTCCGCAGCGGCGACCTCCGCAAGGAAGTCCAGCTCACCGCCTACGGCGATGCCCTCCCCGTGAAATCCCTCTCCTCCCTGCCCACAGCCTCCCCCTCTTCTTCTGGTCAGGTCTTTGGCGGTACTGCCGCTGAATCCGCCACTTTCCCGGCCTCTTCCCTCAGCAGCAAGGGCTACACCATCGAGATCAAGGCCAGGACCGACGCCCCCTCCAAGTCCGTCCTCCCCTACGCCGTCACTTCCGACGGCTCCGGCTTCAAGAGCTACGTCCGCAGTACCTCGATGGGACTGATGAACTCCAAGGATGTCTTTGTCTCGGAGAAGGGGCTCAGCAACCCTGCCAACGGCGGCACCTTCTACAACACCGACGGCCTCTTCCACACCTACCGCTACGCCGTGACTTCCGACCGCCGCGTCTTCGTCTACCGCGACGGCCTTCCCGTTGACACCTTCCGTGTTGCCGACCTCGCCCTCCAGCCCGAATGGAGCGAGACGAACGGCGCCATGCATCCCAACCTCATCAGGAACGGCGACTTCGAGGGCGAATACAATTTCTCCGAGTCTCAGAACATCACGAAGTACATCGAGGGGTGGGACGTCTATCCCTACGACCAGTATAATTCCTATCAGGACATCGACCGCGAGGAACGCTCAAACGAGGTAGACCAGAACAACCACGTGCTGAGCATCCACCGCTATATGTGGAACGACGGCTGGGCCGACGCTGAGATCTCCCAGATTGTTGACGTCGCCCCGAATGAGACCTACGCCTTCTCGGCACTGGCCAAGGGCGGCCAGTACAACGGTTCGGCTCTCGGAAGCATCCGCATCCAGGACCTCCAGAACGAATCCAACAACGTGCGCCTGAACGTGACGAGCGACAGCTACCAGACCTATGCCTCTGACTTCGAGACTCAGGCTAACACGAAGCAGGTTCGCGTGACCTTCCAGCTCGGCCGTGCCAAGTGGGGTGCCAGCGTGAGTGCCTTCAAGGTTGACGACGTGAAGATGACGGGCGTCAGCCGCATCCCGACGGCCCAGGTGGGCTTCGAGAACTTAGGCGCCGACATCGAATACTTCGCCATCGACCCGACGGGAGCCTACGCCCCGGCCTTTGCCACCCTGAGGATCTCGGCCGACAAGCTTATCATCAACGGCACGGATGCCAGCAAGACCTTAACCGTCAGTGCCGAGAATTTGACGGGTGACATTAGCCTCAAGGCAACACATGGCTTTGCCGTATCGCCTGCCGTCATCAAGGCTGGGACGAAGACCGCCACGGTGCGTGTGACTCACCTCACGACTCTTATCGAGAACACCGGCCGCATCATCCTCCGCAGCGGCGACCTCCGCAAGGAAGTCCAGCTCACCGCCTACGGTACACCCCTTGAGGTGAAAGACCTGGCAGCCCTGCCCACAACTTCTCCCTCCTCCTCTGGTCAGGTTTTTGGCGGTACTGCCGCTGAATCCGCCACCTTCCCGGCTTCTTCCCTCAGCAGCAAGGGCTACACCGTCGAGATCAAGGCCAGGACCGACGACCCCTCCAAAACTGTCCTCCCTTACGCTGTCACTTCCGACGGCCTCGGCTTCAAGAGCTACGTCCGCAGTACTTCGATGGGACTGATGAACTCCAACAATATCTTCGTCTCGGAGAAGGGCCTCAGCAATCCAGCTAACGGTGGCACCTTCTATAATACCGACGGTCTCTTCCACACCTACCGCTACGCCGTGACACCTGACCGCCGCGTCTTTGTCTACCGCGATGGCCTGCCCATTGATACCTTCCGCGTGGCCGACCTTGCCCTCCAGCCCGAATGGAGCGAAAAGGACGGTAAGGTCATGAAGAATCTCCTGAAGAATGGCGACTTCGAGGGTGAATACAATTTCTCTAAGTCGCAGAACATCACGAAGTACATCGAAGGCTGGGACGTCTATCCCTATGACCAGTACAACTCCTATCAGGACATCGACCGCGAGGAACGCTCTAACGAGGTAGACCAAAATAACCACGTGCTGAGCATCCACCGCTATATGTGGAACGACGGCTGGGCCGACGCTGAAATCTCCCAGATTGTGGATGTTGCATCCGACGACATCTACACTTTCTCAGCACTGGCCAAGGGTGGTCAGTACAATGGTTCGGCTCTCGGAAGCATACGCATCCAAGACTTGCAGAATGACAACAACAGTGCCCGCCTTAATGTCACCAGCGATAGTTACCAGAAGTACAGCGTGGACTTTGAGACACAGGCGAACACCAAGCAGATACGCATTACCTTCCAGCTCGGCCGTGCCAAGTGGGGCGCCAGTGTCAGTGCCTTCAAGATTGACGATGCCCGCCTCGTTGGCACCAGCCGCATCCCGACGGCCCAAGTAGGCTTTGAGAACTTAGGCGCCGACATAGAATACTTTGCCATCGACCCGACAGGAGCCTATGCCCCAGTGATGCCGAGCCTGACGGTCAAGGATATCTATGATGCCGTGCAGACAGCTACCGACACTGACGGCAAGCTCCACGGCCGCATCTTCAACCACCAGCTTGAACTCCTCGGCGTCGAAGATCATTCCCGTGTCGTCGTCTATGAGGTAGACGGAAAACAGGTGGCTGCCCTGAATGACTACAATGGCCAGACAGGCATCGCCCTTCCACACCGTGGCGTCTACATTGTAGCGGTGTTCAAGGACGGGAAGAAGAGGGTGATAAAGGTTATGTAGAAGAAGACTCTCCCCCTCCCTCCCTGTTAGGGAGGGAGCAAATACCAAACAAGAATTGTTATGAGACAGCTTAAATCTTCTTTACTTGTATTATTTCTATTAACTATGGTGACTACTCTCCCCCTTGAGGGGGAGCGGGGAGGGGGTCTTGGCCTAATGCTATATGCCCAATCCATCAAGCCCGGCCAGACCTGGAACGATGCCAACGGCTCGGCCATCAATGCCCACGGCGGCTGCGTGGTTTACCACAACGGCAACTATTATTGGTTTGGCGAGAACCGAAACGGAAGCAAGAGCGACGGAATCAGTTGTTATCGCAGCAATGATCTCTATTCATGGACGCGCCTGAGCCGGGCCGTAACGCCCACAGGTTCCAAGACCGACGAGAACCGTGACATAGCCAGCGGCCGCACACTCGAACGTCCGAAGGTCATCTGGAACGAGGCTACGAGGAAGTGGGTGATGTGGATTCACTGGGAAAACGGCGACGACTACGGTCAGGCCAAGAGTGCTGTCTGCGTCGCCGACAAGGTCGAAGGCCCTTATACCCTCGTCGATGTCTTCCGTCCCAACGACCGCGATGCCCGCGACCAGACCGTCTTCGTAGACACAGACGGAGCTGCCTATCACGTCTATTCCACCAACATGAACAGCAACACCAACTGCGAACGCCTCACCTCCGACTATCTTCGTCCCGAAGAAGGCTTTGCCTTGCAGTTGAAGGGGCGTCGCTTCGAGGCTGCTGCGCTGTTCAAGGTGGGGGACATTTACTACGGCCTCTTCTCCGGTTGCACGGGATGGGACCCGAACCCCGGCCGGTATATGTGGACTTACGACCTGATGGAACAGACGTGGAATGCTCCGGCCGACTTCAAGGCCAGCGACGGCTCTACGGGCATCAACTTCTGCGTCGACAACGGCAAGAACAACTCTTACCAGAGCCAGAGCAACTTCGTCTTCCCTGTACCCGGAAAGGACAAATGTTTTATCTATATGGGCGACCGCTGGAACTCCTCCAACGTGCAGAACTCCAAGCACGTATGGTTGCCGTTGAGTGTCCGCTCGGGTTACCCCACCGTCCGTTGGTACGACTCCTGGAGCCTCAGCGTCTTCGATGAGATGTACCGCATGAAGCGCATGAAGACTATCGAGGACGGAGCTGAAGGCTACCTTCTGGAGAAATACAGCAACCGCATCATCTCGCGTCCGAAAAGCTCGCTCACCCTCGAGGACGATGGCACCTCTAACCTCACGCTCATCTTCCACAAGACTCCGAGGTCTCACACCTTCAAGATTGAAGACAAGGCCACGGGCAAGTACCTCGAAAGTGTTTTCGGCACCACGCGCTGGCAGGTAGCTTCCGATGCACTGTCTCAGGAATGGGTGTTCTGGCTCGAAGAAGACGGATACTTCCGCATCGAGAATGCTGACGACGGCGTCTGCCTCTCGGTCTCGGGTAATTCTACCGAGGCAGGAACAACTATCTATATGGCCGCGGCCTCGAAGACTGTCCACCAAAGCTTTGCTCCCTACTTCGACTCCGTTGTGCATCCTGAATACGAAGAGGCAGATATGTGGAGCAGGGCCTATATCGAGGAGAACCGCAAGGAGATGGATCGGCAGGAGGTAGAAGTAGGAGTGCGGGAGTTGGGTTCCGGCGACCGTATCGCCGGACACTGGACTGCCTGCTACGACCTGCATGGACGGCGATTGCCTGCGGGCTTCGGGAAAGGCTTCTGCATCATCAACGGAAAGAAAGTCATCCTCAAATAAGTGTCACGGCATGAGGCAACTTCTGTCCTATACTATCTTCTTTGTCGCCTTCGCGTTCGTTCTGTTGCTTGGGCCGCTCCGTCCTTATCTCCTTGAGACGGCAGCGTTGACGCCGTTCTACAGCGACGAGCCTTTCACGGCTGCATTCTTTCAGAGTTGCTTCGCCTGCCCGTGGCTTGGCGCTTGCCTGTTCACGGGATGCTTGGTGGTGATTGCTTTCTTGCAGCGGTGGACTTTCCGGCTGAACGATGACTGGTTCGGATTTTGCTGGATTCTTCCCTTCGCCCTCTTCGCGAACTACACCCGCATGGGCTATCTCATCTATACGACGAAGGCTACAGCCCCAGCCTATACGCCCATACTCTGGACGGCAGTCATTCTCGTTGTGCTTGGAGTTATCCTCAGACTCTTTCCACGTCCGAAGTGGCAGCTTCGCAAGTTTGTCCGATGGTTGGCTGCGGTTTGCTTCGTCATAGCTGGCTTCGTGGCTTACAACCATTCCTTCCTCGACCCGAACTTCCTCAGCATCCTGCGGATGAAGCACGCCGCAGAGGACGGCGAGTGGGAGCGGGTGCTGACGTTGGCACGCGAGAACAAGGAGGAGCCCACCCGCGCTCAGGTGTGCCTCACCCGCCTCGCCCTCTTCAAGACCGGGCGCATGGGCGACGAACTCTTCACTTATCCCGACGGCTCGGCCTCCTACAATGCCCCTGAACAGAACCAGTGGCTGCGCCTGATGATAGGGCCACTGCTCTACTATCACTACGGCAAGCTTGGCTTCGCCTACCGCTGGGCAATGGAAGACCTGGTGGAGTACGGCGAACGGCCTGCCTATCTGCGCTATTTACACAGCGTTGCGAAGCTGAACGGCGAGGCGGCTTTGGCCAAACGCTACGAGAAAGCTCTCGCGCGTACCTTATTTTATAAAGGCGCGTGTGCGCGTGAGGAAGCCGAGACCGAAACCATCCGTCCCCTGCTGAACTACACCGACCAGCTCGACGGCGACAACGGTCTCGTGGAATTCTACCTCTTGAATAGTTTCGCTCTCAGCGAAGGAGGTTCGCGCGAAATGGTGGAGCTGTCGCTGATGTGCGGACTTATCACCAAGAACCTTTCAGGTTTCTGGCCACGCTTCATGGCCTTGCTGCCTACGTGGCAAGGCCGTATTCCCATTCACTATCAGGAAGCAGCCCTCATGGTGGCACAGCTGCAAGGGGGTGTTCCCGTCCCCGACCTCCCTATAGACCCTGCTGTCACCCAGCGTTTCCAACGCTTGGTCGAGGCCTCCGCCCGCATGGGTGACAATGCAGCCAATGCCGCAGCCCTGCGCCCGGAGTTCGGTAACACCTATTGGTACTATTACTTTTTCGTGGAAGGGTTAAAGACAAATTAGGAAAGTATGAGTATCCGCAGAAGTATCATAGGCGGCCTGAAAGGCCAACCCGCACTTAGCCCAAAGCGTATAACGAACCTCGTTTGTTTGTTAACGATGGCGATTACGTTTTGTGGCTGTACTCTCCAAGTACCAAAAGACTATGAGGAGGGTACGCGGCAGGTCGCCGTCTTTCCCGATGATTTCGGAGCCACGTTGCCGCCCAACATCGCCCCACTGAACTTCTGCATCAACGAAGAGGCGTCCGACTTCGTGACCCGTCTGCATTCCAAGAAGGGTAGCGAACTCCTTGTGGCTGGACGTGACGTCTGCTTCGACGAGGACGATTGGCGGCAACTCCTCGAACAGACACGCGGCGACACCCTTTTCTGCGACATCTATGCGAAGGTCGATGGTGGCTGGCTGCACTATCCTACGCAGCATTACCTCGTTGCCCCCGACTCCATCGACTCCTACATCACCTACCGCCTCATCCGTCCCTCCTACGTCACCTACGAGGAACTGACGTTGCACGAACGTTGCTTGGAGAACTTCGACGAGCGGGTCTTCTACGAGAATATGCGCTTCGAAGACAGCAATCAGGGCCAGTGTATCAACTGCCATGTGCCGAAGAACTGGAACCGGGAGCAGGAGAGCCAGTTCCACGTCCGTCAGGCCATGGGCGGCACCGTGTTCATTCACGGCGACCAAGCCACCAAGGTCAACCTCAAGACTGATTCGACCCTCAGCGCCGGCGTCTACCCCGCCTGGCACCCGACCCTTGACCTCATCGCCTACTCCGTCAACGAGACAGGACAGGTCTTCCACACCCTTGACCCGCAGAAGGTAGAGGTCATCGACTATGCCAGCGACCTCATCCTCTACGACGTCGAGGCAAACACCGTCCGGCACATCGACCGCACGGCCTTGGAGTTCGAGTCCTTCCCCACCTGGAGTCCCGACGGCCGCACGCTCTACTATATCTCGGCCCATTATACGCCCCGCGCCGACAACATAGACGCCGACCTCGACAACAACTACGACAAGTTGCACTACAACATCTACGCCCGCGACTTCGATTTGGAGCGTCGCTGCTTTGGTCCCCGTCGCCTCGTCTTTGACGCCGAGAGCATGAGCAAGAGTGCCAGCGTACCCCGAATCTCTCCCGACGGAAAATACCTGCTCTTCACGCTGGCCGACTATGGGCAGTTCCACATCTGGCATAAGAGTTCTGATTTATGGGTTTTGCCCCTCTGTGGGAACCCTCAAGGGTTCCGGCCTGAACCCTTAAGGGTTGGAGCGATAACCCTTAAGGGTTCGGGCGTTAACCCTAAAGGGTTCGCCAGCCCCCTCCAAACGCTTAATTCGGACGAGTCCGAGAGTTACCACGCATGGAGCTCCAACGGTCGCTGGATTCTCTTTTCCTCGCGCCGCGATGACGGCAACTACACCCGACTTTACATCTGTTATTTCGACAGCTTGGGTCATGCCCACAAGCCCTTCCGGCTCCCACAACGCTCGGCCGACATTGATGAGGAACTGCTGCGCAGCTACAACGCTGCCGAATTCATGGTAAAGCCCGTTCTTCCGAAACGCCCCGACCTGAAAACAGTCATCGAGGCCGATGCCCGACCTGCCTCTTACGGCGGTTCGGCCCTGCTCCATCCCGAAGCGGACACGACGGCCGTGCCCTCTGCGTCAAAGGCCACCGAGCGTCGGAGCACAACAATCGGCTATTAGGTACGAAAGATAAGTAGTAAATGCAAACAACGTAAAATAATACAACGATGAAAAAGGAACGCTTCTTAGTCCTGCTGCTTGCCTGTCTGGCAAGTGGACTCTCGTGGCTCTCCGCCCAGAACGTGGAGCCGCAACAAGGCGACAAGATTTCGACGCCCGATGGCATCTATGTCGTCTCGGGCAGCAACCTCATTCCCAATGCCTCGTTCGATGACGGCTACTCGCATTGGCTGGCCGCCGACGGCAACGAGCCCACCGAAGCCAACTTCGCCCTCGAAGCTTCTGGCGGTGCCGACGGAGGAGCCTACCTCCGTGCCCTCGGCAGTGCCGGCAGCAGTTCCAGCAAGTCCATCAAGACGGGCTGGCCCGTGGAAGTCGGCAAGACCTACGTCTTCTCGATGTGGGCTAACCGTCCTTCGAGCGGCATCGGCAGCAACACGCAGTACAGCCTCATCTTTAACTCCGACACGCAGACGGGCAAGGACAAGGAACTGAGCGGCGTCAACTTCAAGGCTGACACATGGGTTCAGACGCAAATCGTCTTCACCGCCGAACGTTCCTACTTGGTTGCCAGCCTCGCCTGGCTGAACTCGTCGAGCATCGATGCCTTCTTCCTCGGCGAGGTGACGTTGAGCAACGAACTGGCCACCGCCGCTCTCGAAGCTACCATCGCCGATGGCAAGTACCAACTGGAGAACACCGTGGAAGGTTCGGAGCGCGGTCAGTACAGCACCGAGGTCAGGGCGACCTTGCAGGCGGCCATTGATGCAGCCGAGGGTGTTCTTTCCTCTGCCACTACGCAGGCCGAGATCAATGCGGCCAACACCACACTGAAAACTGCCGTCGCCACCTATCTGGCCAGCGCCAACGCTCCCTTCAAGGTCGGCACGAAGTACAACATCGTCCATAGTTCCGGCTACGTGATGACCACGACGGGCGGAACGGTGAAGGTCGTCAGCGAAGACGTGGACGATGCAGGTCAGGTCTTCACCTTCGTACCAGCCCCGGCCGATGCTGCTGCGGCCGGATTCAACTTGCAGGCAGACGACGGCACCTTCGTCCATCGCCAAGGCTCGTGGGACACCAAAGCCGATGCCAGCTACGACCTTACGCAGGCCAACGCCATCTTCCAGGTCGTGGACCAGGGCACTTACATCCAGCTCAAGAACATGGGCAGCGGAAGCGTCCTCGGCACGGACAACAACAACAACGGCAGCACGGTCTACAGCAACAAGAACGGCACCGATAGCAAGTACCGCTGGACGCTGAAAGAGTACATCCCGAAAGACCAGCGCGACGACGAGTATAACTTCAACCAACTGCTGGCCAAGGCCCAGAAGACCCTCTCCGAAGTCAACGTGAATAGCGTTGGAACTGAACTTTTCATGACCTCACGCACGGCCTACGAAGACTTTTCTGCCGCTGTGGCTGCGGCCGAAGCCGTAACCTCCGGCTTCAAGGCGGCCACCGAGACCTTGCAGGCCGCTCTCGATGCCTTCATGGCCAATCGCTACGTCAAGCCGGCTGCCAACAAACAGTATATCATCACACAGAACGCGGGTGGCAACCGTCTGGCCTACATCGAAGGGCAATCGTTGGCTACCGTTTGTACGCCCTCTGCTGAAGCTTCCCAGCAGTTCACCTTCGAGCAGGTGGCCGCCACGGGCAACTTCGCCCTGAAGAACGTCGGGGCGGCCAAGTTCCTGGCCAAGAGCGGAAGCAGCAACTGGGATACCAATTGGGCCGACGACAGCGCAGACTTGCTTGCCCAATGGCTTATTGCCCGCCAAAACGATGGTACGTATACGTTGCAGAATGCGTCGGGCAAGGGCTACTTGGGCAGCGATGCTACTGCTGATGGTTCACTGCTTTACTGTGACAAGAGCAGTACTGCCACAAATTCCCGCTGGAGCATAGAGGAATTTACGCCTACGGCAGCTCTGGAGAAGATGATTGCCCAGGCCAAGGACCTCGCCGCGAATACTCCAGTCGGAACCACCTATTACGAAGTCCCTCAGTCGGCTTTGGACGCCCTGAATGCCGCCATTGCCACTGCCGAGGATGCCCTGAAGAACGTCACGACCTTTGAACAGGGAGCCGAAGAGGCTGGGAAACTGACGGCCGCCATCAATGCCTTCAATGCCAGCTTCAACCCTCTGCTTGAGTTCGACGAGGGCGTCACTTACACCATTGCCCACTACGGCGGTGCCCTGTTGACAGCCACTGAGAGTGGCAACGCCAGTATTACGGCGTTGGCCGAAGAAGGGGCTTCCGAGGCACAGCTCGTCACCTTTGAGCCTGTGGCCGCAGACCTTCCGCTCACCTATTATATCAAGTCCGTGGCCCTGGATACCTACTTTGCCCGCTTGGGAGACTACAACACGCAGTGGCAGGCCGAGAAGGACGAGGCTGCACAGGTGGAGATTGTACACCTCGATGGTAAGTGGCTTGGAATCAGTTTCGTAGCCAATGAGAAACATGCCGGTACCGACGGTACGGCCAGCGGCCAGCTCGTCTACAGCGACAAGGCAGGCAAGGGCAACCCCCTCTCCTACTGGTTCATCGAATCCTACGTGACCGTCGTCCTCGACCGCGTAGCCTTCAATGCCGCCATGGAAGCAGCCAATGCCTTGCTCGCCGAGATGAAGCCCGGCTATCTCCAAGGCGAATACTTTGCTGAGGACATCGCTGCCTTCCGCCAGGTGGTCAACCAGGCGCGTTCGGATGCAAGCAAAGTCAAGACACAGGAAGCCTTAGATGCCATCACCAGCCAGCTCATTGTTGATACAGAGACCGCTCGTGCCAAGGTACATGCTCAGGATTATATGGATCATACCCAGTTGCAAGCTGCTATTCAGCAGGCTGCTACCGCCCTCGCGACTGCTGTCGCTGGCGACTGCAACGGGCAATATCCGGCGGCTGCCATCGAAGCCTACCAACAGGAACTGACGGCTGCAGAGGCCGTAGACAACAAGGCTGATGACCAACTGACACAGGCCGAAATCGATGCAGCCACTGCCTCTTTGAAGGCTGCCGCCACGACCTTCAACGCCGCACGTGTGGTCATTGACCTCTCCGCGCTGAAGGCTGCTATCGCTACGGCTCAGAAGACCATGTCGGATGCCGAAAGCGAACGTGGCGACGGCGCAGGCAAGATTCCTCACGACGCTTTCACCGCCTTGCAGGTGGCCATTACCCATGCTCAGGCTGTGGTCAGTGAGAACAAGGTGAACCAGACGGCCGTGAACGCCGAGACGTTGGAACTCAATGCTGCCGTTGAGACTTTCAAGGCATCCCGCATCTCCAATGACTACAGCGTGCTGCAAGCCCTTGTGGACGAAGCCACACAGCTTGTCGCCGATGCTCTCGCAGGCAAGATTCCTTACGAACAGGAAGACCTCGACGAACTGAAAGCTTCTCTCGAAAAGAATGCTGCCGCCCTCGAAAGCACAGACCAGGATGTGATTGACCGTGCCGTCAAGCTCTTGCGCCGCGACATCTCTCTCTTCAAGACCGTTGTTGATAGAATTGAAGGGAAGGTGGCTAATCAGGGTGTCGTCCGATATTACGACCTCACTGGCCGTCCCTTGCAGACACCGCGCCAAAAGCTGACTCGCGGCGCCTACCTCATGGAGGTGGAAGTGGACGGTAAGACGTCAGTCAAGAAGATAACAGTGAGATAAGTTCCCTAAAACAAAGGAACTGCCAGCGTGCGACAAAGGGCGTTCATGAGTTCAAAACGTCCTTTGTCGCCGTGTATAGACGTGGCTTGTTCTGGCCAAGGAGCCAAGAGGAGAAGCTGGCCACGGGAGAGGAAGTCCATGTAGAATCTGGTCGGGGCGAAGAGGTCTGACATCGCTTCGAGCTGCAAGAGAACGACGCGAAAGCCTGCCTGCAAAGCCTCGCGGACCACTTCGCGTTCGCCTTGGCTGATGGCCGGGGTGATGAGGATGGCACCCTCCCGTTCGCAACGGCCGAAAAGCTCTGCCTTTAGGGCGGCTAAGGCGGGTGGGGTGATGCGGCGGGAGACACGGACAGGCTGCAACAGTCCTTCGTCCATGAGGAACCAATTCCCTATGCCTTTCATGCGAAGGGAGGTCGTCGTGGTTTCTTCATCTGCCTTGTTGATAATAAGAACGTTGTTCAAAGAGGGGAGAAGCCCCATGCTGCGTGCTTCTTTGTACAATTCTCTTGCGGCTTCGATGGAGATGGGCAGGTCGCGAATGGCTTTGTTGTAGAAGAGGTGGCGGTGGGTGTGCTTGATCCAGGCGCGGCGGGGATTGTCGTCGATGTAACGGAGGAGGTGGTGGAGCTGGTTGCGGCCCATGAGGACGCGGTCGTGGTAGCCGGAGGCCCAAAGGGGAGCGGCTGGGATGATGGAGGGAGGGGATGGAGGGATGTCGGCAGCTGCTGAGTTAGCAGTGGCGGAAAAACCGCCACTCACCAGACCTGCCTTTGGTTCGGTGGTCGGCGGTTTTTCCGCCGATGTTGCTAAAGAATTTTGGTCTTGCTGCCTTTCTGCCTTTTGGCGCTCCCGTTCATCTTTTGATGGACGAGACCCTTTGACGCGGTGAATACCACCTTGATATTTGTTGAGTAAATTCAGATAAGTGGCTGTCGTTTCGTATTTGAAATTCCGAACCACCTCCCCCAAATGCTGCCGCATCGCCTCATGGACATAGAGGAGGACATGCAGGTGGTCGGGCATGAGGACGTGGTGCATGACCTCCACCTCCGGGTACTTCTCGGGAATCTGCCGCAGGCACTCTTCCACCGCAGCCCCAAGGACATTCTTCTCCACGAACGCCTGCTGGCTGGCATCTTGTTTGAGCTGCCCGAACCACGCAGTGCGGTCTTCCGTCACAAGCGTCAACATATAAATGCCGCGTTCATGGTAGTTGTGCCACGTCGCGCGCTGATGTTGTTTCTCTGTCATGAAGGGGAAAAGGAAAAGAGTTGATGGCTTGGAGCACGGCGCGTACCTCGTCGGGGGAGGTTTGCCGTTGCCCGTTCGGCAGCAGGGCGGAGCAGGAGCCGTGGATTTCCGTGGCTCCTGTTTCAGAGAGAATGCGGTGGGCATTGGCGCTGTTGACACCGCCGCCGGGAAGGATGGAAAGGGTCGAGGTCCGCGAGGAAGCCTGCTGCACGAGCTGTCGGAGGACGGGGATGCCCGCTTCGGCCGTCTGGGCACCGCCGGAGGTGAGGATGCGACGGACGCCGAGGACTCGGAGGGCTTCGAGAGCCGCAGCCTTATCCTCAATGAGGTCAAAGGCACGATGGAAGGTGAAGGGAAGCCCTTCGGAGGCAACGACAAGGCGGTGTGTTGCTTTAACGTCGAGCTTGTTGGCGGAAGTCAAAGCTCCGCCCACAATGGCCGAAGCACCCGCCGCTACCGCCTCGTGGATGTCCTGTTCCATCACCCGTACCTCTGCTTCACTGTAAACAAAACCACCCTCTCGAGGACGGATAAGCACATGAATCTTCAAGGTGGGAAAGAGCCTGCGCACCTCCTGGATAAGCCCGATGGAAGGTGTCAGCCCATCTAACGACAAGGCCGAACATAACTCAATGCGCTCCGCCCCTCCTTCCACAGCCGCAAGCACGGAGTTCAAACTGCCGCAACAAACTTCAAGGACATTCATCTTTCAATCTCTATGACAAAGTCGGCCGCATCGCGGGCGGCAGGAAGGGGTATGGTGAGGGTCTTGGACTTTTTGTCGAAGGTGAAGGGTAAGGAGGTCGTGGTGGCGAGGGCACGGACAGCTTTGGGCTTCTTTCCACTCCACGGTAGGGTGATGGACGAGACGGAGGAATCGAAGACGTGGAGGAAGAGGCGGTTGGCTTTCTGGGTGGTGACACCCCAAGGCTGTTCGCCTAGTTCGGTGGCGTGAGTGCCGTAAATGCTCTCGCCGTTCACCTGCATCCACTGACCGATGCCGCGCAGGCGGTCGAGGGCTGCGGCGGGTAGTTCGCCGTTAGGCTGCGGGCCAATGTTGAGGAGGAGATTGCTGCTCTTGGCGGCAGCACGGGCGATGAGGCGGACAAGTTCCTCGGTGGATTTATAGTTCTGGTCGGCCACCTTGTAGCCCCACATCCCGTTCATCGTCTGGCACATCTCCAAAGGCAAATGGCTGATTGCCTGTCCTGAAAGCCCTGCGGTGTTCTCGCCAGGAAGGTCGCGCTCGAACATCTGGAAGTCTTCGCCTTCGATGGGTGTGATGTGGTGGTTGTTGCCGATGAGGCAAGCAGGTCGCAGTTCATGGATATAGCGGTAGAACTCCGGCATCCTCCAGTCAAAAGGAATACTGTCTTCGTCGTGGTCCCAGTAGCCGTCAAACCAGAGACCCGCAACGTTGAGATAAGCGGTCAGCAGTTCTGAGACTTGTGTCTTCATGAAACGGAAATAGCTGTCGTAGTCGGGTTGAAGTTTGCGACCCGTCTTTATGCCGGTTCTTCCTACGGGGTAGTCCGTGCGCATCCAGTCGAGGATAGAATAGTAGAGATGCAGACGGATGTCTTCTTGCCGACAAGACTCGGCCAATTCGCCGACGACATCACGCCCGAAAGGCGTAGCATCACAGATATTATAAGTACTCGTGCGTGTACGGAACATCGAAAAGCCGTCGTGGTGGCGGCTGGTGAAGGTGATATACTTGGCACCAGAGTCCTTGATGGCCTGCACCCATGCCTTGGCGTCAAAGCGGATGGGATAGAATGCTGAGGCAGCCTTGCTGTATTCCTCGTGCGTCAGTCCACTGTTCAGGTACCATTCGCCTTGGGCGAAGGTGCTGTAGATGCCCCAGTGGAGGAAGATGCCGAAACGGAAGTCTTCGAACTCACGACGGGCGGCGAGGTTATCCTTTGAGGGCGTGTACTGTGCCGAGGCTGTTAGCAAAGCGGCCATGCACAGAAGGGTGGCGAAAAGAAAGCGCTTCATGCCAATATGTCTTCCGGGAGAAGTGGTTCGTAGACACCGTCCTTGGCTTCAAAAATGACCGTAGGCTCGAAGACCTCGATACCGTGCCATTGCCCCTTGGGGATGGAGAGTCCATAGACGCCCTGCTTGGGGTCGAGGTGATGGCGGGCAATCTCCTTGCGGTCGTCATTGTAGAATATCTCGTCCATGCGGCCGCGCAGAACTACCACAACTTCTGTGCTCTTCGTGTGGCGATGGATGGGCAGGACTGTACCAGGTTCCATTGCATTGAGCATCCTCTGAGACAGATCGTCGGCAGAGGTGCGGAGGTCGAGGTTCATGCGTAGGCGTTCGGAAGTGCATGCCCTTTGGGCAAGTTCATTGAGAAGTTTGTCGTTCAGTTCCATAGTTGATGTATAAAATAGTTTGGGGGCAAAGATACATAAAGTTGACAAATAAGCCATGTGAAAGTAAGAATTATTTGCATTTTCTTCTTCTCTTTCGACGAAAACTTTGTAACTTTGCCGCCAAATCAAACGAAGAACTGAAGTATATGGCAAGAGCAAAATGGCTTGGCGGATTCTTGGGCTTGTTTACGGGCGGACCATTGGGAGCACTGGCTGGCTTCGTGCTTGGCGCATTGTTTGACGCAGTAAGCAGTGATGAGGTTAACGTCACAGGATATGGTGGCAGCTATTATAACAAGGAACACCTTTCCGACACAAGTTCTGCAGAAGGAACCCGCAATGGTTTCCTTTTCTCTTTGCTCACCCTTGCCAGCTACATCATCAAGGCTGACGGAAAAATCATGCACAGTGAGATGGAAGCCATGCGTCAGTTCTTGCGTGCAAACTTCGGTGAGGCGGCCGTCGTGCAAGGAGAACAGATCATGCACGGCCTCTTCGACAGGCAGAAGCAGATGGACGCCGAACAGCCCGGAGCCTATCGCGAGACCATTTATGCCTGCTGTGCGCAAATGCGGGACGTCCTCACGGAATCCCAACGTCTACAGCTACTTTCCTTGCTGGCCCTTTTGGCGAAAGCCGACGGCTACGTAGCTTCGGAGGAAATCACTGCCTTGCGAGACATCACCTCGCATTTGGGTCTCTCGGAGGCAGAACTGAACTCGATGCTGAACCTCGGCTCCACGACTTTGAAGGATGCCTATGCTGTGCTGGAAATAGACGAATCTGCCACAGATGACGAAGTCCGTGCCGCTTACAAGCGCATGGCTGTCAAGCATCATCCCGACCGCGTATCTTCCTTGGGTGAGGATATTCGTTTGGCCGCCGAAAAGAAGATGCGCGAAATCAACGAGGCAAAGGAACTTATTTACAAGGCACGAGGGCTTTGATAGATAGAAAAGAGAATAAGAGAAAAAAGAAGAACGAACAAAACTAACTGATAATGCTTATGAAGAAAATCTTACTCCTGACATTCGCCTTGCTGGTCGCAGTGCTGGGCAGGGCTGACAACGAGCTTTACTACGGCTTCTACACGGGGACGGGCGCCATCACAGGCGTCGGAACCCAGAAAGCCGAGACGTATGATGTAGCAATCTATATAGATAATCCAGACCTCGTAGGAATGGAGATTCGGGGACTCCGCGTTCCTGTCAACACGAAGGCGACGAATGCTGGCGAATACACAGCTTGGCTTACCAAAGAGCTGAAGGTAGAGAGTGGCGTAAACGTCCCGGACATTGCCAGCGTCAGCTTTACACCAGATAAGAGCTGGGTTGATGTAGACTTCGAGACACCTTATGTCGTCACTGAGGGCGGATTCTACGCCGGTTATTCCTTCAAGGTATCTTCTGTGGACACAGGTACAGATACCGATCCAAACAAGAAGCCTCTGCAGTTCATAAGTGGCGATCAGGAGGACAAGGTCTTTATCCACACCTCACGCACGTTTCGCAAGTGGACTTCTCTCGCCGAGAGTGCTTTGGCGAGCAACGGAGTTTCTGCGTTGGTCGTTCGTCTTGCTGGCGATCGGGTGAAAGCCAATTCCGCCACCTTTGTTGCTCCCGACGACCTCTACGCATACGCCTTGGTGGGAACACAGCAGACCGTATCCCTCACGCTAATCAACCACGGTGTCTCCACCATCAAGTCCATCAACTACACCATCGAAGTGAATGGAGAGATTACCGAAAAGACTGCCAGGATTACGTTGGCAGGCACGTACTATGGCCGCAGTACCGTTCTGCGCACGACCATTCCGGCTGTTCAGGCAGAGGGAACCTTCCCTATCACCTTCCGCATCACGAAGCTGAACGACATGGACAACGAGGACGAAGAACCAAGCGCGGTCTACGCCATGGCATATCTCAACGAGTTCCCCAAGCATAAGCCCCTGATGGAAGAGTACACCGGAACGTGGTGTGGATGGTGCCCGCGTGGAATGGCTGCCATGGAAGCCATGACGGAAATCTATGGAGATGACTTTGTCGGTGCGGCTTACCACAACGGCGACATCATGACCATTACCGAAAGCTATCCTAACGAGGTCAGCGGCTTCCCCAATTCCTACATCGACCGCGTCATCAATGGCGACCCCTTCGGCGGATCAGGCGGTGGCAGCCTCGGTATTCAGAACGACTGGAAACGTCGTGCCGCTGTCATAGCTCCGGCCACTATAGAACTCTCAGCCGGATGGTCAGAGGATAACGAAGGCGTCATCAACGTAGTCTCCAAGACCCACTTCATCCGCGATTTCACCAACAGCCCTTACCGCTTGACCTATCTGCTCGTTGCCGATGACCTCACAGGTTCGGGCAAGTCATGGGCGCAGTCCAATTATTTTGCAGGCAATTCCAACTATGCAGGCGACAAGTATCTGGCTCCTTTTACCCAATTGGCAGGAACCATCGTGGGGTTGAAGTACAAGGATGTCGTTATCTATATGGCGACTCCCGGCAGCTCGGTTCTTGCCAACAGCCTCCCCTCCAAGATTAAGTCGTCGGAACCTGTGACCCATGAATGGACAATCGACGTTTCGGAGAACGCGCTTGTGCAGGATAAGACGAAACTACGTGTGGTTGCCGTGCTTGTCAATACCTTGACGGGCGAAGTCGCCCAAGCCGAGAAAGCTCCCGTAGCACAGGTGTTTGACGGCATCCGCAGCCTGTCTGATCGCCAGCCGTCCGAAACGGTCAGCTTCACCGATCTCAGCGGTCGCCGTGTCGCAAGTTTGGGCCGTGGTATCTATGTCAAGAAGACCATGTCTTCCGATGGCAACGTCCGCACGACCAAGGTCATACGTCGTTGACGCATTTCCCGTTTTCAACATTCACTTTCAACCACCAATCCCCACCTCTAAACTTTAATCTCAATGAAATACTATTCTCTCCTGATTTCCGCCCTGCTCTGTGCAGCGGTCACTTTCGCCCAGCGCGAGGCACCTGTCCGTAACTTCCCGGCCCTGGCTCCCGCCGCAGCCAATACCCATGGTGTCATCACCGAACAGCCCGAAGGCGAACTCCGTTATTATATCCGTTCGGGACGCTCGACATGGGCACCCGTGTATTTCCAGGATGTAGAACAAGACGGTATCGCTGCTCAGGTCGTCTTCTCTGCCGACGGAACGAAAGCTTACTTCAAGGACATCATTTCCCATGCTGCCACAGGAACTTGGGTGGAAGGGAATATTGTCGGCGACAAGATCAATGTGCCCCTTGGCCAGATGGTCTACTGGTTCGACCAATATAATTATGGTATGAAGCTTGCCCGCGTACAGGTTCCCGACGGCAACATCCAGAACTCGAAATATTCCGTGAGAGGCTCTGCCACCTTTACCATTCAGGGCAACAACCTTGTGCTCGAAGGAACCAGCGGCGACAACACTACCAATGTCTATGATGCTCTCGGTCTGGTCTTCACAGCTTACGACGACCAACCCGAAGGCGAGTGGAGCTACTACATCGACTACAACACCGTCTATACCTACAAGAATGTCCAACCCGTCGTCGTTCCCGACAACCTTGAGATTGAACAGTATTCCCTTGAAAACGAGAATACCGGTCACGTCGTCAATGTGGCTTTCGACGGTAGCGACGTCTACATCCAAGGTGTCTCGGAGAGCAGCATCCCGCAAGCGTGGATGAAGGGTACAATTCAGGGTAGGAAGATTGTCTTCCCCTTGCAGTTTGCCCAACCATACGCCAGCTATCTTCTTTACTTCTGCGGCGCCGATGCCAAGTACGAGGTGGATGAGACGGGCTATGGAGAATGGCTTTATTATTGGAGTGACGGCAGCATCACTTTCGATTACGACCAAAAGACCCGCAGCTTCTCGTCCAAGCAGGCCCTGTGCGTGAACAACTCAGACACGGGCATCGACAGGGGCGAGATTTTCCGTTCGCCCATCTTCCGTCCCTACAAGGAGAAGCCCGGCACGCCTGCCGACCCGAAGGTGTCTGCTTTCATCGACTACTATTTCTCCGTGGCAGGCTTCAACATTGTGATGCTTGATGTTCCCCTCAAGGACACCGAAGGCAATTTCTTGGATCCCACCAAGGTGAGCTGGCGTCTCTTTGTGGACGACGACGAGCCTTATACCCTCTACCGCGACGAGTACAAGTACCTCCCCGAGGACATTGACGAAGTACCCTATCTCTTCGATGAAGAGCAGAACGTCTATTTCTCCCGCTCCTACATCTATGAGAAAGCCTATGCCCTCTACATCTACCAGTCGGGCTTTGACCGCATCGGGGTTCAGAGTATCTACCGTGGTGGAGGCGAGGAACATGCTTCCAAGATTGTCTACTACAACATCAACACGACTGGAATCGAAGATGTTGAAGCAGGAGCAGATAAGCCTGTACGGCACTTTGACCTCATGGGACGTCCCGTCAATGCCGGGCATAAGGGCTTGACAATCACCCGTACTGCCGATGGCCGCGTCGTCAAACGTCTCCAGCGGTAGGGATTTCCCCCTTAACGTTTAGGGAAAAAGGGTTGCATACGTGCGCCCTTTTTCCGACCTTTGCAGCAGTTAAACTTAAAAATACTACCACTATGAAGTACTTTTACAATAAGATTTGGATGATGAGCCTCGTGCTTGTTGCCCTTTTCGGCTTTAGCAGCTGCATGGATGATGATGACCGTATCGGCTTCGATATTCAAGGCCACTGGTTCGGAGATATGGATATGTATGATGATTATACAGGCGAACGCGCCCGTGGCTCCGAAATCGAATTCAAGACGGGTTGGGGCTACGACCATGGCACAGGAGTCGAGGTGGACTACTACAGCTACCATGCCGTGACAAACTATTTCGACTGGCGGGTTCGGAACCGTATCCTCTACCTCACGTTCGATGACCCCAACCTCGACTGCGCCATTGTTGACTACCGTCTCACCCGCGACTATTTCCGTGGCTACATTGCCGACTATAACACATTGGAGAACCTGACCTATTTCAGCCTTCGCAACTACGACCACGAATGGGATGAATATGGCTATGGGTACTACGATGATTACTACGTCAAAGCAACCCGCGCCGCTACAGCGGACAGCCTCGCTGCCGACACGGCGGTTGTTGGTCGGGGCATCCGTGGCATCTACCTGAACAAGTAGCTATGATAACCATTCAAGTCTCAGATGAAATCAGAGAGCGGTGTCCCGATTTTGTGGGCGCCGCTGTCTTTGCAACCCTTCGGAATAGCGAATACAATGCTGCACTCTGGCAGGAAATCGACCGCTTCATTGCCGACTATCGCCAACGCTATACGGTTGACTGCCTCAAGCAGATGCCCAGCATCGAAGCGACCCGTGCGGCCTATCGCCGTTGCGGCAAAGACCCCAGTCGCTATCGTCCTTCGGGCGAAGCTCTTGTCCGACGGACGCTTAAGGGCAACAACCTCTATCGCGTCAACACCGTCGTAGACCTCATCAACCTCGCCTCCATCGCCTATGGCTACAGCATCGGTGGTTTCGATGCCGACAAAATAGGCGGTTCTGAGCTCGTCCTGGGCATCGGACGCGAGGTCGAACCCTACGAAGGCATCGGGCGCGGGCCGTTGAACATCGAGGGATTGCCCGTCTATCGTGATGCTCTTGGCGGCATCGGAACTCCCACCAGCGACCATGAGCGCACGAAACTCACTTTGGAGACCAGCCACCTGCTGGCCATCGTCAATGGCTATGACGGCGACCGCTCCAACGTGGTAGCTTGCGCCACCTATATCCAAGAACTGCTACGCCGCTATGCTTGTAGCGACGGAGGCCAGCTCATGGAATTCTGAATTCCCCTGTTCTCTCTCAGGACTGGATTGCCATCCAAGGTCCTTCGGCCGGAGGGGGAGCTTCTACGAATATTTCCTTGTGCGAAACGGGATGCTCGAAGCAGATGCTGCGGGCATGGAGGCTGATGCTGCCGTCTGGGTTACTGCGCGGAGCACCATATTTCAGGTCGCCTCGGATGGGGCAACCTATGGCTGCCAATTGGCAGCGGATTTGGTGGTGGCGTCCTGTGTGGAGGTGTACTTCGAGCAAGTGGTAGCGGTCGGTGTGTCCGATAACGCGATAGTCCAGCACAGCTTTCTTGGCGTCCGGACGCTCGGTCGGGTAGGCGAAGCTCTTGTTTTTCTGCTCGTTGCGCACGAGGTAGTGCGTCAATGTGGCCTCTTCCTCGTGCGGCGGGTTCTGCACTAGCGCCCAGTACGTCTTCTGAATACTTCCGTTGCGAAACATCTCGTTCAGACGAGTCAGCGCCTTGCTCGTGCGGGCAAAGACCACGACGCCGCTGACGGGACGATCCAGCCGGTGGACAACACCGAGGAAGACCTCTCCAGGCTTGGCGTACTTCTCCTTGATATAAGACTTCACCGTCTCGGAGAGCGGGGTGTCGCCGGTCTTGTCGCCCTGTACAATCTCCCCTGCGCTCTTCGAGACGATGATTACGTGGTTGTCTTCGTAGAGAACATTCATCAGACTACTCTTCGCGTTCTTTAGCCTTATTCTCTTCTGTTATTTTTTCTATAACGCTCATCAAAGAATCTACTTTTGAGGAAAGAACCTTGTCCTCATCTGCCTTACATTTCAGCAGAAAATCTTTCGCGGCGTACGGGTCGCCCGATTCCAAGGTATCCTTTGCACAAAAATAGTAACTCCAGGCTATCGTTTTAGGCGTATCACAAGAATGAAGCAATGTAATAGAACAGATAGCCAGCGTTAGAAGGAATATTGTAGAACTTTTCTTCATGTTTTGATACAGAGACTTACAATCCTGCTTACATATTCATGCCGCCGTCAATCTGGATGACCTGTCCGCTGACGTAGGAGCTAAGGTCGGAGGCAAGGAAGAGAGCCACGTCGGCCACATCTTCGGGCTTGCCGCCGCGGCGCAAGGGAATCTTCTTCATCCAGTCCTCGCGTACGGCCTCGGGCAGGGCTGCCGTCATGGCTGTCTCGATGAAGCCCGGGGCGATGGCGTTAGCGCGGATGCCCTTCGGACCCATTTCCTGGGCGATGCTCTTGGCCAGGGCAATCATGCCGGCCTTGGAGGCAGCGTAGTTGGCCTGTCCGGCATTTCCGTGGACGCCCACGACGCTGGCCATGTTGATGATGGAGCCGCCGCGCTGGCGCATCATGATGGGCACACAAGCGTGGATGAAGTTAAAGGCCGACTTCAGGTTCACGCCGATGACGGCGTCCCACTGCTGCTCGGTCATGCGCAGCATCAGACCATCCTTGGTGATACCGGCATTGTTCACCAGCACGTCGATGGTGCCAAAATCTTCCTTCACCTGCTTCACCAGGGCTTCCGTCTCGGCAAAGTCGGCAGCGTTGCTGGCATAGCTCTTGCACTGCACGCCGAGGGCGGTAATCTCTGCCTGAGTCTCCTCGTTCACGGCGAGGTCGGTGAATGCGATGTTGGCGCCTTCGGCGGCAAAACGGAGGGCAATGGCTTTGCCAATGCCGCGTGCTGCGCCGGTGATGAGCGCAGTCTTTCCTTCTAATAGTTTCATGTTGTTTATCTTAAGTTGTGATATTGCTGTTTGTGAATGGTCGTGCAAGGTCATGTTCCGAACATAATGCCCGGCGCAGGATCTTGGTGACGATGGGGCGGGTCACCTCGATGTTCATGCCAATGCCGAGACGACCGTAGATATACGGCACTTCCAGCCCACGAGCGCAAGCCTGGATGATATCGGTGTAGAGGGCGAGGTTGTCGATGTCGAAGATTCCGGCGTTCACACCTTCCTCCAAGGTCTTGGCAAAGATGTCGCGCTCTTTCTTGTCGTATTTCTTGCGCACGCGCTCTACCTGCCAGATGTTGCGGAAGAACTCTGCACGTAGGTTGCCGTTGCGCTCCACGACCTCCTTCATCAGACTCAGGTGGGCAAAAATCATCTCCACCAACTTCTCCAGTGGGGGAAGTTGCTTGCGTGCCACGGCCAGGAAGGTGGAGCTGATGCGTTGCAGCTCGCCGTTGATGACCGCCGAGTACACCTCGTCTTTGCTCTTGAAATAGGTGTAAAGTGTCCGACGCCCCTTGCCCGAAGCTTCGGCAATGTTGTTCATCGTCGTGTCTTCGAAACCCTGCCTGGCGAACAGTTGGCGTGCCACGTCCACCAGCAATTGTCTTGTCTTTTGTTGTGGCATAGTCTTTAGCCTTTTCTGCTTTGCGCCGCAAAAATAGGTCTTTTGTTTGATTTGGGCAAGAAAAAGAGGCTCACTTTTTGCGCAAGTGTGCAAAAAGAGCCCTTTTCCAACACTTTTTCCTGAAATAGTTTGGCAATTTCGTTTTTTTGCCGTACCTTTGCACCCGCAAACGAGAAACAAACATCGCGGAGTGGAGCAGTTGGTAGCTCGCCAGGCTCATAACCTGGAGGTCGCTCGTTCGAGTCGAGCCTCCGCAACTAATTCGGAAGGAATGCTTTAATAGCATTCTTTCCGCTGTTTTTATTTGAACTTAATCTCTGTTAATGCGCAGCCTGTTTATGTGGGTCAGCGGATTTTCCCGGTTGGCAAGGTGTCTAATCAAGAATAAAGTGTTGCCAGTCTGTACATGAAGAACCTGATATCCCCGACTCCTCTGAACTGAGTTCTGAAAGCCTTGATTTTTGCATTGAAAGACTCAGCCGATGCGTTAG